>Ga0172367_10002351_pt1 | contig 25999 bp, 30 predicted proteins | sample Lak10m_FD_114542 | JGI IMG/M metagenome (GOLD analysis project Ga0172367, IMG submission 114542) | Freshwater microbial communities from Kabuno Bay, South-Kivu, Congo - kab_022012_10m | ecosystem: Environmental > Aquatic > Freshwater > Lake | place: Democratic Republic of the Congo: South-Kivu...
AGGATTGAGGATTCAGGATTCAGGATTCAGGATTCAGGATTCAGGATTCAGGATTCAGGATTCAGGATTCAGGATTCAGGATTCAGGATTCAGGATTCAGGATTCAGGATTCAGGATTCAGGAGCGCCGCTCTGTTTTTACTCAATCCTAGTCCCTTAATCCTAAATCCTAGCCCCTAAAAGGAGAGCGACATGGATAGACTGATCTACACTGCCATGACGGGTGCATCGCACATTCTGCAACAGCAGGCATCGGTATCGCAGAATCTGGCGAATACCAACACGCCGGGGTTTCGTGCGGCGATTGATGTGTTCCGTGCAGTGCCGATTCAAGGCGATGGATTGCCGACGCGCACCTTTGTAGTGGATTCGACCGCCGGGACAGATTTCACGCCGGGGGGCTTGCAGCAAACGGGCCGCGCCTTGGATGTGGGCATCGACGGTAAGGGGTGGATCGCGGTTCAGGACAGTAAGGGCGGCGAGGCTTACACCCGCAACGGTAGCTTCCAAGTATTGCCCAACGGCATCTTGCAGACACGTAGCGGCTTGAACGTGTTGGGGGATGGAGGCTTGCTCACCTTGCCGCCCGATACCGAAGTTTCCATCGCCAAGGACGGTACCATCTCAACAGTGCCGAGTGCCAACCAGAAAACAGGGGTCGTGGTGGTGGGGCGCATCAAACTCACCAACCCGCCCGAAGCGCAATTGGTACGTGGGGAAGATGGTCTGTTCCGCACCCGCGATGGCAACCCGGCAGCAGCCGATGCAAAAGTCACCGTGGTTTCGGGTCACATCGAGAGTAGCAACGTCAATTCAGTGGAAGCCATGGTCAACATGATTACGTTGGCGCGCCAGTTCGACACGCACATGAAGCTGTTGCAAAACGCCGACAGCAACGCCAAACAAGCCAGCTCCATTCTCAACATCAATGCGTGATGGGGCCGCAGCCTCTCACGCATTAGGGCACTTCTATAAATCCAAACTGCGTCGCTTTTTTGTCCGCGCCTTGTCTTGCTTGGAATTTTGGATTTATAGAAGTGCCCATTAGCTTCAAATCCCAAATTGAATCGTTTTTCCGCCTGTGTTCTGCGGATGGTTTTCGCTTGCATTGGGTATCGTGTCAGTCAAGCAAAAGTCACTTGAAAGGACGCAATCATGATTCGCTCACTCTGGATTTCCAAGACTGGCCTAGAGGCTCAACAGACGCAGATGGATGTGGTGTCCAATAATCTGGCGAACGTGAGCACCACGGGCTTTAAGCGGTCGCGCGCGGTGTTTGAAGATTTGCTCTACCAAAACTTGCGCCAACCCGGCGCGCAATCTTCGCAACAGACGCAAGTGCCTTCGGGCTTGCAGATCGGGACGGGCGTGCGTCCGGTCGCGGCAGAACGCATCCACACGCAAGGCAATTTGCAACTCACCGGCAATAAGCTGGATATGGCGATCCAAGGCGCGGGATTCTTTCAGGTGTTGCTGCCTGATGGCACAACCGCCTATACGCGCGATGGTTCGTTTCAAGTGGATAGCCAGGGGCAAATCGTGACCGCCAACGGCTATGTGGTGCAACCCGCGATGACGATTCCTGCCAATGCCACCACCATGACGGTTGGGATGGACGGCGTGGTGACCATCACCCAACCGGGGGCGACTGCGCCCGTTCAGATCGGCAACATGCAGTTGGCGACTTTCATCAATGCCGCAGGGCTTGAGAGCATGGGGCAGAACCTGTATCTGGAAACAGCGGCTTCAGGCGCACCCACCACCAATATCCCGGGCACCAACGGTACCGGCAGCATCAGCCAAGGCTATGTTGAGACATCCAACGTGAATGTGGTGGAGGAGCTGGTGAATATGATCCAAACCCAGCGTGCTTATGAGATCAACTCCAAAGCCATTACGACTTCGGATCAGATGTTGCAAAAGTTGTCGCAAATTTGACGAGGTGGATCATGCGTAACTTAGCTGTCGTGTTGAACTTGCTGATGTTGCCCTGGATGTTGGCTGCCTGTGTGCCAACGAGCAACATCAAAGAGCCCTTGAGCGTGCGGCCTGCCCCCAGTCCAGTGGTTGCGGCCCCCGCCAACGGAGCGATCTTTCAGGCGGGGGTTAATGACAGGCCGTTGTTTGAAGATCGGCGTGCGCGTCGCGTGGGGGATGTGCTGACCATCACCATCGCCGAATCCACTTCCGCATCCGGCAAGTCGGCCACCACTTCCGACAACACGGGGTCGCTGGCAATCACTACCCCCGCCATGCCGATGGGGGCATCCGGTTCAAATACGACCAAATCAGGAAATAAAACCGACGCTTCGGGCACCAACACGTTCACCGGCACGCTCACTTCAACCGTGATCGAAGTGTTGCCCAATGGCAATCTGCGCGTTGCTGGCGAAAAGCAAGTGAGCATCCGCTACACCAACGAATACGTGCGCTTCTCGGGTGTCGTCAACCCGCTGGACATCGGTGCCAATAACAGCGTGCTCTCAACCAAGGTCGCCGACGTGCATCTGGAATACAAAGGCGCGATGGGCTTGAGTGGGGCGGATGTCACCAGCATGTTTGCGCGCATCTTCACCACGGTGCTGCCGTTCTAGGAGGCTGTATGAAGCTACATTCACCCATCAGTCCACACACTGCGCAAAATGAACTATTCAGGTTCGTGCGTGTTGCTTCGTGTGTTTCGTGGACCAAGGTTTTATTTTGGATGCGAGTCGCCGTTTCTCTCGTTGTCACTACGTTGCTGCTGGTTGCACCGCTGACGGCCTCCGCCGAGCGCATCAAAGACCTGGCCAGCGTGCAAGGCGTGCGCGACAACCCGTTGCTGGGCTATGGTTTGGTGGTGGGCTTGGATGGCAGCGGCGAACAATCCGCACTCACGACGCAAAGTGCCCTCACCATGTTGTCGCAACTGGGCGTGACCTTGCCTGCCAACACGACATTACCCATGAAAAATGTGGCAGCGGTCATGGTGACGGCGACGCTACCGCCCTTCTCGCGTCCGGGGCAGACAATCGACATCACCGTTTCCTCCATGGGCAATGCCAAGAGCCTGCGGGGGGGCACCCTGCTGATGACCCCGCTCAAAGGTGCGGATGGACAGGTCTATGCCATAGCGCAGGGCAATCTATTGGTGAGTGGGGCGGGCGCATCGGCTGGGGGCTCGAAGACGCAAGTCAATCATCTGGGGGTCGGACGCATTCCGGCAGGGGCAACGGTGGAGCGGGCTGTTGCGACCAATCTGGGACAGGGCGACTCCATCTATTTGCAATTGAATACCGCCGATTTCACTACGGCAGCGCGCATGGCCGATGCCATCAATCGTGACATCTCGCCTGATAGTGAGATTGCAGAAGCCCTTGATGCGCGCACCATCCAGGTGGCCGCTCCGGCTGGCAATGCCCGCATCACATTTTTGGCGCGCGTTGAGAACGTCTTGGTGAATGCGGCAACAGGCGGGGCCAAGGTGATCATCAACGCCCGTACCGGCTCGGTGGTGATGAACCAGAATGTCGCCCTCGACGAATGTGCTGTGGCGCACGGCAATCTAACGGTGGTGATTAGTGCTGACAATGCTGTGAGCCAGCCCAATGCCTTGGCAGGTGGGAACTCAGCACCCGTCACCAATGCCAGCATCGACATTCAAGCCGCCCCTGGCAGTCTGTTGCAACTGAAACGCGGCGTGGCATTGGGAGAGGTGGTGAAGGCGCTCAATGCCATCGGGGCGACCCCGCAAGACATGCTGGCCATTCTGCAAGCGATGAAGGCGGCGGGGGCACTGCGCGCCGACTTGGAAGTGATCTAGAGGTGTGCCATGGCGATGGTGCCTAACAACATTAACAACCTCGCATCAGACGCGCAGTCACTCGACCGTCTGCGTTATCAAGCCAAGCAAGCGCCGGATAAGGCGCTCAAGGTCGCCGCACAACAGTTCGAGATGGTGTTCCTCAACATGATGTTAAAGACCATGCGCGAAGCCACCCCACAAGACGGCATGATGGATAGCGAACAGACCAAGATGTTCACCGGCATGTTGGATCAACAGTTGGCGCAAGAGATGTCCACGCGCGGGGTCGGGCTGGCGGATGTGATGGTGCGCCAACTGAGTCAAACGCTGCCCAATGCGACACCCACCAAGCCGGGGGTGAATGCGGTGCCCTCAGCCTACAATGCCGATACGCAACAATCCTTCGTGGATAAGGTAAAAGTACACGCAGAAGCGGCGAGTCGCAGCACAGGGATTCCCGCGCATCTCATCATTGGCCAGGCCGCGTTGGAGAGTGGCTGGGGCAAACGCGAGATCAAGCTGGCGGACGGCAGCACCAGCTTCAATCTATTCAGCATCAAGGCGGGCAAGGATTGGCACGGCAAAGTCGCCGAGATCACCACCACCGAATACAGCCATGGGGTGGCGCAGCAGCAGACCGAACGTTTCCGCGCCTATCACTCTTATACCGAGGCTTTTCAGGATTACGCCAAGTTGTTGAGCGATAACCCGCGCTACGCTGCCGTGATCGGCCAAGAGGGGGCGCAGGGGTTTGCGCAGGCGTTGCAGCAAGCAGGCTATGCCACCGACCCCAACTACGCCGACAAGCTGGTGAAGGTCGTTGGTAGCGTGCGGGCAAGGGCGTAGCAGTGGCCTAAAGTTTTTCGACTGCGTGCCGATACAGCGAGCGTGGGGGTCAATTTAAAGACCGTTTTACGCGTTGAAGCCACGCAGTGGCAGGCGGCGCTAGGAGAATCAAATGAGTGCAGGCATTTATGGAATCGGAGTCAGCGCGCTGAAAGTGGCGCAAGCGGGCATCAGTGTTACGTCTCATAACATCGCCAATGCCAACACGCCCGGCTACACGCGGCAAGAGATATTGCAGTCCGCAGCCTTACCCCAAAACACGGGCGCGGGTTTCTTTGGACAAGGTGCGGATGTCACCTCGGTCAAACGCAATTACGACGAATTTTTGTTTGCCCAAGTAGGCGAGGCGCAGACCCGCGCCAGCAGCCTGAATACCCAATATGAATTGGCACAACAGGTGAGCAACCTATTGGGCGATGCCAATGGCGGGCTGACACCCGCGTTGCAAGACTTTTTCAGTTCCATCAATACCGTGTCCAACGCACCAGAATCGGCTGCCGCACGCCAGACCATGATCGGCAGCGCGCAATCACTGGCGAACCGCTTGCAGACTTTGGATGCGCGATTGAGCGAGATACGGAGCGGCTTGAACGGGCAGATCAATAACAGCACCGCCAGTATCAACAGCTATGCCAAACAGATTGCGGCATTGAACGACAACATTGTGCGTGCCCAAGCACAGAGTGGCCCCAACCAAGCGCCCAATGATTTACTCGATCAGCGCGATTACCTGCTCACCCAACTGAGCCAGGAGATTCGTGTGACTTCCGTTAAACAACCTGACGGTTCGATGGATGTGTTCATCGGTAACGGTCAATCGCTGGTGATCGGGGCGCAAGCGTCTTCCTTGATGGCAGTTTCTTCGCCTACCGATCAAAGCGCCCTCGAAGTGGTTTATGTGAACAGCAAAGGAGTCAGCCGCATCCAGCAGAGTGCGCTGCAAGGGGGCAACTTGGGCGGCTATCTGGGATTTAGAGAAAACATGCTCGACCCCGCACAAAACTTGCTGGGGCGGGTCGCGGTGGGCATCGCCGATACTTTCAATCAACAACACCAGCAAGGCACAGACCTTAAAGGCGCGCTGGGCGCTGCGTTCTTTACCAGCGGTGCGCCCTCGGCCACGGCAGCCACCAGCAATGTCGGTACTTCGTCCTTGGCCGCCAGCATCAACAGCACCTCGGCGCTGACCGGGCGCGACTACACGTTGCAGTTTGATGGCACGACTTACAACCTGATCGACAATACCGACAAGCTGGTGTTGCAGTCTTATACGGCGGCGCAATTGGCGGCAGGACAAGCCGTGCCCGGTACAGGCATCACCCTGCAATTGACGGCAGGGGGCGTGGCGGATGTGGCGGGGGATTCCTTCCTCATTCGTCCCACTGCAGTCGGTGCGCGCGATTTCAAGCTGGCCATCACTGACCCCGCCAAGATCGCCGCCGCCAACCCGATTCGCGCCAATGCGCCCTCCACCAATGCGGGCAGCGGTGTGATTGCACAACCCAGCGTTGCGGGGGGCTTGCCCCTCAACACCAACTTGCAACAGCCCATCACGCTAACCTTCACCAGCGCCACTACCTACACAGTGAGCGGCACAGGTGCGCCTGCGGGCGTGCAGACCTATACGGCTGGGGCAGACATCACGATCAATGGCTGGACTACGCAAATCACGGGCGTGCCCAAGACGGGCGATGTATTTACGGTGGGCCCGAATACCAATGCCACCACGGATGGAACCAATATCCTCAAGCTGGTGCAATTGCAGACCGCCAACACCATGGTCAATGGCACCACCAATTACCAAGGGGCTTATGGTCAGCTCGTCAGCCAAGTGGGCACGCAGACGCGTGAGCTGAGTGTGACCAGCACGGCGCAGTCCAGTATGTTGGCGCAGGTGAACAAGGCCTTGCAGTCGGTATCCGGGGTCAATCTGGATGAAGAGGCGGCGAATCTGCTCAAATACCAGCAGGCCTATCAGGCGGCAGCGAAAGCCATGGCCATTTCGCAGCAGATGTTTGATTCGTTGCTGCAATTAGGAGGTTGATCATCATGCGAATCAGCACCAGTACTTACTTTAACGAGAGCGTCTCGGCGATGAATCAGATGCAGACCAGCCTCGCTCAGACCAACCAGCAAATCGCCACCGGCCGACGCATCTTGTCGCCCGCCGATGATCCTGCCGGGGCCGCACGCGCGGCAGAGCTTAACCAGGCAGATTCTGCCAATACACAATTCACCGCCAATCGGACGGCAGCGATCAATACCCTGTCGCTGGCTGAAAGCATTTTGCAAAGCGTGAGTAATTTGTTGATGGATGCCAAGGATGTGACCATCACGGCGGGCAACGGAAAACTCAACGATGCCGCGCGCAAAGCATTGGCTAACGATATTCAAGGGCGTCTGGACGAATTGTTCGGGCTGGCCAATAGCACCGACGGTACCGGGAATTACCTATTTTCTGGGGCGCAGGGGGTAACACAACCTTTCGTCAAGACCGCAACGGGAATCGTGTATCAAGGGGATGACGTTCAGCGCAAGGTGCAAGCTGCCGCCTCGCGTCAGGTGGCGACTACCGAATCGGGCGCTGATCTGTTCATGCGCGTGCGTACTGGCAACGGAACCTTTCATACATCCCCTGCATTGACCAATGCGGGATCGGGCACTATCAGTCAGGGGGTTGTGCTGGATGCGGCTCAATACACGGGCGATACCTATCAAATCGTGTTCACGGCAGCGAATACCTACGACCTGAACAATGTGACCACGGGTGTGCCGGTGAGCACGAACAATGCCTATGTCGCTGGGCAGTCCATCAATGTGAGCGGTATCCAGTTCGATATTCAGGGCGCACCCGCCGTGGGCGATAAATTCACCATCGCTCCCAGCGTCAATCAAAGTGTGTTTGAGACACTCTCCCAATTCGTTGCCACATTGAATACGTCGGTGCCTTCTGGTAACGCCATGGACTCGGCTGCCTATCGCCAAGGGTTGAGTAACGCTTTTACCTCTATCGATCAAGGACTCAATGTCGTGCTGGGAGCACGCGCCACCATGGGCGCACGATTGCGCGAGTTGGATGCTTTGAATGTGACTGGCGACGAGCTTGGGCTGCAATACAAATCCACGCTGTCCAAGATACAGGACACCGACTATAACAAGGCCATCAGCGATCTGACACAGCAACAGATGATCCTCACTGCCGCGCAAAAGTCCTTCTCGCAAGTGGCGCGCATGTCGTTGTTCGATTACCTGTAACCGCAGCAACAACGCATTCCTCGGCGGCGCGCGATATGCGCGCCGTTTTTGATGGACGGGCGCTGGTTGACTAAGTGCGGGGTGATGGTTAGGGTGCGCAGCAAATCCGCAATGAAAGCGTTACCACGTGTCCAAAGACCTCACCGATTACCACACACTCGATCTCATCGCGCCGGCGCTGCATGTGACTTGTGGTCAGGTATTGATGGATAGACAGCGCCACATCGCTATCGTGGCAAAGCGCGGCAGGACGAGTGCGCATCTGGTGCAAGTGAAGTCGGGCATATTGAAACTGACCAAGCTGACAGCGAGGCAATTGGTGGATGATTGGTTCGATGCGGACTATCCCTTCGATCAAGCCGTGGCGAAGTTGCTGGAGTTAGGCAAGCAACACGGTATCACCGAGCCGGCGCGTGTCGCGTTGGAGCGACTGTCCAAGTCTGGACGCGAACCGGTGCAGGCGCGCTTGTTCGGTTGAGGCGCGCCACATCAGCTCGATCAGCTCATGATGAAGTAGAGAAACGATAGCAATTCTTGCCGCCATCCTTGGCCAGATACATCGCCGTATCGGCGACCTTCACCAACTCTTCCGAATTGTTGCCGCTGTCAGGATATACGGCGATGCCGATACTGACGCCGATGGTGCAATTCATAGCGTTGAGTACGAACGGCGAGCGGATGGCATCCAGTATCTTTTGAGCGACGATCTCTTTGCCTTTGCCGGTGCCCACATTGCAAAGGATGGCGGTGAACTCATCCCCGCCCATGCGTGCAATCGTGTCGGATTCGCGTACACATGCCTGGATGCGTTTTGCCGCTTCGATGAGCACGGCATCGCCGACATCGTGCCCCAGCGTGTCGTTGACCTTTTTGAATCCATCGAGATCGAGGAATAGCACTGCCAGCGTTTCTTTGTCGCGTCTGGCGCGCGCGATTGCTTGGTTGAGGCGGTCGTAGAACAAGATGCGATTCGGCAGTCCGGTCAGTCCATCGTGATGAGCGAGATGCGAGACTTGTTCGTTGGTCTGCTTCAAGCGGGTGAGCAGCATCCATAGAAAGCGCGCTTGGAAACCGCCAATGACGTTTTCCGCACCGAGTCGTGATTCGGTATAGGCCGAGACGGTATCGTCTCCCGTCAGATTGAATGCAAGGCAGGGCTGACAGGCCGTGATTGCCACAGACACCTCGGTGAAATGAGGCACCCCCAATTTATCCGCCAACGCCAGCGCCGGCGCTGCACTGTTGGTATCGACAATACCGGCGATCTGAACCGAAGGGTCGCTGCTGAACAGTTCCAGCATGGCCGTCCCGCCGCGTCCCGCACCGATCACGAGTATCTTTTGTTGGGTCGTCTGATGATTCATTGTGTCACCTCAGGTTGTTTTCTCCGGTGATTGTGCGGTCAGCGCCCACCCAACTGCAACATGATTTTCCCGACAGTATCCAGCGCCTGATGGGTGAAAAAGTCGAGCATGGGGACGAGGAAAGGCAGGGTCAGTGCCAGCGCGCCAAAGCCTACCGCCAAGGTGATGGGGAAGCCCACCGCGAAGATGTTGAGTTGCGGAGCACTGCGAGTGAGGATGCCGAGTGCCAGGTTGGTGATGAGCAGCGCGCCGATGAGCGGCAAGGCCAGCTGCAATGCGAAAGCAAAGATGCTGCCGCCCCACTCGGCTAGTGTCCTGAAGCTTAAAGCGGAGGGTTGTGCGGTACTGATGGGGAAGGACTGAAAGCTATCTGCCAATGCCGCCAACATGTATAGATGGAGATCCAGCGCCAGAAAAGACAATGCGGTGATGATTCCCAAAAACTGGGCGATGACGGGGGTGAACGACGCATTGACCGGATCGAAGAAGCTGGCAAACCCCAAGCCCATCTGCATCCCTGTGATATCCCCCGCCATTTCGATCGCGCTGAAAACCATGCGGAGTGTGAACCCCATCATCAATCCGGCAATGATTTGTTGAATCAGCACGAGCAACCCCTGTGCGGAGGCAGGATCGAGGTCAGGCGGAATGGTGAGCGTGGGCGCGATGACGAGGGTGAGAATGACTGCGAACCCCACCTTGAGTCGTGCCGGGATCTGCCGATTACCCAAAATGGGTGCGCTGGCGACAAGTGCCAAGATGCGCGCCAACGGGAAGAGCAAGGTGGCGAGCCAGAGAGAGAGTTGTGAGCTAGTGAAGCTGATCATGTTGAGCTGAAAAACAGTGGGCCACAGAGAAAGACAAAACCGAGCAACAACTTTCTCTGTGGCGAGGTGTTGGATTTTTCCAAGACGCAAGCATGAATCTATCCTGCGGGATTATCCGACCAGATAGGGGATGCTGCTGTACAAGCGCGTCATGTAATCGAGCAGCAAGCCCACCATCCAGTGCCCCGCGAACAGCAAGGCAAGGAAAATACCGAGCAACTTGGGGATGAACGAGAGCGTCATCTCGTTGATCTGCGTCGCGGCTTGGAAGATGCTTACAGCCAGACCGATGACCAAGGCGGTGAGCAACAATGGGGCCGAGACCAGCAATGTCAATTGCACCGCTTGTTGACCTAATGTCATGACTGATTCAGGAGTCATTTGGATACCTCCATTATTTCGATTTTTCGGGCGCATCGCTGTGTTGTATGGTGCTCGCTCCTATCGCCTATCAGCTCGATATGTCTCGGTTGCTGCGTGCCGTACGCCTTGCGCTGCATCCCGAAAAATCTAAATCCTGAAGGCATCCGTGTTCTCCTTACGTATAGAAGCTCTGTACCAAAGAACCGATGAGCAGATTCCAACCATCGGCCAGCACGAAGAGCATGATCTTGAAGGGAAGCGAGATCACGGCGGGCGACAACATCATCATACCCATCGACATCAACACGCTTGCCACGACCATGTCGATGATGAGAAAGGGGATGAAGATCACGAAACCGATTTGGAATGCGGTCTTCAATTCGCTGGTGACATAGGCGGGCACCAAGATACGTAGCGGCACATCTTCAGGTGTCTGCAAGGCTTCGCTGTTGGAGATGCGCACGAACAAAGCAAGGTCAGCTTCGCGTGTCTGACGGAGCATGAACGTCTTGAGTGGGGCGCTGCCTTTTTCATAAGCCTGCTCCAACGACATCTTGTTCTGGCTGTAGGGCAGGTAAGCCTCAACGTAGATCTTGTCCAGTACTGGCGACATGACGAAAAGCGTGAGGAACAGGGCCAAGCCGATCAAGACCTGGTTGGGGGGTGAGGCGGGCGTGCCGATGGCAGAACGCAACAAAGAGAGCACGATGATGATGCGCGTGAAGCCCGTCATCATCAGCAAAATGGCCGGTAGGAAAGTGAGCGACGAGATGAGGATCAGCGTCTGTAGGCTGAGCGTGTAAGTCTGCCCGCCCCCCGTGGCGGGTGAACTTGTCACCGAGATCAAGCCCGCTTCTGCGGCATACAGCGGTGTGGCGAGCATCAGAAGTGTAAAAAAGAGGAGCCAAGGGTAAATGCTGAGATGCGCCAAGGAAAGCCAGTGCGCTTTTTTAGGTGCGATCACGGTGATTTCAGGACGATAGACCAGCCCGGTGGATTTGCGTCTTCGATTTAAGGAAAGGCTAAGCATTCCGCTTCTCCATCATCTTCTTCAACCAGTTTTGAAAATCGTTACTGGGATGGGGGGCCGCGTCCGATTGAACCGGCAGGTTGCCTTTGGGCATGCTGTGCAAGGCATTGACTTGGCCGGGGGCGACACCCACGATGAGCCACGTATCATTCACTTCCACCAGCACGACACGTTCACGCTGTCCAACCGCGACACCACTGATGACCTTGAGCGCACTGGCAGCCCCTTGTGCGGGCAGATTGATCCGCTTCAATACCCAAGCCACCATGACGACGGCAGCCAGCACCAACAGCAGGCTCACGATGACCTGCAACACGCTGCCCGTGGACACGGCGGCCGTGGGCGGAGGCGTGAATGCCGGACGCGCAGTTTCCACCGCCAGCACGAGCGGAGAGAATGATGCGGTGATAGCTAAGATGATCGGTTTAAACATTTCAACGACTCCTGAGTGCAGCGCGGATAACGTAGCGAGCGAAGGTCGGGCAAGGCGGGAGATGGCGCAAAAGCGGAATTTACGTCGGTGTTCATTGCTGCAAAATTCCGATCTTGACCCATCGAGCAACACCACCCTGCCGAACGCAGTCGTTTTTCTATTTGTTGATACGACGCAGTCGCTCTGATGGTGTAATGATGTCGGTGAGCCGGATGCCGAGTTTATCGTTCACCACCACCACCTCACCTTGCGCGATGAGAAATCCGTTGATGAGGACATCCAGCGGCTCTCCCGCCATGCCGGCCAGTTCCACCACCGAGCCTTGCGCGAGTTGCAACAGGTTCTTGATCGGCATCTTGGTGCGTCCCAATTCCACCGTCAGTTGCACCGGGATGTCCAGAATCATGTCCAAGTCGTTGTGTGCCGTGGCTGCGCCCGCCCCCCCCAGTTGTTCGAACACATGGGGTTGAGCAACTGGCTCCGGCGCGGCGGCTTGTTCGGCCATCGCAGCGCCCCAGTCGTCTGCACTGATTTGTTCTGTGGTTTCTTCAGCCATTTTTTCCTCCATTGATCGCTTCACCGGTTTCCGTGGCCAGCATCTTCTCGACCCTCAACGCGTAATGTGCATTGGAAATCCCGGACTTGCATTCCATAACGGGTACGCCATCCACCAGCACACTGACGTTCTCCGGCACATTCAGCGGAATGATGTCGTTGTTACGCATCTTCAATACGTCTTCCAGCGTCATGTTGGCATGACCGAGAACCGCAGTGAGTTCGATGTCCGCCGACTGGATCTGTTTCGCCAGCATGTGCAGCCAACGCTTGTCCGCGATGACATGATCGCCTTGCATGGTGCTGTAGAGCAGTTCGCGGATCGGTTCGATCATCGCGTAGGGCATGCAGATGTGGATGGAACCGCCGACACCGGTGAACTCCACTTCGAAGGTGGTGACCACCACCACCTCGTTCGGTGTGGCGATGTTGGCGAACTGCGGGTTCACTTCGGAACGTTGGAACTCGAACTCCAGTTTCTGTACGGATTCCCAAGACTTGGTGTAAGTCTCGAACAGTACTTCCAGCAACTTTTGGATGATGCGATGTTCGGTTTGAGTGAATTCACGGCCTTCGACGCGGGTGTGGAAACGACCATCACCGCCAAACAGACTGTCCACCACCATGAATACTAGGTTCGGATCAAAAATGAACAGCGCCGTACCGCGCAAGGGTTTGACCGAGACCAGATTGAGGTTGGCCGGCACCGGCAGGTTGCGGATAAACTCGGAAAATTTCACCACCTTCACCGGGCCGACCGACACCTCGGAGCTGCGATGGATGAAATTGTAGAGCGCGATGCGGAACAGGCGGGCGAAGCGCTCGTTGATGATCTCCATGGTAGGCATACGCCCACGCACGATGCGCTCTTGCGTTGCCATGTTGTAAGGGCGCACCCCTTCTTTCGCGGCATCTTCCTTGGGTTCGTCGGTCTCACCCGTGACCCCGCGCAACAGCGAGTCAACTTCGTCTTGGGATAAGAATTCGCTCATGGCATCAGCTCGATATCATTGGATGATAAACGCAGTGAACAACACGTCCACGATTCCGGTCGTTTTATTGGGCAATGGGGCGACAACAGTGCTTGCCGCCACTTCGGAGGCGGGCGCTGCATCATGAGCGTCGGCCACGGGGCTTGCGTGCGTGTCGGCAGGGGGCGCTGCATGGGGCTCGGGAGCGGCATGAGCCGCAGCAGGTGCCGCGTGCGCCTCTTGCCGCGGTGCTGCATGGGCATCGCCCAATCCCAACACCGCATCCATCGCCAAGATAATCTCGTTCACCAGTCTTTGTTTGCCCGATGCAGTCTGCAATTCGGAAGGCAATTTGTTCGAGAGCAAGAACAATAATTTGCTCTTGATCTCAGGCATGCGTGCTTTGATCTGGGCTTCCAGTGCCGGATCCATAATCTTCAAGGTGATACCGGCTTGCAGGTATTGGTCGCCGTCTTCGTGCAATAGGTTGACCGTGAAGTTCTCGCCCAGTGGGATGTACTTGGGGTCTAGTACAGGGGCTGCCTTGGCTTCTTCAGCATGTTCGCCTTCGGGCGCATGGCCTTGGGTGAAATACCAGCCAGCACCACCCGCGATCAGCAATACCACCACGCCGATGATGATGAACAGCATCTTTTTGCTTTTCGCTGGCGCGGCCCCTTGTTCAGGAGCGGCGGCGGGTTTTGCGGGTTTGGACATATCGGTTTCCTTTCGTTGATTGGAATTATCCCGCGTGGTCAATGCCCGGCATCTAAGGAAAAGCTGGGGTTTCCAGCCTTATTTTGAATGTCAGGCGAAGGTGTCCACCATGCCGTTATGACGGATCAGTGGGGTGACCACACGTGCCTCATTGATGTTGGCGGGAGCGGATTCCGGCACACCTGCGCTTGGTGCTGTCTGACGCGGGGTGCCGAACTCCCCGCGTTGTTCACGCGGAGTCTGGTCGCTGACCGTGGTATTACCCAACATGATGCCGTTATCGGCCAACATCTCGCGAAGTTTAGGAATGGATTGTTCAATCACCTCGCGCACGGCTGCATGGGCCGAGGTGAACTGGGCTGTAGCTTGGTCACCACTGACTTTGATGACCACATCGACTGGCCCCAGTTGCGCTGGATTCAGATGCAGCTCGGCATGCTGCTCTTGTTGTGTCGCCATCCAGGTGATCTTTTGGCTGAACTCGTTACCCCAAGGTCTTTGTGTGATGGGGGTACTGATCACAAGCTGTGTAGCTGGCGCAGTGACAGTCGATGTGTTCACCAGAGATTGAACCAGATTGATCTGGTTAGTCGGATTGCCGGGTGCGCTCAGTGTGGTATCGGGTTGGGTCATCCCCTCGATTTTTTTGGCTAAAGCCAACGTATCAGTTACTCCCGCCATGAGCTGGCTCTCCTTGCTTGGGGAGACTGGCGGCTTTACTACGGCGGCGTTCATTTCCAATGACGGCATCACTGGATTTTCGCTCTGTTTGGGAGCGCTGAAAGCAGGCAACGATGTGCTGGCAGGCAATGCCGGTTCGCTTTGATTGAGCTCGCCCACCAAGGGTTCAAGCTGGGTCTGTGTATCGCCTGCGCTGTCTTGAGCCGTGGCAGCCATCTGCGCCACGGCCACGGCAACGGGTAACAACGTAGCGAGCATGTCGGCAGGCAGGGGCGTGTCGGCGGTGGCAAGGAGAACTTCCTCGACCTTGGCCGATTCGGAGGGAGGCAATGCGGCGGTATCTGCGGCGAGAAGATCGACTGCGTTAGCCTCGATGCCGACCTTGCCTGATATCTGGCGTGTCAGCACATCCCCAAACAGAAGCGTGTCGGTGGTGGCCAAATCGTTGGTGTTGCCGCCAGCACTTGTCTGCGTAGTGGACTTGTTAGACGCAGAAGGTTGGTTGGACATGATGGGCATGTTGCTCATGATTCACTCCTATTCATTTTTTCCGCCGGTTGGGGGAAGATATTGCGCGGCAAAACGCCCCGTTTGTTCGTCTTGCAGACGTTGTTCTTTTTTGGCTTCGACTTTTAGCTCTGCTTCCGCGTGACGATTCGCCAAGGTGTCAAAAGAGCGCATCTTGCGAGTACTGTCCATCAGCTCATGGCGTCCCGTCTGCACGTTGGACTTGGTTTTCTCGATGACCTGCTGCTGTTGCCGGATCGCCTGATCCAGACGGTCAATGAAATCCTGGAAGTTGCGCAGATCGGTCCGCTCCATGCCTTGTCGTGCCGCTTCCTGGAATTTCGTTTGATAGTCGCGACGATACTGTTGCAGCGCATCCAACTTCTGCTGTGCAGTCTGCTGTTGTTGATTCAGTTGGCCGAGTTTTTTGGTGGCCGCATCGTTCTGTTGATGAGCTAGATCGACCAAGGGTTGAAGTGAGAAGGGTTTAGTCATGGCGTTTTATCAAGCTGCGTGCTGGAACAAGTTCGAGAACTGTTCCATGCTGGTGTTAATGGGTTCGGACTGATACATGTTCTGTTGCAGGAACATGTCCATGTGTGGGTGCAAGGCAATCGCCTGATCCAGAAAGGGATCACTTCCCTGTACATAGGCACCGACGCTAATCAGATCATGGTTGCGTTGATAGTGTGCGTACATGTGTTTGAAACTCTGCACCATCTGGAAATGTTGCGCGCTCACCAGATGACTCATGGCGCGGCTGATGGAGGCTTCAATGTCGATGGCGGGGTAGTGTCCCGATTCAGCGAGACGGCGCGACAGCACGATGTGTCCATCCAGGATGGCGCGCGCACTGTCAGCGATGGGGTCTTGCTGGTCGTCGCCTTCGGTGAGCACGGTGTAGAACGCGGTGATCGAGCCGCCGCCTTCTGCCCCATTACCCGCACGCTCGACCAACATCGGTAGTTTGGCGAACACCGAAGGCGGATAGCCTTTGGTGGCGGGCGGTTCGCCGATGGCCAGCGCGATCTCGCGTTGTGCCATGGCATAGCGGGTGAGCGAATCCATGATGAGCAAGACATTCTTGCCTTGGTCGCGGAAATATTCGGCGATGGTGGTGGCATACGCTGCGCCCTGCATGCGCATCAGCGGGCTGGTGTCGGCGGGGGCGGCGACCACGACGGAACGCGCCAAGCCTTCCTTGCCCAGGATGTCGGTGATGAATTCTTTCACTTCGCGTCCGCGTTCGCCGATGAGTCCCACTACGATCACATCCGCGCTGGTGTAGCGCGCCATCATGCCCAGCAATACGCTCTTGCCCACACCGGAACCGGCGAACAATCCCATGCGCTGCCCACGCCCCACGGTGAGCAAGGTGTTGATGGCGCGCACGCCAACGTCTAACGCCTGGTCGATGGGCGAGCGCTCCAGCGGATTGATAGGGCGGCTTTGCAAAGGTGCGGTGCGGCTCTCAGGCAACGCGCCGTACTGGTCAAGCGGGCGACCTGCGCCGTCGAGCACGCGCCCCAGCAGGTGTTCGCCTACGGGAAGATGACGGGCGAGGTCGGCGGTGCGCCGACGGAAGCGTTGCTGCTGCCCAACCTTGACGGGCGCACGCTGTTGTTCGGAAGGGACGACACGCGCACCGGGCACTAAGCCGTGCACATCGTTCTCTGGCATCAAAAACAGTTTGTCGCCCGAGAAACCGACCACTTCAGCTTCGATGCGGTTGTTGGGTAATTTAATCAAACAGGTGCTACCCACCGCCATGCGCAAGCCCACGGCCTCCATCACCAACCCGGTCACCTTGGTGAGACGACCACTGACGAGCAGCGGGCTGCTCTGCATCACGATGTCACGATTCATCTGTAACACCGCTTGCCAACGTTGATGGTGGAGAGCGGCGTTCATGGGGTAACCAACCATTTCGCTTCTTGCCCCATCGCGCTCATCACTCGGTTCCAGCGTGCCTCGATGGTGGCATCCACTTGGCTGTTGGCGGTTTCAAGGCGGGCATCACCGCGATTCATACGCGGGTCTTCCAATATCTTCCAACCGGAATGGCTGAGTTGATCTCCCATGTGTTCGCGCACCAAGGCGGCATCCTCGGGATTGAGAATGAGGTGTGCGGCCTGATTGAACACGGGCAGCGCGCCGATGGCGGTACGCACCATACCGAGTAATAGCTCGGGCTGTACCCTGATTGATTGTTGTATCACCTGCTGTGCGATATCCAGCGATAAACCCATGAGTTCGTGTGTTACCTGTTCATCCAGTTGCGATTCGAGCAAGTTCACCAGTTCGGCGAGACGTTGTTTTTCGGCGAGCGCCTGTTGCAAGCCTTCCGCATAACCTTGTTGCCTGCCTTCGGCATACCCCGCTTGATAGGCTTCGTCGTGTGCTTGCTGTTGCATTTGCTCGACCTCAGCCGCCGTGGGCAAGCCTACGCTACGGGCAAGTGCGCTCCCTGTCTCGAAAGCCGGTAACTCCCAGCGTTGCCAGGCCGACATTTGTTCGGGCGGTGTGCTCGTGAGGTTGTCGGTATCAGACATAAGCGTCCTCTCCCTTTCCGCCTAGCACGATCTGGCCTTCGTCTGCCAAACGACGCACGATCTTGAGAATTTCTTTTTGTTCGGCTTCGACTTCGCTGAGTTTGACTGGGCCCTTCGATTCCAAATCCTCGCGCAACATTTCGGCGGCACGCGAAGACATGTTCTTGAAAATCTTTTCGCGCATTTCCACGCTTGCCCCTTTGAGGGCGACGATGAGCGACTCGGACTGGACTTCGCGCATCACCAGTTGGATACCACGGTCGTCCACCTCGAGGATGTCCTCGAACACGAACATCTCGTCGGTGATCTTTTGTGCGAGTTCGGGATCGTGCGTGCGTACCGATTCGATAATGGATTCTTGCGTGCTGCCAATGTAGTTGAGAATCTCGGCAGCGGTTTTAACCCCGCCGCGTATGCTCTTTTTGGCAATGGCGTTGCCCGACAGCAGCTTGGTGAGCACATCGTTGAGTTCTTTTAAAGCCGCAGGTTGCACGCTATCCAGCGTGGCAATACGCAGGAGTACATCGTTGCGGGTGCGCTCGGTCAATTTGCCCAACACGGCAGAAGCCTGGTCGGGTTCGAGATGCACCATGATGGTGGCGATGATCTGTGGGTGTTCGTTGGCAACCAAGTCGGCAATCGAACCTGCATCCATCCACTTCAAACTCTCAATGCCGCTGGTGTCGCTGTTGTGCAGGATACGGTCAAGCAAGCCTGCTGCTTTGTCGTCACCCAATGCTTTGTTCAACATATTGCGAATGTAGTCGCTGGAATCCATGCCGATCGTGGTTTTCTCGGCAGCACTGAGGTGAAATTCTTCGAATACATTGGCGATCTGGTCACGCGTGAGATTGCTCAACGCCACCATGGCAGAACTGATCTTCTGTACCTCCTTGGGTTCGAGATACTTCATGACTTCAGCGGCCTCATCCTCGCCCAAGGTCATCAACAGGATGGCGCTCTTATTGATTCCGATATCACTCATCTTTATTCACCCATTCCTTGACCACGGTGGCGACGATCTTGGGGTCGTCCTTGGCGAGTTGTTTGGCGAGTTGCAGATTGGCTTCGTAGGAAGTGCCTGCTGTTTGAGCGGTATGTTCGCCCCCGACGGCATGCGGTAGTCCTTCACCCTGTTCGCCGCCGGAGGCAGCGGCCTCGTCTTGTGCGGTGGCTTGTGCCGAGACGCTCTTGAAAGCAGGTTTGATGATGCCGAACAGCAGGAAGAAGATGCCGCCACCGATCAACAGGTATTTGAAGATATCCTTGGCCAGTGCAATCATCTCAGGTTGTTGCCACAGCGGTATTTCCGGCAACACTTCGCTGGTGTCATTGAAGGCGCTGTTCAGCAGACTCAGGCTGTCTCCCCGTTTTTCTTCAAAGCCGACGGCTTCTTTGATGAGTAAAGTGATCTGCGCTTTCTCCTCCTCGGTATAGGGGGTTGAAACCGCTACGCCGTCTTTATCGGTCACGCTACGGTTGTTGAGGACGACGGCGACCGCGATGCGCTTGATGTTGCCGGTAGGCATCTTGGTATGTTGAATGGTGCGATCCACTTCGTAGTTGGTGGTCATCTCCTTTTGCGAGTTGTTCGCAGACACGCCCCCCTCTGCTGCGGGTACGGCCGTCGCGGGGGTGACGATAGGCGCGGTCGCTGGAACAGGGGGTTGATTGGACAATGCGCCGGGTACACCGCCTGTGGTTTTACTGCCATTCAATACTTCCGAGCTTTGCAAACTGCGCACCGCAGCCTCATTGGGCGGCTGGTTGGGTTTATACATTTCGGAGGTTTGCTCACTTACCGCGAAGTCCAAACTGGCCGTCACTTGGGCGCGGATGTTCTGGATACCCGTGATGGGGGACAGGATGTCTTCGATACGTTTCACATAATCCGCTTCGACCTGACGCACGTATTTCAGTTGGCTCGCATCCAATAACTGACCAGTCCCATCATGTGCGGCGGAAAGCAGTGTGCCGCGCTGATCAACGACAGTGACGTTCTGTGCGGGCATGTCAGGCACGCTGCTGGAGATGAGGTGCACGATGGCGTTCACTTGGCCTTCGTCTAGCGAGCGCGCGGCATTCAAGGACAGGACAACCGAGGCGCTGGGTTTCTGTTTCTCTTTCACAAAGACGGTAGGTTTGGGGATGGCCAGATGCACACGGGCATTCGCTACGGCGGCCATGGTCTGAACTGAGCGTGCCAGCTCGCCTTCCAAAGCGCGTTGATAGTTGATCTGTTCGAGGAATTGGCTAGTGCCGAATTTTTGGTTCTCCATCAATTCGAAGCCCACTGAGCCGCCTTGGGGAAGTCCTTGGGAGGCCATGTTCAGACGGACTTCGTGCACTTTGTCGGCAGGCACCATCAATGTGCCGCCTTCGGAAAACTTGTAAGGGATGTTTTGTTGTTGCAAGGCTTCAATGACGGCGCCGCCATCGCGCTCGGACATATTGGCATACAACACCCGGTAATCCGGGGTCTGTCCCCACATCCATAGCCCTGCGAGCAGCGCGACCGTGGCGGCTACCGCCACCATCAGCCCAAGCTTCTGTTGGTTAGGCATGCCAAACAACAGTTGTGCCATAGAGGGGTTGGTATTGATGTCTGTATCAGCCATTTTTGTCACCTGCGGAAAGCTATTCACGATCGGGTTTCGGCATACCCTGTTGGTTCGTCTGTGCCAAAACTCGCATTACTCGTATTCACGTTGCAAATTATCTGCTTGTGAGTCAACGACGATGGCTTGAAAAAGGGGGGAAATCGGGGGCTATTCCAGCGCTAAACACCTTGTGCGCGCGCGTACAGTGGCGGCCATGGATGTGAGCAAGGAGAGCTGAAATGAGTATGAACGTGAGTAATGTGGACACCTTGTTGGCGCAGATGCGGGCAGCGGTCGCTGTTGCGCAAGGCCAGTCCGCTCCGGCGCTAAAAACAAGCGGTGGGGCAGATTTTGCCAATGTATTGAAGAATTCCCTGGATAGCGTCAATCAGGCGCAACATCAGGCGACTGATATGCAGAAGGCCTTCGTGCTGGGCGATGACAAGGTGAGTTTGAGCGACACCATGATTGCCATGCAGAAAGCAGATATCTCGTTCAAGACCGCCATTCAAGTCAGAAACAAGATGGTGGCTGCTTATAACGACATCATGAATATGCAGGTGTGATTGTTTCTAGGGGTGGGGTGCCTTATTCCAAGTTCTTCTTGGCTTGTTGCTGTTGCATATGCGCGACATAGCGTTGCAGCATTTTTTTCTACTTCTGCGCTCGGTTTGAGGAATACACACCCTGCACGGCGACTCACTTTACCGTTGCGTGCGGTCACTTCAAAGGTGTTCTTTACTTCGATAGCGGCGCTGATGGTGCCTATGCCGGGTAGGTCGATCTCGCAGTTTTGAAATTGCATGCCGGGTTTCAAGTCCACGCCGTCTTCTTTGCATATCAGTGCGACCCCGCCAATGCTGATGTCCATCACGGTCACCTTGTGATGGATGTGAGCCTGTTCAGGCAGTGGGCGGAGGAGGCAGGTGAGTGCATTGGGTTCACGCGTCAACAAACGATAAAAATCTCGTCGTTGCAGACGAAGCAGTCTTCTGGGCAGAGGGACGAAAAAGGCGGCGGAATTTTCGTATAGGCATTGCGATGTTTCTGCCGAGACCCACTGCACTTTGGCATGGTTGTGCGTGCTGACGAATACGATGCGTTTGCTGCGCTCGATGTGGCGATTATCCAAAGGGCTGGGGGCGGCATCCACCCATATGCCCGTCTCATCTGCCGCCAACAGCAGGGTGAGTACCATGCTGTTGTCATCGTTGAAATAGAGGGCGACCCGATTACGCTGGGCGACGATGTCGCGCAAGACTGCAAGAATCTCTTTGGGGTCGTGCAGGATGAAGTCATTTTCATCATCGTTGGCGAACACTTCGATCTTGAGCGGGATTTCTTTGTTACGCATGATGTCGCCTACAGGGGGTTATCTTGATTTTATTCTAAGGGGCTGAGGGGAGGCTTAGTCAATGGAATAGCGTGGATTTCTCCTCGTTCCAAACGGTATAACCACGCCAATAATTCGGCGACTGCCAAATACAGTTGGGGGGGGATATGCTGATCCAGTTCCACTTGCATCAACATGCTGACGAGCGCTTCGGATTCATGCACATACACGCCGTGCTCTTTTGCGCGTTCGATGATGGCTTGAGCGATGAGTCCCCGTCCGCTGGCCACGACCTTGGGCGCGGCATCACCGCTCTGGTAGGCGAGGGCAACCGCCATCTGGCGTTTGTTGGGTGCGTTCATTGCGGCACGGCCTCTAACTTTTCAATGCGTGTTTGTAGTACGGGAATTTCGCGTTCATTGAGTGCAGAGATGAGTTGAGGGGTAGCGCTGCCCAATAAGGTGCGCGTCTTTTCGTCACGTGCATGGAGCGTCAGATTGACTGCGCCCCCGTTGAGGCTCAAACGTGCAGACAATTTCCCCAAGTGCGGCATGTCGAGCTGAATTTCGGTGATCCATTGCCCCTCTGGTTCACCTCCGGTCGGGTGACGCGGCGATTCCTCGCGCACTTCCCATCGCATCTCCTGCCCTTCCCAAGCCATGCCTTGCCACATCACCTGACGGGTCTCCAGGGCGTGTAATTGTTGCTGAACCAGATTCTGCAGATGTTCGGGAATGGGATGGAGTGTGCCTGCCAAACTGGGTTTTACGGTGGTCTCACTGGGCGGGGCGGCGGCAGGTTGAGGCAGTCGGTTCTGGGGTTCTTGCATCAATTGCGGCGTGCTACGCATGCCGGCGATCCATTGTGCCTGGTGAGATTCGTAGAACAGCCCGCTGTGGCTGAGCGCGTTGTGCAGTTTGTCTGCGAGGATGGCGGTATCTGGCGCGGAAGTATCGCTGGCAATCCACAGCGGAGCGCGTTGCAAGGATTTCACATAAGGTTGTTCCAGCGGTTGTTGTGTCATGGAAGACAGCATGCGAGAGACCGAACTGAGTTGCTCCGACGTGGAAACGGGATTGGTCGTGGAGGAGAGCGAGAACGTGAGACGTGGTTGTAAAGAGGTGACTTGCAGTGAGATGAGATCGCCACTGCGCACAAAAGACGGCAGTTGTAACTGCACGACATGTTCCGCGATTCTTACCTGAAATTGACCGGGTGCGGTTTGTGCCTGCACGGTTCCTTGGACTTGTTGTCCGATTTCCAGCTTGAGCCCTGCTTTGGGATTGGCTTTATCCGTAGCCGCCGCGATCAGCGGCTTTTCGTTCAGGGCGAGTTTGGTGAGTGCGGCGGCGAGCGGATTGACAGACATGACTCATCGCTTTGCGGCGCTCAACCTTGAGCGAGGTAGGCGTGCTGCAAGCGTTGTTCGCTACGTGCACTTTGCATGATGCGTTCAAGCTGGCGCATCCACGGTTCGGTGAGTTCTCTAATCGCTTTGTCGTCGGCCAGCATTTTTCGGATGAGATCGGCTTTCTGTTTGCGCGAGGTTTCATCGGAAGGCACTACATCATGCGGTTTGAGGGCGGTCACTTGTTGTGTGCAGCGTTGTTCAAGTTCGACGAGTTTGTCCCAATCGCCATGACTGGCAGCTTCCCGCATCTGCCCTGTGATATCGGATAAGTGTTGGTATTCTTCGATGATCATATTCATCACTCAGGTCCTTCCATAAACCAGCGCTGCTTGCTTGCTGGGAGCGGGTGTCGGGGGGGCGGGTTGGGTGGCGACTGGCCGAATACTGTCCCATGCGCCTTTCAATTCATTGAGGAGTCGTGCGACCTCATCCAGTGCATCGGTATCGTTGCTCATGTTGGCGGTGAGCAGTCGCGAGCTCATGTAGTCGTAAAGTCCATCCAGGTTTTGCGCCAGCTCCCCCCCAGCATTCTTGTCGAGGCATGCTTTCAGGCCCTCGTTGATGATGAGGATGGCCTTGGAGATGGCTGCCCCCTTGGCGGGAATGTCTTTACGTAATATGCCGTTTTTTGCGTTGGCGATGGCAAGCAACGCCCCTTGATACAGCATGGCGATCAGTTTGTGCGGGTCGGCCGCATGTACGCCAGATTCAACCTCGATCTTGGCATAAGCTTTAGTGGCAACGTTGTTGTTCATGATGAGGCCCCTCAATTAAAGTCTGGATAGTTGTTGAGAGAGATACGTACTTGTCTGGTTCATCTGTGTCAGCGCGACGTTCAAGGAGGTGTACTGTCTGCGATACAGGGTTTCTAGGCTACTCATTCTTGCTTCCAGCGCAGTGCGTTGTGTGCCGATTTCTTTGATTGACTGGTTGAGACTGGATGTGCGGTTGGCGAACGTGCCGTCGGTCGCCAAGGCTGCTGTGCTCCAAGCATCAAAACGCGTGGCGAAACCTGTCGTTGAATTGAACAGGCTGGCGACATCGCTAAAACTAGTGGCAATAGCACTATCCAGTTTGGACGAGTCCAGCTGCATGGTGCCATCAGTCTTGAAGGTCAGCCCCACGTCGAACAATTGTGTCAAGTTGCCACCCGCCACTGCAGTTGAAGCGATATTGCGCATCTCCATCTGGAAAGAACGCAGCGTCGGGTCGCCCGCCAATGCGGAGCCGGACTTGTAAGCTGCTGAGTTCTTCATTGAGGTGTACAGGTCGTTGTAAGCGGTTACAAAAGTGTTGACTGCCGTCGTCACGGCGGCTGTATCGCGCGCAACCGTGAGTGTGACAGCCGAGGTCGTCACTTTGCTTAAAGTGAGCGATACCCCTTGGATAGCATCGGTCACCGTGTTGGAATTCTTGCTGATGGCGATACCGTTCACGTCAAACTCGGCGTTTTGTGCAGCGGCGGTTTGGCTTAAATTTTGTGCGGCAGGCAAGCCGGCAGGGTCATACCCCAGCAAAGTGTTGATGGTTCCATCACCGCCGCTGGTGGTGATCTTGATGCTGTTGCTGATGCCCGTGTTATCCGAAGACAGGGCCAAGCGATAGGGAGTGCCGCTCCCGTCGTTCACGATGGTGGCGGTGACCCCCGCTCCTGCGGCATTGATCGCATCACGTATGCCGGCCAATGTGTTGTTGGTGCTGTCTATCGTTAAGGTCTTGCTTGTCCCACCTGAGGTGAAGGAGGCGCCCGTGTATTTACCTGCGTTGAGTGTGCCGCCACTGATGGTGCCGATATCGATGGTGACGGTGGTGGCTGTCCCATCGCTGATGGCGGCGGTACTGCTGGCTTGTCCGACCGCGACCAGTTTTTGTGACTGAGCCAAGCTCGTCACATTCAATGAATAAGTCCCCGCGACAGCGCTGCTACTGGCTGAAGCGGAGAAAACAGTGGCATCCGAAGGGGTTGCCTTGAATGCCACCAGACTACTTGAGCTTGAACTCCCCAAGCTCTTTGCAGCTGTTTGTAACGTTGCCATCTTGCTTTTAAGCGTCCCCAGAGCGGTCAGCTTGGCTTGATAGCTTGCTTCTTTGCTATCCAAGCGTGTGATCGGGCGGCGTTCAATCGACATCAAGCCCGTGACAATGGCGTTGACATCAACACCCATTCCCGATGTGCCAGAAGTTGCCGTGGTCGCCATGATTGTGTCTCCCGCCTACGCCTTTTGTTTCAAGAGCAGGCCATTTTGAAGCTCGTCGATACCGCGAGCAATCGCCAACACGGCATCATTGGGATATTGCATCAAGGTGTCACCTGTGTCCTTGTCCACCAAGCGGATCACCTGCTTGTTGGTGGCCTTGTCCACACTAATACTCAACTCCACGTTTTTATTAGACTGTTGTAGTGCTTGGTTGATCTTGTTCACTTCACTCTTGATCTGAGCCTCATTCGGTGTGGGTACTGCCATTTCCTTTACAGCGACTTTCGGCGTATCGGGGGAAGTGACAGCCCCCACGCCGCCACCGCCCAGATTCCCGCTGGCGGGAAGTCTGATAGGTGTCGGCGCTGGTGCCGTACTGCTTGTGTTTTGGATGAGCATTTTGACTCTCCTTACTCAAAGCTCCCCAGTCGATGTGCTGGCCAGGGAGCGCTTCCTTTTACGCTTAACGCAACAGCGACAACACGTTGTTAGGCACTTGGTTCGCCTGAGCCAACATCGCCGTACCTGCTTGTTGCAAGATTTGGTTGCGAGTCATGGCGGTGGTTTCTGTCG
>Ga0172367_10002358_pt1 | contig 25913 bp, 14 predicted proteins | sample Lak10m_FD_114542 | JGI IMG/M metagenome (GOLD analysis project Ga0172367, IMG submission 114542) | Freshwater microbial communities from Kabuno Bay, South-Kivu, Congo - kab_022012_10m | ecosystem: Environmental > Aquatic > Freshwater > Lake | place: Democratic Republic of the Congo: South-Kivu...
AAACTATGTCACGCAGGACAGAGCAGTGACCAAGGAAGACTACAGAAACATTCTTTTGAAAGATTTTTCTCAACTTGAAGATGTAATATGTTGGGGTGGAGAGGACAACGATCCAATTCAGTATGGAAAGGTATTCATATCAGTAAAACCAAAAGAGGGTGTATTTCTTTCATCAGAAGAGAAGACAAAGATAATACAGACAATAACCAGAACAAGAAATGTGGTCGGTGTTCTGGTGGAATTCGTCGATCCAGAGGTTCTCTACCTGAACCTTACAGTAAATGTTAAAATAGATCCTATCAATCTACCACAGGGAACCAATCAACTCGTTTCCGATATTCAAGAAGCGGTATATGCGTTTACCGATGAGTATCTTAATAAATTCGATAAGGACTTCTATTCTACCGAACTATCGACGGAGATACAGTCTCTCGATCCACACATCATAAGCAACGATATATTAGTTTCTATTGAGAAGAGATTTGTCCCCATATTCGATGCAAAAGCACACAACTATACATTCAAGTTCAACAACAAATTGTTCCATCCTCAAGATGGATATAAGAGCATACTTTCTACCAATCTTTTTGGTTATCTAGATAGAAATGGCGTAGACAGAGATTGTGAACTGGAAGATGATGGTTATGGTAAGATAAAATTGTTCTATAGACAAAACGATTCCAAGGTAGTCATAAGTTCAAACATAGGAACAATCGACTATGATAATGGAATCATAAATTTGAAGAACTTCAAACCATCGTCCTTAATCAATGATTTCCCCATCGCTATGTTCTGCGTACCAGATGAAATTGATATAATTGCCAAGCAGAAGATGTTCCTTGTACATGAAAATCCAAGCGCCGTTTCTCTGGTAGTCAATCCAACACTAGTACCATATAAGAACAGATGATTACACTAAAAAGTCCATTCGAAGGTTCCACGGTCTACTCCAACAAGGTGTATGTCGATTATTCTGTAGCAGAAAATTCCAAATTTACGGACAAAGTTGTATTTGTTCTTGATGGAATAAAATTAGAAAAAACAGAACTTAATGGCACCTTCACCTACGATAATCTTACAGAAGGACAGCATCTTCTTCGTGCATATCTTGTAAACAAATCCAACAAGATAATTGTTGGATCCGAGAAGAAAATAAAGTTTACAGTAAATCTCGATGTGATCTACCTGAAGAACAAAGTATCAGATGTTGTCTCTTCAAGAATTCCAAGTTTTATCAGAGAAGACTATCAAACCTTTGTTACATTCATAGAACAATACTACAAATTCTTGGAGCAATCAAACGAACCATCCAAGGTTCCGTTTTCTCAAGCGGAATTTAAGGATGTGGACTTTACTCCAGAGATACTTCTTGATAAATTCAAGAAATTATTCTTACCTGACTTTCCAGAGGAACTGACAAAGGATCGTCAAACAGGTACGAGTATAAACATAAAAACACTGATAAAAAGAGCAAAGCAGTTCTATCAGGCAAAAGGAACCGAAAAGTCATATGAGTTTCTGTTCCGTGTTCTTTTTGATACGGATGTAGAGGTATTCTATCCAAGAACAGAAATGATGATAGTCTCTGGTGGTCTTTGGGTAGAAAGAAAAACTGTAAAGATATTCAGTTTGGATAACGATAAAGCAAGAGCATTGATAGGGAATATAATTTATCAATTAAATGGTCAAGGACAAAAAATAAACAGAGCAAGAGTTACTGCATGTAGAATACACATGGAGAGTCCATATAAAATTGCAGAATTGGATCTATCGGAAATAAGCGGATCTTTTGTAGATGGTAACATTTACTGTGACTTAGTATACCAAGATTCTGAAGAAACATTTAGTTTTCCCGTGAAGAGAGGAATGCAGGATATAATAATAACATCTGGTGGAAGTAATTATAAAATTGGAGATACTGTAAAATTAATAAAAATAGGATCAGCAAGTGGTTCTGGTTATGTTGGTAGAGTCTCAAAAATAGATACAAATGGATCTATACTGGAAATAGAAACTGTCAATTTTGGTGTAAATTACGAATCAGCACCGAGTGCTTTATACACCATACAAGTAATCACAGTCGGAGGAACTGGTGCCAATGGATACCCATTAAGTACAGTTTTGATGGAATATACTGGTTATTACAAAAATTCAAATAGTGTTTTAGGTGCGAAGAATTTCATACAGGATAATTATTACTATCAAACACATTCATATGAACTCAGAAGTTCCATTCCTATGGAATTGTATAGAGATAGTATAAACAGATTGGTACATCCTTCTGGATATAAGATGTTTGGACTTCTTTCTCTTAGAAGTAATATCCTTCTTTCGCCCACTACACTTAATAACAAATCTCAATTAATAAGTAATTTTATAGGAAATTACTTGCCATATAGATTAGAATCCTCTATAAATCTTAGACAGGAAACTAATGATCTTTTCCCAGAAGGATTCAATCCAGAAGAACCCATACCTCCACAAACAGGTGAAGGGGAATTTATACACGATCCAGTTAATAATCCAATAAAAACCAGCGTCAAGAGGGCTTTCTATTCAAACGAAAGAGAGTTACCAGATGTTGCGGATATATATAAAAAGAACAATTATTGGGTAGTGTTTCCACATCCAAATTTTAATCTAAATACAAATGAAACTATAAATTCTTTCTTAGATCTAACCATAGCAGATCTTGCTGTGATTGATGATACAGTAACAACAGGGGATGTATTTTAATGGCAGACATACTAACATACTCTATGAGATCCACTTTTGCTAAAGAATTTTATCAAAGTTTGATTGATCCGGCATCCAATGATCGTTATTACATGTTTTTTGGAAGAGCAAAACCTTGGGATGGTGATACTCCTGTTTTGAAAGACACAATAAAAGAACAAAACGAAGCAAAAAGAAATTGTGTTTTTTATCAACAAATAATTCCTTCAGATGTCTCGTTGATCGTTCCAAGGTATAATTGGACATCTGGTGAGATATACGATCAGTACGAAGACGACGAGGAACTGTGGAAAAATAATAAAAAATTCTATGTTCTTGTACAGGATTTAGAACAATATAGCGTTTACTTGTGTCTTTCAAACAACGGTGGTCTACCATCTACAGAAGTACCATCTGGAACAGACACGGAAGAAATATTCACAGCGGATGGATATATTTGGAAGTACCTGTATACTCTTACTAATGAGATGGAGCAGTTCCTGACCAGTACATATATTCCAGTTGTCATCTTGGATAAGTTAGTATACACGGATGAAAGAGCAACTGCATTAAATGTAAAGGCAAATGCGAGCAACGGAACTATAGAAAAGATTGCTGTTGATACTAAAGCAATATTTACAAATCTTGTAAATAGCAATTTTTTATCCAATTCATATGAAGTTCTTACAGTGGATCCAACCGATCCTCTGACATTTAGCATATCTCTTTTATCTCAGCATTCTTCCACCAATAATTTTTATAATACAAATTACATAGTTTATTTTCAAAATGGAAAAGTAGGTACAATAGACACATATAGTGTAAATGCAGACGGAACTGCGACTATTTCTCTATGTGAGATTTATCCAGATGACGGTACTAATATACAGTCAGGTGATGTGTATAGTATTCTACCAAAAGTTAATGTCGTGGGAAATGGAACTGGTGCTGTTTCTGTCCCAGTTTTTGATTCTAACTCAGAATTACAAGAAATAACGGTTTTAAGTGGAGGATCTGGATATAATTTTTGTGAAGCATTTTTCTTAATTGAGACTAGTGCAGTTTTGAGTGCAATTATACCACCAGACGGAGGACATGGATTTGATTTTTCTAATGAATTGAAACCTACCAATATTCTAATAAGAAAACAAACTACATTCGGTGCTATACCAGACGATCAAGAAAAATATTTTGGTGCTGGTAGTTATATTCGTCAATATGGTATAGTAAAAAACATAAAAACAATAACTGATCAAAATCCTGATCAGATCAGTAATGAATATGATATGGTTTTGAAGTATGACGGTCTTGCTATTTATGGAACAATATACGGAGATAAAGAGGAATACACTTTACCATACTTCAGAACTATCAATAAAGTTCAGGTTAGTGCAGATGACAGTAGTAAATATAATAATTTTTACAGAATTGGTGATTTTTTTCAGTCAACAGATCGCTCGGCGCCTGAAAAAATATGGACAGGTCAATTGGTGGCAAAAGAACCAATAAATACCAACCCAAACCATTATATTCTTTATTTTTCTCAAGATTCTCAAAGTGGTTCTTTATATAGTGGGGATGGAACACTTACAAATGTAACTCAAACAACTGAACAATCTGAAGGTAGTGTTACAACTGAGATTGTATACACAAATTTATTTCAAGGTATTCAAGTTAGTGAATTGGAGGCATATTTATGCCTAAGTAATTTTGACAACAATCAGGGTCAGTTATTAGGAGCGTTTGACTTCGTCTATCCATCTAATACTTATACATTTAATGTAAATGATGTGCTAAATTTACAAAATAAAACTTATGGATCTATAGGTACATACAAAATATTAGAAATAATTACGCCTGGTTTTTCTTCAATTTTGCCATTTAATGCAACCCCATTACCTTCCAATAGAGTTTCGACTACATTAAGATTGGAACCACAGACTCTAGATTTAAATTTCTTACAAAATACTCAAAGTTCCCCTGTTCCAGATGTTATTCAAAATATAACACAGAATAATAGTTTGGATTTATTGGCAAATTCGAATTTTTTCTTCTCTAATCCTGTAAATTTTTTATATTATAAAGATAAACAAACCAGATTTTTAATTGAATTTGATTCATCCGATATTGTATTTTCCTCTCAACAAACAGCCCCCGCAACTGCACCTACTCATATTATTGGAAATGATACTTTAGCAATTTCTACTATAAAATCTTTGTCTGTGGATCCTAATGATACTTTTAAATTTAATATGAAAATAATGTCACCTACGGAAGACTACGAGCAGGCAACTATAAGTAATGGAAATGTTATTTCTGGCGAAGCAGTGACTTTACTCAGACAAGAAACATATAACGGATTTACTAACAGATTCGCTAAGATAGGCGAAACTAAAAATCTATATGTTTTGTCTGAAAATTATGATGTAAGTTCTCCTGTCAATTTACCAGAAACCATAACATCTTCTGTTGTATCGAAAATTACATTAAGTAGAACAGGTTCTGTTGTTTTAAATAATGGAATAATTCCAATAGGATCTTATTTATACAGAGAATCTACAGAAACCGTGGATTCTGCTGCTGGTTATGTGGTATCCATAGACACATCTACAGATAGTGGAGGAAATGCTACAAATTATGCTTATGTACAGATGGAAAAAGGAACATTCTTAACAGGAGATACCATCAAGTGTGTAGTAGATCCTTTTGTGAAGAATATTTCTTTGTTCAACAACACATGTGCCGGTAATACAGGAGTAACTGTTACAGTTTCTGCTCCCGAGCAGAGATTCAATTCTCTTTTCTTGAATAAATATTCTGGAGAAGTTCTCTATATACAAAACACAGATCCTATACAAATGGCAACAGACACAAACTTTACGACCAGAATTCTTCTGGGATTCTGAACGGAGATATAGATGACTTTCAAGAACCCTGACATTCTTTCCAATGCACCATATTATGATGACTTTAATGAAGCAAAGAATTTTCTTAGAACTTTGTTCAAGCCAGGATATGCCGTACAGGCAAGAGAACTGACACAATTACAGACGGTATTGCAGTCTCAAATTTCTAGATTTGCAGATCATATCTTTGCCGATGGTTCTCAGGTATTTGGTGGAAAGGTGTTCGTTACAAACACCAATTTTGTCCGTGTAGAACAGTTTGTGTATAATATAAGTGGAACGGTTTCCGCAGTTACCTCAGAATCCATACTTGAAGCAAATGTGTCGGAAATAGTAGACGAAACTGTTTCTAACGATGACACCTACACATCAAATAGACTTACAGGAACTCTCGATAAACTATCTGTCCAGATATTCAGGGGTGGAGTTAGCACTGGAACTATAATTCTCAATCATTATATTCCTTCTTTTGATAACGGAGTCGATGACTATCCAGTAATATTCTTTGCAGATGTTACTGGAAATGAAGGTATTCTTCCTGGCGATCTTTTGAAAATCAACGATACTACATGTTTCAAGGTCATAACACCATCTACACAAGCACAGAACATCTATACGATTTCACCAACTGGTTCCGCTTCTCTGGTAAAGGTAGATGCTGGAATCTACTATGTCGATGGAATGTTTGTAAGAAACCGCTCGCAGATACTTGTTCCATACGACATTTCTATTGCAGGACAAGCAGAGGAAAGTTACGAGTCTGGAAACTACAATTATACAAATGTTGAGGCAAATGTAAGATTGTTCACCGCTCCTTCTGTTAGAGTTGGTTTGTATTTGAATAGACAGGTGGTATCGGTTGATGAAGACAATACACTAAGAGATCCTTCGAATGGAATATACAATGCAAATGCACCTGGCGCAGATCGCTATAAGATAAGTTTAGATATAAAGCAATATCCATACGATCCGCAGGATGTGAGTGTTGCAAACTATGCAAATGAAGATTTCATTCAGTTGGCAAGAATAGTTAAGGGTAGATTGGATTGGATTCGTATACTTCCCAACTATTCCCAGATACTAGATTTGTTTGCTAGAAGAACATTCGATGAATCTGGTTCATATACTGTCAGACCATTTGGTCTTGAAGTAAAGAATCACTTGAGAAACGATGTTTATTCGTATGTCGTAGAATCCTCTCCAGATGTAACAACATCCGAGCAATATATCGAAGTTGGTTCGTATGTCTGGACAAATCAAAACATAAGTGATCCTAGACAATCTGGATTTGATTTTGATGCTCAAGCGATAGGTATTGGTGAAATAGTCGGAGTCGTACCATTCAAAGAATTGGCGGTAGGTACTGCACAGCAGACTCAAGGTTCTACATCCAAGATTGTTTATGTAAAATTAAAGAACGATAAGAGAATAGATCTAGGATCTTTGGATCCAAATTCATTCGGTGTGGTGAAATTTGCAAGACCTAGTCAGTCTTTCAACACCAGTACCCTGAAACTAAGATTCCAAAATTTTATAATAGACAGCACTGGTACATATTCTGTTTTCGATCTTCCTGTAGGTGATGCTAATCTAATGAATCTTGCAGTTCAGCCTGGAAAAGCATATGTGTACGGTTATGAAACGGAATTGACCTATCCTAAGAATATTGATTATGATAAGGGTTTGGATTTAACAAAGAATACACAATCTCAGACGGTAAATCTAAATTCTTCTTCTATTTTGGGTAACTATCTAGTCTGTAGTTTTGCCAATGATCCAGTTACGGCAGTTCCTGATTGGGAGAAGTTGCCAAAATTTGAACTACAGACTTCAGATATATTTACTCTAGTTTTGGAAGAAACAGATCTAGTACAGGCAAATGCCGAAATACTATATTGGAGTCCCTATAAATATTGGTCAGATACATCGACTAACTATATGATCGGATTACCAACAGGGTTAGAAGAAGAGAAATACGAAAGCGTTATCTTCATAGCAGATCAATAATCAACGGAAAAATAAAAAATGGCATTTAATTCAACAATCTACGAGCCTAATCTTCAAGACACTACAGCGTGTAATAATAGAAATTCGCCATTTAATTATGTGGCTGGAGATGTATCTCGTACATCTTACCAGATGAGATTGGTTTCGGACAGTAAAACCAGAATAGTTAATGCTGCATTTGCACAGATTATTCAGCCAAATTTTCCACAAGCATATGATCCAAGATTGACTAAGGGATCATATCCATCTGGTGTTGGATTTATTGATAATTATTCTTCTAATAATCTTTATACAGTAAGACAACTCAACAAAGATGGAACTGTTACTGGAGTAGGTAAAACAGTAAGATGGGTTCCTTCCACAGAAGTAGACAGCGAAGCATCTCTGTTTATACAGGTGACATCTGCAAATTCTTTTATTTCTCCTTATGTTGGAACGACTTACAACGCAACAAGTGCATTAGATAGTGGTATCATATTCTCAGAACAATACACTTCGGATGCTGAATTAGTGTCAACTGGTTGGGGAAGTAGTGTAAAATCCATAGAAAATGTGAATGAAGTTTGGGAATTTACTTTAACAACGGACACGACTCATACTGGCGGAACCATAGATGCAACTGGTGTCCTTACTGCAATAAATCTTAAAAATGCAGTAGGAACGCAACTAAGTCAAGGTTATATTTTTAGAACAGAAACACAAAGTGGTTTGCCAATAGTCACTGTTCACCTTTTTACCAATATTAGTAATGTGGATCAAGGGTTTATTTTACAATCTCAACAATTAACCGATGGTTTACCTTGCTTTTCTTATCTGATAAATTCTTCACAAGAACTGACATCTCTTGGATTTGTTAGAATAGAATTTAATGACAGAAATGAATCTAAACTTCCTTTCAACAACAGCGCAATCGAAACCACTACCAGAAACATATACCAATGGAGATGGGATACTCTCACTGGAAACTCCGCTGCAAAAGCACAAGGAGTTTTCTATGCATGGGTTCCTAGTCAAAAAGCACTTTATGTTGGAGAGTGTGACGAAAACAATACATTCGCTGTAAAGTACGGACCAGTGTATCAATCTGGTGGAATAGTATGGGGAAACGAAGGTTTCACCACTAATACTAATTTCACGGAACGATCTGGTAGATTTGTAAATATTAAGCATAACGAAGAAAACAATTATTCCGATACTAAGGAATATATTCAAGGCGAAACTCTTCTACAGACACTTTCGAGAGATTTCTCCTATGATACAAACTACAACTTCATACCAGGCGAAAAAGTATTCCAGATTCAGGAACCGAATACAAATGGAGATCCAGATAGTTCCGTAAATTACGAATACTCCTCTGCTACTGTAATATCTTGGTCTTATCCAGATCAGACAAATCCTGCGGATACCTCTCCGATGATTTTGGTTGCAAGAATAGACAGATATGGACCAGATCAGCCAGGTGCATTCTCTTCCACTACCAATCCATTTGCAGAATTGAATGATTTTACCGTGGGTGATACTGTTGGAGTTTCTGATTTTGCGTTTGCTGGTAAGATAGTTCCTTACAGAGTTCTTATTGGTTCTCTAACAGGTATTCAGTCTTGGCCATACGAAGTAAACAGTGCTAATGTTTATTTCACCGATAACAGAGAAACAAGAGCCATCAAATCCTCCACTCCAGTAAATTCCACAATAGGAACTACAAGAGTGAGAGCGGTTACTCCATATTCTTCCATTCAAGAAGGAGAAACTGGACCTCTGTATAAGTTCTTCATATTCGATACAGAATTGACAGAACCTGATTCTTCTTTTAAGAATGTTTCTGGACTTGTATACAAATCAGGAGATGTTAGAAAGAAGATCTCCACGGTTGCTCCTTTTAGTGGCAAAAAGAGAGTTCTACAGTCATTTGGAAACACCAATCAGACGATAGAAACATACGACACTGTTGTGTTTGAGCCAGGTAAAGACAAGAATATATTCAAGTTACCTGTTGGAACTGTGTTTGAAAATGTCATGTCTGGTGATAGTCTTTCCGTAGAAATACAAAAAGTATTCAATACTAGATTTGAAAATTCATCTTCAACAGTAACCATAGCACCAAACAGCGGTTCGTCTCCATTGAGTAATTTGACATTCTTAACAGCAGATGCAAATACAAATTGGTTCGTTGTCAATACAGCAACTGGTGAAAAGTATACTCTGGTAACTGGCCAAGCACCACAGGCAAACTCAGATCAACTTTCATACGAAATACAGGGAGATAGTTTGGTTTTGAACAGAGCAGCATCCGAGACTGCACAGGAAGATATAACTGTTTTTGCAAAAATGGATGCGACATTTACTGTTGATACCATCAAGAAGAAGAGACTTTATTCTCAAACAAAGACTGTGACAAGTCTTGCTCTTCAGACTACGGGTAAACATAAAGGCAAGTATACTGCGATCATAGATGCAGATGGTATAGTTGCAAAACTAAACTCTATCTACGCAGTTACTTCAACAGGTCAACCAATAACAGGAACCGCAAAACTCGATGCCTATTTCAAGATAGATGTTGGAGTCACTGATCAGAAGATAGTAAAACCACAACTTGTCTTGAATCCAGGCTATAGCAATCCAGACGGAACACTGAAAGGAGAAGTTTTCTCTACACCAGAGAGCAGCGTTGCGCCAGAATCTGTGTTCTTAGAGGTATCATATGATTACTATGGATATGATACCATAGATGTGCCAGGAATTGCGGCAAGAGAATCTTTCAAGGATTCGGATGGTACTCAATCTAGCGTTGCTGATGTTCCTTTCTACATCAGTCCAAACGACGGTATGATGTACCACGAATCCTCTATAATAGACTTCAGACCTAATGCTTTGCAACCTGGCAATAATGGATTTGATATGGGCAATACAAAGATAGTTCCTCACCCAGATTGGGCGGATTCCATCAATGTGTCATTCTATCTTCCAAGAAGAGACAAACTGATTCTCAATGCAAGAGGCGATTTTGAAGTTTTATATGGAACTCCTTCTTTGACTCCAACATATCCTCAAGATAAACTAAAGTCCATGACTTTGTATCTTTTGGATAAAGCAGATTATATCTTCAATCCAACCGACATCAAGTATAAGATGTTGGAAAATAGAAGATATACCATGCGTGATATCGGTAAGATAGACAACAGAGTTAAGAAACTTGAATATTACACCACACTTTCTCTTTTAGAGAAATCTGCTGAAGATTTGTTGGTTCTTGATGCGAATGGAAATGATAGATTTAAGTCTGGTATTTTGGTCGATACTTTTACTGGTCACAGAATAGGCGATGTGGTAAATCCAGACTACAACATCGCAATGGACTTCAACGAAGGTTATGCCAGACCTCCATTCAGAACAGAAACAACAAGACTTATTTCTCTTACAAATGGAAGCACCACTTTCGTCAAGATAGGTGATAATGGAATAGATTCAGAGACGGATAGAGGAGACTATAGAGACAACATCTATATGTTCCCATATACAAGAGAGGTGTTTGTCGCACAACCACTTGCCACAAGATCAATATCCGTACAACCACACGAAGTAACGGTATTCGAGGGAACTGGAAACATGTTCCCTCCTTTGGATAACTGGGTTGATCGTGAATTCCGTCCTGCTTTAAATGTAAATTTGGCAGGAGATAATGATGCATGGCAAATGATGGTTGCTTCATTCAACAATAACAATCTCGCACCATTCGGTACACAGTGGAATGAATGGCAAACTCTATCCTCTGTTGGTATCAATAGCGAAAGCGAAACACAGACTACCTCCGAAGTTATTGCACAAGGTAATAGAAACAGAGGAGAGTTTCCAACAGGCACTCCAGATATACAAATAGGTTCTGCAAATAGATGGCTGTGGAGAGATACCGCAATAACTACTCTGACCACAACGACTATAACAGAGCAACTTTTACAAGAAAGAACAGGACTACTCAATACTCTCAGCACTTCGACTTCCGAAGTATCGTTGGGTAACAGAATTGTAGATGTTTCTCTACAACCATATATGAGAGAAGCAATATTGAGGGTTTGGGGAGTTGGACTAAAGCCAAGATCCAAGATGTATGTCTTCTTTGATGGTATAAATGTTGCGGAGTATTGCTACAAGTATAACTCGCTAAATGATCTTTTCCAAGATGTTGCTGGAGATATACCAACACCACTTCATTTTGCAACAGCAGATATATCGGATCTGAAGACAAACGATAATGGTGCTGCTTTCATTGAGTTTAGATTACCAGGCGGTACATTTAGAACTGGAGACAGAAAGTTTGAAATCACCGACGATCCTAGAAATGACAGAAATAAAGCGTCTAGTTATGCATCTGCAATCTATTCAGCGAGTGGCCTGAGAACAGTTTCTGAAGAAACAATAGCAACTACTAGAAACTTTGAAGTAACCAGATCAGATCTTCCAAGTGAACAAAGAACCATAGAGAATACCAGAGTAGAGACGGAATCAAGCACCGTAATTCAAAGAAATAACTGGGATCCTCTTGCACAGACTTTCTTCGTAGATCCCGTTCTATACCCAGAAGGTATATTCTTGGAAAGCGTAGATATATTCTTTGCAAGAAAACCAACAGAGAATGTTCCAGTTCACATACAAGTAAGACCAGTTGTGAATGGATATCCAGATTCTGTCAGAATCTATCCAGGCGGAATAGTGTTCAAGCAAATGGACGAAGTAAATGTGTCAGATACTCCAAATGCAAATGACAGTTCAACTATAACAAAGTTTGCATTCAGCAGACCACTGCATCTTCTTCCTGGCGAACACTCCATAGTAGTCAAGAGTCCAAGCAGTGAATATGAAGTTTATATTGCCACTCTGGGAGACTTCTTACTAGGAACGCAAAGCAAAGTTACGAATCAACCATATGTCGGTGTATTCTTCACATCTGCAAATGCCAGCACATGGACTGCTGATCAAAACAGTGACATAATGATGATTCTGAATAAGTGTGTATTTACCACAAATCAAGTTTATGATGTGGAACTACAGAATGAACAAAGAGATGATATCGTTGTATACGAAACCATAAACCTTACTGGTTCTTATGTGGATTTTGCTTCTTGCAGAACACAATGGGAGTTTACTGGTGTGCCAATTACAAACACAACATTTGCTCCGATAGGCATTGAACCAAACGAAAACAAGCAATTGAGATTGTCGTGCAGTTATGGTAAAGATGCAAACAAGACTTGCAGAATAAGCGTGTCTGCATCTACAACAAACAGAGATGTATGTCCTGTTATAGATCTTGATGTAATGGATCTGTTTACGGTTCAGAATCTCTTGGAGTCCAACAGCACGGTGAGTGCAAATGGAGAACTGAATCCTTATGCGGCTTCCACCCAACAAGGTAGCATAGCCAGAGCAAGATATGTTTCCAGAGTAGTGACTTTGGAGGATGGTTTCGAATCCAACAATCTAAAGTGTGTTCTTACATTGCATAAACCAGAAAATACAAATATTCAGGTATTTGCCAAAGTACAAGAAACATATTCTACTGGAGAATTCCACCAGAATTCTTATGTACAGATGACTCCAAATATCACCAATTTCGACTCGTTCTACACCACAAATCCAAACGAATTTGTTGAAGTAGAATTCGATCTACCGTCCGATACCTCTTCTTCCTTCAACAGATTCTGCATCAAGATATGCATGTACAGCACAAATACCGCATATGTTCCAAAGATTAAGGACATGAGAGCGATGGCCGTTCTATGATACCTTTCTTGGACAGAACGGATATAGTCAGAGATCCTTATTCCAAAGCGATACTTTCCAAGGATAAGGCAGGATTTCTTGCTGCCAAGAAAAAGAAGGAAGAAGAATCTAGATATATAAAATTAGAAAAACAGGTTAATCAACTTAAGAATGACACCATACAAATAAAACAAATGTTGCAAGAGTTGTTGAACAGAGGAAATAAATGAGCACAAATACAGACGATATCATCTCTGGTGGGTTGTTTGCTCCTATAGAGCCACTTAAACTTAATGATACTTTTTATACATGGTACAACACTACCAATATCATAATTGATGCGCTAAATCCTCTCGCCATCTACGATGTAGCGGCTGGACCTGGTATAACTGTCACCAAAATATCTGGTGGTGTGGGTGTTGTTAGTGTAAATGCTGGTTGTGGTTTAAAATTCGATACCAATATCTCTTTGACTCTGGATATATCGGGAACTCAGGAATCCTCGACTGTTCAAGAAGAAGATTACTATATTTTTGAACAATATGGTGGGACTAACATCACTACTGATAGTGGTGATTGTGAGACACTTTTTAAAGTTCAAGCAACTAACATACTTCCATATTTTGTTTCAGGTGATCACGATTTCTTAGGTGGCGATACTTCTCTATTCAAGGTATCTTCTACTAATTTTGAAATAGATTCTAATAATGTAGAATTCAAGACAACCAACATCTATCTAAACAACAATCCAACGACAACAGATGATGGGTACGAAGATAGACAAAACATTGCTTTTGTAGGTTTTACCGTTCACGCTGGAGATGAAGAACCAACCTTTGGTTATGATGGTTCTATTCTTGCTTGGAAGAGTAATCAAAACTTTGCAGTGACATCCGACAGATCTTATGTTTCGGACTCGGCAGGTTCTGATGCTTCTTTCCGTTTCAGTACAAAAACCGCATCACAGCAGAATGTTTCGCTTAAATTATTGACTGGCTCCAGAGAGTCTGACATAGATGCTGGTAAGATCTTTAGAATGGAAGCAATCGACAGTATTAATAAGATTTCTTTTCATTTTGATGATGAGAATACAACATTCGGTGAAGTTTCCATGTTCTCTGCTTCCTACAACCAGGCTCTTGATAGAACAGAGTTTCAAATTCAAGGAACTGCGTATATTAGAGACATAGAGGATTCGTCACAGTTTTTGACTGTATCCGATAGTACAGCATATAAAGTTCCAATCACCAATACAAATGGAGTGTTGGACTATAAGTTTACAAACAGATTCGTATCCAGCAATTATTCGCCTACTTTGGTTGTAGGTGATGTTGTTCGTTTTGAGTATTCAGATAATACAAACACCACAGAAGATATTGATGTAGTGGCAGCGCAAGCAGACACAGAATCAAATTCCAGAACAGTCGGTGTAGTAGAATCTATTTCTGGTGGAAAGATTACCGTAGCACTTAATGGTGTCTGCAACAGAACGAGTGTCACATCTGGACAGGTTTATTACCTATCACAAACTCTAGCAGGAAAAGTAACAAGCACAAAACCAACAAGCGGAATAGTAAAAGAAGTATTTGTTGGAGTAGATACATCCAAAGTATTGATATTTGGAACATCAACTCTTCAAACACCTAACTTTGGTAGTGTGTTGGTAGACGGTGGAGACACAGTAGAATCCACGACATATGGTGATACTCTATCTCTTGTTGCTGGATCTAACATAAGTCTTTCGACAAATACAAGCAATGAAATTATAATAACTGCTGGTGCTTTAATTGATGCAGATTACTGGACAACCATATCCACAGACACTGGTGCTCCAAACGAAATTGCAGCAAGTGGACCAGGACAGCAAGCGTTTATTCTTGGTGGAAATGGTGCTTCAACGGAAGCAACAGGACCAGATACAATAGTGGTAAATGCTCCCAATTCATATGGAATCATAGAAATAGTCGGCGAAAATACAGATGAATTGGATTATACTCTAACCGCATCTTCTGGTTCCGATACTCTTACAATTCGTTCTGGCGTTGGTATAAACATAACTTCTTCCACAAACAACGATATTGTGATCGAGGCAACGGGACTTTCGGTTCCAGCAAATAGATCAATCACCAATCAAAAATTGGCTCTAATGGAATCGTATAGCGTCAAGGGAGCGCAACTAAACGGCGAACCTATCGACATATATCAACAAGAAGAAGTTCATGAAATAACATATCCAGTTCTTGCGTCATATTATGATGTATATTATGGAACAGATGGAGAAAGAGTATACAGAGATCCTGTAACCTTAATAGAATATCCATCTCTTACAAGTGAAGTTTTGGAAAGCAGCACTCCAGTAGGAACTCCTAATGCAGTCTCTGGATTTGTAATTGGTAGAGTTGTTGATGAAGAAGGAAATGTATCCGATCTAAAGACACTAAACAGAAAAGAACTTCGTCTAATATTAGGTGCATCTTCCACTGGTTTCTTGGAAGAAAACAACAAACTGTTTAATGCTTGGCAATTATATGACTATAGCGACATACTAACTTCTATAGATTCTGAGACTGCTGAAGGTAAGTCTGGAACTTTGAGATTCGTTGCTGGACCTGGTATAGAACTAGAAGGTATAGAAGGAGTCGCTGGTAGCACATCTAAGTCCATAAAGATAACAGCAACTGGCGATGCCGCGGCGTTCTCAACCATCACGAATGTTACAACCGCAGAGAGTCTTCTGGCCGCTGGTGTTGGTTCTACACTAAACATCTCGGAAAGAGATGCTGTTGGTATTGATGTAACCAGTAACAACGAACTGGATTTCTATATCAAATCTGGTGGTATTACAAACGATATGTTGACAGGAATGCCAGAAAACAGTGTAAAGGTAAACACAGGCGGAACAAACGACACGACACCTGTTGATCTCTATATTGATGAAAATCAAATTCTAGGTAGACTTGAAGATGGTTTTGTTAAAGCACTTTCTGGATCTGAAGTTCGTCAAATAATAGGACTCACATCTTCAGACTACTACAAGGCAATCAGTTGCTACACAGGAGCCACTCTATCTGGTACAGCAAATGCCGCAAGCACAGAAACATTGATTCTGCGTGGTGGAACTAATATAAGTCTTACTGTTCTTGGAGACAGTAGCATCAGAATTGATGCCACTACAGATTCTTCTATGTACGGAATCAAGACGATTTCGTTCTCAGAAACTGGACAAACATATACACCAACCCATTTAATCATGGATGAGGTTTATCTCTCGTCTTCAAGTGGTGTCTATAACAATATTGATGTAATTACTTCTTATTCCTCAAGTACCGATACTTTGACTACAAGTTTTGATCTTGGTGTTATGCCACAAAGATCAGTTAAAGTCGCTGGGTCTGCTTACAACAACGGTAGAGGTGGTTACTTAGCCAGCAATCTGATTCTGCAACAAGGTCATGTTCTTGGTGTAACTACAACTGGAACTGCTGTATCGAGCATACCATTCTCCACTGTAGTTCAGAATTCTGGTCTTAGTTACTACTATTCCGCTAGTGTAGATGGTTACAACATCTATTCTTCGGGAGCAAGTCAACTGAAGTTTGTTTCTGGTGGAAATGTACAACTGTCCTATGATGGAACCAACATCGTAATAACTTCAAACACAGATGTGCAGAGCGATACTACTCCTACTTTGGGTGGAAATCTGGAACTAGATTCCAAGTTCTTCACACAGGGAGCCAAGAAATCTTTAGGACTTACCAATTCTCTGACATATACCACAAATCATTATCTTAATGTTAAAAATGCTGTAAATAAGATAGAACTTGAAGTCATAAGAGACACATCAGTTGCCACTGGTATAGACATAGTTATGACTCCATATGGTACAGGTTCTGTGGTGTCTCCAAGATTCTCTTCTGATGCCATAAACAATTTGACTCTGAAGACAGGAACCAGTGATGGTAAAATAGTGGTGGATGGTAATGCTTCTACATCTACAACAATATCTGCTACTGGAAGTAAAGCACTTTACCTTGCTCCTGGCACAAGTTCAAACGACATAGCGTTACACTTCGATAATGGTGTTTCCGCTAGAACTATTATTGCAAGAAGATCGACTAACGATCTTGGTGTTCTCCACACGAGTCCACTTGGAAACTTGGTGCTGGCAGCAGGACACATCTCAACTGGAATTTCAACTGGAGCGAATTATATTCAAATGAATTCCAGCGTTCTGATGAACTCTAGCAAGACAATAGGTTCTCAAGATAATGTGATTAAGATTAACGCCACTGATAGTGGTTATCTAAAACTATCTGGAACCAACAAATCAGTTTCTCAGAAAGTTTCGTCCACCAGCATGATTACTGCGACTAGCAGAATCATCGACACATTCAAGATTTCCAGTATAGGGACCAGCATGAAGTATGTGGTGAGAGGAGAAAATCCTTCTACAGCCACAGATAAATTCCTATTGGAGTTTAATTTGATTATTTCTGGAACTGAAGTTGTAAGTGAAGTTATTTCCAGAATATATCCTGCTGCTGCGACAGGAACCACAAAAGGTGTAGTTCCATCCGTAGTTTCGGACGGAACCGATGTGGAAGTGTCCCTAAATACGATAGACGGAAACTATACCGTAACTGTTTACAGAACAGCACTACTATAAGGAGTTTATGATGAAGGTTAGTTTAGGTGAAATCTATATGTCCACTTCGACAATGAATAAGTTGATCGACGCTTCTCTTCCTGCCAAATTGTCCTTTAGATTGGTTAGAGCCATGAGGGAAATGAACGATGCACTTAAGAATCTGGAAGAAGAACGAACCAAATTAATCAAAAAATACGGCAAGGATAACGGAGATGGAAATATTACTGTTTCCGAGGAAAATAAAAGTCAGTTTTTAGAAGAATTTAGCAATCTATTGACCGAAGAAATAGAAATACAATGGGAGCCAGTAGATCCAGATACACTTGGAGATATGACTCTCAGCGTAGGTGATATTGCAAAAATTGGGTTCCTCTTCAAGCAGTAACTTTTCATCTCCTCAATTATAAATAATAGAAATTGAGGAGAGAAAATGACACCAACATCGAGAGAACAACTCAAACAGTATTGCCTAAGAAGACTTGGGTATCCTGTCATAGAGATCAATATAGACGATGCTCAGATAGAGGATCGTATAGATGATGCTTTGCAGTTTTTTGCAGAGTACCATTTCGATGGTGTCGAAAGATGTTATCTCAAGAAGCAAATAACCCAAGACGACATAGATAACCGTTATATTGACTTATTGGAACCAACTGTAGCGGATCCTGCCAATGGTATAGAAGCCGCACCCGCTTTGGATCCTGATGGTAAGTCGATCATAACGGTTATTCGTTGTTTTCAATTATTTGATACTCTAGGTGGAACGGGTATGTTTGATGCTCGCTACCAGATTGCGCTCAACGATTTATATGGTTTGAGAACCAACACCTACAGTAATTCTCTGATTGGTTACAACTACACTCGTTCTCATATGCAGTTGTTGCAGGACATGCTTACTCCAGAAAAAGCAATAACATTCAGCAGAGTAACCAATAGAATATATGTCGATATGGATTGGACTACACACGCAACCATAGGAAACTATATGATGTTCGAAGCATATAGAGTTCTTGATCCAGAGACATATGGTGAAATATACAATGATCGTTTGTTGAAACTCTATACTACTGCCAAGATAAAGGAACAATGGGGAGCAAATCTGTCCAAGTTCTCTGGCATATCTTTGGCAGGCGGAATCACTTTGAATGGACAGGAAATATATTCAGATGCTAGACAGGAAATAGAAAAATTAGAGAACGAAGTCCAGAGTAAGTACGAAGCACCACCAAACTTCTTCGTTGGATAATAAATGGCAACAAATCCTTATTTCAACAATACCAAGTATAAACCATCTCAGGATCTAATGGAAGATCTAATGATCGAATCTATAAAGACCAAGGGATTGGATGTATACTATCTACCGAGAAGATATGCAAATAAAGACATAGTTTTTGGAGAAGATCCTATGTCTTATTTTGATATTTCCTTTCCTATTGAAATGTATCTGGACACATTCAACGGATTTCAAGGTGAAAGAGAAATAGTATCTAAGTTTGGTATAGAGATACAGGACAATATGACTCTTACAGTTGCCAAGAAAAGATTTGAACAAGAAGCAGCAAAACTTCCAGCAATGAGTGATCGTCCGATTGATATAGATGCTCCTGCGATGGGAGATCTCATATACTTTCCACTATCCAAAGGTTTGTTTGAAATCAAGTATGTGGACAATAAACAAGTGTTCTTTCAAGGTGGAAAATTGTACACATATAAACTCGAATGCGAACTCTTCAAGTATTCTATGGAAGAACTGAATACAGGAAACAGCGACATAGATGTAATCGAAGACAACATAGTTGGTACTGGTGATTCGGATGGTGATGGAACACCAGACTTCATAAAGGATATCAAGGGTGTCGATGATTCCACTGATCTGCAACTAGAGGGATTGGATATCATAGATTTCACAGAAGTAGATCCTTTTTCCGAGGGTAACTACTGATGTTTACAAATTTCTATCATGGACTTATAAGAAAAACTGTAATTTCCTTTGGAACACTGTTCAACAATCTGTACATAAACAGAACCGATGGACAGGGAAGAAATCAAAAGATAAAGGTTCCTTTGGTCTATTCTCCCAAGGAAAAGTTTATGCAAAAACTTTCACAAAGTTTTGCAGATCTAGAAAATCAAGCCACACAGATAACTCTACCCAGAATGTCTTTCTCGATATCAAACATGCAGTATGATCCAGAGAGAAAAAAGAACAGCATTCAGAAAAGATATAAGGAAACTGTGACTACCAGCGGTGACATGGAGTTTTCATACCATCACTGCAATGTTCCTTACAATCTAGAATTTACCTTGTCTTCTTATGTCCGAAACATGGACGATGGACTACAGATCGTCGAGCAGATACTTCCTTACTTCACTCCAGAATTCACGGTCACGATAAAGCCAGGTGTTCTTGGTGATTCTTATGAAAAACTCGATATACCTATAGTGCTTACTTCGGTCACTACCGAGGAAAAGGCAGAGGGATCTTTATTGACCGAATCTACTAGATTCATAACATGGGATATGGTTTTTGCTGCAAAAATGATGATCTATGGACCGGTCAAGACATCACCCCTTATTCAGAACATCGACGCAAACATATTCAGGTTGGAGGATTAATGGCGCACAAATGGTCACATATCAACATAGCACCAGTAGTCTACGACAAGGACACCAATAGCGATTATATCTTGAACACCAACGGAGACAGGACAGTTCTGAACGATCAATACAACGAAATAGCATCGACCGATGAGTATACAGCAAAGGTTGAGATAGAAGAATATCCATATTGGGAATTCACTAGTCAGGATCCAGGTCCACAATATACGCTACCTTCAAAGAAGTCTGTGTTCGAGTTGTATATAAATCTACAATAAAAGGATTAAAAGATGAGATATAGAAGAGTAGGTAGTTTGTTTAAAAGAAACATCAATGTTTCCGAAGAAATAGGTCAAAATAAAAGAATAGTCATACCAAATCCAGTTACTTATACCGAAGCGGAAATAGCAGAGGAAAAGAAAAAATTAGATAGATTCTCCATATCTTCTGGTTCTGCCGTAATCCCAGTTGAGCCAGAAATAATATTAAATAAGATGAGTTATTTTTCAGATGATGGTTCTAAAATAGCATATTATACAAAAGGATCATCTGGTAAAAATATAACAATATACTCTTTCAATTCTTCTACTTTAGTAAAAACATTTATTACACAGATATCAGTAAATTCTATACCATTCGAGTGTAGAACCACCGAAAAGTGTTTTGTGTCTAATGATGGTAAATATGTTTTATTGTCTGTTCCTTCAGTTAGTTCTTTATATTTTTACAGCACAGAAACTGGTTTTTTGATACAAACAATAACAGATGATCAGACTAATTTTGGATCTATTATAGCGGTAGATTGTGATTTTAAAAGTATGGTAGTATCTACTTCTGATTTAAAAAGAGATCCTTTAATTACCGATACCAGATCTGTAGGTAATTCTGTATCGAGCATAATATGTGTATATAAAAGAAACTATAATAGTTCTGCTACACAAAAATTTATCAAAATACATAGTAGAACCGCATATGCTCCAATAATAGACAATTCTAGTAATGTATTACCATATCCATTTCCTTATGCTCTTGGATATGCTTTAGAAGTAATAGAACCTAATGTTTATTATTTCCAAGGAGTTCATAGAACATCTGATATATGTTGCAAAGGAAATGTTTTTTCTTTAAGTTGTCTAGGGTTGAAAAACGATCAGTTAAATTATAAATGTAGATTTTGGAATTACGACTCTCCTAGATATTATTCACTAAGATCTTCTTTAACATCTTCTCAAGATAATTATTATTTAAAATTTAGTAAAGACTATGTGCCTGGAAGTGGTTTTTTAAGTAATATAAAAAATGATAGTTTTTATAATAACCAAACATATAAAAGCGTCAATAATATATCTTGCAAAATATTTAAAGTAATAAATTCTATAGAGAACAAAGATAAAATAGACGGATCTGCATATTCTTCTTCTCCTATACCTCCAAATATGTTCATATCAGATATAGAAAATACTTCTAATGTTTTTGATGATAATCTAAACAAAAAACACGAAATATACGCTTTGTATAATTACAGTTTATTTGATAATTTGTATAAATCTTTTGATAATTATGAAACAATTTTTGATATTAGATCTGAGGAAATTGTTCACAGTAAAAATATATTAAATGATAATTATTGTTATTATATTACCGTTGTGATGACGAATGATATTAAAAATATTAGAATACATCGTTATCCTATACACAGTTCAGATAATTTAAATATTTTTAATTATATTGATTATGTTTATAATGGTTTGGACTATGATATTTCTCCTAATGATCCATCAATCGGTTTGGTTAAAATTATTTTTAAATCTTCTGATAGAAATAATTTAGAAAATTGTTTTCTTTCTAACGATGATGTTAATAATATATCTGGATATTCATTAAATATAGTAGGATATAATAAACCATTTTTAAGCAATCCGAGTTTGTGTTCGAATTGTGAATTTGATTTTGAATCAAATATCATGGATGAAACTTTGCACAATTGTTTTGTGTCTAATCATTATATGTTTTTAAATTTTAATACAAAAACTATTATATTTAAAATAGAAAACGATGTATGTAAATCTTTAAAGTTTGTGACAGAAATAGACACTCTGAAAGAGTATACTTTTAATTATAATGAAAATGGTGAATTTTTTGGTAAATTGAATAAAATATATAAATTCAATAGACAAACTAACGAAATAATAGAGAAAGTTAATTTATAATGCCTATTTTTAATACTCCATCTACTGGAATATACTCTACAGATCAACAAAGTGTAGGAATATCTCCATTTATTTTTTCCGATAGTTTGAGCACTAGGGATGATATTTTTTTCTGCTCAGATCTTTCTTTTTTAAATTTTATCAGAATAAGGGCTGGTTTGTCTATTATAAATGATGTTTCATTAAATGAATATTCTTTATTGGTTTTTGTATGCGATGATGTAATTGATACAAATTTTGTCAATATATATTCTATTAAAACATTAAATTTAAATATAGTATCTAATTACTTAAATGCTAAAATAAATTCTAGTATGCCTAATCACGAAACTATGTGTGACACGATTTCTTATGATGAAGTTTTATCTTTGTGTAAAGAATATAAAATAATATTCAGAATAACTAATAATATTTCAAAAGATAAAGATATATTGAGTTTAAAAAATGGAGACATTTTAAATAATTTTAAATTAATTTTAGACGGTTTGGACAGAGGACCTTATAGTGTAAAATTAGAACATATTGATATTTTAAGTCCTTTAGAATTTAATGATACTGAGCGTTTGAATGTATATACAAATACTCTGAGTATTTTTGGTTATGAAGGTATCAGAACTTTTTATCCAGAAGAAATATTGAATAGCAATAATCTTATGCCCATGATCTGCATACAGCATGGTGTAGCACATGAACACCAAGGATATGACATATATGCATCTAAACTAGCATCTTATGGATATTTTGTTTGTATGTTACAACAAGAAACATATGCTGGAAATTCTACAAAATTTGGAAATTATCATATTTTAGGAAAACTTAGACATTTAAAAAATAATATTAGTAAAATAAATTCAGGAAAGTTTAATAATAAAATTAATTTTAATAAAATAACATTAATTGGTCATAGTCAGGGTGGAGACAAAGTGTATAGTGCTTGCACAGAAGTTGGTATAGATCCTGACTCTGGAATAGATATAAACGATATAATGTGTCTTGTTTTGATAAATCCAGCAATTGCGTTTGAATTTTCTTTGGCTGGATTCAGAACATCAGCAGCAACTCCAGAATCAACTTTTAGATTTGCCGCAGATGTTCCTTTACTTTGCCTTGCATCTGATCGTGACGATGCAGTTAAAAATATAACTTATGATTTTTTTGCTAACTATGGAATGGATGATAATTTTCGAAATAAAAATTACAAAAGAATAATTTCTTTTAGAAATACTCTACATGGAGGACCTATATTAGATTTTTCTTATTTAAATTACATAGATGCCACTTTCGATCAAAATTTTGACAATAGAACTTATTATACTAAAAATTCCAAAGCAAATTCTATAAATTATGCAGCATCTTATGTTTTATATTTTTTAAGTATGTGCTTAAAACAAAAAATAAACTCATCGTCTATCATTACAAGCAATTTTAATATTGTTGAGAATGAAAATAAAATTAAACAATGCATTTATACAATAGATCACGAAAAATCTTCAAATATACACACAATAATAGATGAATATAACAATTTAAGCCCAGATTTGACACACAGTGGATTGGATTTTTTATTCCAGGCAACCGATGCACGAGATGTGTATCAGTCTTTTGATAATTTTGATGGTATTTTTACTAGAAGATCAAATGAAAACAGTGGAGGTATCCGTTTATCCTATACTGGTGATAGTTTTATTAGATATGATTCTGAATATGATTTTACAAACTGTAGATACTTAGAAATATATTCAGCACAAGTGCTGGATTATAGCGGCACATATAATGATTTTTCTACAGATAAGAATTTTTGTTTACAGATTGTAGACGGCAGGGGTAATGAAGTATTGATGAGTAGCAAATTATACAACAATGGTATACCAGTTCATATGAACGACACTCAGAATCACACAATTACTAAAAATCCTTTTAGTGTTACATGTCCTATTCCAATACGATTTAATATGCAACACATACAGCAAATAAATCCAGAGTTAGATCTGTCGGATATAAGAAGTATAATATTAAAATTTGGTCCTTCTTTTGGATCATCTACTGGTAGGATAGCAATTTACAGAATACAAACAATCAATTGAGAAATATTTATGAGCGATAATATATACGATAAAATGGAAAAAATATTTGATTTAGAAGTACCTACAATACCAACATCGGTTGGTGATATTCTTCCAGTAAAGGAAGTGACTGTAGACAAGGAAGATGTGGACAAAGATTATACCACCGTCAGAGAAAATCTGAAGGATATAGTCAAGAGAGGAACCGAAGCGATAGACGGCATCATGTTGGTGGCTTCTGAATCACAGTCACCAAGAGCATACGAAGTCGTTGCTACCTTGATCAAGAGTGTTGCGGATGCAAATAAAGATCTGCTGTCTCTCCACAAGCAAATCAAGGAAATAAAGAGAACTGAAGTAGACAATTCCTCCACTACCATAACAAACAACTCTTTGTTTGTTGGCAGCACATCCGAACTACAGAAACTAATAAAAGGTAAGATGAAGGAAATAGACGAAACGAAGATCGTAGATGAGTAACAGTTATCTCGGAAACGAAAATCTAAAAGCCGCTGGTGTTAAAGTTTCTTGGACACCAGAGCAGATCGAAGAGTATGTAAAATGCTCTCAGGATCCTGTCTACTTCATTAGAAAATACATCAAGATCATCAACCTAGACAAAGGTCTGGTGAACTTTGATATGTACAAATTCCAAGAAGATATGGTGACGAAGATACACAACAACCGCTTCACCATAGCCAAGTTACCTCGTCAATCTGGAAAATCGACCACAGTTGTTTCTTATATTCTTCATTACATTCTGTTCAATCCAGAAGTAAATGTGGCAATATTGGCACACAAGCAGGAAATTGCTCGTGAACTATTAGGTAAACTGAAAGTAGCATATGAATATCTGCCAAAATGGCTACAGCAGGGTATTCTGGAATGGAATAAAGGTTCTATTGTCCTTGAAAACAAATCAAAGGTAAAAGCATCAGCAACCTCATCTAGTGCCATCCGTGGTGGTTCTTTCAACCTGATCTTTTTGGACGAGTTTGCGTATGTCCCT
>Ga0172367_10002359_pt1 | contig 25906 bp, 22 predicted proteins | sample Lak10m_FD_114542 | JGI IMG/M metagenome (GOLD analysis project Ga0172367, IMG submission 114542) | Freshwater microbial communities from Kabuno Bay, South-Kivu, Congo - kab_022012_10m | ecosystem: Environmental > Aquatic > Freshwater > Lake | place: Democratic Republic of the Congo: South-Kivu...
CACATTAGGTGTCAAACTTTACAATGAAAGTTTGGTCTACATTTTTTGCTCTTGGGACTGGGTTTGCCAGTTTTACAATTGCAAGTAATTCGTAATTTTTATTATATAAACCTATTGTTGTTATGTATGGTGTGAGACTACCAGTTACAATATCGTTGTCTAAATTAAATACATCGGATAATCTTGGGCCAGGATTAATACCTGCTCCCATGCTTGCACTTGCTGGCCCTTCTACATCAATAAAGTGTTGTACGATAGCCGATGAAGAAATATTGGGTACATAATTTGTATATGTTACTGTTTCTGATCCAGATACGTATGACCCAGTTACCGCTTTGTAATAACCAATTGTGTGATTAAACAACGATGCATTAAATTCGGTTGGTTTTAACTTACACACTATTGTGTGTTCTGTGATACTGAATGATGAACTGAACGCTACATCAACTTGTAAGAACGGAGACAATTTTAATCCATTTACAGATACAGATTGAGATGGTGCAGATAAATTATTTTTTACTAATGCGATACCATGTTTGTAAAAAATATTACCAACAACACTTCCTGTATTATTTACATACAATCTACCGTACCCATCATCAAGAACTGGAGACGATCCTGACACTCTAATACTAAAACTACCAGGTTGTACTCCTTCTCCAACCGCTTGATTTGCTATATTAAAAACATATAGCGATTGACTTGGTGTGAACTTATTTACCGATATGGAAGATGTGCCATATTCCACAATCGATTGCGAAGAATAAAATGCACGATTTAATAAACTATATAATGGATATGAATAGATGCCACTTGACGAATTTAAATAACCTAAATCAAAATCACTGGTTTGTTGATATTTCCAATCGTCAGAAGGTTGGTCAGCAAAATCAATTGTTACATATTCAGTATTCGTAAGTGACCCAGAGGTAATTGTATAACTCTGGGACACATACGCTACATAATCATTTTTAGTGTATCCATCCGTATCGAGAGGTTTTACTGCTCTCATAGAACCTCCCTTTGTTCATTAGAAGTCAAGACGAACGCGGATTAATGCTTCCTTGTCGAACGACTTTTCTAATGGACGACTCGTTTTTGCAATTGCTAATAATTCATTCTTACTATTATATAATCCAATACTTGTTGCGTAAACATATGGGTCTTGTACGAAGTCATCGTTCAAGATTTGACCATTGGTGTTATTGTAGAATGTTGGATTGTTTGTATAGTTGAAGTCCTTATTTCTTAAACGAACGAAGTAATGTGTTGAAGAAATAGTTTCTGCTGAACGTGCTTGGAAATCTGCACCCAACTTAATTGAGCGAAGTAATCCATCATGTGCACGTTGTTCACGACCAGCACTACCATTTGATGTTAATGAACCAGTAAATGGTGCAAATGGTATTATTGTGTTTATAGTATCGTATGTAAAGTCTTGTGCTCCTGCATTACCATTACCTGCTGTAGCGGAGGATGCAGATTCAAACCCAACTGTTGGGATGATTGCATCTGGATTTAATACGATAATACCTAGGTCTGGGAAACACAAACCAAATCCCTTACCTGCTGCAGATTGACTGGTTAGTACGGTACTTCCACTTGCACCTGTTAATGAACCAGATGCTACGTTGAACACACGACCAGACTTACTGGTTTTTGACTTTGCACTTAGTGTTTGACCACTATCATCAATAAATGTAAACTTACCTTGTGAACCAGAAAGTGTCAAGAGCCAGTTACCTGGGTCGAGTTGTTCCTTCAAACGTGCACGTTGAATATTGATAATATAAACGTGGTCAGCATTAGTATTACCAAATGTGAATAAATCATCAGATGGGTCTAACAAAATGTTCTTATATTGTAGATATGTTGCCTTGGTTGCCAATACAGCCAAGTCATCTTGTGCTAATGTTGGAGAACCACCACCAGAAATATGACCGTATGCTACAGCAAACTGAACTTCTGCTGTGGTGTCGGATGCTGGGTTCTTGTCATATGCATCAAAATAATATTCACCACTAGCAGAAATCTGCGTGGTTGATGTGAAGAGTGTAGTTAAACTACCTGTGTCTCCAGACCACAAACCAGTTGTAACTGTGGTTTGGTTCGCTGGTACCACATCTTCATCAATGTTAAATGGGACGAAAGTTCTAATTGCCATATGTTAAACCCCTATTATACTGTTGGCTTAGCAGCCACAGAAACGGTGACTGTCTTGGTTGCGCCAGTAAGATTGTTTACAATTGTTAATTGTGTTGTACGATCAACAGTCAATTCCTTAGCAGTTAAATTGAAGCTAAATCCTTGAACGACCACTGCGTTTGCAGAAGTTGCTTGGTTGACGTTAAAGAACGGTACTGTGGTTCCTGCTGCCAACGGTTGGTTGGTGGTTAATGTTGCTACGTTACCATCAAAAAGAATTGCTGTGTATCCAGCGGTTGCCAATTCTGCGGTGGTGGTTGGACTTACAACAACCGAATCGTTGTAGTTAAGTGAGTATGCAGAAACACCCAAAGAAATAACTGGAATTTCCTTGGTACCTCTGTCTAATGAAACAAGCTTGTAACGCATTGCTTGTGTTTCATCAGGAGAAGCTTCTAGAACTGGCATACTTTCGATAATTGAACCATAGTATGCTGAACCTAGTGGATGAGCAGTAGTATACAAAGTATAATCTACTTCGTCATCAGCCACTGCAAATTGAGTGATTTCGAATTCACTTCTTCCCTTGGATAGAAGTTCTCTACCCTTTTTCGTTAACACCGCATCAACTGTGATTGTTGACTTGTTTAGATATCCCATAATTGTACCTCTCCTGACGTAAATTGTCTAATATAAATATGTTATAGTTTGGTTTTAGTTCACATTTAGGTTGATTCCACCCAAATTATCTTCTTCTTGAAGGATGTTTGGAGATACCGTAATCGTGGTACCTGCGGTGAATGTGACCTCAACTGGTGAACGTCCATCTGTTGTTGTATCTTGTGTTTGGAGACATCCCACGTAATTTCTACGTTTTGTAGCCAAAAGGGTGTCTCTATAGAACTTGTAATGTCTTGGTAAGTATCCAATTGGTAGTTCGATAGGTGCTTCGATAGCGAAATAGTTAAACGTCACAATGAATCCGTTTCCGTAACTGTTACCACCCAATTCATCAACTGTATAATAAATAATGGGGCTTGATGCCAACCCAATATCATTATTAGCCAACGTTGCTGGTGGATACAATCCAATGTTTTTACTGACTGATCCTGATTCAAACTTCATATCAAATAGAACACCATGGTCACCAGATGGTTCTATTCCAAATGCTCTAGTTTTGTCTGCATCTCTTTTATCTGATCTATCGTATAATCTTACACGAATGTTTGGTGCTGGTGTGTCTCCTACACCCACATTAACAGAAAATAGCGATGCAATAGCTTGTAAACGAACTAGTCCAGTTTCTTGTGTATTTGCCGAGAATGAGCCAAAACTCAATTTTTTCGAATATCGACCAGGGGTAACAATTGGTCTACTGACGAGAACTCGTGTTACTGGTAGTGTGAATACTGCTTCGTCACCTTGCGCCTTATTAATATCGAATATAATACGATATGGTGTATTGACTGCCTTTCCACGATAAAATACAGGCGCCCATCTATTTTTATCTTGTGATGGGAAATTATATGATACCGATGGTGAATCGGGGGCAATATATCTAAATAGTTTGCCGTTTGACGTTTTAGCCGATCCTGTAGCTCCATACTGCACTACGACATCATTTCTATTGTACTGTGTTCCAAACGACCAGGTTGCTGATACTCCTGTTAGGAAATTTAGTTGGTTTTCACCGATAACTTCTTTATACACAGTTTCAAAATTGTAAATACCACTATCTCTAATAAAATAATTTATAACACCATAATCATCAAAGTCTGCTGTTGGTGGTATGACGTTGATAATACTTGCATAAGTTAAGTTATCATTCAATCCAATCAAATCATTGATATCAATAATATTGCCTGGTTTATATCCAACCGCAGCTTGTCTTGCTTCTGCTGGGGTCATACCTGCGTATGTTTGTAGATAATTGATATAACTTAACTTATCAATGTCCGAATCAAATACATCATATTGTGATTCAATAGAACGTGAAGTATATGGGTGGAATGCTGGCCCTTCATAATAGTTGTATTCACCCGATGGAATATCACCCATACTTTCTATTGTTGCTCCCTCCAACAAGCCAGCGAGTATTTCACCCTCTGGCATTGATGAAGTTATATATAGTGTTTGTGCATTATACGTGTTGTGATAATCGCCTGATGGTACTACCAATGAACTTGTTAAGTCTGTGGTAAATGTGTTGTTAGAATCACTACGTAACACTATATTTTCATTTATATCAAGTGTGGTATTATAATCGGTATAGAATGCACTTTGGCTTTCGCGTGCTTGTATATTAATCGTGGTTCCAGTTGATAATGTTATATCAAAATCACGATTATATGTTTTTTCCGAGTTGGTGAATGTTCTATTTTTTCTTGTATTTTCACCACTTAATTTTACTGGTTTTTCAATAGTTAATTTTTTGTGTTCAAGTATGTTTGGTTCAATAACTATACCCGATGCCAAAACTGTTTTTGCTGGTACTATTTGTCTTGCCTGTTCAAACAAGGTTGGTGCAAGTTGGTCGAAGAAACGAACAAATTGTGGAATATTTACAGTTGCATTATAGTATTGCTTATAATAGTTTTGCAACGATTCAATACCAGAGTATCTCGACGAATAACGTGGATTAATACCAACCAATCCTTTAACGTCAACATTACCTAATGAACGAATAAGTAAATTATTAACTGCATCTGTTGGTGATACGAAGAACCCAAGATACTTCTTTGTTTGCTGTTGTTGTCTGCGAGTTTCGTTATCAACTATACTCTTAGTTCTGTGTAGTGTTAATTCTCCACCTTGTCCTACTTCATTAAATACTGGTGGTGGTGTAATGATAATATTATTACTACCATACGAATATGCACTTGCATTTGTAGTGTATTGTCGTATTTTTCTACTTACACGGGTCATACTATATGGGTATGCCGTCTTACTTTCAAACCCAACCACTAAAATATTTGTAATGTTTGGTAGTGGTCCAGGAGCATTTCCTCCAAAATTTGGTTCAATACGTGTTGGTGGCTTTCTAGGATCTCCATCTTTATTTCTGTATGGTGATTCGTTTACAAGACTTCCCGTTGCTCCAAGATTTCTTGGTGAGTGGAATGACAACCGTACTGTTAGATTTTCTACAGGTGATTGATAGTCATTGCCAACAAAACTACCAGGGTCTAATACCTGCTCGTAGAATCGTTCATCTGTGATTTGTTCGCCCCAAACACGTACTTCATCGACATATCCATTAAAGTTATTTAAGCTTAATGAACCCGAACCACCAAGATAGAAGTTTTGTGTAGCCTTCCAAGCATCACGTAGGTATGAACCAGTTGTACTCATACTTGATGAATACAATATTTCTTCTCCATCGGATTGTGCTACTAATAAATCTACCGTATTTGGTGTATAACGAAGCATTACATCGTAGTAATCTTCACTATCAAATATATCTGCGTAGCTACTACTAAGTAATATTTCACCAATTGTATCTTTAACAACTACACGACCATATGGTGATGATGCCGACGGATATGTTTGTAATTCAACTGTCCAAGACCCAGATGATGCTCCTGTGTCTCCCACACCTAGGGTAGTGTTTGTTTGTGTAGGATTATTAAATCTAAATTGTAATGTATAGGTTTCACGTTGTGCAGCACCACTCATTGGTAATACTAGATATGAACCTGTATTAAAATTCAATGCATTTGTTACTTCATCAAATAGTTCGAAACTTCCGGTCGTTGTTGTATTTGTTTCTCTAATACCGATAACTTGCTCATTTAATCCAAATATACCAAGTAATGCTTTTAGTGAATTTGCAGTTCCACGAGTTCTGTTAAGATATGGTGCGTTATGTAAAAATCTCTTGTAAAGTTCTGTAACTTGCTCACGTTTCTTTGCAGTGTTACCGTCCGTTGTAAAGTTATATAATGATACTGCCGATTCTGGGTTTGTAAGTGACAAACCAAATGATTTTGCAACATTCCATATCAAATCTTGTGACAATCCTTCTGTAGCATTTACTCGTCTATCATATATGTACGGTAGTTGGTCGATGTATATTTTAATTGTATCGAAGAAATGACCAACAAGATTTGTAAATTTTATAAAATCTTTTGAATTTATATCGTCTTGTAAATATTGTGGAATTGCGTTAGATAATAAATTTACATTGTTGTCATCGTATCGTCGTGCAATAGCAGATTGTATGTTATACCAGTTATTAACTTCTGTTGTACCTGGTGCGTACAAATGTCCATTTTGGTCTTTCTTTGGCCACGTTCCATCTGTATTATATTCTGTGTTGTTTAGTTGCCAATATACGCTTGCACTATATGCACTACCTGATTGGTAGAACAAATATCTTTCATATCCGTCAAAACTACGAATAATATTTTCAATTTCAAGTGATGCAGTTTTTGCACCCTCAACCATATACAGCGCTGCCGATGGTAATGCTGGAACTTCAAAGATTGTTAGTGTTGAACCCGTTGTTACTAACAAAGATCCTGATTCCGTTATTGTAACAGGGCTTGCTAAAGTTGTACTTGAAAAAATAGTAGTTGGTGTAGAAATAAGTGTTTCAAACAAACCAAATATTGAACCAGAATTTCCAGTGTTGTAGAATCTTGATTTACCTTCTAATTCTACAATCTTTGTGATTTTTTGTACGAATGCATCTAAACGTAACTTTGCTGAACCGTATGTTATAAAGTTAGCGTAATCTGTATAATCTACATTAAGTTCTACAGATTTATAATCATCGGTAAACCATTTACGTAAAATATCATTTTCAAATGTATATCCACCATATTGATCTTGCGAACCAGTAACATTGATTCCAATACTAGATAGTGTTTGGTTAGCTACTCTACTACCATAAATGTTCAATAGTTCGGTATCGAAAATCAAACTCTTAACTTCTGTGTTTTTTGGTCGTAACCACAAAGATGTATCTGGTTGTGGGATAAGTTCTAATTTTATGGTGTCGGTTACAGTATTAGCTACTTCACGACCAATAAATACTCTATTGCCTACGTCTAAATTAAAATCAAGTGGTGATAATAATTTGACCAATAATTTTGTATTATCGTTTGGATCTAATTTCCAGTTGGTAATAATACGTTGAGTATCTTCACCAAAATTAAGTAAAGTTTTTAAGAATCTATCTTTGTCAATGTACGTACTAACTCTAGAATTAACTTCTCTATTTAATACCGATACCAACGCATCACGAAGTCCAACCGATACTGGTTCGTATGGTTGAATTTCTAGTCCAAGTGATAATGAACGTTCACCTGGATTTATATCTGCGTCATATACTGCAACTATGAGTCGTAGTGATTTAATACTAGAATTAAGTGCCATAGTTTATTTTAAAATTGGCCGTTGTTATCAAAACCAAAATTATTTTCACCAACTGCTTGATATTGACACGAACCATCATCTGTTGTTGCAGCTGGATTATAATTTATAGCTGATGGGTCGGTACATCCAAATACAGGTTGTGGTGCTTGTCTTTGTGCGCGGGTAAATGTTGGTGGGACATTTATAAATGTGTTTGTTGGTGTACTTGATAAAGCATTTGTCAATTGTGTTTGTATTGCGTTTAAATCCACAAATGTTTGTGTTTGTGTCAAAACTGGTTGTTGTTCTGGAACTTGTGGAATCACTTGTTGTACTCTTGTTAGTACTTGTTCAGGAGTAGCAGCTGGTTTTGGTGGTCTTGTTGAAGGTGATGGTGGTGTGAAAGTAGGTTGTTCTACAAAACGTTCTCGTACAGTTTCAATTTGTGAACGAGTTGGTATTGGTAATTGAGTTTGTGCTTCTTGTAATGTTGCTCTTACTGCATCAATACCGGTGTCAATTCTTCTTGGTCCCTCAACTGCCACTTGACTACATGCACCACGTTGTCTAATAACACCACCACTAAGATTAACCCAATTACCATCTTCTGTTTTATAAAACCCGTCTGGTGCTATATTTGAACAACTATCAGTTGAATATACTGTATTTCTTGGGTTACCTAAATAATATGTGTTTGCAACACCAAATTGCGAACACGCGGATTCTATACTATCTTGTGTTGTGCTTAACGCCAAAACACTTGTATAACATCTAGGTACCTGTGGTAATGGATTGATAGTGATGGTGTATTGTTCATTTATTACGTTACCATCAGGATCTACAGCTCGTGCAACAACAGCCACGACTCCACTGGTATCTCCGGTAACATATCTAGTAGTTGCCATATAAAATCCCTATTATTAAATTGCGTTTATTCCTTGGTCAATAAATGCTACTTGATTGAAACCACCACCACTAGTAGCTCCACCAAATCCATTTACTGTTGATGAACCAGCATTAACTCCAGTATCAATAATTCTTCCACCACCACCGATTGCTGGTGCTGGTTGTGTGACTCCGCATGGATCAGAACTAATTCTACCAGCGGTTCCACCCAATTCAAGTTCTACAGGAATATTTGTTTCAACACCATCACGTATTACCACTGCTGTTACTGGCGTGCATTGTCCTACAAGTAATGTGGTTGGTGATGTGATTCTAATAGAATAGTTTGCAGTGCGAATTGATGATATATTTCCTGTTACTGAACCAGCGGTGTTATTTATTGCACTTATAGTAATTGTACCTGGTTCTGATACAGTAAATATTGCCGTTGCTTCACCTAGTGTATTTGTCTGTATTTCTTGAACACCTTCCGTTGTACCATTTGCAACAAATCTAACTGCACCCAATCCAGCAGGTTGTCCGTTTTGATATGTTTGTGCAACAACAGTAAATCGTTTACCTGTTCTAAGTGTTCGTTCGGCTGTTATTTGATTGCCTCGTTCGTCAAGTAATCTTAGAATTTGAATTGAGTAGTTGTTTGGTGGGTCTTGTCGTGTATATGATACGGCAATTTGATTACTTGTTCCAGGACCAACATATATTTCACCACCACCACTTGGATTAAAGTTTATATTACCAACAGTTACAACATTTGGTGTAACAGTATATGTTCCTGCCGGAATATTATTAAATGTTGTGGTTCGTGTTATTGTTTGATTGATACCCGAAATTGTTACGTTTGCTGGTGTGCCATTTACTACAACTGTTAGGTTACCCGTTGTGACCACAGGTTGTTGTGCACCTGCTTCTACAATAATTGGAATATTCGTAGAAACATTTGCAATACCACGAGTGTTTGAATACTGCGTTGGTGTTAATACACGAGCAGATACAGTTGCTTTATTTACACTATTTTTTAATGCTTTAACAATACCTGTGGTGGTATCAATTTTAAATGCTTCTGCTCTATCATTTTCTAATGACCATTCAAATGTTGCTGGTGTTGCTACATCATCAACATATAATATTGCAGTATATTGATTTGTTTCTCCAACTTCAGAAAATGTAAAATTGGATGGTGTAATTTGTATTCTTGATATAATTTGACGAGGTGCTTCTGGTAATGGTGGAAGTACCGGTGCTGTTGGAATTTCAGGAACTACAATTGGTGCCGCAGAAACAGACATATTTAATGCACCTTCAAGTGTTCCGGCAGATAATAGTTCTAATTCAGCCGTATCATATTCAACCGTAACTGTTACCGATGCATTTGGTTCAAGAGTAAATACAGCTGGTGTTATTAACACAGAATTTATTGTAGATGTGATTGTTACAGATAGTCTGTAATTTGGTGCCGTATTAGTTGCAACAAAACTACGAGCATTAATACTACGAGTTCGTAATTTATATGTTGCCAAAAGTTGTGTTGTATCTAATCTTAGATAGTCTGCTGCATTAGCCATATATTACCTCAAATATATCTAACTGTACTTTGTGTGAACAGATTGATATTGTTGTTAATCAATACGTTATCGACTGCACGTTCAATCAATACTGACATTTCACTTTCTTGTAGTCTGTCAAACTGTTTTGTATTTTTTGTTACTTCCAACAACGATACAAATTCTTCATAAATAGCACTAGATAAATATTCTATAGTTAAACTAAGATTTTCTGGTGCGTCTGGTTCTAAATCAGATAAAGTAAAAAATAAATCTGGTTGTCTCACTTGTAGCTCATTTAATACAGCATCTATAAATTGTTGTACTTGTATTTGACCAGCTGCCGTATCATTAATATTTACAATATCTCCCGCATCCACTCCTACTGTTCCAGCAACTAATCCTGCAGCTACTACTCTTGGAACAGAAGGTTCCGTAAATTCAAATAATTCATTTTGTTCTGTTTGTGTAAATGCTGTGGTGAACCCCAATCGTAGTTCTGTTCTTGAAGGTGAAACTTCTTCAATAATCATTTTAGGATTAGTATATGAACCAATTTCATTAGAAAACAAATTTAAACTTACAGAATATGTTCCTGGTGGAACCAACAAACCAAGTTCTTTTTGAACTCTGGTCATATCAATAATTACTTTTTCGTCTTTGGTTCCATCTGATAATAGTATAGTTCTTGCAGATATTATTCCTGTACTAACAGGTATTACTACAGAACCCACCAATCTATTAGCTGTGTCATAGAAATGCATTTCAATGTTATCATCAGAATTGAATCCAAACTGTCCTGGTATTCTACCTTGAATAATATCTGTATCATTTTCTGATTCCGCTATGCGTGAAACAGAAAATGCTTGTGGATTACCTGGAATTTGTTGGACGTAATTTTCTTGATTTGCCATTGTTAATCACACGGTTTGTCTAATATTTTTTGTAATTGCTTCGACGTTTCTTCAAGAACTTTGAGTGCTTGTGCTTTTGTCATCGGTTTACGACCCTTTGGTACAGTGGTTCTTGCTCCAGCTAATGTACCGACCACTCCCGCAGCAATACCAGTAGCTGCCGCACCACCTCCTATAGCAGTAGCTGCTGCCGCAAGTGATGCACCACCAGTTACAGGTGCCAATGCTATTCCAGCAATAGCTCCTAAGAAACCAGCTTTAAATAATCCACCAGTTAATCTACCAAATGCTGTTGATTTTACAATTGGAATATGTGTTGTGATACCACTTTTTGTTGCAATAATTGTGTTGGTACTTGCTCGTTGTGCTTCAATATCTTGCTTTACTAAATCAAGTTTCTTTTGTGTGTCTGCACGTGACACTTTTCGTTCTTTTCTCTTACCAATTCCCAAAAATCCTTTCTTACCTTTTGCTACGGTAATAAATTTACAATTGCCATCTTCATCAACACCAGATTGTGATGATTCTTCCACAGCTTGAATACCATCGTTAAGAAGGCCGATTGCTTTATTGATAGTATCAATACCTCTTACCTTTTTATTACCAGGTAATAATGGTAGTTTTTGAATTAAATCTTCTTCTAATACTTCAGGTACAGGATCTATGATATCCTCTGCTGCGTCTGTAGTTCCGATATCATCGGTTAATCCTATTAAATCCAATGCACCTAATTCGTCTGCTTCGTCCTGTGATAATACTGATGCAGGGTCAGGTTCTTGGTCTATAATTGCCGATGCTAATCCTTCATCGATAGCTTGATTTGCTTCTTCAATTGCTGCTGGATCGCCACTATCGGATGCAGCTGCCAAATCATCCAATGCCAATGCTGCTTGCATTGCTGCATCGCGTTGTGCTTGTAAATCTGCTACATCTTCGTCAGGTACTTCTAAATCATCAGTAAGTTCTTGAAAAAAATTATCTATTGGTATTTCTCGATATACGTCACTAACCGTAGAAATTGGATATAGTTGCGGTGTTGTAATATCAACCGCACCTATAGGTAATTTAACTACAGGTACATTATTTGCAGTGTATTCTACAACACTTTGGCTTGGTAATCCCAGTACATCTGATCGACTTGTTGCAATTTGTCTTGGTGTAAAAAATTGTGTTTCGGCAGTAAATTGAACAATTTCACCAGATGCCAGTGGTATATTTAGTACCAAATCTGATGAACCCGTAGTAAAATCAGAAACCTCTACTATTGTTTTGTCTATTACATTTAACAATGCCATATTACTTTACTTCCACAACTGAGAGTTGTTTGTCCATCGTCATATTTTGTAAGTTTGCCAACTTTTCCATATATCCTGCTCGTCTTAATAACTTAAAAGCAAGATTTTCAGTGGAAAACTCTCCACCTTTTTCTAATCCAGATTGTCTAAACTTACCCAACTTGTCTTTAAATTTTTCTATTTTTTTATCAAGACCATCCAATTGACCAGCCTTGTATTGATTTACCAATTGGTCAAACATACCAACAAAATATCGTACCTTGGTCATTACGTCTTGTTCATCATATACTGGTGCGTCTTTTTTTGGTTCTTTAATCCATTTATCTTTTAATACACTATATAAACCCGTTGCTACGTGTGGTGAACTTTCATCTTCTGCGTATACTTCTACATCGTACCCTTTAATCGTGATGTCATGTTTATCGTTCCACTTTGATTTTGCTAACAAGAAAAATTGTGATAATACTTCTTTGTCTTTACCAAAGTCAAACAATAAATGGAGGTCAATGTCTGAGTAATCTGAGTAGTTGTAGTTTGCTAAACTTCCCGTAAAAACTATATCTTTGACCTTTGGTTTGTTTTTCAACTCAATAGTGTCGTAAAACTCTTTTGCAATCTTCATAAGAGCTACCCGAAGTTTTGAATTCAGTTTATTTTCTGGTGTCCAAAACTCCCTATTCAAGTCAGGTTGTACCTTGAACGTTTTTAATAAATCGTCAAACGTCATCTTACTTCACCAAGAATGTAAATACTTCTGGTATTATGTTGGTGTCGGAGCTACCATTATTGATTTCTAGATTGACAGAATAGTATCTGTTTTTGTATAGGTCAGCCGTATCTAATACAAAGAACGACCCCGTTGCATCGCAACTCAACTTTGCAAATTCATCAATTGGTGATACAGTTGTTCCTGCTTGTTTATCTACGATACCAAAATACGATGAGGTCGGTAGATAATATCTACTTGCATAACGTAACGTAGCGTCAAAATTTTTACGTGGATACTTATCACGTACTATAAAACGAATTTTTTCTTTTGATCCACGAATATATGTTTCCTTTGGATTTTTCGGAACTACTTCAATGTCATATGTACTTGGAATTGGTTTCAATGATCCAGTTGAGAACGTAGATGTATCCCAAACAGCTTCCAAAATTGGTGCGTGAACGGTATGTGTTTGTTTTGAAAAGAATTTAATATTTCCTTTATTTACATAATCTGCTTCCGATGCGGATGAAAACTTAACTATAAATCCTTTAAAGTCTCTATTATTGAACAACACATCTTGCATAATGTTTGATACATCAACACGTAAATCTTGCATTGGATATTCGTTTAATACAACACTTGTTGATGGTGATGCATAATAATCACCACCCAATATACTCCACGATACACCCGCTGCTGCATTACTACCACTCCACGTTGCACCATCACGAGGATTTACATTTTGTTGAACAAAATATCCACTACCTTCTACCCAAGAACCAGAAATTTCATATATTTCTAGTTGTTGTGAATATGGCATTTTTTCTGCATTTGCTATCTTTAAATTAAGATAAAATGATGCCGTATCTGGAATTGACCCACTTGTTGGTAATGCAAAATCTACTAATGCACGTGCAGCACTGGCGCTATACGCGATATCCAAATCTTCTGGTTTTGCTACTTTACCAACTTCTATAATTTCGTCCAGTCCAGTATTAATTAACGGATATCTCTTATAGATAGTTGTGTCTGCGGAGGCGGTTAGGAATAATCTCATTGTCTTGCACTTCCTACGATATCATCTTCTGGGTATCTAATCTCGAAGATACACGGGTCAAGTGATGGATATACGACACCATCAACGGTTGCTTCTGCGATGTCATAACGATATGGTTGATAATCTCTGCCATCTTTAAAGAAATATTTATTAACTATTTCAATATTATTTACGCTTTGAACACCATCTTGTGCGTTTAATAACAACGACAAGTCACCTAAACGAATTGGTTGGTTAATGTTCCACTTATCAATGTCAAAGTAATCGTTAATAGCACCAAGGCATACGGCTATAACGTCTGCCATATTATAGTTTTTGAATACTGTTATATCAAAATTCACACCGATATTAACAACAAATGCATCAAGAATATTTACTTGGTCTGTGAGCATTCTATATTGTGACAGATATTGTTGAAGGTTTGATTTAACCAAACTGTTTAGTGTAGCAATTTTCTTGTTTTCGTTGTATCCTAAAACATACAAATTAATTGCATTTGGTTTTGGATTATTTTCAACATATTGTCGAATACTAGCGTCTTGTTGTTCTGGTGAAGCTTCTTCTTGAATTTTACTTTGTAGGCTATCGGAAATTGCAAACACTTTTGCTACGGCACCAAATTGTGCTGGCATTGCTAAAGTTCTTGCTTCGTAATCTCTACGAGTTACTATACGATTTTGTGCACTGTAACTTGCTAATGCACGTTGACGAATTTCTTCTACACTTTCTCCATCTTGCCCACCTGTGGCTGGCATTTCGTTAAATACTGTTACTGTATTTACTATATCGTTAAATAAATCAAGTTCTGTTTGATTAAATTCTGTTGTTCTATTTAAAATATTTAACTGTCCGGTTTGTACAATTGTTCCCGATGCTACATTACTACCAACTCCACCACCTGTAAAATAAGTAACTGTAATAGTTGTATTTGCTGGTGCTAAACCAAAATTATCGGTATTTAACAAGTCAGTATTACTTAATGATACACTTGCTAATTGTGTTCCATATTCTGAATTTGCTACTTGTTGTGAATCAAGATATACAATATCTTCCGATGCATTACCTCGACCAGAACCAAATATTAACTGTGTTCTTTTATCTGGTGTTAATCGGGTTACAAATCTTCGTGGAACAGTTCTAAACTTCATTGCGTATGATGGGCTGACCGATTCACTAACCGCTGCTGTGTATGATACTTCTTTGTCGTCAATAATAGTATCTTGTGCTAAATATTCTACTTCATGCCATCTATACCCGTCTGCATCCACGACTTCGCTAATAGATGTTATGTTTGTATCACCGACAGTAATAGTAGAAAACTTTTCTGGGTCACCAAATGTAAATGTTTCTTGTCGAATGTCACCCGCAATTACTTTAACTTTTTTAGTAACCAAATAAGTTAAAGGTAACAAAGTTACAGAATCCAATTGTCTTGGTGCAATAATTCTGTCAGTTGGGTCTGCAAAATCTACAATTTCTGTTGTTCTAAATGTTACTACGTTTGGTGCTAATGTTGACATTGTTGAATTTCTATCTATTTTCAAGAAAAAATTTGCATCAGGAATGTATCCATCTTCTGCACCAAGAGCAGGAACTACTTGTGAAATTAATACCTCTGCTGTTGCCGGAATTATTGTTTTTGGTTTATATCCCATTGCTTGTGCAATAGTAATAATATTACCTTCTTGTTCTGCATATGCTAGTAAATTTTCTTTAAAAGAGTTATCTACGTAAAAAGATAGTACATCACCAACATATGCTGCTAATTCTAACATAATCATACCTGGATTTGCTTCGTTAAAATCGGTCCAGGTTGTAGGATAGTAATTTTTAATAAAAGTAATTAAATCACCTTTGAAGTCAACAAATGACTTATTGAGGTAACTAACTTCCTTTGGTGTTACACTTAGTTTGTTTAGTACGTTATTGGTTGTAGCCATTTGTTATCCCTGTCTAAACGTATCTGTTGGTAATTGTTGTCTGCTTGTTGTTCTACCAGAAACTACCAACCCACCACCAACAGTAGTATTCAATTGTAATTGAATTTCATCTGAGACGAGTGGATTATTTGTAAATCCATATTTCACATATAAATTTATACTATTGTCATTTAAAAACGTCAAAATGTTCGTAATTTCTATACTTTGAAGTGATAGATATGGCATGAATCGTTGTACGGCTTCGATTACATACTGTTGTGCCAAATCTTGCAATTCCCCATCCTTTTGTTCAAATAATAATCTCCACAAGTCACATCCAAAATCTGGATTTGACACACGTTCTCCTTTTTTTGTCAATATTAAATTGATTAATTTTGACTTTTCATTTTCTAAAGCACTCGTAGTGGATTGAAAATATCCACGAGTACCTCTGTTTAGTGGGAGTATTTGACCTAGATAGGTAGTTGTTGACATGTTACTTTACTAGTCCCATCTTTTTCATTAATGCACTGTAGTCTTTAGTTATTGCCTCGACTGCTGGTTTTACAGATGGATTATTTAAATCAACACCTTGCGGTATATTTTCTGGAAGCACCATATTTTTTGTGGTTGCTGTAATGGTATCTCCATGACGTTCCAATCCCATCAACGCTGCCAATCTTGTACGGTCAATCTTTGATTTGGTTGGAGTAGCAACAGTTTCATTAACTTGTTGTGTTCCTTTGATTTGAGATACAGCTTCACCCAATAGTTCTGGAAGAATTCTATTGACTTCTTCTTCCACAATGGTTCTGATGTATGCTTTTAGTAATGTTTTGTCCATTTGTCTCTCCTGATAAAAAATAACCGTTTTAGCCCCTCTATTTAAATATCAAAAATATATGATTTAGAACGATTTAGACCGTTTTTATGCGATAAATCCGCCACCTTCACTACGAGTTTTAAAGGTAGTTATTGTAGCTTGATTGGATACGTTACCCACCGTTCCATCTCTATATAATGCACGTATTCTAACTGTATAAGTTCTATCGACTTCCAAACCAAATATGGAAATTGGAGAACTTACTGCTGCTCCTCTACCCGCTGCTGGTAATGCATCGGTCCATCCAGTGTTATCACCACGAGTCGTAAATTGATAATTTTTTATGTCATTCGGTGTGACCACATCATCAAATATAATATTGTAACTAGTTGAACTGAAAGGTTCTGTTCTTCGTATGATTGGTTGGCTTGCCCGAATAATTACTGCTTGTGGTTGTGATGGAGAGGTTCTCGTACCATCGGCTCGTATACCTCGTACTCTAGCCGCATACACTCCATTGTCTAAATTATCAATTACAACATCACCTGCTCTCGATGGTGGATTCAATATAGTCCACGTTCTACCGTTATCAATACTATATTCAATATTAGAAACTCTACCTGCGTTAAACGTAAGTCTTGCTCTGTTTCCCGCTGTTGTTACAGAAAGATTTGGTCTAGTAGCTTCTTGTGAGAACTCTAATTGCGGATCTTTTGGTAATTCTAAATCTGATGGAATTTGTTGTGCTATTCCAAGTAATTGTCTTATTCTTGCTTTTTCTTGGTCGGAAATATCTGGATTTTCCAATCTTCTAGTTAAAGCTTCTATTTCAAATACAGACAATTTACGTGGTGTTCCGAATATTGACTGTGATTCGTCTATATCAAATCCTGGTGTTGCAATTGGTGGTACGTTACTACCTGTAACTCTAGTTCTTGGTGCTGTTGTTCGTGGTGGTGTAGCTGTTGCGCTAGCTCTAATAAACGTTGTTTCTGCTACTTGTGTTTCAACTATAGGTGATACTTGTAGTTGCGATGGTGTTAATTGTGGTAGTATTATTGGTTGCCCAAAGTCACCACGTGCAATAACGGTAGAGCCCCGTCCTTGTCCAACACCAACTTGTGTTATTCTACCTTCCAACGATTGCGATGCATAGGTAATAGTAAGTCTTGCTTCAAATACAGTTTGACCATTAATACGTTTTGGTATTGGTTGTGTTCCTTCCGTGGTTAATGCTACACTATATCCAACTTGCTGTGCTCGTTGTCTATTCAACAGTTCTGCTTCATTTAACGCATCGTTAGGACGTAATCTACGTGAGACAGTAGTAATGGTTTTTGTTTGTTCATTAACAGCTATTTCTTGTTGTTGTGTTCCTGTAGATAACGATGAAATTTCTGGTGGTGTTTGCTGAGCTTGTTGCGTAATTTGATTCACTGTTTGTGCTTCTTGGGCAATATTACGCAACACTTCTGTTTTAATTACATTATTATTTAATCCACCAACAAGTGCTCCGTATGATGTGGTCAAATTATTAATTGTATTTGCTGCAGATGCTATTTCACCAAGATTTGCTGTTGCTCTTGCTGTGGTTCTGTTTGCCAACTCATTGATTCTATCACGTGCAGTTTGTAAGACATATACTCTGTTATTGGTTCTGTCAGTATAAACTGTTCTTCCATCTGGAGTAATTGTTCCTGTTGGTAAATCTCCGTATATATTTTTAATCGACGCATCAACTCTACTTGATTGTAATAGTTGTGAGGCTTCTGTTGTGGAAAGATATGCTTTACGACTACCAACTTGTTGTCTTGCAAGTTCTCCTGCTGTTTTTGCATTTTGATATTGCTTTAATATATTTTGACGTTCACGTTCAACGGTTCTATTAACATGTCTGACATTATCAATAAGTTTTGCTCTTACATTTTCAACAGCAGCGGTTCGTATAGCTTGTTTAACTTGAAATTCTGCTCGTACTTGACGTAATGAATTTCTTGCTTTTGCTAATCCACGTTGAATTTTGTCTTTGTTAGGATCTACAATTTCAAAACCTGATTGTTGTAATGCTGTAGCGTATGCTCTATCGTATGCTAAACTATTTTTAATTCGTAAATTACCCAACGCTAGTTTATACTTTGCGTAAAAATCACCAATTGTAAAATTGATTCTTGGACGTTTTGGAAATTTTGGAAAACGTAAAATACGAGGAATTTCACGTAATTTTAAAATTCTTCGTAAAACATTAAGTGATTTTCTTACTCTATCTCTAAATCGTGGAATGTCTTTAAACAAAGCTTTGATAATTGCTTTTCTGGTATTTTGATAGGCTCGTTTGACCAATTCATACACAGCTTTTGCTGCATTGTATAGTTGTTCTAGTTGGTCTATTTTATTGATTAGAAATGTAAGACCAGCAGAAACTAATGCATCAGGTGCATTTACCAACGCATTAAATATAGATGTGTATTTGTTAATTTGTTGCTCTAATCTATCTGTTTGCTGTTGTAATCTATCTTGCAGTTGTCGTAGTATACGTAAATCTTCAAGGTCTTGAACTAATTGTCTTGTTCTTGGGTCTAGTCCACGTAATATCCGTTCTCTTGGATTTAATGGTATACGTTGACCGTCACCTCGTCTACGTTGAATAGCTCTACCAGAAACAGAAGGTCTAAAATTTTGTAAATTATTTGTAAATAATCCTGTTTGTTGAAGTCGTAATGCTGATGCTGCACTTATGGTCGCAATTGTTTGTGGTTGTTGTATTGCTCGTATTCCTTGCGCAACTTGTGGTTTGTATGTTGTTAGAGCAATTAATGTTTCTAACGGGACATCTTGTGGAATTTGCGCAATGGTTGATACATTACCACTTGGTGAATTGGTGGCATTTCGTATATATATTTGAAAATATTCTTCTTTAAAAAATGACATATTATAACTTTGCTACCAGTTCATTGTCAAATAATTTACGTGCTTGTTGTAATCCAGCGTTATCTATTTCATTTCTAGCGAATGTAACCGCATCAGCCGAACCACGAGTTCCCAATCCAGATACCTGCTTGAATGATTGATTTCTTGGTAAGTATGTTGGACCACTCATTGTTTGTTCATTAGTTTTCATTACAAAGTTGTCGTTAGACGCCCATAATGGATTAAATGGATCTGGAAATACCATATACTTTGAATATACTATTAGCAATCTTGCTACCAGTGCAGGATTTATTAATCCTGATGGTCCGATTGTTAGCGGTGAAGTTGACATCAAAGTTCTTAACAATTCCAACATAAACATTTTCAACGGTTTTGCCATAGCGATAGGTGATGCTTGTGAGCTTCTACCACCTAAGAAAATTTCATTGCCATAAATGGTAATATTTCTATCACCACTGATATTAACATCTCGTCTAGCAACGAACAATCCATCTTCTTTACTTGTGATATCTACAGTTTTTTCACCAAATATGGATATGTTGTTTGGTGTTTTTATAGATACGGGACCAGCTGTATCTAACGTGATTCCATCTTCTAAAGAATTAAGATGGATGCCTTTTCTTGCAAACATGAAAATTGATGTTGCTTTAGAATTAAGTATTACTCTATCAGAATTCAATAATATAGATGCACCATCAAATGCAAGTGGTTTTTCTAATAAAGAGCTAAGATGAATATTGGTTCCATATGTCGCTGGTACTAATCCCAAAATTTGTTTCGAGACAATATAAATTGAACTTGCATCTTGATTGATTGATTCGTTTGTTAACGATGATTCACCTCTATCATCTGCTGTTTTTGCTGTGTCTGGTCCTTGTCCTGCTCGCAAAATTATATTTGGAAATTGCTCACCCAGCGATGACCCAACCATCTGACTACTACCAAAACGAATAGATTGTCCGTATCGTCCTTGATAGATAATATCACCTTCAAATGATTTTAATGGATTGACATTTTGTTTTTTGAAGGTTGTACCAACTCTGTTTATATTTGGTTGTGCTTGTGTCAATACTCCTAACGCGGTTTTTCTTTGATTTTTAAATAAATTATTTGCTGGCTGACTTGCTACGACTCCCAATAATGGATGTGCGTTTTCTGTAATTTGTCGTTTAGTATTAATTGGTCCAATATACCAATATGTACCTAACATTTTGAATACTAAGACATATTCACCAACCAAAGGATACATTGTTTGGTGTGGTAATAGTGGGTCAGCCCAAGGAAGTTCGCTACTATTAACACCTTTACCAGTGTTTATAAATCTTACCTTTGCTCTTCCTGTGTTAGCTGTGGCGCTTGTGTTGTTTGCGGATAAATTACTAGCTTCGTTTGTTACAATTTCTTCTACTTGCGCAGCTTCATAGATAAAGAAATCTGTAGTAGGCATCGGTTGTGAACCTGGGCCTCCAGGTAACAACGTTGCTGCCTTATTACTGACAGATGTTCTAAATCCCGAACCTGGCATTACTTGACTCTTTTTGAGATTGCAAAAATATCTTCTTCTATTTCTTTCCCTTCATCTTCCAACTTTTCTACTTCCATTTTTAAATCACCCAAGAGTGCTTGCTTTTCAGCTTCGGATAATAGACCATCAATTGACTCACCCTTTGATACAGCCCCAACGATACGTTGTGCGATTTGGGCAACACGAACGAGGTGTTCGTCGTTTTTGACGTTCACCTCGATAAAGTCCTTGATAACAGGACCAATAATTGCTGCATCTTCTGGTGTACGAATAAGTTTCACCATACTTGCAACATATTGGTTGATTTGTTGCCTTTTAGAATCTGTGTTCTTGTAGATTTCCGAAAAGAGGTCTGAAAGTGTCTTTCCGTCAAATATTTCCTTGTCTAAACTCATTATAACCTCCAAGTTACTACAATATAAATAGTTAGAGGCTATTTTTTATATGTAAAATACGCAGATGGGTCGGAAATATGTCCTGTTCGCCTAAATTCGTTCATTTGAACCAAAACGTGTCCCCGCATCTTATTGATAACCTTGGTGATGTGGGATGTTTTATGGTTTGTCATCTCTCTAATCATCAAGTAGAGTGCTTTTTTATTAAAATTGTCGATGTTGTCAACTCTACGGAGAAGTTCGACCACAGCATTAGCGATTTCTATGTCCCGTTTCTTCTTAAAAATCTTGGTGGTATTGAAATCCCAGTATTGAACTAAAAGTTGAGTGAAATCACGCATATCACTCTTGATTTCTTGCTCTTCTGGTTCTGATACAAGGATTTCTTCTAGAGCAAACGTTTCATCAGTCTTATCTCCAAGATACACCGATCGTTTTTCTTCCTTATATGCATTGTTGTTATGTAATATAAGATAATTTTTTGCAATCACACTGAAATAGGAGAATGCTTTTCCTTTTCCAGCAGCAAATTTATGTAGATTAATAACCAAAAAGGAAATCACCTCTGATTTTACGTCATCAAAGGAGCCTTCCATATAAGGGAACTTGAATCTGTTAATTACGTTTTCTGCTAATTTATCGAATGGTGCCCAAATGTACTCCCGATACAGATCTTCTCGTTCTTCTGGGTCGTCACTTAGGTTGTACTTAATGATTGCATCTTCTGTTTCTTGTGTAAAGTAGACTTTACCGAGCTTCGTTTTCTTTCTCCCCATCTTCCGTATTACTCCCATATAAAAGCGGGCGTAAATCGTTGACCGTATCCACTATTTGATTGAAAACAGACCCTACTTCATCGTCTTTCTCAAACATTTCTCGTGAGTCAATAGCCCGCATAGTTTTTAATGTTCTATCTAAACGGGTGTAAAAGATATCTATGGCATCTTCCATAAGCTCGTTCTTACGCAACATATTCCAACATGCGTAACCGAGGGCTCCATTAGCTAAAATACTGATGATGAATAATACTATCATATCTTCTGTAAGTTATAGATTGAGAATGTTTGCATATACTCACGAATACTCGTGCCGTTTGCATCCGTTCGTCCATTCCTATCATCGTTTTGGAAAAAGAGCTTCACATTTGCCGAACCTGCTAAATGTGCCGCTGCCAATACACCAGACCGTGTAACTTTCACACCCTTGAACTTCTTATTTTCGTATTTAGTGATTAGTGTGTTTAGTTCTTTATTGTTTGACCGTAAATAAGCTACCATTACAGAGTCTTGGAGTTCTGGGTTGGATAGGAACTGGTTTCTTGTGACTCGAAACCCAAGAACTTTAACCGTGTTGGGATGAAACTGGTACTTCCCCATCATACCAAAACGATTGACCACATGCGGAGTGTTATCACTCTCACGTTCTGCCATATGGTCAAGAAACTTTTCTAACTCTGTTGGTTCTGACCGAACAATACGATTCGGTATATAGACTTCATTAATCTTTAACATTACGAGAACCGTTAATATACTGAGAACGGTTATTAATTTTTTCATACTATCCTCCTGTTTAGAGAAGATGCGGTCGTGCCTCATTTACTCCTGCTTGGGTCACGACAACATATTCTGGGAAATATTCACCGAGATTGTTTGCTCCTGCATAAGACAACGCCGACCTTACACCATCTAACAAACCTTCTATAATGAACTTTACACCACCCTTAAACGGAACAACTGTAGATTCTCCTTCCACATTTCTCTTTGCTTGACCGTGAATACTCTTCGTTTCCAACGATGCGGCTCCACGATACCGCTTATACAACCCATTCTGCTTCTCAATAATTGCTCCAGGCGCTTCTTTTGTTCCTGCGATAAGTGACCCAAGGATTACTGAGTTTGCTCCAACTCCCAACGCCTTTGCAATATCACCACTTGACCGAATACCACCACATGCAATAATAGGGACACTTACACTACCTGCACAATCTTGGAGTGAGGTCACGTTGGGAACACCAAATCCCGTCTTGATACGAGTAGTGCAGAGTGACCCACCACCGATACCGACACGAATGGCATCTGCTCCCGCCGATTGCAGATTATATGCAGCGTCACCCGTTGCAACATTTCCTGCGATAACATCAACATTTAATGGAAGAAGATTCTTTAAATTACGAATTGCATCCATCACAAACTGATGATATCCGTGTGCGACATCAATTAAAATAATATTCGCACCTGCTTTGACCAACTCTCGTGCTCGTTCCAAGTAATCACCATTTGCACCAACTGCTGCCATTACTACCGCGTCTTGCACCGCAGTTCTTACTTTTTTGACTTCCAACACTTGTTCTTCTATTGTATTAAATCGGTGAATACATCCTACTCCACCAAGTTCTGCCATTGCGATTGCCATTTCACCATCACATACCGTATCCATCGGGGATGCAATAAGAGGAACGTTGATCCTATAATTAGTTGTTAATTGTGTAGATAGGTCAATTGTGCTACGTGATTCGATACTCGAAAACGCAGGTATCAACTGGATATCATCATACGTGAGTGCTTGCTTACCGTGTAATTGTGTCATAATATGCGTTTTGCTCCCGCTGTCTCTTGATGTCCTTGATATGATACAAACTCCATTCTTCTTCTGCTGGTAGTGGTGCGTGCGTTTGATATCCTACAATCCGTTCATGCACTTTACCTTCCCATCTAATACGGTCTACATTTTTATACAATCTGGTTTGATAATCTGGAAACATTACCCAACCCTTTTCATCTATGACCCAACCCCATCTACTCACATCGTCGTCAGTCAAACCGCTTACGACATTCACCCGTGGGATTAGGAACAAATCTACGTTCGTATTATTATACACTATATCGTGTAGATAAGTCAAGAGGTTGTTATGGAATTTTTCATCAGCATCAACTTGGAAGATGTAATCACCTTCGCATAACGAATTCACATAATTCTTGTGTGCTGCGAAATCGTTGTTTAGTGCGTGTGAATACAACTTGATTTTATCTTGTTCTTCATACCCATATAATAGTTGGGACGTAAATACATCTGTCGAATGGTCATCAACCACAACAATCTCATCCCCTGTTCTTTCGCAGTGAGGAATGAGTTGGTCAAGTAATTCTTGAATATACTGACCTTCGTTATGTGTTGTGATTGCAAATGAAATCATACGAAACTCCGATACTTTAGTAATGCAAGTTCTTTTGCTTTAGCTTCTAAGTCAACGTCAATATCAAGCCCATAGTCATCAATACGAGAAAACACATAATCAGCATGTGCTCGTGGATTACCACTTACGTTCTCGTTGATGTTCTTGGACTCACTATAATGGAATAGTGGTTTAGTGTCCCACGTAGATGCCGCGAGTGATGCAGCGTCTTGACTGGACAGGTTATCTGTATGAAATGTATGGTGGAAATAGTCAAACGTCAAGGGGGTCTTGACCTGCTTGTAGATACGATTGTAGAGTTGATTAATAGAGAATGCCGACGCCTTATCGTCGTTCTCTACTACCAACCGCTTCTTGCAGTTATCGGAGAGTCGGTCGAATGCTGCCAACCATCGGTCAATCGTATCATCGGCATAGTTCATACCAACGTGGATATTGAGGCAGTTATAGTGTGATGCTTCTAACCCCATCAAGTCGAACACCTCGGAGTGATGTTCAAGGTCGTGGAGTGCATTATCTACCACACCAGGTTTGGCAGACCCAAGCTTAACAAAGTGGTCTGGATGTGCGGTGATACGCTGACCCGTATTGTATGCAATAGCACCCGCAGCGAGTAGATACTGACTAATCTTATCGTAGTCAGGTAGGTCAGTAAGTTTATATTTGGAATTCCACGGGAACAGGTCAGAGGATAAACGAAATACCTTGATTCCGTTCTCTGCGTTCCACTTAATAATCTCTACAAGGTCACGTGCGTTCTGTAACGCCAACTCGGATGCGTAGTTAACACCGCGCTGTAGAAACGTGCGCTGAATCATACCACGATTGGTGGTCAGCTTGCGAGTCTTTTGCAACGTAAGATTGATACAACAATAACCAACATTATGTGGCATGTATATAACCTTGTTAGAGATATACGAAATATAACACCAAAACGTTAAAAAGTCAAGTCCCTTATTAAATATTATTTTGTAAGACCATTTCTTCTTGCCCACCAATTTTCTAATACTTCTTCTGTTTCTGCTTTGGTCATATATTGTGGAAATGGGTCATCTTCGTTAAAATCACCATTATTAAATGGTATTATTCTACGTTCTTCCACAACGGGCTCTTCTGGTTGAACTGGTTGGACGGGTGGTGTTTCTTCGCGTTTTATCATCGTTTCTTCGTGCGTATTTAGCTCAGGAATGACGATAGG
>Ga0172367_10002360_pt1 | contig 25903 bp, 24 predicted proteins | sample Lak10m_FD_114542 | JGI IMG/M metagenome (GOLD analysis project Ga0172367, IMG submission 114542) | Freshwater microbial communities from Kabuno Bay, South-Kivu, Congo - kab_022012_10m | ecosystem: Environmental > Aquatic > Freshwater > Lake | place: Democratic Republic of the Congo: South-Kivu...
ACTCCACAAACCTTTCGGTAAAGGTTTTTTTAAGAAAAATACTTTAACACAACTTAACACCCTGATAATACGATGGTAATGAATGAGAATTATTTTTAAAGATAAGCACTCGATAACAATACAATTACGCCTTCTTGCGTTCGGAGTGAATTCATACGATCATCCCATATATCCGACTCAATAATGATTGCGGTTGGCAAATGAAGTCGATCATCTTCGAAATTTTGATACTTCAAAAGGACGTGTGTTGCAATGCGAATCGCGCTGGTACGATCTTTTACAAGTTCACCTGAAGAATAACAAACAGGGACTCTGGAAAGAAAAATACCCAAACGATCTTCGAATGCCACTCTATCTTTCGAACTTAATTGATTGTAGAACTGGAATTCTCTTTTCATCCAAAAACGATCGTTCAAATTTAAACGAACACGCTCTTTAGGATCATACTGCTTTTTTGTTCGATATAACCAAATTCGAACCGAAAAAGAAAGCATTAGTACCGTTAATACACCTAAAATCTTTGCAGGTACAATCCAACCGATGACAAGCAACAACGGAATCGTTATTAGTAATACGAAAAACAATAAAAGCCAACCGTAAAAGCGATTCATAATTGAAATTGAAGTACAAAATTAAAAAAGGTCCCGATGGGGGACCTTTTACATTAACTTTCTATCCATTTGTCATTTCGCATTTCTCCGCGAATTGTGACTATCTTGGTTCGGGCGTAATCTTCAGCTGCCATCAACATCTGCTCCCGTGTATCTCTTCGGACTAAAATCGCACTGCTTCCCTGTGATTTAACTTCAATGTAAAATCCATTTTTCAGTCGAGCCGGTCTAGTTGGAGGTCTTCCCATGGGTATGTCTTATTTAAAATCTTTCTAAATATAACACAAATAATCGAGTTATGTTGTGTTGTTAAGAAAAATTGTGAAAGAAAAATTTGCTTTCTCCGACTATTTTGATTGAACCACCTCCTTCTGGCAATAGTAAATTCCGTCCGGCTCAAAATGCATTTTGACGAGATCCCAGCATATAAATAGGACTAACAATCGATCTACTCTTCCCAGCGGCAATCCTGAAATGCGATATAATTTACTAATCGTTACCGGCTCGTGTTGTTCCACAAGCTTCAGGAAATCAATCTCCTCCTTTTCCAGTTTTTCCGGTTTAGAGATGACCTTCTTTTTTTCATACCAAACCCGCTCGAGAATTTTGTTAACGGCAGTTGTATGATCTTTTATCCGAATATAGGGCTTCCATCGACCTTCATCATCCTTCGCTTTGTGAGGACCTGCATCTGACTTTTCAATGACAATCTCCAATACCAACTTGTACTCTTCCTGCCAGATCTTTTGTTTGAATACAACTGGTGGCTGACAAAAAATCGATGCCGCGCCTTCAATCATATGAAATTCTTCTTCCGGATTACAGCCTGCAATTTTTCTATTGTCCTTCACCCCTATCAGCAAACTTCCACCTTCCGTATTAGCAAATGCGCAAAGGGTTCTCGCGATCTTTGGCTGATCATCGATCCGAAATTTAAAATCCTGCCGTTCATGCTCTCCCTGAGCGATCAATGCTGCTAACGTTTCCATTCGAATCAACTATTCCAGATCTCCCAGGCACGCAATGCCTGTTCTTTCAACATGGAGGAGCCATTCAGAATAGTCGCTCCGTGTTGATCTGCCTTTTGGAGAAAAACAGTTTTCTCAGGATTGTAAATAAGATCCACCATCAAATGTTCCGATGTCAAAAATTCGAAGGGAAACGGGATACAAGCTTCAACCTCAGGATACATACCTACCGGTGTGCAATTGACCACCACCTTACAAGCGCGGACCATATGCTCATTGATTTCATTATAGCTAAATTCCTTTTCTCCGGAAGGTGTTCTGCTTACATGAATGACATCCAGTCCAATCTGCTGAAAAACATAGTTCGCTGCTTTAGCAGCACCGCCTGTACCAAGCAAGAGCGCACGTTCATGAACGTTCAATAAAAAAGGCTTGATGGACTGATGAAATCCGTAAGCATCCGAATTGTATCCGATTCGTCGACCATTTTCAAAGTTGATCACATTCACAGCTCCGATGGCTGCTGCTTCGGGCGAAAGCTCATCCAAATAAGGAATAACTGCTTCCTTGTAAGGGACGGTCACATTCAATCCTGAAATCTCACTTTTGAAGATGTCGTGTACCTCATCGATTGAGTTCATTTCATAATTGTCGTACTGAGCATCAATACCTTGCTCTTCAAAGTAATGTGTGAAAAAGGTTTTCGAGAAGGAGTGACCTAATTTTCGACCGAGAAGTCCGTACTTTTTAGTCACTTTTTCCATTTGTTTTTGACAAAACTCAAGATCATTGGCAGGATTGAAATAAAAATGATCCCCAAACAAACGAGATCAATATGCTCTCGAATCCAAGTGACGCCTCCTAGCATATATCCCGCAAGTGTCAGACTGAATATCCAGAGAAATCCTCCAGCGAGGTCGAACATAAAAAATCTTCTGTAATTCATTTTACCAACCCCAGCGGCAAAGGGAGCAAATGTTCGCACAAAAGGAACAAAACGCGCCATAATGATTGCCTTTACACCGTTCTTCTCAAAGAATATCTCGGTTTGGTCAAGGTACTTTTTATTCACCAGGGTTTTACCTTTAATAGACACATTAAAAATTCGGAGACCTATCTTCCTCCCTATCCAGTAATTACAATTATCACCTAAAACTGCGGCTATGTAGAGTAACACGAGCAAATACATCAAATTCAACTCTCCTGAAGCTGCAAATAATCCGGCAGTGAAAAGAAGTGAATCCCCAGGTAAAAAAGGCATAGCAACAAGGCCTGTCTCAATAAAAATAACTGCAAATAAAATAACGTAAATGGCGGTTCCGTAGTTTTCAAAAACCCATTGAAAATCGAGATGTAAGATATGCTGAAAGAGTTCGATCATCTGTTCTACTTTAAAAGAGTTCCAAAGTTAGTACTTTAGGTCTGATTACCGCACTTTTACAGAGACAGTCAATGTGAACTCGGCCACAATTTCTTCAGAATCATTGTATGCCAAAACGCGTACAGGTTGATTTATTCGTTCACCAGAAGATTTACTTTTCAGCACTGCCTCTTCAACGATGGACCCGTCAATACTTCTGAACTCAATATGACTTTCAGCTCTTTTGAGAAAATTAGCCTTCATATCCTTGAAGGCGAAAGAAACTTTTAATCCATGTTTTTCTGCAAAATAGAAGGCATGAATACCTCCGGAAATGTCTGCTCCCACCGCCAACGCTCCGAAGTACATTGATTTAAGATGATTCTTTGTTTTTCTTCGCAACTTGATTCGCACTATCGCTTCCTTATCATTCAACGCGAGAAGCTTGGGACGGACATAGCCTACTAGCGGGATTCTAAAACACCCGAGCAAATAGAGCATCCACCGCATTTTGGATAATGATTTAGTTTGCTGCATAGCCTGATTTTAAATCATTGACAATAGCTTCAACTGAACGAATGGCATGCACATGTTCAATGGATGGACCGGCACACCAAACCGTTTTGTAGGTAGAACTGAATGCCGCCTTCTGCAAACTTTTCATGCCTCGAACAAAAACGAGCGCTTTAACCCACTTCTTCAAGCGTTTATTTTTATTGAGCAAACGCTCGAACCAATTCTGACTTGTTCCAACCTTCTGCACATAAGGCGTGTTGATTACCGTACACGGAGTCCCTGAAAGTTTGGTCGTCATGACAATATCTTTGGCACCGTAATCTACACATGCCTGCTTGTAGTCCTGAGAAATATCTGCTTCTTCAGTAGCGATGAAAAGACTGCCCATGGAAACCCCCGCTGCTCCCAAACTGATCATTTTACGAATCTCCTCGCCAGTGCCTACTCCTCCGGCAGAGATGACAGGAATTTTACATGCAGCGACTAAATCGGGAATCAGCTTTTCAAACGAAATGTTTCCTGCATGTCCTCCAGCTTCTTTATTCACCGCGATTAAAGCGTCTGCACCCAATGCCTCCACTTTTTTTGCGTAAGCTACATCCGTTACGTCACAAAACACCTTGACTCCCACCATGTGCGCTTCATGAATCGTATGTTCAGGCGAACCAAGTGAGGTAATGATGTAATCAACTTTTTCCTCGCAACAGATCTGCAATTGCTCCTTGTACAGAAAGTTGGACTTATTGACGATCAAGTTAACTCCAATCGGTCCCAAAGCTGCATTTTTCATTCTCCGGATCCCTTCGCGCAATTCATCCGTAGACCTGTAATTCAACGCTGGAATGGCTCCCGTAATACCATTTTTAATTCCTTCAATGATCATTTTTTCATTGGAAACCAAAAACATAGGCGCCATAATCACTGGGAACTCAATTCCAAGTAACTGACAAAGTGCGGGTTTGTTGGAAGTTACTGACATGGTTCAAATGTACTAAATTTTATTATGCATACAGAATTTATTAGGCTCTCAAGATTTTAAGATCGCTATGCTCAAAGACAAAGGACTTCCGGAGTCAGGAGTCAAGACTTTTCACTCTCACTCTCACTCTCATTCTGATAATCACTCTGATTTTGGGCCGCTATGCCCAAAGACAAAGGACTTCCGGAGTCAGGAGTCAAGACTTTTCACTCTCACTCTCATTCTGATAATCACTCTGATTTTGGGCCGCTATGCTCAAAGACAAAGGACTTCCGGAGTCAGGAGTCAAGACTTTTCGCTCTCACTCTCACTCTGATTTTGGGCCGCTGCGCTGATGGATGGTAGAGCATAGATCGCCAATCTGCAATCTGCAATCTGAAATCTGAAATCTGAAATCTGAAATCATCAATCTGTTATTATCGAATGTTCAAATCATAAATCTTCCATTACTTTTGTTGCATGACACGCAAACAAGCCTGGATACATGCACTTCGGCTGCGCACCCTGCCTCTTTCTTTATCGGGAATCATTCTAGGTTCCGGGGTTGCAGCCTCGCAAGGCTACTGGAATTGGATCGTTTTTTCACTTTCACTGCTTACGACCGTCCTTTTTCAAATCCTTTCGAATCTGGCTAATGATCTTGGCGACAGTTTAAAAGGCACGGACAATGCTCAAAGAATCGGACCTGTTCGAAGCGTTCAATCCGGGGTGATTTCGGTAGCAGAAATGAAAAAAGCAGTAATCTTTACTGCTGTTTTGAGTTTTATTTCAGCTGGATTGCTCATCTATATTGGGACAAGCACACTTACCTCTTCGGTTTTGTTGACGTACATTTTTCTGGCCATTGCCTGCGTTATTGCAGCGATCACTTACACAGTGGGAAAAAAAGCTTACGGATATCATGGCTTGGGTGATCTGATGGTTCTTTTGTTTTTTGGTGGGGTTAGTGTGTTAGGGGTTTATCCACTTTTTGCCAAACATTTCGATTGGTTACTCCTGCTTCCTGCCTTTACCGTCGGAAGCTTCAGTACAGCTGTATTGAACCTTAACAATATGCGTGATCGAGTGAATGATGAACGATCAGGGAAACGAACGTTGGTAGTGTTGATGGGGCCAAATTTAGCGAAGATATATCATCTGTTGCTCATTCTGGGTGGGATTGCCAGTATGTTGGTTTACCTAACTCAAATTGAAAACACTCTGGCATTTGTCGGAATGGTGCCTTGTTTCATTCTCTTACTTCATGTTCGGAAAGTTATGTCGATAAAAAATCCAGCCGATTTCGATCCTGAATTGAAAAAAGTGGCGTTGTCGACATTTGCGTTTTCAGTTCTGACAGCCTTATTCCTTCAATTATGAACTGTTGGGTTGAATTCATTGATCTGAATTTTATTCGTCCGGCGGGTACCAGCAGAGGTGTACTTCACAGCAAACCTAGCTGGATTCTGCACTTAAAGGATAAAGAAGTTACAGGCAAAGGAGAGATCAGTATCATTCCGGGCTTGTCACCAGAATTCTTAGACCAAGCTTCCTTTGAGAAAAAGATCGAAGATGTCGTTTCAATGCTAAACAGCGGTGCTTGGGATTCTCAACAAGGAATTGACGCTTCTTTTCTAGATTCTTTAGTATCCTACCCTTCTATTTTATTTGGAATAGAAACGGCTTTATTGGACTTTAAAAATGGTGGTAATGGCGTCTGTTTTGACAATGCATTCAGTCGCGGTGAACAACAGATTCCGATTAACGGACTGGTGTGGATGGGTACGACAGAATTCATGCAGGAACAGATCGATCAGAAAGTACAAGCTGGATTTACGACGATCAAGATGAAGATCGGCGCCATCGACTTGGAATCGGAACTCGCCATCCTGAAAGTCATAAGAAAGCGCTTTACTGGAGATCAACTTACTTTACGAGTCGACGCCAATGGTGCATTTACGAAAGAAGAAGCGACAAAAATTCTTCAGCAACTGGCGGCATTGGAAATCCATTCCATAGAGCAACCGATTCCAGCAGGGAATGTGAGCGACATGAAGGAGCTGTGCGCTTCTACTCCTGTTCCAATCGCCCTTGATGAAGAACTCATCGGCATTTACCCGAAAGAGGATAAAACCAGATTGCTTGAAACTATACGGCCACAATACATCATTTTGAAACCCAGTTTGCATGGTGGCGTTTCGGGAACACAGGAATGGATCCAACTCGCCGAAGAGCTTCAAATACCATGGTGGATGACTTCTGCTCTGGAATCAAACATTGGACTAAGTGCGATTTGCCAATTCACTGCCCAATACAACAATTCGCTTCCGCAAGGCTTAGGTACGGGTTCTCTTTACTCCAATAATTTTGAATCGAAGCTTGAGGTAACGAACGGATTTATTCAACTCCGCTAAATCTTCGCCCTCACTCTCACGCTCTATACTGTCCTCTAGTATCGATCCTTCTTTCCAAACCACGTTTTCTTGCCTTTCTTTTTGGCAGCGCCTACCTTCTGGTCGACCGTTGGTTTTGTTTTTTTCTGAGAATTATTGCGTTCGTTTCTCGGTGGTCGGGCCGGACGTTCTTTCTTGATGATCTCAAATACTTCCATCGGATAAGGATGATTATCGATCACTTCGATCTGCTGATGAATCAGTTTCTCGATGTCCTTCAGATAAGCTTTTTCTTCGAAATCACAGAACGAGATCGCGTTACCGGAATTCCCTGCGCGACCTGTTCTACCGATACGATGTACATACGTTTCAGGTATGTTTGGTAATTCGTAATTGATCACGAGTTCCATTTCTTCCACATCAATCCCACGAGCAGCGATATCAGTCGCAACGAGCACACGAATGTTCTTTTCCTTGAAATTATTTAAGGCGCGCTGACGGCTATTCTGTGATTTATCGCCGTGGATCGAATCCGCTTTAAATCCTTTGCGCACCAATCCTTTGGCAACACGATCTGCACCGTGTTTCGTTCGAGTGAACACAAGAATAGATTCTGCTGTATGCTCGGAAAGCAAATCAGCCAGTAAAGACGGTTTATTGTTTTTATCAATGAAATAAACGACTTGACCCACTTTTTCGGCCGTCGTCGATACAGGCGTAACCTCCACTTTTACGGGATCCTGAAGGATTGTCCCTGCCAGTTTAAGGATTTCAGGTGCCATCGTTGCCGAAAAGAACAAATTCTGGCGCTTGTCAGGAAGGGCACGTATGACCTTATTCACGTCGTGTATAAAGCCCATATCAAGCATCCGATCAGCTTCGTCTAGTACGAAGATCTGTAAGTCCAACAAGGAAATGTAACCCTGCGTCATCAAGTCCAATAATCGACCGGGAGTTGCCACCAGAATATCCACTCCCGCTTGCAGGGAATTAACTTGCGGATTTTGATTCACACCGCCAAAAATGACGGTATGCTTAAGTTTCAGGTGTCGCCCGTAAGCCGCTAAACTTTCTCCGATCTGGATTGCCAGTTCACGTGTTGGTGTAAGGATCAATGAACGGATCTTGCGTTTTCCCTGAAAGTTTTGATCTGCTAACTGTTGTAGGATTGGAATAGAGAACGCAGCGGTTTTACCAGTTCCGGTTTGTGCGCAACCAAGGACATCAGTTCCTTTCAATACGTGCGGAATGGCTTGTTGCTGTATAGGTGTTGGGGTGGTATACCCCTCTTCTTCAATAGCCCGAAGAATGGGTTGAATTAAATTCAATTCTGTAAAAAGCATTTATAGTAAAAATGATCAGAAAATATTTTGAAGATCAAAAGGAGATTCTGTAGTTGGGTACAAAGGTACGATAATTAAAGCACCTACCATCTGTTGCCCCACTTGTCCATCACGAAGTTGGGGCATTGTTGTTATTTTTAGGCCAGTTTCGAGTTGAGTAAACAAAAAAGAACATGCGGTATTTTCTATTATTTTTTTTAATTCCATCAGGTATATTAGCTCAAAATAAACGGATGGAAATATTCTTCAAATTGAATGTTTCGACTCTGGAAAAAAAGGCTATTCAACAATTAGACAAGATTAAAAAGCTTGAAGGAGAAGTTATCATACATTCCATAACGGCCTACACAGATCCTACAGGAACAGATGCTATTAATCTTGCGTTGGCTGAAAGCAGAAGAAATGAGGTAGTCAACTACCTTCAAACCGCAGACATAAAGATTGAAACGAGCAGTGCACCCGCGAGTCATTATCCTGTAAACGCACTCAACTTAAACAATCATGCCTATTGGCGAAGAGTCGATATTGAATATTCCATTGCAACGAAAAATCCCGAATTAGAATTCAATGGCATAAAACTTTCGACAGAAAACAAAGTCCTAAAACCTATCCCGCTCACCATAGAGTTTGAGAACGCCTCAGATTATGTCAAGGTATATTCACTTTCAGAACTAGATAAACTCTTTCAATTTCTAAATACCAATAAAAACGTCGACATCTTCATTCGAGGGCATGTTTGCTGCATGGATGATTATGAGATTTCGTTCTTGCGGGCAAAAGCGGTCAATGATTACCTCATTCGAAGAGGTATTGCTGAAAAAAGAATCGGTTACGAAGGGTACAGCAATACCATCCCTCTAATAACCCCTGAATTGACGGAAGAAGATCAGCAGCGAAACAGACGCGTGGATGTGATCTTCACCATCAAATAAAAATGGCGGGGAATACCCGCCTTCAATTGTCAAAATTGATTTTAATGTTTCATGACTTTTGTCTGGAAGAAATTCATACCTTCCTGAATATGGAGGATATACATTCCTTTTTGCAGTGTAGCCGTATTCAATTCACAGACGCCTGCATCAAAAGTTGCCTGTGCTACTAATCCTCCTTTCATGTCATACAGCCAAATAGTACGCGGGACAGATTGCTCAAACACCAATTTTAATTCTTTCTCAAAAGGATTGATTACAGTGACATGAGTGGCACTTGACTCCTCTAATCCCGCACTCGACAAGTAGATCTGATCTGAAGCAATAAGGTAATTGGATCCTTGTGAATGATGTGGACAAAGAACCGTCAAGAAGACCGTCACGACACCAGTTGAACCTCCAGTCGGATACAGGACTGAATACGTCCCAAGAACTACCCCGTTTGAATCGATTAAAATCCAGGTAACCATAACGGAATCTATCCCGAAGGATGAATTATCGATCACATATGCTGAATCGATAGACCCCAGGTCATAAATACAATCGTAAATCCATGAATAGTCCAGTGTATCTGTAATTGTTGAATCACCAAAGGAAGGATTACTGATGATGTTCGTTGAATCCGCAACAAAAAAACTTGAATCCATTATTGTTCCTGCAACAGTATAAGAGCAGCCATTCGCATCACTTACGGCAACAACGTATGTTCCGGGACAAAGATTTCCAATACTGTTCGAGGAAGATGATATTCCAGATGCCAAGGTGTAACTGTAAGGGGAAGTCCCACCATATACAGAAATGTCTAATAAACCATTACAGGCAACACTATCCGTAGAAGGATAAACATTCACTGTTGCATAGAAACCGGAACACGGATTACCCGAATTCCCCAGGGAGTCAGTTATAGTTCCTTGAACTGTATAATTACATCCATTCGCATCTGTAACGACACAGGTATACAATCCACTACACATTCCTGTCAAAAGAGGAGTTGAACCCGTACTTGGTGTATTCCAAGTATAGAAATAGGACGGTGTTCCTCCGATTGCTGTGACAGAAACAGTACCGTTGCAATTAACCGTATCTGTAGATGAAGTTGTTGTTAGATAGGCATAGAATCCAGCGCAAGGGTCACCACTTCCCGACCCAATGATGAAGGTGTACGTTTGATTCAACCCTGAACCATCCGTATATGTTACTGTATAAGTTCCTGCGCAAAGATTATAAATGTAATAGCTTCCCTGTTGGATCACTGTACCGGAAGATGCCCAATATATAGATGAAGGATTGACATTCGCTGAGTCAAGCAATTGAGCTGAACCATCACACACTGAAGGTGCAGATGTATTTGTTGAGCTCACCTGCTGCGCGTTTCCTTCCAATGTAAAGAACGAAAAAATGACGGTTGCGATAAGTAGTAAATATGTTTTCATAAGTGTGTTTTTTCAGAAGACGAGACGAAACAAGAATAAGTTGCTCAAAGACTTAAAAAATAGAAATTCACAACTTCCTAATTCAATATTGGCTAGATTCTATCTTCCGAAAACTGATCTTTTCTCGAGCCTTCGAAAATCGTAAATCTCCTGAAACTGCATTCCAATTCACCGTTGTACAATCTGTATTTCTTGTCGGGCTTTAATCCTACAGATTTGAATCCGGTTTCTGAGGAGGAAATGATCCAGCACTGATATCCTTTCAACTCCTTCTTCATCCAGTCGCCAATTCCACCGTAAAGTTCTTCGACATCAGCTTCCAGTCTCTGCCCGTATGGCGGATTGGTGAGCATCACACCTCCTTCATCTGCTACCTTTACTTCGGTAAAATCATTTACAGCTGTTTCAACGAAGCGTCCTATTGACAGTCGCCGCAGATTTCTTCTGGTTTTGGTAACCATCTCGGCACTATTATCCGACCCGATAATCTTGCATGGAAGTTCAGTTACCCTCAGATTGGCCTTATTCCAGATATCCTCCCAATCATTTTGGTCGAAAGTTTTGAAATTTTTGAATGCATAATGCTGTCTTTCAATGGAAGAAGGAATTCCTGAAGCATACAACGCTGCCTCAATCAAGATCGTTCCTGAGCCACAAAAAGGATCGATCAGTGGTTGCTTTTTGTCCCATCCAGACATTCTGATCAGTGCTGCAGCAACAACCTCATTTAATGGAGCTTCTCCCGTAGACTCACGATATCCTCGTTGGAACAAGGGTGCGCCACTTGTATTAAGTGAAACGGTCACTTTTGTATTACTGATATGCAGATCGAAAAGTACTTGAGGGGATTTTACGCTGACATCCGGACGGTTTCCTTCTTTTTTTCGAAAGGTATCCACAATGGCATCTTTTACCAGCAGAAAAGGGTATTGCGAATGCTTGAATACATCTGTAAAAACAGCTCCTTTAACCGCAAAAGATTTGTCTACGGTAAAGTAGGATGTCCAGTCGGTCTTCATGCACTGCTGGTAGAGATCGGCTTCTTTGCGAATCTCAAAAGATGCCACTTCAATTAAAACAGAAAGTGCACATCGGAGATGAAGATTTAAAAAATAGATATCGCTCCATGAAGTAACATGGATCTGTACAGCCCTGTTCAGTTTCGTGGCTTTTTCATATCCCAGTTCACGAAGTTCATCGATCAGGACATCTTCCAACCCAAAAAAGGTTTTCACCGTTACTTTCAACAACTCATCTTTCTTTGTCATCCCCAATTGAATTCCGTTAACTTTGTGCAAAAGAACGAAATTGAAACCAATTAACACGATTCTGCTGGCTTGCATACTCATTCTGAATTCATTTGGAAGTTCGTATGTTGCTCAAGAAAGAATCGGAATCGTACTAAGCGGTGGTGGTGCCAGTGGACTCGCACATATCGGCGTTCTCAAAGCACTGGAGGAACGAGGAATACCAATTGATTACATATCAGGGACTTCAGCTGGGGCGTTGGTTGGTGCGATGTATGCAAGCGGTTACAGCCCTGCAGAAATAGAGAACTACGTACTAAGTGAAGATTTCCAGTTAATGACAAAGGGAAAGCTGAAAGCTTCACAACGATTCCTTTACAGAGAGAATGACGATGACGCGAGCATGATCAACTTCTCCTTCTCCATCGACAGTCTCTTGAAAAAATCTTTACCGACAAACTTTATCACCTCGTCCTTCCTGGATTATGAAATGCTTCGGATTCTGGGTGTGACAGGTGCCGTTTGTCACAATGATTTTGACAGCTTATTCGTTCCTTTTCGTTGTGTAGCGTCGGATATTACAGCTAAAAAAAGTATTGTATTTGAACATGGTAATCTGAACGAAGCTGTAAGGGCATCTATGACTTATCCGTTCTATGTAAATCCAATCAGAGTGAATGGAAAACTATTGTTTGATGGTGGTTTGTACAATAACTTTCCTGCAGATGTAATGTACAAAGATTTCGATCCTGATTTTATCATCGGTAGTAATGTCTCCGGAAATGCCGCACCTCCTCAGGAAAACGATCTGATATCTCAGATCACGAATATGCTTGTCACCTATTCGGATTTTAAACTTCCATGCGATGCCGGAATAATGATTGAACCGAAAACTTCTACTTCTACATTTGAGTTTGGAAGCGTCGAACAAGCCATTAAAGATGGCTATTCATGGACAATTCACTATCTGGATTCGATCAATTTACACCTTTTAAGAACAGTTAATCTTGAAGAACTCAACGAACGCAGAAAGGCATTCAGAGCCAAAACCGAACAGTGGCAAATATCATCGATTTCCACGAATACCATCGGAAGAAAAAACCTCTCGTATGTGAGAAAATCATTGATCAGATCACGGAAAAATGAGGTAATCACTTCAGAGAAACTTGAAACAAGATATTTCCGCCTCTATGCCGCACAGCAGATTGATTTTATGTTTCCAACTGTCATTCGGAAGCCAGACAGTACGTTCAACCTGCAATTGGATGTGACGCGATCAAAACAATTAAGGCTTGATGTCGGCGGTCATTTTTCATCAAGGCCAGTGAACACCGGTTATATTGGTCTTACTTATCGATCGATAGGCAAAACTGCCTCGTCCCTTTCAGCAAGTTCTTACTTTGGAAAGTTTTATGGTTCAGCGAAATTGAACTATACCTTTGAGCTTCCTTCCATTTTTCCCGTATCGGTTTCTGCTTATTTCGTGATGAACAGGTGGGATTATTTCCGAAGTTTCGCCACGTTCTTTGAAGATGTTCAACCGTCATTCCTTGTTCAGAATGAGATGTATTACGGTGCAAAATTCACCCATCCCATTCGAAATAACTCCAAGAGTGTGTTCGACGGTCGCTTCTTCAATCTCGCAGATGATTATTACCAGACTTCCAGTTTCACGAACAAGGATACTTCAGATATTACCCGATTTGATGGCGTCAGCGGAAGCTGGGAAATCCTGCAGAATTCATTGAACCGAAAACAATTTGCGAATTCAGGACATTTCTTTTCCTTCAAAGCACGCTATGTTTATGGAAAAGAAACATCTATTCCGGGTTCAACATCTGTTAACGATACGATACGTATGAAGTATCACTCATGGATCAGCCTTAAAGCTGAATTTCAATCTTATCTAATCACGAACAGGTACTTTCACCTGGGCATACACGGAAGAGGTGTTTTCAATAGCCAGTCGCTTTATTCGAATTATACCGCAAGCCTATTAGCCACTTCAACATTTTCTCCAATTCCAGATGCCGAAACGTTCTTTTTGCCTGAGTACAGATCTCCGCAACATGCAGGCGCAGGTATCAATATTGTGATTTCCGCAACATCTAATCTTGATTTCCGTTTTGATGGCTATTTCTATCAGCCATTTGTTCTCTTACTGAAGAATAACGACGGCACACCCTATTACTCCAAACCATTTAAAGGAGAAACCTATATGGCCTCCGCCTCTGCTGTATTAAATACGTTCGTTGGCCCCGTGCGGGCGACACTCAATTATTTCCCGAAACAAGTCAATCCCTTCTACTTTCAGATAAGCTACGGATATGTGCTTTTTAACGAAAGAGCGATTCGCTAATACAGGTTTCGCGTATCTTTGAACTTCAAATTTGAACATGGAAAAAATTATTTGCGGAATTCAGCAAATGGGAATAGGTGTTCCCAACGTTCAAGAAAGCTGGAAATGGTACAGAAAATTCTTTGGTGTCAACGTTCGTGTTTTTGAAGAAGCAGCCGAAGCACCATTGATGACAAGATATACAGGAGGAGTAGTTCACTCCAGAACTGCCACACTCGCTTTAAGTATGGAAGGAGGCGGCGGGTTCGAGATCTGGCAATTCACCAGCAGACCAACAGAGAAGGCGACTTTCGAAATTCAGGCAGGTGATTATGGTCTGTACAGCTGTAAGATCAAATCACGAGATGTGAACGCCAGCTTTAATTATTTCAAGCAAAATGGCGCAGCATTGCTATCAGAAGCACCGATAAAAAGTCCGAATGGAAAACTAACATTTTTTGCCAAGGATCCGAATGGTAATCTCTTTCAGATTGTTGATGGACGCGGATATTTCTCGAATACCGGACACCCTTCCAAATGCGGCGGACCTTCAGGAACGATCATCGGAGTCAGCGATATTGAAAAAGCGCTACCCCTGTATAAAGATATTCTTGGTTACGATACTGTCGAATACGATGTCACCGGATCATTTGATGATTTAAGTGTTCTCCATGGAGGTTCAGGGAAGTTCCGCAGAATCCTCCTCACCCATTCATCTGAAAGGAAAGGTCCATTTGCGCGCTTACTCGGACCAACTGAAATCGAACTCATTCAGAGTCTGGATCGAACTGATTGCAGAAAGATCTTTGAAAATAGATTCTGGGGCGACTGGGGTTTCATCCATTTGTGCTTTGATATGCAGGGAATGAATGCGTTGAAAAAAGAATGCGAGGCAAAAGGCTTCCCGTTTACCGTAGACAGCGGAGATACGTTTGACATGGGTGAAGCAGGAGGACGATTTTCTTACATCGAGGACCCGGATGGCACGTGGATCGAATTTGTTGAGACACACAAAGTGCCGATCATGAAGAAATTAGGATGGTATATTAATCTCAAAAACAGACCTCAAGGGAAATACCTTCCTAACTGGATGCTCAAGGCCATGGGGTTAAATAAAGTGCGCGACTAAATCAGATGAACGGTAGGGATTACTGATTGAACGGACATTTTTCTTTTAAATATTTGAATATCTTTGAAGTCAACTTGAATTCCATGAAAAACCTGATCTTATCTTTTGTTGTTCTTGTCTTTGGCTTTCTATTTCTTCCATCGTGCAGTGAGGAAGTCAATATGATCGATGGATTTACAGAAACTGCCGTTGTATACGGTTTGCTTGATAAATCAGAAAATATTCATTTCTTCAGAATTAATCGTGCTTTCATAGGCCCGGGAAACTGGTTGGATATTGCACAGATTCCGGATTCAAATTACTTTGATCAGATTGATGCAACAGTTACAGAAGTATTGAATGGCGCAACGGCGAGAACCTGGACGCTCAAAGACACCACGATCACAAATAAAGATACAAATGGTGCCTTTTACGGACCGGAACAAAAGCTATATTATTTTGCCACTACATCTGCAGCACCTTTGAATGCAAATGCCACCTATAAACTTCACATTTCAGTAAATAATGGGGAGTTTACAGTGGATGGTGAGACGCAACTTGTTTCAGGTATTGCGACAAGTGCGGACGGTCAAAATTTCCGTTACACGTTTGCGGACAATCCAGCGAGCTACACACAAAAAGGCATCGCTATCACTGTTGGTAATGCTCATGTGTTAAATACGACATTACGCGTAAAATTTGATGAGATCGACAGTGGGGTCGATACAGTCGTGCAAATATTCGATTGGAAACTTGGCGAATCCGACGTAACACCCGGTGACCCTAAGACCTTCACTATGAATGGAAAGAGCTTTTATGAATTGGTTCGCGATCATTGTAATACTGCTGACGCGAACATCAACAAACGCAGGCTTCAATCCATTGAAGTCATTGTAACGGGTGGCGCTGAAGAATTGTACAATTACATGACGGTAAATAAACCAACTTCAACGCTTGCTCAAAGTAAACCCACATATACAAACCTAAAAGTTTCGGACGGTCATAGGGTGGTTGGAATCTTCTCCTCAAGACAAACTTATAAAACTGAAAAATTCTACATCAACCCAAGCAATACAAGTCTGCGAATGATTGACACAAAATCTGTTGTTGAACTTTGTACGGGTCCGATAACAGGAAATTTATTTTTCTGCAGTCAACACCCGGCTGATAACGGCCAATCTTACGCTTGTCAATAACTTTTGACCCGTTAGCTTTTTCTTCTTTTACATCGCGAATGTAAGTTTGTAACTTTACGCAGTGAGCGAAAGAAAGACCTATTTTGTGCAGGTCATCCTGCCTGTTCCTATTCACAAGGAATTTACGTACCGTCTACCATTCGAATTGAATGAGCTGGTCACCATAGGCATGCGAGTGGTTGTACCCTTTGGTAGATCGAAATTGCTCACCGCAATAGTCTCCGGGATTTCTGAAATTGCACCAACAGAGTATCAAGCAAAATATGTGGATTGTGTGCTTGATGAATCTCCAATTATCTCCCCAAAACAATTGCAGTTCTGGAAGTGGATCGCTGAATACTACATGTCTTCCATCGGCGAAGTGATGAATGCCGCCTTACCCGCAAACTTCAAACTGGCCAGTGAAACTAAAATCGTTCTACATCCTGAATATGAACCCGGGAATTACACGTTGACGGACAAAGAGCAGCAGATCATCGAATTGCTTGAGGTGCGTGAAAACATCGATCTTAAAGAGCTTTCTGAATTGATCGGTATAAAATCGATACAGCCGGTAATTAAAAAATTGATCGACAAACGTGCCGTGCTCTCACTGGAAGCTTTAAATGATAAATTCTCGCCAAAAACGGCAACTTTTATCGAACTCCTAGCGACCAGCGAAGAAGAATTGAACGATCAGCTTACACGTTTGGAGCAGCGTAAAGGAAATGAAAAACAGCTCCAGGCCTTTCTCTCAATCCTGCAACTATGCGAATTAAATCAAGCCTCTATACAGCCGGTGCCAAAAAAAGTACTTATAGATCAGGGGATTTCTGCTTCTTCGCTCAATACACTTGAGAAAAATGGCTTGATCACAATGACGCGCTATGCTGTATCAAGATTTTCTGAAATAACTGACGATCTCAAACAATTCAAAGAGCTTTCAACGGAACAGAAAGATGCGCTTGAAGCTATACGTTCGTCGTTTGAGGAACTTACAACAACATTGTTACATGGAGTTACAGGATCCGGTAAAACAGAGGTCTATGTGCAACTTATCCAGGAACAACTCGACCAGGGAAAACAGGTGCTTTTCCTGCTACCCGAAATTGCGTTAACCACCCAGTTGATCCAGCGGCTTTCTGCGTATTTCGGTGAACAAGTAGGCGTCTATCACTCCAAATTCAATCAAAACGAACGCGTCGAAATCTGGAATCATGTATTGAGAAATGACCCCGATCGTTTTCGAATCATATTAGGCGCCCGGTCCTCCGTTTTTCTGCCGTTTCAGGAACTCGGACTCATCATTGTGGATGAGGAACATGAGAGCACATTCAAACAGTATGATCCTTCACCACGCTACAATGCACGCGATGCATCCATTGTATTAGCACATCTCCATAAATCTAAAGTGCTATTGGGCTCAGCTACACCTGCCATGGAAACGTATTTCAATGCCAAAATCGGGAAATATGGACTTGTGGAAATGCAAAGCAGGTATGGAGGACTTAAACTTCCGGAGGTACTGATCGCTGATGTGAAGAAGGAACGTCGACAGCATAAAACAGATGCACATTTCACCACTTTTTTAATGGACGAGATGCGCGAAGCTCTCAATCGAAAGGAACAGATCATTCTTTTTCAAAACCGTCGCGGGTATACACCTATGTGGAATTGTGAGATCTGCAATTGGACACCAAAATGTGTCAACTGTGATGTGTCACTCACCTACCACAAACATTCAAATTCTTTACGCTGCCATTATTGCGGATTTAGTTCTCCCCCTGTTGGAACATGCAATTGTTGCGGTTCCAACCGGCTGAAAATGATTGGATTTGGGACTGAAAAGATCGAAGATGAACTATCCTTGTTGCTTCCTGGGGTGCGTATGGCCAGACTAGACCTCGACACTACGCGATCAAAGCACAGTTATGAAACCATTTTAAATGAATTTGGCAGTGGCGCAATTGATATTTTGATCGGGACGCAAATGGTGAGTAAAGGATTGGATTTTGACAACGTAAGTCTCGTAGGCATTCTGGATGCAGATATGCTTTTGAACAGGCCTGATTTCAGGGCTTTTGAACGCTCTTTTCATCTGATGTCGCAAGTTGCGGGAAGGTCAGGACGAAAAGGAAAACGTGGTAAGGTCATCATCCAGACAGGTGATCCTGATCATTGGGTCATTGAGAAAGTAATCGCCCATGATTACGTTGGTTTTTATGACGCTGAGATCCTTGAAAGAACAAATTTCTTCTATCCTCCGTTCTACAAAATGATCGAATTGACACTAAAGCACAAGGACGAACAACTTATCGAAAAAGCAGCGGCAGAACTGGCTACAGAACTAAGATCGGTCTTCAAGGAACGTGTTATCGGACCAGAATTTCCGATCGTTAGAAGAATTCAGAATCTGTATTTGAAAACGATCAAACTGAAAATTGAACGTGATGCTCCCGATAAAAAAGTAAAGGAACGCCTTCAGCAACTTATCGATGCATTCTACAGCGTTCCTTTAAATAAATCGATCCGAATAACTGTGGACGTCGACCCCGCTTAACCTAGGTATGTTTTAAGCATCCGGCTTCGGGACGTATGTTTCAATCTTCGAATTGCTTTTTCTTTTATTTGTCTGACGCGCTCTCTGGTAAGATCGAATCGTTCTCCGATCTCTTCAAGCGTCATCGGGTGTTTTCCATTCAACCCATAATACAATCGAACAACATCACCTTCTCTTGAAGTCAATGTTGATAATGAACGCTCAATATCCTTTCGGAGAGATTCAGAAACCAATTCTTTCTCCGGACCAGGCAACGTATCATTCACCAAAACATCATACATACTCGATGAACTTTCATCTCCATCAACCAGCGGCGCATCCATAGACACGTGACGTCCATTATTTGCCAACGACTGCTTGATTTCATCCGGCGTGCATTCAAGAAACTCCGCCAATTCTTCAGCAGAAGGTGGTCGCTCAAACTTCTGCTCAAGTTCAGAAAATGCTTTGTTGATTTTATTGATCGTACCAATTTTATTTAAGGGCAGCCTAACGATCCGGGCTTGTTCTGCCAAAGCCTGTAATATCGACTGACGAATCCACCATACGGCGTACGAAATGAACTTAAATCCTCTCGTTTCATCAAAACGTTCAGCAGCCTTTATCAACCCTAAATTTCCTTCATTGATCAGGTCAGGCAGAGCCAAACCTTGATTCTGATACTGTTTTGATACGGAAACCACAAATCGAAGATTTGCTTTGGTCAATCGCTCCAACGCTGCTCTGTCGCCTTCTCGAATGCGTCTGGCAAGCTCCACTTCCTCATCCGCTGAGATCAATTCAACCCTGCCGATCTCCTGAAGATACTTGTCCAGTGATGCGGTCTCACGGTTGGTGACTTGTTTGGTAATCTTTAGCTGTCTCATGGCTTGAAGTTTAAAAGGTTAGCACTTTTACTTATTAACGATTAAAGTATTCATTAGTTGGCTTCATAACTGCTAAAACTTTGAATTCTTACACGTAAATTTTCAAACTGCAGCTATGAATGAACAAAATAGGTCTCCCAATGAACAAACGAGAATTTTGATTGTGTAATTTTGCAACATGAGAATCCTGATGGTTTGTTTAGGTAATATTTGTCGCTCGCCAATGGCGGATGGATTATTGCGAAAAAAAGTCTTCGAAAAAGGCCTTGACATTGTCGTGGATTCAGCCGGAACATCCTCACTGCACAAGGGAGAAGCACCTGACCATCGCATGCGTGAAACAGCAAGGGAATTAGGAACACCTATTGATGATCTACGGTCACGTCCATTTGAGACTAACGATTTTGATCGTTTTGACATCATATATGCCATGGACAAAAACAATAGGAGGAATATTCTGTCACTTGCTCGTAATGAGGCAGATAAAAGCAAAGTTTTTCTTCTTTTGAATGAACTTGAACCGGGAATGGACCTTGAAGTTCCCGATCCCTATTACGGTGGCAAACAAGGATTCATCGATGTCTATCACATGCTGGATCGAGCCACTGATTGTGTCATTGAACGTATTCGAACTCATGAGTAAAGGAACTTTATACCTCATCCCCAATACGCTTGGAGGTGAAACATTAGCGGACATAATTCCGGGTGATGTTACCGCAACCACTATTCAACTTCGTGTTTTTGCCGTCGAGGAAATTCGATCTGCAAGGCGTTTGTTGCGCAAGATGGACCGTGAATTCCCGATCGATGAAGCTCAATTCATAGAGTTGAATAAACGAACAGGTGATGAGGGAATACAGAAACTGCTTTGGCTACTTCGAAACGGAACAAATGTCGGAGTTATTTCCGAAGCAGGATGTCCTGGCATCGCCGACCCAGGAGCGAATCTGGTTTCTGCGGCACATGAGGAAGAAATCGATGTTGTTCCATTTGTGGGTCCTTCATCCATTTTGCTTGCACTGATTGCAAGTGGTTTTTCAGGGCAGCAATTCAGTTTTCACGGTTATCTGCCTAAAGACAGAAAAGATCGTGTCAAAAAACTGAAGGATTTTGAAGGTGATTCGCGCAGAAACGGAAGTACACATATTTTTATGGACACGCCTTTCAGAAACATGAATGTGCTGGAGGATCTTCTAAACGATTTGGGAGATACCACACAGATTTGCATCGCTTCTAACCTTACTTTAACTGATGCATCGATTAAAACGATGTCAGTGAAAGAATGGCGAGAACACGCGTATGACCTGTCGAAAAAGCCAACGATGTTTTTGATCGGTAAAAGACAGTAGGTCAGTATATAATTCAATGTATATTAAGCCCCTGTTAATTTATAATTTTCGAGGGGTTACTTTTTTTTTAAGTTTCATGCAGACGTCGAAATAGGATTTTTTAAGTGATTACATTTGTTTGGTTTCCATTTAGTGCTCTTAAAAACTAATCCTTGACACTACATACTTATATCGTTTTAGCGAAAATCAAATTCGTTTTACGATTATTCACTACCCTCTCCCGGATTTTAACCGTCATTATTTTAAGTGCTGTTTTGATCGTCCTAGGAACTGCATCACTCTTTTATACACGTACAGAGATCTTTTATTTTCCGCAACCAAAAACTTTTTCAGGAGCCTACTTTTATAATCCTTATCAATCTGTTTATACAGATACGATGAAATGTAACTTTCATGCTCACAGTATTTCATGGAGCGGTGTCACAAATGGCAGTGCGTCAGATTCGGAAGTCGTAAATGTATACAAACAGCATCATTATGATATTGCCGCAGTGTCAAATTATCATCAATTTTCGACCTATAAACATCCTTCAAATTCGTTTCTTTTCAAGGTCTACGAGCATGGCTACAATCCGCTTAAAAGTCATTTACTGGTAATGAATTCAGAGAAGGTCAACTATTTTGATTTCCCCGTCATCCAATCCATCCATCATCAGCAGGGAATAATCAATATGCTTAATCAGTCTAATTCTTTGGTGACATTGGCTCATCCCGAATTCGGAGGAGGTAGAAAATTAAATGACTTTGAAAAATTATGCAATTACCAATTTATTGAAGTTTTGAACCATTATCGAAATTCAGAAAAATACTGGGACAGGGCGCTCTCCTCAGGACGATTATGCTGGGCTTTGGGAAATGATGATATACATGATCCATCAGAGGAGAACACGTGTAAAATTTTCACATTGGTTCTGTCAAGAGATCGACAATCAAAAAGAGAATTTTTGAACGCTTTAAAGAGTGGCCGAACAATTTGCTATAAAACAGTCTACGGGAATGCAGAAAATCAACTCAAATCTTGCAAATTAAATAGCAATGGAGTTTTATCGATTGAATTAAAAAACAAGGCAAATAGTATCCATTTTATTGGCAAAGGAGGCGAAGTTCGTAAAGCTTTACGATCATCTAAAAAAGCCAACTATCGTTTTTTAAAATCTGACCCATTTATTCGTGTTAAAATAATAAATGATCGAAGTGAAATGTATTTAAACCCGGTTTTTAGAACAAATCAATCCGCATTTAATTTCGATAAAACGCTTTTGAAACCAACTGTAAACCGTTTTTGCACTTATTTAACGAAAATTCTTTTTGTAGCAATTTCAATGGCACTTTACTACCTTGATTTCCTATTATTGAGAAATTTCTTTAGAAGAAAACTGAGATAATGAAAACGTACTATTTAAATCCGCGGTTCTTCTTAATGGCGTCGTATGCCTCCTGGATCTTCTGGAATTTCTCTTTCGCTCCTTTCTGGAATTCTTCACCCATTTGAGCAACTTTATCCGGGTGAAATTTGATTGCCATCTGTCGGTATGCTTTTTTCACTTCCTCGTCTGTGGCAGTTGCTTCTATGCCAAGAATCTTATAATCAGAATCCACATCCCGGTAGAACATGTTTTTCAGCGATTCAAATTCTACTTGAGAAATACCGAGCATAGTGGCAATGTTCTGCACAACTTTTAGCTCGGATTCAGACACGTGTCCATCAGCTTTCGCAATACTAAAAAGATAATGGACCAGGTGCACCCTCGCCTCGGGCTGCATACGCATGCGAATATCCTGACAGATCTGTTGCAACGGTATATTCCCTGAATCAAGAAATTGTTTGAGGGTCTGCAGTGAATTTTTGTTGAAAGCCGCACCAAATTGTTGGGCAAAGAATGCTTTCACATAATCCAGTTCTGCTCGTAACACTTTCCCATCGGCAGTCATCACAGCGGCCGACAGTGCCATCAACATGGTTTGCACATCATTGACTGATGAACGTTGCTGGTAATAACTGTAAATATCCTCTTCAGAAAAAGTTCGGCCTTCCTTTCTTGCCTGATCTCGCAAACGCGACATCACTTGCTGATTCTGATCGATCAATGACCCGATGATAAAACCAATGAGTCCTCCGAAAATACTACGACCGAAAAGGAAAAATCCTCCGAGGCCTAAAATCCACTTATACAAATTGTACTAAAATAAGCAGGGAACCTTTACGATTCCCTGCACGTTACTATTATGCTAATTGCTCGATATTGCGCTCAATGAAAGCATTCAAGGCTTCTCCCTTCAACATACCCTGGGCCAGTAGCGCCAGATCTGAAAGTTGCTTCGCTCCCTGTTTTTGCGCTTCCTCCTCTTTCGATAAAAGCATTTGAACTTTAGGATGGTTGGCGTTAACAACCAGGTTGTACATTTCCGGGAAGGCACCGTAAAATCCGCCACCACCGCCAAGTTTTTGTTGTTCCATCATGCGTCGGATGAACTCGGGCTGTGTAATGATGATCGGTGCATCCTCTTCACTCATGCTCTCGAATTGTACGCTAAACTTATCCTTGTTCACACTTGATTCGAATACAGGCTTCAGTTTTTCCTCATCCTCTTTCGATAATTTGGATGGAATTTCATCCGTTTTCTTGATCAACTTATCCAGTGTATCAGCATCCACACGAGCGAATGATACATTCTCGAATGTTTGTTCCAGTTTTGCGATCCAATGCGGAGCTAATGGACCACTCAATTCGAGCACATCGTAACCACGATCTTTGGCTTTTTTAACAAAACTGAACTGCTCTTCTGCATCACTCGTGTAAAGGAAAACCACTTTATTGTCCTTGTCTGTTTGAAGTGCCGCCACTTTTTCTTTGTATTCCTCCAACGTGAAATAGGCAGCCTCAGTATTTTTCAGCAAGGAAAATGATTTTGTTTTTTCTGCGAATTTCTCTTCCGACAACATACCATATTGCACGAACACCTGAAGATCATCCCACTTTGCTTCGAAGTCAGAACGATCCTTCTTAAACATTTCAGCCAATTTATCTGCCACTTTCTTCGTGATGTGCGCTGAAATTTTCTTCACGTTACCATCACTTTGCAGATACGACCGAGATACATTCAGCGGAATATCCGGAGAATCGATCACTCCATGCAAAAGCGTTAAGAACTCCGGAACGATCTCCGCAACGCTGTCGGTTATAAATACCTGATTGGAGTACAGATTGATCTTGTTTCGCTGCACTTCAACATTTTCCTTGATTTTCGGAAAATAGAGGATTCCAGTCAAATTAAACGGATAATCCACGTTCAGATGAATGTGAAACAACGGATTATCAAAAGTCATTGGATACAACTCACGATAGAAAGCATCGTAGTCCTCTTGTTTCAGATCGACCGGCGCTTTTGTCCAGGCTGGTTGCGTATTATTGATCTGATTAGGCACCTCAACTGCAACCCTTTTTACATTTCCATTTTCATCCTTTTCGCCTTCAGGAGAATCAATATATTCCGTTTTGTTCCCGAAGAATACCGGAGTTGGAAGGAATTTACAGTATTTGGTTAAGATCTCGGAGATCTTTGATTTTTCTAGGAATTCAGCTGACTCTTCGGAAATGAACAAAACGATATCTGTTCCTCTTTCTTCTTTTTCGATCTCCGTGATCGTGTATTCCGGAGAACCATTACTTTCCCACTGAACTGCCTGTGCGCCTTCATGGCGAGACAAGGTACGGATCTGCACTTTCTCTGCCACCATAAAAGCTGAATAGAACCCTAAACCAAAATGTCCAATGATCTGTTCTGCCCCTTCTTTGCCTTTGTATTGCTGAACGAATTCTTCAGCCCCGGAAAACGCGATCTGGTTGATGTATTTATCAATTTCATCCGCCGTCATACCAATTCCACGGTCGCTAATGGTTAACGTTTTTGCTTCTTTGTCAAGGATGACATCCACTTGAAGTTCGCCGAGTTCTCCTTTGAATTCACCATTTGCAGAAAGCACTTTAAGTTTCTGTGACGCATCCACGGCGTTGGACACTAATTCTCTCAAAAAGATCTCGTGATCCGAATAGAGGAATTTTTTAATAATCGGAAAAATGTTTTCAGTCTGTACATTGATCTGACCTGTTCTCATAGTTATAATTTTTTACGCAGAGATTTGTCAACCTTTATGCCATCCACTTTTTTAATGACATAATGTCGCATTTTAACCCATTTTGACACACCTTTTAATGCACACAAAATATGTATTTTTGTATCCAATGTATTTTCAGGAATTTCTTCCCCCAATCCTTTTACTTGCTGCCATTTTATGGTTGATCGGAAGACTTCCTTATTTTTCACTTTCAGGTGTTGCCCCAAAATGGTTACAGCTGGCTTTCCTTTTAAAGGCGCTAGCAGGAATAGGCATGTTTTACTTGTACACCTACTATTATCCGATAAGAAACGACGCCGACACATTTAAGTATTTCGATGATAGCAAACATTTGTACGATGCCTTTTGGACTAAACCAATAGATTTTTTCAAAATGCTTTTTGGAATCGACTGTGAAAATGACTATTTCCTGAAGACGTACTATATCAAAATGAACAATTGGTATCTCGCATATGATAACGGACTTGTAAATGATAGTAGATTAATTATTCGACTCAATGCCCTTTTCAGGATCTTCTCGTTTGGGAATTACCATATCCACAATTTGCTTCTGAACTTTATATCCTTTATCGGATTGTATTCTCTCATGCGATTATTCATTGAGGTAACGA
>Ga0172367_10002362_pt1 | contig 25897 bp, 20 predicted proteins | sample Lak10m_FD_114542 | JGI IMG/M metagenome (GOLD analysis project Ga0172367, IMG submission 114542) | Freshwater microbial communities from Kabuno Bay, South-Kivu, Congo - kab_022012_10m | ecosystem: Environmental > Aquatic > Freshwater > Lake | place: Democratic Republic of the Congo: South-Kivu...
CGGATGGTGGCCGGTCGCGCTGCAATGGCGGCGAACCAACGCGCGAGGTTGGGGAAGTCCTCCAGCGTCTGGCCCTGGCGTTCGTAGGGCACGATCCAGGGGTAGCAGGCCATGTCGGCGATCGAGTAAGTGTCGGCAAGAAACACGCGGGTCGCCAGCCGCCGGTCAAGCACACCATAGAGGCGGTTGGTTTCCTTGACGTAGCGGTCGATGGCGTAGGGCAACGGCTCAGGCGCGTAGGTGCGGAAATGGTGGTTCTGCCCGGCCATCGGTCCCAGGCCGGCCACCTGCCAGAACAGCCACTCCAGAGCCGCGACCCGCCCCCGCGGCTCCTTGGGCAGGAAGCAACCGGTTTTCTCGGCCAGATAGAGCAAAATAGCGCCCGACTCGAATACCGATTGCGGCTCTCCGCCGTCCGCCGGCGCGTGATCGACGATCGCCGGCATCCGATTGTTTGGCGCGAGCCTCAGGAATTCGGGCCTGAACTGCTCCCCCGCCCGGATATCCACCGGTATGATCCGGTATGGCAGACCGGCTTCCTCCAGGAAGAGGGTGATCTTGTGACCGTTGGGGGTGGGCCAGTAGTAAAGGTCGATCATGGCGATCTCCTGCGGTACGAGTTGTTCGTTGATATTGTCGCTCAAGTGTATTCGTTTACACTTCCCCTGTCGGCCGGCAAATGTCGCAGGTAGCCGGCGCGTCGGCCAGCGCCGGAGGAGGGAATGTGAACGGCTGCGCGGCCAAAGGCCGGCCATTGTCCCGCGTGCTGCTCAGGGGACCGGGGGGGGGAGCGCGCAAGAAAAAGGGGGCCTTGGAGGAAACTTGGTGCCGTTGCGCGGCGCGGGGGCTTGACCGCCGGTGAAGGCGCCGTCAAAGTGAATTCGAACAGCGCTGGACGTCCTGGCCCCGAACGCAGAAGTCGCGTGTATCGACTGTGCCAGTGGCACCGTGGTGATGGCGGAGATGCGTTAATTGGTCGCATGGCGGCTTGATAAGGATTTTCGTGGTAAGCGACATCAGCCCGCGTTTTCTGGGGTTGTCGGCAGTTGTAAGTTTGGAGTATTCGTATAGGGTAGCTGACGTCCTCTGGCGTTGTCTTGGAGCGGGCGTGTTTGGCATTGGCCGCCGGGTGTCGTTGCATCTTAGTGCCTGTCCTGAAAGTCTATTCATGATTCCAATGGCATCCGGCGCGCCAGTCCATCGAGATCAAGTCCTTTGCCCGTAGCGCTGCTACGGGCGGCGGGACTTGATCTCGATGGCTGGCTCGCCGGATGCCATTGAAATCATGAATATACTTTCGGGACAGGCTCTTAGCGCCGCGCCTCCTTAGCGCCGCGATGAGCCTGACAATGAGGAGAGGCTCATCGCACATTGGCATTATGTGTTGGGTGGGGTGGTACCGCTCACCGCCACGTTTGGGGTGAGTGCACGGTGTTGGCAAATATTGGCATCAAGATGCTACTCAGATGAACGACAAGCTGCCCACCATCCGTTTTCAGATCGCGACGGTTGTTCTCGCGTGCATCGTATCGTCGGTGGTCGCACTATGCTTGCTCATTGCCTACTTTTATCAGCGGGAGCGGAATCAGCTCGAGCGGGATGCTTATCAGACCGTGCAGGCGCTGACGGCAGCGGTCGATCGCGATCTGGGGATCGGGGAAAACGTTGCCCTGGCCTTGGCCACGTCGCACAGTCTCACGAATGGTGAACTGGCCCGCTTTCATACGCAGGCCGCCAGTGTATTACGGGACGAGTTTCCCGGATTTACCTTCGTACTGAGCGATGAGAACGGCCAGCAGTTGGTTAATGTGATTCGCCCCTACGGCGATCCATTGCCGCGTCATGGCAACCCGGATCAGCTTCGCCGCGTGTTCGAGACCGGCCGGACGGTGATCTCCGATGTCTTTATCGGCGGCGTCAAGCGGCGGCCCCTGGTCGGCATTGATGTTCCGGTGCGGCGCGACGGGAAGGTTCTCTATGACCTCTCCGTCGGTTTCCTGCCCGAACGGCTCGGACGGATTTTTGCTGAGCAAAGATTGCCGCCGGGGCGCATTATCACGGTTTACGATACCAAGGGGGTTGTGGTCACCCGCACCCATCTGGTGGACAAGTACGTCGGCCAGGCGGCGGACCCGGCGCTGGTCGCGCGGATGCGAGCCGCGCAGGAAGGGGCGGTTGAGGCGGGAACGCTTGAAGGGGTTCCTGCCATATTCATCTTTCACCGATCGTCACTGACCGGTTGGACCGTCAGCATCGCCATCCCCAAGGCCACCGTTTTTGCCGAACAGTTCGGGTCGGTGGCAGTGGTCGCGCTGATCGTCATCACCCTGCAGGCCTTTGGTTTTGCCGTTGCATGGCGGCTTGGCGGGCGGATCGGGCGATCGGTCCGGGGGCTGACCGCGCCGGCACTGGCCTTGGGGAGAGGGACGCCGGTCGTGCTTCCGGCGCCGGATTTCCGGGAAGCCGCGGAGGTTGGCGCCGCGTTGAGGAAGGTTGAGCATGAGCTGGATGGCTACCGCCATCACCTCGAGGCGCTGGTGGCGGAGCGGACGGACGCACTGTTTACCGCAACCCTTCGGCAAAAAGAACTGAATGATCAGCTGGTGGTGGCGTTTGAGCGGGCCGAGGCGGCCAGCCGGGCGAAAAGTGAGTTCGTCGCCAACATGAGCCACGAGATTCGTACGCCGATGTCCGCCATCATGGGCCTGTCGCGTCTGCTGGAGGATGCGGCGCTTGGCGCGCGCGAGCGGGACTTTGTGGCGAAAATCAAGCGGTCGGCCCAGTCCTTGCTTGGCATTCTCAACAATATTCTCGATTATTCCAAGATCGAGGCCGGGCGGATGGAGATCGAAAGCGTTCCATTTTTCCTGGAGGAGGTGCTGCGCAATGTTTCGGTGGTTGTTGCCGCCAATGCGCAGAGCAAGGGCATCGAGACCGTCTTCTCGGTCGCACCCGGAGTGCCGGCTGCTTTGGTCGGCGACCCGCTGCGGCTCCAGCAAGTGCTGCTGAACCTCACCGGCAATGCTGTCAAGTTCACCCGCCAGGGCGAGGTCGTGCTTGCCATTCGGAAGGTGGCGGAGGAGAGCGATGGCACTCCGGGCCGGGTGACGCTCGAGTTTTCGGTGAAGGATACCGGCGTCGGCATTCCCCTGGACAAACAGGGAAGCCTTTTCTCGGCCTTCTCACAGGCCGACAGTTCGACCAGCCGGCGCTACGGCGGCACTGGGCTGGGGCTTGCGATCAGCAGCCGGCTGGTGGCACTCCAGGGTGGGACCATCACCTTCACCAGTCAGCCCGGCCAGGGCAGCGAGTTCCGGTTTACCGCCGTGTTCGGTCTTGCCGCGGTGGCGCCGGGAGCGGGGACGGGGCCGCGTGTCGACAGCCTCGAGAACCTGGCAGTGCTGGTAGTGGACGACAACGACACCGCCCGGACCGTTCTGGTAGACACCTGCCGGTCGTTCGGCTGGCGTACCGCACAAGCGGCGTCGGGTCCGGCAGCGCTCGATCTGCTGCGGCGCTACACAACGGAACGACGCACCCTGGACGTCCTCCTGCTCGACTGGCGGATGCCGGGGATGGACGGGGGCGAGGTGTTGAGGCTCGCGTTGAATGATTCCTCGATCGACTTGCCACCGGTGATCTTGATGGTCACCGCCTATGGCTTTGAAGAGGTCGGGCATTCCGTCGATGACCGCTACGTCGACGGCGTTCTCGCCAAGCCGGCGACGCCGTCGACCATTCTGGATGCCGTGGCCCGGGTCCGGAGCGGCGCCGGGATCGCCGGGGGGCAGCCGGATTTGTTGCCCCTGTCGGGCCGTCTTGCCGGCCTGCGCGTGTTGTTGATCGAGGACAATGAGATCAACCAGGAGGTCGCGCGGGAAATCCTGCTGCGGGCCGGGGCGAGTGTGGAGGTTGCCGGCGACGGTCGGGCGGCGGTTGAGCTTTTGGGAGTGGGGTCTGAACGTTTCGACGTCGTGCTGATGGACGTGCAGATGCCGGAGATGGACGGGTACGAGGCAACCCGGATCATCCGTACCCGGCTGGGCTTGAATGCGTTGCCAATTATCGCCATGACCGCCAACGCGATGGACCGCGATCGCGAGAATTCGTTTAAGGCTGGCATGAATGCCCATGTCGCCAAGCCGATCGACGTTGAGGAACTGATCGCAACCTTGAGAACCCATGTTCCTGATATCGGCGGGAACGACGCCGAGGTTCCTTTGTCCGCTCCTGGCGAACCCCTCCCGGACCTGCCGGGCCTTGATCTCAAGGCCGCTCTGATCCGGGTAGGCGGCGATCACCGTCTGCTGGTGTCCCTGTTGACCCGGTTCGAGGCCGCGCATACCGGGGCTGTCGGCGAGGTCCGGCGGCTTTTGGCCGATGGCGCTGGCCAAGAGGCGGCACGGGGTTTGCATCTGTTGCGGGGAATTGCTGCCAACCTTGGCGCCGCCGATGTTGCCCGTCTCGCGACCCGGGCCGAGGCACGCATCAAGGACGGCAGGGATGCAGAGGTGGGCGGCGTTCTTGCTGAGCTTGAGGCGGCGATGGCGGTAGTCATTGGAAGCGTGCGGATTTTGGCGGCGCGGGTTGCGGCCCCGGTCTCTCCGACGGCGGGATCGGAGCCGGCGGGATCGGAGCCGGTGGACCGTGCCGCACAGAAAGAGCGTCTTGCCGGTGTGCTGGTGTTGCTCAGGAATAACGATCTCAAGGCGGTGGATGAATTTGAAGCGCTGCGCCCGACCCTTGAACCGAGTGTGCCGTCCGCACCTCTCCTGGCTCTGGCCGGCGCGATTGAAGGTCTGGATTTTGTGAGTGCTGAGAGGCAGGTAGAGGAGCTTATAGAGTGCATCAGTGCGGATGGACCGGGAAGACAGCCATGAGGTTGAGTGACCTGACCCAGAAGGGACGGATTTTGGTTGTCGATGACGGCATCGAGAACGTCCGGGTCCTGCATCACGCACTCAAGGATGAGCATGACGTTGTCTTTGCCCTTGTTGGGGGAAAGGCGCTGGAGATTGCGCGTGCGCAGTCGCCGGATATCATTCTGCTTGATGTCATCATGCCGGATATGGATGGTTTCGAGGTCTGCGCCGAGTTGAAGGCGGCGCCCGAAACCCGCAATATCCCGGTCATCTTTGTGACCGCTCTCAACAGTCCCGAGGATGAGACCCGGGCGCTGGATGCTGGCGCCATTGATTTCATCACGAAACCGATCAATGTGCCGGTGGTCCGGGCTCGCGTACGCACGCACCTGACCCTCAAGCGCCAGAGTGATCTGTTGCGGCGGATGACGCTGACGGACGGGTTGACCGGGGTTGCCAACCGGCGCTGTTTCGATGAAATGCTGGAGAGCGAGTGGCGGCGATGCGTGCGGTCCGGACGGTCCCTTGCAGTTATTATGGTTGATATCGATCATTTTAAGTCGTACAATGACTGCTACGGGCACCAGGCAGGGGATGTCTGTCTTGCGACCGTGGCGCGCACCCTGAACGGCTGCGTTCATCGATCGGCGGATATTGTCGCCCGTTACGGCGGCGAGGAATTTGCGGTCTTATTGCCCGAGGAGTCGCTGGATGGGGCGAAAGCGGTGGCCCAACGCATGCTGGAGTGTGTACGGAGCTTGGCCATTCCCCATGCGCGGTCGGCCTCCGCGACGCATGTGACCATCAGCCTCGGGTTTGCCGCCGTAACCCCCAGCCGGGACTTGTCGGCGGCAACCCTTCTCTCTGCGGCCGACGCAAGGCTGTATCAGGCCAAGGCCGCCGGCCGGGACTGCTACGGCGTTTGGGAGTCTTGACGCAACTGCCCAAGGGATACCTTCCCTTAATAAGAAAAGAGGGGGTTCCGGGGCCGGTCAGGCCCCGGATCAGGGGCCTTTCGGGGGGCGGAAGCCCCCCGACAACGGAGCACGACGATCAGTCAGGGGGCTTTCGCCCCCCGAACCCCCTAACTGGGGGGCCTGACCGGCCCCCCAGGCCCCCCCTTTTTTTAAGGCCGGCATCGAATTGAAAGCTTGACCATCGGCGAAGGTGCGCACAGGATTAGCCGCCCCAAGGTTTGAGTCCGGACCGTCGACTCCGAGGTGACCGGTTTCGGGCGGCGCCGGACGTGCGCCCCCCCCTCCAACGGCGCGGCCCCCGGTGCGGAACGAGAGAGGCGGGAGACGATGACGGGACCGTTCCTTCTGGCAATCGGCGTCGGCGGCGGGCTGGTATCCGTGATGCGCTACCTCCTCAGTAGCGGCGTTACCGAATTTGCGGATGTCGCGTTTCCGGTCGGAACGCTGGCGGTCAATGTGCTGGGATCGTTCATCATGGGGGTGCTGGCGGGATCGACCGGGCTGTTCTGGCTGCCGGGTCCGGAAGTTCGCGCCTTCTACATGGTCGGACTGCTCGGCGGCTTCACCACCTTTTCCAGTTTCTCGCTTGATGCCGCGATGTTGGTTGAGCAGGGGAACTACATGGCCGCGGCTTGGTATCTTATCGCGTCACCGGTGATGTCGGTCATCGGACTCTTTACCGGTCTTTATGGTGTGCGAGCGTTGTTCAATTGATGGATGGTCACTTGATGGATGAGTCGGCGCCGTCCGATTCCGGGGGGGGACGTGGCCGGTGACGTTGGCCTGCCGACCGGGGGCACCACACGAGAGGTTCGGGCGGCTGACGCCGGCCAGCGGCTTGATCGTTGGTTCCGGCGCCAATGGCCTGGGCTGCCGCATAGCCGACTCGAGCGTCTGCTGCGCACCGGGCAGATACGGGTCGATGGCCGGCGGGCCACCGCCGGCCTGCGACTCGAGGCCGGGCAGAGCGTTCGGGTTCCGCCGGCCGTGCTTGGCTCCGATGGCGCCGACTTGCGTGCCCCGCTCCCCGGCGGCCCCCCGCTAACCGCCGGCGGCGCCCGGTCGAGGGGCGCGGCGGTGCCAGCGGTCTCGGAACGCGATGCCGCGGCGCTGCGGTCCTGGATTCTCTATGATGACGGACTGGTGCTGGTGCTCGACAAGCCGGCCGGCTTGGCGGTTCAAGGCGGCAGCGGCACCGAGCGGCATCTGGATGGCCTGCTCGATGCGCTGGTGGATGCCGCCGGGGAGCGGCCGCGGCTGGTCCATCGGCTCGATCGTGACACCAGCGGGGTTCTGGAGCTGGCCCGTTCGGCGGCGATGGCGGCGCACTTGGCGGCGGCCTTCCGCGTCGGGGAGGTCGAGAAGACTTACTGGGCTGTTACGGTCGGTGTGCCGCAGCCGCCGACCGGGCGGATTGATGCCCCGCTGGCCAAGGGCCAAATGCGGGGCGGCGAGCGCATGACCACCGCATGCGAGGACGGCAAGCCGGCGGTCACGCTCTATCAGGTGCTGGCCCGGGCCGGCACAAGGGCGGCCCATGTCGCCTTGCGGCCTTTGAGCGGACGCACGCACCAGCTCCGGGCCCATATGATCGCGCTCGGTACCCCTATTCTTGGCGACGGCAAGTACGGCGGCACCGGCGCGTTTCTGCCCGGTCTTGATCTGCCCCGCCGGCTGCACCTGCATGCCCGCAGGCTGATCCTGTCCCACCCGCGCGGCGGGGTGATCGATATTACCGCACCTCTGCCGCCACACATGCGGGAGACTTGGCGAGCCTTGGGATTTGACGAGTCGGGCGACAGGCAGACATAAGAGCCTGTCCCGAAAGTATATTCATGATTCATTGCCTGGGGCGTTGCCGGCTTACGCCGGCCGTCGGGGGACGCTGTCCCCCCGACACCCCCCCAGCCAAAGGCCGAAGGGCCTTTGGAAACCGGTTATAATACCAATGAATGCCCTTATAACTGGTTCCCAAAGGCCCTTCGGCCTTTGGCTGGGGGTGTCGGGGGACAGCGTCCCCCGACGGCCGGCGTAAGCCGGCAACGCCCCAGGCAATGAGTCAAACTTTCTGCTCGCTGGTATAAGTCCCCATAGGCCCCCATTCATTCTGCAAGGGCCCTATGACTTTTTCAGTCATGGTACCCCGGGGGCGGCGGCGGGCGAGGAGACGAGGAGGCGGAGGCAGCGCCTCCGCACACCGAGATAAAATACGCAAATCAAGTGGTTGCTCTTGTGTTGGCGTCTCTTGGGGCAGGGACCGCGGCCGGACCAGCCGGCGGACACACGGCTGACGCCGCGATAGACCGGCAGGCTCCATGCCTCTTGAACACCCGTGACGGGTTCCAATATCCGGGATTAGTAGATGTATTCACAAATTTAGTAATAGATCTAGCCATTCAATTCATGTCGGCATTTCTGCTGGGAGTTTCGGGTGATCAGAGAGCGCCGGAGTCCGGGACCTCGCGTGCCATCGTTTGGACACGGACTGGAGATATCCTGGCGGCTGTGAGGGAAATGCGATAGGATCAATTTTACGGGAATTGTGGTATCCCTCCTTTGGAGGGCGGGACACAACTCGGGCGCCGGAGAGTCGCGATGTCCAAACGGAATGATCTTCTGGCCGCCGCCAAGACGCTACTGTGGGAGCGCGGTCGCGAGGCCGTGAGTTTGGGCGGTCTGTCCGAGCAACCGGCCGCGGGTCGTCCCGGTGGCGGTCGGGCGGGCGTCAGGGAGCGTGGACCGGGCTTCATCCCGGATATGGCCGCTGATCTCGGCTCTTCCCCGGACCTCGCGGTGGGGGAGGAATTGCGTACGCTGATCGACCAGGTATTTTCCCCGGTCCTTGATCCGCTAGAGCGTTTGCGTGGGTACCTGATGCTGCCCCGCGACGGTCTTACCGGGTGCCGGCTGGACCGGCTTGCGGTTGAACGGGCAATCTTTGAGCGTGAGACCAGCCGTCCGGTTGCCGCGTTTTTTGCGTTTCTGCGCCAGCGCATTCGCGAGGCGCTGGCCGAGGCCAAGGTCCGGCATCTGCTTCCCGCATCGCTTTCGGAACACGAGGCCTCGGTGGCGCTGATCGCGGTGGTGCAGGGCGGTTACATGCTGAGTCGCATTCACGGCGATCCCGAGTTGCTCCAGGCGGCGGTACGGGGAGCGCTCGAGCAACTCGCCTTGCTTGCCGGCGCGGGCGGGGGGCAGGGGCGCGCGGTTCTGCATTAGACGACGCGGATATTGCCCCGGTATTCTGGTCTGAAGTGTTTAAAAAGAGGGGGGGCCTGGGGGGCCGGTCAGGCCCCCCAGTTAGGGGGTTCGGGGGGCCAAAGCCCCCTGACTGTTTGTCGTGCCAAGTTCCCGGGGGGGCTTCCGCCCCCCGGAAGGCCCCCTGATCCAGGGCCTGACCGGCCCCGGAACCCCCTCTTTTTCATTCCCGAGCAGGGGCCATCGCCGCAGATCCCGCATGGCATGTGCCGACGCTTTGGCGTAACGTGATGGCACCGGAACGAGCGGCCGGCCCACTTGCCGAACCGCTCTCCTCGTTGATGACGCATGTCAAGAGTACCCGCCATGTCGGATCTGCCGCATATCCTGATCCTTGATGCGCGGGAGCAGGAGGAGCTTGTCGACGAGTTGGTCCGCGGTGCGGTGACCACGCTCGACGATGCCGCGGTCACCCATGAACGGCTGAGCGTGCCGACCGCGTTCGAGTTGCCGGCGGGGGTGCGCTTTGCGGTCAAGGCGATGGACGTTTATACCGGCCGCCGACGCTTCGACGGATACGTGGTGCTGGGATGCGTGGTGCGGGGCGAGACCAACCGTTATGATTATGTGTGCGCGGAGGTCATGAGGGGCCTGCAAGATCTGGTCTTGCATTACACGCTGGCACTCGGCATGGGCGTGCTGACGGTGGAGAGCCGGGAGCAGGCGTGGATCCGGGCGGCGACCGGATCGCGCAACCAGGGGGGGGCGGCGGCCCGGACCTGCCTGGACATGATCGCCCTGAAGCGCAGGCTTCGTCTGTTTCCTCGGTGATCCCGGCAGTGTTTGGGGACGTAATTTTTTTTTTTAGGGCCGATGAGTTTGAGGATAACGGTTTACGATCATGAGTGACAGGATAGTCCCGGGGACGCGGGAGCAAGGTGCGGATCAGGACCGGGCGGCGCGCGGCCAGGGATCGGTCAGGGCCCGGCGCCGCGCTGCCCGGCTGGCGGCGGTGCAGGCGCTCTATCAGGTGGCCGTCAATGGCACCGGGACCGAGGCGGTGATCGGCGAGTTCATGGCCTTGCGCATCGGCAAGGAGATCGACGGGGAACTCTACGTCCCGGCCGATCCCAATCTGTTCGCAGCGATCGTGCGCGGGGTGGCCCAGCACGATGCAACGCTGGACGAGATGATTGCCGGCACGCTCGATGCCCGCTCCCGGCTGGCCCGACTCGAGTTGCTGATTCGCTGCATCCTGCGCGCGGGTGCCTTTGAGCTGCTGGCGCATCACGAGATCGATGCCCCGATCATCATCAACGAATACGTAGACGTTGCCCACGCTTTCTTCAGTGGTCGCGAGCCCGGCATGATCAACGGCGTTCTGGACCACATGGCCCGGGTGGTCCGAGGCGAGCGGGCGGAACGCATGGCGGAGAAACCCCGTGGCTGATGATGCCTTGGCGGCGCCGGTGGCCCCGCTGGCCCCGGTGCCGCCGGCGGTCGTGGTGCCGCCGGCGGTCGGAATCGGACCGCTTGACGAATTTGCCCGCATCGAGCGCTTTTTTTGCCCGCTGGCGGCCGGTTTCGCCGGCGCGCTGTCGCTTGAGGACGATGCCGCGCTGGTGACGGTACCGCCCGGGCAAGAGCTTGTCATAACCACCGACGCCATGGTCGCCGGCCGCCATTTTCTGCCGGAGGATGCGCCGGAGGATGTGGCGATCAAGCTGCTGCGGGTCAACCTTTCCGACCTTGCTGCCATGGGCGCGACGCCGCTGGCCTATACGCTGATCACTAGCCTGCCGCGCGAGATCGACGAGGCGTGGCTCGCCCGCTTTGCCGGTGGCCTGGCCGAGGATCAGCGTCGATTTGGGCTGCATTTGATCGGCGGCGACTCGGTGTCGACTCAGGGGCCGGTGACGGTCTCGATCACGGCCTTCGGTTTGGTGGCGGCCGGTCGGGCCTTGAAGCGCAAGGGAGCGGCCGTCGGCGACTCGGTGTTCGTGACCGGCACCATCGGCGATGCGTTGCTCGGTTTGCATTTGGCGCTCGGCAATCCGATTCCGACCACTGACGCGGACAGGGCCTGGCTGCTCGAGCGGCTGCGCCGGCCGGTGCCGCGGGTCGCGCTAGCCCATGATTTGATTGGCTTGGCCTCGGCGGCCATCGACGTCTCCGATGGTCTGGTGGCCGATTTCAGCCACTTGTGCGCAGCCTCGGGCGTGGCCGGATTGCTTGGGATCGACCGGCTGCCGCTTTCTCCAGCGGCGTCTGCCGTGGTCCAGCAGCGGCCGGAGATGTTGCCGGTGTTGCTGGCGGGCGGGGATGACTACGAATTGCTGTTCACTGCGCCCCCGGAGCATGCGCCGGCACTGGTGGCGTTGGGCGTGCGTCATGGGGTGCCGATTACCGAGGTTGGCAGTGTGAACGCCGCGGCCTCCGGCGGGACCGGGAATATCACGGTGTTTGACGCAACCGGCCGGCCGGTGCCGCTGGGGTCGGCCGGGTGGACGCATTTTTAAGGCGTCGCAGCGGGCTGCCGCCCGCACCCGCCCGGGGAGTTGCACTCCCCAGACCCCTGGCTTTTTCATGAAAATGCCGGGGGTTTGGGGGGGGGAGCATTCCCCCCCCCCAAGCGGGTCCGGGCGGCAGCCCGGCCACCCGATGCCGCCCCCTTACCCTGCCTTCACGCCAAGGATGCCCCCTCCCCATGTTCCTCGCCCTCGCCCTCGCCCTCCTCCTGCTCACCGCCCCGACGCTTGGCGCCGCGGCCGAGTCCCCCCCGCAACTTCAAGTCGCGTCCAGCGCGCCCAAGGCGGGCGAGCCGCCGCCCGACCCGCGTGAGCCGCAGTTCGTGCATATGAAGGAGATGGTGATTCCGGTTCTGGGCAAGACCAAGGTCAAGCAGTTCGTGCGTCTCTTCATAACGCTTGAGGTGCCCGGATTCGGCGCTGCCGATACCGCGCGCAGCAAGACGGCTCGGTTGACCGACCGATTTATTACGGTTCTTTATGGTGCCGTTCATGACGATGCCATGATGAGCGGAGAGTTGGTCAATATCACACCGATCAAGCAGAAATTGCTTGAAGCCGGTTGGGCGGTGCTCGGCCGCGACGGCCTCACCGATGTCCTTATACAAGGCATCAGCCATCAGCGGCAGTAAACCCTTGCCCGATTCGGGGCAGGTGGCGGCCCCGGCGCGCTCCGGAGCAAGGTCGGTGGCAGAAATCGGGTAGCGCCCAGGGGCCGGAAGCGCAATTTGGCTTTCCCGCGAGCCCCTGTCGTGTATAGTGCGTCAACTCCGCGCAGGACCGTCTGTCGCGCTGGGCGAGGCGTTTGGCTCGCCTGTCCGGCCCGGTGATGGCGGAACACCACGCGCTACAGCAGATGCAGGACGCCGGAACAGCACGAACAAGAAGCGGCTATATGGCCCCTGAAAGGGCTGCCGGCCACCGGAAGTGCAGGTCATCCGGACGAGACGTCTCGCGGTTTATCATCCGTTCCATTTTTCGGGGGAGCCGATGTCGATCGGATTGTTCATTCTAATCATCATCTGCGGCTTGGCCGCGCTTGCCTATGGCGTTTACGCCGGCAAGCAGGTGATGGCGCAGGGTACCGGTACCCCGCGCATGCAGGAAATCGCCGCTGCCATTCAGGAAGGCGCGGCTGCTTACCTCAATCGTCAGTACACCACCATCGCCATGGCGGGTGTGGTGATTATGGTCATCCTTGCGGCCATTCTCGGCATTCATGTCGGGATCGGCTTCGCGATCGGCGCGGTCCTCTCGGGTCTTGCCGGCTATGTCGGGATGAACGTGTCGGTGCGCGCCAACGTGCGTACCGCGCACGCGGCCACGCAGGGCACTTCTGCGGCGCTGGACGTTGCCTTCAAGGCCGGCGCCATCACCGGTCTGCTGGTGGTCGGCCTCGGCCTGCTCGGCGTCACGCTCTACTTCGGCGGCCTGAAGGCGGTTGGCTTCGGCTCGCGCGAGACGGTGGAGGCGCTGGTTGCGCTGAGCTTCGGCGCTTCGCTGATCTCGATCTTCGCCCGTCTTGGTGGCGGCATCTTCACCAAGGGTGCGGATGTCGGCGCCGACCTGGTCGGCAAGGTCGAGGCGGGGATTCCCGAGGATGACCCCCGCAACCCGGCCGTGATCGCCGACAACGTCGGTGACAACGTCGGTGACTGCGCCGGCATGGCGGCCGACCTGTTCGAGACCTATGCGGTGACGCTGGTCGCGACCATGCTGCTGGCGGCGATCTTCTTCGTCCCGGCGTCGCAGGACTTGCTGCTGCTCTACCCGCTGGTCATCGGCGGCGTGTGCATTCTCGCCTCCATCGCCGGCACGTTCTTCACCAAGCTGAAGAGCGATACCGACACCAACATCATGGGCGCGCTCTACCGCGGCCTGATCGTGACCGGTGTGATCTCGGCGGTGCTGATCGCGGTGGTCACTGCGGTGATGTTCGGCGGCTCGGGCGTTACCCTGAACTCCGGCGTGGTCATTCCCTGGACCAAGTTGTGGTACTGCTCGCTGGTCGGCCTTGCCGTCACCGGCGCGATGGTTTGGGTGACCGAGTACTATACCTCGACCGAGTTCAAGCCCGTGCGTTCGGTTGCCCAGGCCTCCGTCACCGGCCACGGCACCAACGTCATCCAGGGTCTGGCGGTGTCGATGGAAGCGACCGCCATTCCGGTGCTGATCATCTGCGCCGGCATGATCGCCTCCTTCACGCTTGCCGGTATCTTCGGCGTCGGCGTTGCCGCCACCACCATGCTGGCGCTGGCCGGCATGATCGTCGCGCTTGATGCCTATGGCCCGGTCACCGACAATGCCGGCGGCATTGCCGAAATGTCCGGCATGCCCAAGGAAATCCGCAAGACCACCGACCTCCTCGACGCGGTCGGCAACACCACCAAGGCGGTGACCAAGGGCTACGCCATTGCCTCCGCCGGTCTTGCGGCACTGGTGCTGTTTGCCGCCTACCTTCAGGATCTCGGCCACTACTTCCCGACGCTCGATGTCAAGTTCGCGCTTCAGGACCCGTATGTGGTGGTTGGGCTGCTGATCGGCGGCATGCTGCCGTTTCTGTTCGGTGCCATGGGCATGACCGCGGTCGGCCGCGCCGCCGGTTCGGTGGTGATCGAAGTCCGCCGGCAGTTCAAGGAAATCCCGGGCATCATGGAAGGCACCGCCAAGCCGGATTACGGCCGCGCTGTCGACATGCTGACCAAGGCCGCGATCAGCGAGATGGTCATTCCGTCGATGCTGCCCGTGTTTGCCCCGGTGGTGCTCTACATTGTGATCTCGATCATTGCCGGCAAGGCAGCCGCCTTCAGCGCTCTTGGCGCGATGCTGCTGGGCACGATCGTGACCGGCCTCTTCGTCGCTATCTCCATGACTGCCGGTGGCGGCGCCTGGGATAACGCCAAGAAGTACATCGAGGACGGCCATCATGGTGGCAAAGGCTCCGATGCCCACAAGGCAGCGGTGACCGGCGACACCGTCGGCGATCCGTACAAGGACACCGCCGGCCCGGCGGTCAACCCGATGATCAAGATCACCAACATCGTCGCCATCCTCCTGCTCTCCATCCTGGCCCAGCTTGGCCTCTGATCCCTGCGGCAGGGTCCGGAGGGCGATGACCTCCGGACCCGCGTCGTCGCGGCGAGAAGGTGGGACCCTATGGTCCTTGAGGACGGTTCCTCTCCGGCGCTTCGGCGCGGAAGGGGAAGGAACCGGGTGAGAAAAAAAAAATTAGGCCCCGAAGCCGGTGACGGCGTCGGGGCCTTTATTTTGTCTTTGTTCAGGCGTCTTGTTCGAAAACAGAGGGGGGGGTCTGGGGGGCCGGACAGGCCCCCCAGTTGGGGGGATCGGGGGGCGAAAGCCCCCCGACTAAATGCGCGCCTGCTCGGCGCGAGCGTCAGGGGACTTCGTCCCCCGACACCCCCGACCAAAGGCCAGTCGGCCTTTGGAAACCGGGACTTCGCATTCAGGCGGGCGTCCCTCCCTCATTCGCCTGCAATCCGTAAAGCCGGCTGTAAAGGCCGCCCAGGCGCAGGAGTTCGGCATGGGTTCCGGACTCGGCAACCTGGCCGCGGTCGAGCACATAGATGCAGTCGGCATCAATGACGGTGGTCAGCCGGTGGGCGATGACCAACGTGGTGCGACCGCGGCGCAAGGAGCGGAGCGCGTCCTGGACCAAGCGTTCCGATTCGGTGTCAAGCGCCGAGGTCGCCTCATCCAGCAAGAGAATCGGCGCATCGCGCAGCATGGCACGGGCAATCGCGATCCGCTGACGCTGGCCGCCCGATAGCTTGACCCCGTGCTCGCCGACCATGGTGTCGTAACCGCCGGGCAGGCCGGTGATGAAATCGTGCGCCGCCGCGGCTCTGGCGGCGGCGATGATCTCTTCCTCACCGGCGTCGATCCGCCCATACGCGATATTGGCGCGGATGGTGTCGTCGAACAGCGCCACCTCCTGGCTCACCAGCGCGATATGACGGCGCAGGCTGGCCATGGTGACCGACCGGATGTCGGCTCCGCCCACCAGCACCCGGCCCTGGTCTACATCGTAAAAGCGCGGGATCAGGTTGAGGACGGTCGATTTGCCCGCCCCGGAGGGGCCGACCAGCGCGACCGTCCTTCCGGCCGGCACCACCAGCGACAACGTATGCAAGGCCGGCGCCTGCGGGCCGTAGGCGAACGAGACGCCCTCGAAACGAATGTCGAAGTGCTCAACCGCAAGCGGCGCGGCGTCGGGCCGGTCCAGAATCTCCGGCCTCGTATCAATCAGCGCGAACACCCGTTCGGTCGCCGCCAAGCCGGATTGCAGGCGGGCATTGAGCTTGCTCATGCGCTTCAACGGCTCGTAGGCGAGCAGGAAGGCGGTGATGAACGACATCAGCTCGCCCACCGTGCTGGCGCCGTCGATCACCCGGAAGCCGCCGTAAATGATGACGGTGACGATCGCAACCCCGCTCAGCATCTCGGTCACCGGCGTCGTCACCGCGGCGGTGCGGAAGGCCGAGTGAATGAGCGAGAACATCCGCTCGATGATCCGGCTTACCCTTGCCTGTTCGTGGCTCTCCATCCCATAGGCCTTGACATGACGGATGCCCTGGAAGGTCTGGTTGAGAATGGTGGAAAACTGGCCGAGCTCTTCTTGCGTCAGCGCCGACACCCGCCGCATCCGTTTGCCCATCCGGGCCACGAACAGGCCGGCGACCGGAAAGGCAAGGAAGGCGCCGGTCGCCAGCATCCAGTCCTGATAAAACATCACTCCCACCAGCACCACCAGCGTTAGCGCGCTCTTACCCATGCTGGTCAGGCACTCGCCCATGGCATCGCGCATCACGGTGACATCGTTGATCACCCGCGATAAAAGCTGCCCGGCGGTGGTGGCGTGAAAGAAGGCGAGATCATTGCCGAGCAGATGCCCATAGAGGCGCCCCTGGAGATCGGCCACGATTCGTTGGCCGATGTGGTTCATCAGGATACTATGCGCATAGGTGGCAAGGCCGCGCAGGAGGAAGGCGGCAAACACCCCGGCGGCAATCGGCAGTACCAGCGCCCGGTTGCGCATCTCGAACACCTGGTCCATCACCGGTTCCATCAACTGGGCCATGAGGCCGGTCATGGCCGCCGACACCAGCATGAAGATCAGCGCCAATGCCAGCCGGGCCCGTTGGGGCGCAATATGGCCGAGAATCAGGCGCCGAAGCAGGACCATCGTGTCGGTGTGAGCGGTGCCGTCCGAGTCGGTGTCGACGGCTGCGGCGCCATTGGCTCCCGGCCGCCAGGCGAAGACGGACCGCACGGTGGCAGCGGCGGGGGACACAGGGGAAGTGGTCGTGGACGAGGGGGTGGAAGCCATGGCCGCCGTGTGGCTGGTGGTTCAAAAAGGGGTGGACCCGCCATAACACGGGGCGTGGGGGCCGCGCCAGGGGCGTGCTTGAAAGGTGGCCTGATCCGAAAAAAGGGGGGCCTGGGGGGCCGGTCAGGCCCCCCAGTTGGGGGCTTTGGGGGGCGAAAGCCCCCCGACGGGCGTTCGCGGCGTTGCCGGCTTCTCGCCGGCCGTCGGGGGACGCTGTCCCCCGACACCCCCAGCCAAAGGCCGAAAGGCCTTTGGAAACCGGAACGGACGAGAGGGAGGCTCATATGCTGGCGGAACGCATTCTGGTTTTGGCACCGCATCCGGACGATGAAGTGGTCGGCGCGGCTGCGGCCATCGGCCGCGCCCTGGCCGCGGGGGCAGAGGTGTCCGTCCTCTATCTGACCACCGGCGTACCTGCCCCTGAGGTGTTGTGGCCCTGGCAGCGCGCTGGTCACGCCGCCTGGGTCGCCCGCCGGCGGGAGGAGGCGCGGGCGGTGGCGGCCGAACTCGGCGTCACGCCGGTGGTGTTCCACGACTGGCCGACCCGGACGCTGAAAAGCCATCTGGCCGCTGCCCTCCCGGCGGTGGTCGCAGCCGTACGGGACACGGCAGCCGCGGTACTGTGGGTGCCGGCGTACGAGGGCGGCCATCAGGATCACGACGTCTGTGCCTGGCTCGCCGCCCAGGCGGCCATCGCGCCGAGGGCCGCCGGCCACGAGATACCGGTGTGGGAGTTTGCCGAGTACACGTATACAGGCGGCCGGGTGCGCTCCCAGTGGTTCCCTGGGCTGTGTGGGGTCGATGGCGAGGACAAGGCCGACGGGCGGGATGTGGCGTACCTCGAGCTGACCGATGAGGAGCAGGCGACCAAGCGGCACCTTTTGTCGCTGTATCGCTCGGAACGCCGGAATCTTGGCCATATCAAAGTGGCGCGGGAGAGCTTCCGGTTGCAGGCCCCCTACGACTGGTCAAAGCCGCCTCATGCTGGCGTACTGTTCTACCAGCGCTTCCAATGGGTGCCGTTTCGCCATCCGCGTATCGACCCCACCAAACCGGAGGACGTCTGCGCCGCGCTGGCCGCGCAAAAGAAACCGAAATAAAAAAAGAGGGGGTTCCGGGGCCGGCCAGGCCCCGGATCAGGGGGCCTTTCGGGGGGCGGAAGCCCCCCGAGAATTAAGTGGGGGGCTTTCGCCCCCCAGCCCCCAACCAGGGGGCCTGACCGGCCCCCCGGACCCCCCCTTTTTTTTAAATACTTGGAGCGGGGGGGATGCAATTGCCTTCGCCCAGTAACGTCTCCAGCGCTCTGCGTACGGCGTCCTCCGGGATCGCCGCCACCCGGTCACTCCCCCAGTCCCGTGCCGATAGCGTGATCAGCCGTGGCGTCAGCGGCGCGTACTTGACCGGGTTGGTGTAGCCGAACAGGGTGACCAGCGGGGTTGCCGCAGCCGCCAGCATATGGGCGGTGCCGCAATCGTTGCTGACCGCTGCGGCCAGGGCGGGGCCAAGGGCCACCACCTGGAGCGGGTCGCGAAATTCCGGCCGCAGGGTCCCGTCGGCGCTCCAGGCCGGCAGCAGGGCGGTCGGCACGGCGTCGCGCACCGCTGGCAGCCACTCGGCCTCCATGGGTCCCAACAGGAATACCGGCACCCGTCCCGTATCGGCCAGGAAGCGGCCAAGCGCCAGGAAATGCGGGAGCGGCCAGCACTTGCCGCGGTCGCCGGCCCCGGGCACCAGCCCGACATAGGTGGGACCCGGCGGCAGCAGACTGCGGGCGTGAGCGACCAGCGTCGGCCTGACGAAGTCAGGCGGCAGCAACTCCGCCCGGACCGGCATGGCGAGCGCGTCGAGCAGCATAGTGTACTGGTCGGCGAGCCGGGCCGGCTTCACGTAGCGCACCGGGCGACGGTCCGAGAACAGGAAGTGCTTGGAGGCCGAAACAAACCAGCGGTGGCGGACCCGGCGCAGAATCAGGGTCCGCCACCACTTCTTTTCCATGTCGAGGATCAGATCGAAACGGCGGCCGGCCAGGGGGGGCGGCGTCCAGGGCCACAGCCGGTCGCGCGTCAGCGTCAGCGCCTGCTCGACCAGCACCTCATCCAGGAACGGCGCCATTGCCTGCGCCAGCGGTCCCGCATAGGCGGTCCCGCCGAGTGACACAGCAAAGGTGATGCGGGCGGCCGGGTAGCGGCAGCGCAGGGCATGAAAAAAGCCGGCCTGGATGAAGGAATCGCCAACCGGCTGGTCCTTGTTGTGCACCAGAATGGTCGCCGCTTCGGGCGGCCGGCGCCGGATCAAAGGGGGGAGGTACATGGGCCCGTCTGGAATGAGTGCGGGGATGTGGCGAGGACCATGGCACGAAAAACACCGGTTTACCCCTACCAGATGCGAGCCGCCTGCTCGTCGGTATTAATTAACCGGTTTCCAAAGGCCCGCTGGCCTTTGGTAGGGGGTGTCGGGGGACAAAGTCCCCTGACGAATCGCAACGCATGAAGCATTTATTTCTGCGCGTCACCTTAACGTCATCGCAGACCTGCCCGATCGGATCGGCGGGCCCGATCATGGGCAGGCCGACCGAATAAGGCAACGCCCCTTTTTCCCCCTCCCCCGCCGAAAGCATTATGGCAGATCGGGTAGGCACGCAGTATAGACCGGGGCGAGGGAGACACCAATCGGAACGAGGCGTGTGCTCGGTGGAAGCGGCGAACCGGAACCAGAAGGCGGCGCATACCGCGACCCCGGCACCCGCGGGGCCGCTACGGCGGTCGCTGCGGGTGGCATTGAGTCGCGCCGGCAGTGTCGAATCCCTGCATCGGGTTCGGGCGGCGGTGGTCGACGCCGATGGTCATCTGGTCGCCGCATGGGGCGATCCGGTGATGCCGGTGTTTCCGCGTTCGGCGATCAAGCCGTTGCAGGTGCTGCCGCTGCTTGAGACGGGCGCCTATGCCGCCTTCGGTCTTGATGACCGGGCGCTTGCGCTTGCCTGCGCCTCCCATTCCGGCGAGGCCTGCCATATCGATCTTGCCAGCCGCTGGTTGGCCATGCTCGGCCTTACGCCCGGTGCGCTTGCCTGCGGCACTCATCCGCCGCTTGATCCCGCCGCGGCGGCCGACCTGATCCGGGCCGGTCTTACGCCCTCGCCGCTTCACAACAACTGCTCGGGCAAGCATCTGGCCATGTTGACCACCGCGCTCCACCGCGGGGAGCCGGTGCGCGGTTACGAGCACCTGCACCATCCGGTTCAGCAGCGCATCCTCGGCGTGCTTGAACAGATGACAGCGCAGGACCTGTCGGAGGCCACCGTGGCGATCGACGGATGCTCGGTGCCGACCCTGGCGGTGCCGCTGGCTGCGCTCGCGCTGGCGTTCGCCCGATTCGCGGCCCCGGCCGGCCGGCTGCCGGATGCGCGGGTCGCGGCGGTGGAGACCGTTTGGGCCGCGCTTGCCGCGCACCCGACCCTGATCGGCGGGCGCGACGTGTTTGATAGCCGGATCATGGCCGCCAGCGGCGGTGCGGTGCTGGTCAAGCGCGGTGCCGAGGGGGTCAGTTGCGCCGCCGTGCCCCGGCTTGGCCTCGGGATTGCGCTCAAGGTTGAGGACGGTGCGGCCCGGGCCCGCGATCCGGCGATGGCGGCCGTTCTTCACCACTGCGGCGCGCTCACCGGGTTGCCCGAGTCGCTGGTTGCCGACTGGCTCGAACAACCGATCACCAACTTGGCCGGCGTGGTGGTGGGGCGGCTGGCGATCGAGGATGGCGTCCGCAACGGCGACTCCGTCTGAGGAGGACCCGGGATGACTCTTGAGATGACCGGTCTGCAATCGGAGGCGATCAGGACGTCAATTGCCGGCGGACGGGTGCTGACCGCGGCCGGTGGCTTCGCCGACTCCACGCTGGTGATCGCCGATGGCCGGATCGCCGCGATCGAGGCGGCGGAGAGCAGCCCCGCCAACGGCACAGGCAACGGGCCTGGAAAGGGGCCGGGGCCGGGGCCGGGCCGGGCGTCGATGGCGAGCCTGGACCAAGGGGGCGTGGTCCACTGGCGGGCCGACGGTCTGCTGGTGGTGCCGGGGGTGGTGGATCTCCATGGCGACGCCTATGAACGCCAGCTCATGCCGCGTCCCGGGGTTGCGTTCGATCACGCGCAGGCGCTGGCCGATACCGACCAGCAGCTTCTCGCCGCCGGCATCACCACCGCCTATTATGGCGTCACCTGCTCGTGGGAACCCGGGTTGCGCAGCCAGGATGCCGTACGCGACTTTCTCGGCGCCTGGCGGCAGCGGTGTTCGCGGCTTGCCAGCGACAGCCGCCTGCATTTGCGCCATGAGCTGCACAATCTGGAGGCGGTCGAGGATGTGCTGGCCTGGATCGACGAGGGGATGATCGATCTGCTCTCTTTCAACGATCACCTGCCGCTTATCCGCGAACGCATCTCCGACCCGCAAAAAGCGCTGAAGTATACCGCCCGCGCCGGCATCCCGCGGGAGGTACTGACCCGGCGGCTGGAAGCGGCGGCGGTGCGTGCGGCCGAAATCCCGGCCGCGCTCGGCCGGCTGACCACTGCCGCCCGCGAGCGCGGCATTCCGATGGCCTCACACGACGATCCCACCCCGGTGGCGCGGGCGCGCTACGATGCGCTGGGCTGCACGATCTGCGAGTTCCCGGTCGACGCCGCCACGGCGGCGGCTGCCAACGCGCTCCACAACCCGGTGGTGCTGGGGGCCCCCAACGTCGTGCGCAGCGGCAGCCACACCGGCCGCCTGGCGGCGGCCCCGGCGATTCGCCGCGGCCTGTGCACCGTGCTGGCCTCCGACTATTCCTTCCCGTGCCTGCTGCGCGCGCCCTTCCTGCTCGCCGCCGCCGGCGTTTTGCCACTGGCCGACGCCTGGCGGTTGGTATCCACCCACCCGGCCGCCGCGGTCGGCCTTGGCGACCGCGGCACGCTTGCGCCCGGACGGCGCGCCGACATCCTGCTGGTCGATGCTGGCGAGCCGCTGTATCCGCGGGTGGTCGCGGTGTTCATCGCCGGGCGGCTGGTGCGCTTTGCGGCGCAGGCGGGCGCGGTGGAGGGTGATGTGCTGAATATCTGCAATGGGTCAGGGGCCGAATGAGCAAACGTTGGGCGCCTACTTTTGTGCGTCGTCTTCGTTCCATGGGTTAACGATGGTTGCCCCCATCCCGGCGACATCGCGAGTATTTCGTGTTACCAGGATTAGGTTGTGGACAAGCGCGGTGCCGACCAGCAGGCCGTCGATTACCGGCAGCGATCGCAGCGCCGAGAGCCCGCCCCAGGTTTCGGCGACCGCGCCATCCATACCGACCAAGCGATTCGCATAATGGAGGCGCAAGCCGTCGAGCCAAGCCCGCAGGGAGTGGGCAGCGGCCGGATCGCGCTGGCCAAGGCTCTCCGCTCCCTTCACGATTTCGCCTAATGTCAGAACGCTGAGATGAATCGCGGCAGGATCGGTGCGACGCAGCCACTCCAGAACATGGCCATTGGGCGCCTTGCGCCGAGCTTCAGAAACAACATTGGTATCAAGGAGGTATCTCACACGTCGATCTCGCGGCCGGTGTCGCGGGAACGGTCGTTGATCAGGGCGACGGTCCCGTCATCAAGCTTCGGTCCGGCCAGCAGATAATCGATCAACGAGGGTTGGTTGGCCTGGAGCCGCCGGTAATCCTCCATTGACAGCACAACGGCCGTTTCAACCCCACGACAGGTGACCGTCTGTGGGCCCTCACTCCGGGCCAGCCTGACCACCTCGCTGAACTGGGCCTTGGCATCCTGCAATTGCCATGCGTGCGCCATCGCGTTCTCCTGACCATACAGACCAGCTATACCAGCGAGCGCAATGTTTGATCCAATGCCTCTTGGCGTTGCCGGCTTTCGCCGGCCGTCAGGGGACGCTGTCCCCCGACACCCCCAGCCAAAGGCCAGTCGGCCTTTGGAAACCGCCTTTAAGGGCAATGAATCAGACTCTAAGCTCGTTGGTACTAGACGCTACGCGTCTGACGACTGCTTCGCAAGAGGTTCCTCCGGCGGTTCCCCGCTCGCCGCTCCGGTCACGGCGCCCGCAGGACGTCTCTGACCTTTGTCGCCAACTGCTTCAGCGAGAAGGGTTTTGGCAGATAGTATATCTCGACGCTATTTTCGATATGCTCGCGGAAACGATCCTCGGCGTAGCCTGAGATGCAAATCACCTTCAGCGTCGGCAACAGCGCCCGCACGTGGCGGATCAGGCTGGGGCCGTCCATCTGCGGCATCACCATGTCGGTGATCAGCAGGTCGATCGGACGGTTCGGCGGCTCGAGCAGGGCGAGCGCGGTTTCGCCGCTCTTGGCCTCCAGCACCGTGTAGCCCTTGTTGCGCAGGGCGCGGGCGCTGAACACGCGGACGGGATCCTCGTCCTCGACCAGCAGGATGGTCTCGGACCCGGTGAGGTCGATCGCCCCGCGTTCCCGCCCTTCGGCAAGCGGGGTGATGGCCGCGACCGCCGGGGCGCCGCTGCCGGCTCCGCTGTGGCGCGGCAGGTAGATGCCAAAGCAGGTGCCGACGCCTTGCGTACTGTTGACCAGAATGTAGCCGCCGGTCTGGCGGACAATGCCGTAAACGGTGGAAAGCCCCAGCCCGGTCCCGGCCCCGACCTCCTTGGTGGAAAAGAACGGCTCGAAAATGCGGGCAAGATGCTCGGACGGAATGCCGACGCCGGTGTCGGTGACTTCGATCATAACATAGGCGCCGGCCGGCACCTCGTCCTGGTCGCGGCGCAGCGGCTCCGCCAGCGCCAAGTTGGCGGTCCGGATCTCGAGCCGGCCGCCGCGGGGCATGGCGTCGCGGGCATTGACCGCCAGGTTCATGATCACCTGCTCGAGCTGGCCCTGATCGACCCGCACCGGACCGAGATCACGGCCATGGATCAGCCGCAGCTCGATCTGCTCGCCCAGCAGGCGCCGTAGCAGGCTGGTCAGTTCCGCCAGCACGTCGGTGATGTCGATCACCCGCGGCTGAAGCGTCTGCTGGCGCGAGAAGGCCAGAAGCTGGCGGACCAGATTGGCGGCGCGGTTGGCGTTCTGCTTGATCTGCATAATATCGGCAAAGGCGTGATCGCCGGGCTTGTGGCGGAGCAGCAGAAGATCGCAAAACCCGATCATCGCCGTGAGCAGGTTGTTGAAATCATGGGCAACGCCGCCGGCAAGCTGGCCGATGGCCTGAAGCCGCTGCGACTGGCTGAACTGGCGCTCAAGATTACGGCGTTCGGTCAGGTCAAGCGCATACAGCACCAGTCCGCCGGGCGCGCCGGCGCTCGTCAACGGCAACACATACAGTTCCACCAACGGCCCGTGGGGGCCGGCCAAACGTGCCTCCAGCGGCCGGGGGCCTGCGGCCTCGGGTGCTGCCCCCCCTCCCGCAGGCACAGGTGCGGCGCCGGCCAAGGGGCCGGGCGCCGGCGGGGCTGGGCCGGCGGTGGCAGCTTCCAGCCAAGCCATCAGGCGCGGCTGCTCCTCCGCGGTTACGAGGTCGCCCACCATCCAGCCGATCTCAACCAGCGGTTGTCCCCCGGGCAGACCGAGCAGGCGACGGAAGGCTTGGTTGCCCTCGACCAGTCGTCCTCCGGCGTCGACGATCGCCACCGCGACCGGGGCATCGGTGAAAATGCGCCGCAACCGCCCGGGGCCGACGCGCCGACGCACCATATCCGGCGCTGTGTCCGGATTCGGACTCAGGCTCGGACTCGGATTCACCCCCGGCCCCGGCCCGGACGAGACACGGGCTGGCGCCTTGAGCGCGCGCAAGAATCGCCGCACCGTCTCCCACCCCAGCGCCATCCCCCTGCTCCCCTCTGATCGGGCCTGTCGCCCGCCCAACTCTTGTGCACCGCAGCAATGACGGTGACCTTGAGACGATATCGCCGCTGAGACGCATGACCTTCATCTATGCCCAGGCTTTCTTAAACCAACTGTTTCCAAAGGCCTTTCGGCCTTTGGCTGGGGGTGTCGGGGGACAGCGTCCCCCGACGGCCGGCGAGAAGCCGGCATCGCCGCAGGCAACGAGTCAGACTTTCCGCCCGCTGGCATTAAGCTCCGATGCAACGGCTTGTGCCGCTACGCACCGGCAATTTTGCCATGCAGCAGATATTGCCGAGCCATTCGGGCAATCCATTCATATTTCGCCTAAAAGCCCGGGTCGCCCGCCTTCGTGGGTGCGGAAACGGCACAGCACCCGCAATTCCGCCGCCGCGGTTCGAAAGCCTCTGGTGTTGCAGGAACTGAGCTCCTATCTTGAGTCTATCACCGAGCGTTGCTGGGATGTGCGGACATCTGGTGACACATGCCTATATCCCACTCCCGCGGCGCGACGGTTGACATACCTTGGCATTGTTGTTGCATTGCACATACCGGCCCCCACTTGAGCTTAGCCGGAAGGAACAGGCCGATGACACCGCGAGACCGGATACGGGCTGCTGAAGAGCGCTTCAATCGAGCGCTGTCAGAGTTCACCTACGCCCTGGAAGAATACAAGTGCACGGTCCCGCACAGCGCATCCGACATTGATGTGATTCTGGCCGGATTGCCACGATCCAACGGCAGCGGCGGCTCCCCTTGTCAACGGACCGAGGGGCGGCGCTGAACGCTGCGCCTCCCTCCCATCCCAACTGCCCGCAGAACAAGGCGGATGCCGTAACGAGAGGCGCGAGTAAACCGCGACCGCGGGGCAGACGACCGGCGTTACACCAGCGAGCGTCAGGTTCGATCTGTTGCCGGCTCGCGCCGGCCGTCGGGGGACGCCGTCCCCCGACACCCCCAGCCAAAGGCCGAAAGGCCTTTGGAAACCGGTTATAAGGGCGGTGGATCAAACCATAAACTCGTTGGTATTATACCGGCGAGCTTAAAGCTTGATCCATTGCTCCTATAATTGGTTTCCAAAGGCCGACTGGCCTTTGGCTGGGGGTGTCGGGGGACAGCGTCCCCTGACGGCCGGCGCGAGCCGGC
>Ga0172367_10002363_pt1 | contig 25896 bp, 8 predicted proteins | sample Lak10m_FD_114542 | JGI IMG/M metagenome (GOLD analysis project Ga0172367, IMG submission 114542) | Freshwater microbial communities from Kabuno Bay, South-Kivu, Congo - kab_022012_10m | ecosystem: Environmental > Aquatic > Freshwater > Lake | place: Democratic Republic of the Congo: South-Kivu...
ATTGCGAAACATCTTGCCAGTAATGGTTATCAAATTAAAATCGAAGCCGAACAAGCCTTTCATGATCAAACCGAACTTCGTTATATTGTTTCTTTCTGCCACCCCGTTTATGATGGTGGGACATTTGAGATCATCGGCGAGGAATTAGAAATAACCCGTCCATGGAAAGATATTAAGGCAGAACTAAAACCCGGAGAAGCTGACATAGCTGAAGGTCTTGATCACCTAAACGTAAGTGCCGTATGGGTAACCAAAAAGAAAAAAGGAAAATAATAATGTATTATTTATTTAGGGATGACGTCTTACTTCAATTAAGTTCGAGTCCAGAAGGAATTATTAGCGAAGTCAATCGGGCTCTGGCTAACTTTAGGACCTACGGTGGCCTAAACTTCCGTGAGGATAATAATGTATTTACTGCCTACTATGGTAACTTAAAGACTAACCTGACGGTTCGCTGGGAAAAAGAAGAAGATAAAAAAGATTTTGAAGATAAGGTTCAGACAAACTTCTGAAACGGCTTTCATAAAAATGTAAGCGTTTTACAAAAACGTTAGACCACTGGTGGTGCTAAGATGGGGATGTAAGGAGGTGAGCGCACCCGATGGTCAAGAAGATTAAGATCTACTCGTTATATGAAATCGATCGATACGGTCGGACTAAATTCGCCGGACGCTTCGCGTCGAGACATCGTCTCAAAGCTGCCGCGATGTTTATGTCGAACTGGTTCTATGAGGTCGACGAGAAAGAAGATCAATATGGCGGAACGATACAGTTGTCTACAAATAGTTGACAACTGTTTTTATTTATGCTTATAATGAAATTAGATGAAAGAACAATTAGAATTTATTGCCAGCATGACGATTGATACCATCAAGGATCTTGAGGAACATCGGCGTTTGAATTGGGAGCACTACCGCCGCTTGTTTAAGGAAACTGCTCATTGTCTTTATTATGTGAACTCACGAGGATATGTCGAGAAGTATATGAAGCGTGACCTTCAAGAGAACGGACCGATCGCTACGTTATTTCAAAGAATACCGACCAAGTTCTATAAAAGGAATAAAGCGAGTAAGCGTGAAGAGTACCTTGCGGTCTTGATTGATCATCGACGCTATCCGCTCAAGAAGTTAGTCGCGATGACATTCTCTAGGATTTGGGTTCCGAACTCTAAGATCTATCATCGGAATCGAAAGATTTCCAATTGTAACTTTAAGAATCTATTGATTGTTCCTCCAGGTGAAGCCTTTGATCATACCCACAGGGGTAAGAAGATCGCAGTCTTGATTAATAAACATTGGGTAGTATATGAGTCACTTAAAGATGCCGCAGAAGAATTAGATGTTTCTTTGTCTTCGTTTAGAAGGCATGTTCATTCTAAGAATAAATCAGAAAAGAAAAGATTACTCTCACATCTTAAATTTAAATATATCTAATTTTATATACATTTATTTTTTATTTGTGATACAATAATTAACTAGAGGAGATTATAAACATGGATGGTCAGAATTTCGACCCTCGGTTTGGCAAGTCGCAAGATCCGTTCGCTGTAAAAGTTACAGCACCAGAAGTTAAGGTTGAATTACCTAAAATAGAATTTGATCAAAATAACTTCAGAGACGAAGATCAAGTAAAAGCCAGAGAACGAGGCTCAGTTGAATTCGCATCCGGTGTAGTCCGAGTGAGTGACGCGCCAACTTATAATTTACCAGAAGCTAACAAATCATTATATGGCGAGAAGCTTGGAGTTTCTCGAGCCAGTGAATTGCGTGCGGCTGTTGGATTAAAGGCAAACGAATCATTTACCGAATACTACAATACGAATAAATTCGTACCAGCCGGATTCGATATCGACGCTAAAATATTATTAAGAGAAGAAAAGATTAAAAAGTTAGAACGCGAAGTTGCTGATGGCAAAATCGGTTACCAAACTTTCCTCTATAAAGCATACGGTCAAGATTTATTAAAAGCTGACGGTCATGATTTGACTTCGTCTTTATATTGGTATAATCGTCGTAAACAAGGGATGATGGATTCACCTCTTGATAATACGACTTACTTAGCTTCATTATTAAAGCAAGCTGAATCACTTTATCAAAACGAAGTTTGGTTTGCTGAGAGCAATACTCTTGATATTCAAAATTCTTTCTTAGGACAATTAGAAGATAGAAATAAATTACCGCCTTTAAAAATTCGAGAACTCTTTGAAGAACAATTTAAACAATTAGATGCAATCGTTGAATCAGATGAAGAAAAGATTAAGCTATACAAAGCTGGACTTCTTCGTGGATTTAATCCAACCATTGACGTAGATGGTGACGGTAAAGTTGATTATTACTTACATCGTGATGGCATGGTTTATAAAGTAAGACAAGCTGGATCGGATGCTCCTGATACTAAAGCTATTTCATATTATAACGAAGATGGTAGTTTAGATCGTATTGAAGTCGACGGAATGTTTGGTGTTTATGGAGACCAAATTGTTCAAGGCGCTATGAGTGCCGTTGCCGGCGTTGCTGATTTATTTATCTATGGGACCGTTGGTCTTGTCGATACAATTGAAAACTTATTTACCGGTAACTGGGAATATGACAAGCTCGCTGATCTCTATGTTGAAGTTGAAGGTGCCAAAGCTGGTACCTATATGTTTGGTAATAATGTCTATTCTACTGGGACTGGGTTTACCAAAGCCGATGGTTCGATTGATTTCGAAGGTATCGGCCGAGGCACATCTAGAGCTGTTGGTTACTTAGCTGGTATGTTTGCTCTGTCAGCAGTTGGTGGAGCATTATCTAATGTAGGTAAAGTTAATCAAATGAATTTAACGCTCGAAGGTCAAAAACTTTTCGGACAAGGTATTGTAAAAAACGGTGGACTTAAAGGTTTTGCAACTTGGGGTCTTAATAAAATTGGTAACGCTATTAACGGCGTTGTTGGTTTATCACAAGGTGTTTACCGTGCGGGTACATCAAACGTTGTCCTTTCTGCTACCCAAGCTACTGTCCGTGGTCTTGGTTATCTTGCCGTAAAAGACTTTACAACTACAACTGCCTCTTTGACTGCCTCTAAAGATTTCTTAGACCTAGATGATGGTGAAATTATCGGTAGTGCTTTGGCAATGACTGGATTAAACTTTGGTTTATCCTTTTTGCTACGATCTGTTGGTGACACACCAGCAACTACCCGTTTAGCTAACTGGTGGAAATCTACGTTTCAAAAAACTGCAGATATAAAAGCTGCTGGCGCATTAGACGATACATTCGCTGACGCTTTGCTACGTTGGGCGGGAGATGCAAGTAGACGTAAATCATTTGTATTTACTAACTCCGCAATGGATATGATGGAAAACTTTTTAACGATGGGTACTCAAAGTTCTTTGGCTACTACCGGTAAGATGTTTGATAAAGAAGCTTGGCTTAATTTATTAGATCCACAAAACCTTGTCACCCAAGGTTGGTTATTTACAAATAACCTTATGGGTGGTTTCCGTGGTAACGATATGCAAATGGGAGCAGAAGGTGTTGCTGCTCAAGTTGGTAATCTTAGTAAGATTTACTCAACCGATATTGTTGGTAAGATGTTAGAAATTTCAATGCAAAAAGCCGGAAGTAAAAACGATGCGGATATAAAGGCTGCCGAAACAATTAGCTTAGCTGTCAAAGAAGCAAATCGTATTCGTGACGATGCAAAGAATCCAGCTATCGGTATTCAAAAAGCCATGATCTATTTGCACAATACATTCAAAGATGATGCTGATATGTCATTCGTTCGTGATGCTCTAGTTTCCAAATACAACGAATCACGTCTTAATGAAATTATCTTAGGTACTAAAGCTGCTATTGAAACATATACATCTGTAGTAGCTAATAAACTTGCTATTGAAAAAGATGCACTATTAATTGGTGATATTTTTGGTCCTGGTTCTCATGTTTCAAAAACCTATGATATAAAGAAACTTAAAGGCATAGAAAAGATTGTTAATGATTTTGAAGGGACAATGGCTAATCTTGCTATGTATAAAGTTGTTGACAACGCAAGAGCTTTTGAATCTTTAAAGAAAGTAACTCTTCCATCTTTAATTAAAAATAAAGAAAACTTTATTAAGTTAGGTCAAACCGGTGGTTTAGATAAGGGTCTTTTAGATCTCGAACATTTACAAATTTCTACGGTTAAAACTAAAGATGCTAATGGTAAGGAAATTGAAACCCAACAATTTAGATTGGGTGGTGAATTACTTTCCGAAGAAGTCTCTAAACTACTTTTACCTTACGTTGGTGAAATTGGTAAAGGTAATCCTAATAACTTAGCTAAGTTTACTTTAATCGATCTTCCTACTGATGGAAGTTCTGAAGGACAGTCAGCTCGTCTAAAGCTTGTCGGTCTTTTAAATACGCTCTCCGAAATTGCTAAGGTTGATTCTAAAGCTGGTGTTATACAACCCATCTATCAATTACGTGATGGTACTTATTTAATCCCTGCATTTCATGATGGGTTAAAGATTACGACATTTAAAAAGTTACACGAAGTACTTGTTGGGCTTTATGGCGTTAAGTATAATACATCATCAAATGAAAAGACTCTATCCTTTAAAGATTTATTCTTAGGAATTCAAGGTAAAGCTTATACGGCTTCTAAAGAAGATAACGCAATTGCTGCAACAATGTTAAACAAACTTATTAACAATGAGTTTATTTCATTGCTCGATGCTGCTGCTATTATCGATACCGTTGAATTTGCGAAACTGAAAGCTGATCCTAATATCAATCTTACTAACCTGACCGGTATAAAAAAAGCTATTGATGTTAATGAAGGTACAAGATTATATATTGACTATAAGAGATTAATTAGTGGTGATCCCAACACGAGGGATCAAGGTGGAGTAGAGAAGGCACGCAAAGCCTTCGAAGACTACTTCACCAGTCTTAGCCCAGAACTTCAAATATTAGTTGCGAAACGCGAAGGGTTCTCTGCACAAGAACTTGGTAAGTTCATTGCTTCAAACCCTATAGAAGACAAAAGCCGTTTATTAAGTTTCTTTCAGACTCTTTCCGAAAACCTCGGAAGTAAAGAAGCTATCAGTCAAGACAAAGAATTCTTTGATTCTGTTGTCAATACTGTAATAAACCTCACCGGTACTCAAAAGATTCTTACAGAGTCCTTACCGGAAGCTGTGTTGTCCAAGTTACAAAACTTTGCAGATGTCAAAGTTAGCGGCAATAATGTTAACAACGTTATTGTCAAGTTACTTGGCAATGTCAAGTCGACACAGGACTTACGTCTCAAAGCACTTGACTTTACTACAGAAGATATTAAACTTGCAATTAAAGAAGTTCGCGCTAGTCTGGTTAATGCTGATAAATCCGAATGGAAAGATTCTGATTCTTTAGCTCTTGAAGAACAAGTAAAGGCCTTAGTCTTTAAAGCTAAAGCAGAAGCTATTACCGAAAATTTATTCTATGGTAATAAGAATGCTTTTAAGAACGCCGTTTTACAAATTTATAACTCGAATCTTACTCAAGTTAAAACTCCAGAAACTAAGACAGGTCCTAAAGTAGGTGACGTTTTACCTCGTGATTCTAAAGTTGAATCTATTGATCAATATACCTTAGAACAAATTACTAAACTTGAAAATTTCTTAGGTGTCGACTTTTCTGCTGTTAAATTAAAACTCATTTCTTCTTATGGAAATAAAGCTCCTATTTTACAAGGTAGTTTTTTAAAAGTTTTGAGTGGAGCTATCGATAACGTCATATTTAATCTTGTTTTAATAAAATCAGAAAATCAAGACTTAAATAATTTAAATATTAAAAACCCTTCTGTAAGATTGCTTTTGGCAAACTTAATGTTAATTAAAACATCTACAAAAGTTTTGTTCGAAGAATTAAATAAAGACCTTCTTTTCCATCCTGATGATGTAGATTCTATGTTTGAAATTTTAACACAAGCTAAATATAATGTAGATTTTGCTATTGAAAAAAATACTTTAAATTTTGAATCTGTTTTAAAAGAATTTTTACCAAACATTCTTTCTTATTTTAATAACGCAAGATTTGAAAAGACTCAACAAGTTGAAATTGCTGGTGCAAAAATTGGAGGCAAATCCGAATTAAACAACACAGATAGACCGATTTTAGAAAAACTTATCTTTAGTTCTTTATTCGATTTATCTCTTTTAGAAACTCTTACTCCCGGTAAAGATGCCGTTGTTACAAAAGCTCAAGCTTCTGTAGAAACAGTAGTTCCAAAAAAACTGTTACAAGAAACACCACCAAATGAAAAGACATATTTAAATTATCCTAATGAATTTAAAATTGTAAGTATTAATGGGAAAAGTTTTTTCGTTGAAGGAAACAGAGCTTTTGCTTTAGTTGAATATAAAGGTGTAAGAATTCCTTTTTATTATTCTTCTGGCGAAGGTGATAAATTTGAAAAAGATAAACCTATAGGTGAGCGTGGTGTACTTCCTCAACGTTGGTATTTTTCTTTTGGTTTTAATCCATCAGACAGAAAAGCTTTTTCTTCATGGGTAAATAAGCCGGCATCAAACATTATGGTTAACTTCGGTAGGAGTAAAGTTATAAGAGCAATGTCAGAATTTTTACAAGATAGTTTAAAACTACCAACCTTAAGCCCCAAAGATATTGCTGATGACAATGATATTGCTATTTATAACGAGGGTCTTAAACCTGTAGATTTTTTAGGAATACCTCTTGAAAACACACCACAGTCAAAAGCCAAACCTTACTGGGATAATGCTAAAGTTGTTGAAGATAGAATTAAATTAATAGATCCTGAATCTGCAAATAGAAATGAAAAAATTATTAGTGTCGAATCAAAAGAAACATTCACACAAGCTGTTGCACCTATTTTTAAAATAAAATCTAAACCATCTGAAATTATTACTGATATACCTAAATCAAAAATTATTCAAAGTGTTTCTCGTAATACCTTTGACAGAGACAGAAAACTCCAAGGACTTGTTCTCGAAACTGTTCTAGGTAATCCTTTAAACGTTAAGAAGTTCTTTGATCTTGGTGATGAAAAGCTTCACATTCAAAAGGCTATGGAACTTTATGATAAGATCTTTATTAAAGAAACTATATCCGAACGTTCTAGTGGTAAGATTGTTTTAAACATTAATGAAATCTTAGGTAGAGAACAAGCTAGATTCTTGCAAGCTGCTCAGTCATTTAATAAGAGAGATCAAATTTTATCTTCAGTTGATACTGATTCAAAACTAATTCAAGTATTTGGTGAGAAGTTTTTATCATGGGCTAAACTACATCTAAACTCGGAACGTTTCACTTCAGAGAATTTAATTCATTTATATAAAGAAAGATTAATTAATGGTACTCTTGAATTTAACTTCCAGCTAGTTGATGGTCGTATAAGAATAAATACTCCCGAAGAAAGAGTACTACTTGAAACTATTCTTCGTGGTTTAAACTACGAACTTTACGATATTGGTGAAACTCTTGAATCAATTCCTGGTGTTTACTTTAAAGCTCAACATGAAGATAATGCTATTGATATTGAATTCGATGGTAATGGTAAAGCTTTATTTTTAAATTCATTAAGAGATGAAGGTTCAGTTAAATGGTCCGACGTTGCTGAAAGTGCATATATTAAAACGCTTGATTTAAAAGAATCAATTATAAATAGAACAAGTAACCTAAATTATATTGATGATAATACTAAGTTTGCTTTAGATAATAAAGATCAAAGATTGCCTAGATTCTTTGGTACAACTGACTTTGAAATATCAAAGAAGTTTCTATCTATTTTTAACGCCGTTGAATTAAACCTTAAACAAGGAAGAAACGGTGGTGCTTTATTTAAAGCTTACTTTATGGCTAGAAAACTCGATAGCAATGTTTCTAGCATTGATGTAAATCTAAAGAAGAATAATTTTGTAATGGACGCAATTGATGCTATACAAGATTTTGTCAAAGAAACTAAAGAATCTACATCTGAAAAAACTTTAAAGTTTTCTGAATTAATCCTTTCCGAAGAAAATATTAAAGAGTTTAAAGATAATGGTGATTTGTATAATTTTATTTTCTTAAAAGATTATGATGACAAATCAGGACGTAATCTAAAAGTTTATCAAGTTGTTCCTAAAGACAACTTTAAAGAACTTGCTTACGATTATATAAACAAGACCGGAACAATTAACTTTAGATTTATTCTTCCCATTGAATTATCAAATAAGGTTTCTGCTTTAGAGCAATTTAACACAAGAGAATTAAACATATCTCAAGGTGATAACATTGCTGTTGCAAATACATCAAGATTAAATACCTCTCAGACTACCGGCTACGATATGACTAATTTTATTCAAAAAGATATTGGTACCTATAGCGAAGAATTTATTCGTGATGTTTATTTAGATACAGTCACCTTTAACAAACGTGGTCTTGGTTTAGAGCCAATTATTGTTGATATGTTAAAAGGAAAAACGTTTAAAGAAATTATGTCTATTGGTAATCTTAAGGTTTCGGGTACTGAAGTTTTATTAAAAGATACTATTTATTATGAAATGTTTAATCGTTTCTTACTAGGTGCACGCAATTTATCAGACAGTATTATGAAAGAGATGTTATCTGATAACGTCGAACTAAATAAACTTCTTTCTGATAAAGATGTTCGCGAAACTTTAGGAGATCAACTCACTTTATTATTAGATGAAACTCGTTTTGAAAAAGATAGTAAAGGTAATAGAAAACCAAGGGCCGTTATACAGAGCGTTGAATCTGAAAATGATACACGTTTGTTGCCGATTGTTAAATTATTAAATAATATTCTTTCTAAAAAAAGAGAAAGCAAAGGTTTTGCTTCTCAAAACAATCTTCAAGCTTTAGGTTATGGACCTGAATCCGAAGGCAAAGCTATTGTTGATTCTTATGAAATTGCTTCTTTAGGACTTAAAAACGAGCTTAAGGGTAAATTTACAACTAAGGATGTTTACGACATTTTTAAAACATTAGCTTACGATAATAACTTTAAAATTTTAAACGCCGCGACTAAAGAAGGTCAAGTAAATCCTATCGTTTCTAAGATTCATTCTTTAATATCTACCTCTGATACTAAAGATCAAAACAAACTTTCAATTTTTGTTGATCACTTATATCGTGTCGATAGAAATGAATTTAATCAATTGATAGCTTTTATGAGATCTAAGGGTGTAAAAGAATCCTCTTTAGTTAAGTTAGAAACTAAATTTAAACTTATAGAAGATAACAGCGTTTATCATAATGCTTTATTTATAAATCCTTCTGACAATGATTTTTACTCCGAAGAAAGATTAATTACACTAGCTGGTTTACCTTCTGCTGTTCGTAGAAATGTCTTGACTTACTTTGAAAAAGATACGGAACAATCAAAAGACCAACTCAAAACCTTTTTAGAAAATCAACTTAAGAAACCAATTTCATCATCGAGCGCTGCCGCAAGGATGATAAAAGCATCTGGTGTTGATATTCAAAAGTCTAATCCTTATATCTCCCTTATTAGCAATCTTAAGAATGCAATTGAGAAGGATGTTGATTCACCATTAACGGCAAGTAGATTGGTTCAAAACTTACAACATTCTGAATTCTTAGGTAAGTATATGTTTAATATTACTGAACTTGCTAAGAATATTCACAAGGTTCTTAATGGTCAGAACATCAAGATTGGTGTCGAAGATGCCACAAAGATTGCTTTTACAATCTTTAACCAATCGACTGGTGTTACTTATGACAAGTTCTTTGCCAATACCTTCTTTTTTGATACCAAGACAAATTCAATTAAATCAGTTACTGGGTCCGGGGCATCGTCTGATAGCTTTGGATATATTGCTTACCAATACATTAAAGACTATGTCTCAGCTGAACCTGGACGTATAATTGCTTTCCAAGTAGATAAAGATGCATTGCTCAGTAGTTCTAGAAGCGCTGTTGGTTCTGTAAGATTTATGGTTCTTAACGAATCAAATCAAAAACAAATGAGAAATCTAGTAAATCAATTTGTTTACAATGAACGTAATCAAAAAAGATTATCAGAATTACCACCTTTAAAGTCTACTCAAGAAAAGTTTGCTGCTGTTCTAAGTCGTTATACTACACAAGCTGATCGTTATGATATGATCGCAACCGCTCTCACCAAACTTAAAATACCTTACCAATATGCTAGAAGCATTGCTCGTCAACTATTCTTTAATGGACAAAACGTACAAATTGGAAGTCCTAAAGATTCTTTAAACTATGCTAAAACTATGAATACAATTAATTTAAAAAACCCTAACTATAGAACTAGTAATATTAAAGAAAACAACATTCAAAAGTCTTTGAATGATTCCATTTACTTTATTAATGTAAACGAACTTCCTGTTGATTATCTAAGAACTATAAGAGTTGCAGCCGATGAATTTGAAAAATCTTTACCTAAAGATAATGGTTATAGAGCCGATGTTTTAAATGTTGTTGACCTCATTTTAGAAAAAGGTACAAAACATATTGATGTTATTAATTTAATGGAGGCATTCAAAAACAAGACCTTAGGACGTAAAGTCGAAGGTGATGCAATTGATATACTCACTCAATCTATTTTTGGAAACAATTTTACATTACAAAAATTTACCCAAGATGTTATGGCTCTTTATATCTTAAAAAAGAATGACGGTGCAACTCATAACTTTATTTTATTAGATAATAATATTAACGACATTATGATCAGGGCAACTCAACAAAACAGATTGGAATTTAATACCGATAATGGTAAGACCTACACTAGTGAAGATATCCTTCATAAAGATTGGTTTGTTTCAGACGTTGAGTCCGCTTTCTACAAAGATAAAGATGGTAAGGAAATTCCTATAGTGCTTGAAGTTTCAGCCGGTAAATATAAAGGTATTCCGGATGTTAGAAAATTTAATGATAACGGCGATCAACTTGATGGTAGAATTGAAAGAATTGTCACTCCCGCCTTTTATAATAATCGAATCATTAATAGAACATTACTTGTTGAACTTACAAATGAAACTGTTTTAGATAAACAAATAGAAAAGCTTTTTCCAGATTATTATAAAAAAGTATTTGTTAAGTTCGGAGACTCAGCTAGGAATGTTTGGGAAAATTATTTAAATAATGTTGATTTTATTGTTAATGCAAAAAGTAACCTTATAAATCAAAAGGTTCCAAGCAGCGTAGGTAGTTACTTAGTTCGCCGTTTTAGAGCTCTTGGTTATGATGGCAATCAAGTACTCATTTCTTTTAACGGAAAAAACTTTGACTTTGGTTCTAAAGATAAAGATGGCGTCCTTATTGCATCCGGAATTCTTCCCAAAGAAGATACCTTTTTCAAAAGTAATCACATTGATATTTTTAGCGATCTTTATACATCTCAAAGATTTGATGTTGGTAGCTATTCAGACCAACAAGGTTATGCTCTTATTGATCTAGCTCGTAAGCTTAATATCAATTATGACAACGCTCACGTCTCCGATGCAGACGTTGATGTCACTGCAAAAGCCGCTGTTAAACTTTTAGCAGTTACTTCGAATGCAAACAGACTTACTACAAACATTCTTAACGTTATGGACGATTTACTTTCCAATTTAAACTTAAGTAGAAAAGACATACCATTAGAAACATTAGTCAAGAATGTTCCTTTATTAGACAAAAGCTTTTTGTCTGATGATACTCAAGATTTTGTAAGAAACTACAAAGAAATCTTTGATCCAAAGAACCTTACTAATTTTAATAAAGCTGTTAATACTATTATTTCTCAACTTAAAGATTATTTAGATACTGTAGAAAAAGAAGTTAAGAGAAAACAAATTAAAGAACTAGTTCGTGAAGAACTAGGAAACAGATATAATTTCTTCGAAAAGTTACAAAAGAATAGTAATGGTATTGCCACAGTCTTTGAATACTTTATTGAAAGATCTGAAAAGTTTGCATTATCTCAAAAATATGATGATGATACTTTGTTCAATAAATATGAAGACGATTACAGAAATAGACCTGCGCTTCTTAGAATTTTTGATTTACTTAAAGAAGTCTTCGGGGAAACTTATGTTGGTAAAGTAAATCCATACGAAGAACCAAATATCGATGATAATGGTGAAGTCATTCAAAAACCAACAAAGTCATTGTCATCTATTAGTTACGAAAGACTTTTAACTATTGATCCCGATGAATTATTTAATTTGCTTTTAGCACAAATACCAATAAAATCATTTGGTTTTGCATCTGGAAAAAGAATTTCAAAAGATGACTTTGAAGAATTTAAAAAAACTAACAATGGTTCTAAATTGCAAAACTATATTGAACAATTAAGAGAAAGAAATGATAACATATTAGGTAGAATAAACGATGAAGAAAGAAGATATTCTTTAATAAATAAGTTTTCTTTTAATTATGATTCTCTATTTGGTTCAGTTATTTCTGGATTTGATAAATCTATCCAAGATATTATTTTAAATGAAGCTGCAACCCCATTCCTAAGAAACTTAGGATTATCAGATTCTCAATACAAATCAAGAATAAATGATAGAGGTTTGAAGTTAGATGACAGTAATTTTATAAGATCTTTAAAAGGTTTAATTGCAGATAGTTCTTTTGGTACTACATTTCATTATAGTGCTTTTTATTCTCAAGTAAATCAAGCAGATTACAATATGAAATATGAACTTGCTAATGGTAAGGTTGAAGCTATTGGCGCTAATGAAATTGGAATGACAGCCAAACAATATGAAGAAGCTACTGGCATGTCTGTTGAAAACGCTAAAGCTTTGTTTAATGTTAAAGATGGTGGCGATATTTATTTAAACGTCATGAGACATCCTGTTGATAAGATTGGTAGCATTGCTGCCCTTAAAGTTAAAATACTTGCTGACACTTCTGAAAACAAACGTGTAACATTTTTAATGAATACCGATACTTTATTTGCAGTTCTTGCCGGTGACGTAGATGGAGATAATATTTCTATTCTTACACCTACTAAAGGTAGTGCTGAGTTTTCATCAAGACTTTTTAAATACATGAGAAAAGGTAACGATTTAATTTCTAGAAGTATTCTTAAATTAGAACAACCCAAAGCTATCGGCAGTAATATTGCACTTAAACTTGCATTAAAATATGGAAATCAAATATTCACCAGTTGGATTAAAAATTCTAAATTAGGTGTCGGGGATCGTTATGACTTAATGAAAGGTGGAATTAGTTTTGAAGATCTTAAAAATCAAAGAATAAAAGATTTTTCTAAATGGCTACTTAATGATGAATCTGCATTAAAGCTTATTGGAAGTAAAGACCAGAAAGATATTGAAAAAATTGCAATCGAAGTTCTCGATTACGCATGGTTAAAAGAATATGATCTTAATGCTTTCTTAGTTGGTGCAGGTAAATTTTATTATACTTCCAACACCCAAGACAGTACCGATGAGAATATGAGAGCATTTAAAGCTTTATCTTTTGCAAGAACTAGAAACTTTGGTGCTCAAGCAATTGCCGACACATCAACTGGTTATTATGCCAACTTGAAGAATAGAATCTCAGAAAACTTTAAACGCAAAGATGTTAACTTTATATTAAATTATTCTGTTGCTGGATTAACAGAAGAAACTCAAGAATATATCTTAGCAAATCTCCCTCAATTCAAACAAAAACTCGTAACTGAAATTACTGAATCTTACAAAAACAAAGAGTTGTTTATAGATGAAAATGATTTTAACATTCTTATTAAGGGTATTTCGGATGATAAAGCTACGGTTGTTGATATACTTTCTTATCTGACAAAACTTGATGCTTTGATTTTTGAATCAAAAGAATTTGCAGATGAATATGTAAAATCATATCAATCATTTACAGAATTAGATAAACCCCTTCTGACTCAAAGAGAAAACTTTGATATTGGACTTTTACAAAATTATGCTAAAACTTTAGGAATAAGAGGAGTCGAAAATATTTTTGACTTATCTTTGATTCAAAACAATCTTTTTGAACAATTGGCTAATTATTCTAAAGGTAATTTCTGGGCTTCTTCAGGTTCTTCTGCTGGAAGAAAAGAAGATCTCTTAAGAGGTTTACAAAAACTAGAAGATCTTGCAAATAAAAACTTAGGTGCAGAAGTTAATTCTAACATTAGGCATCATGAATCTGTCGCCGGTATTACTGACCAAGAAGGTTTTAGAGCTGACATACATGCTAATGTCATGGTAGTTTTAGATAAAGAATTTTTCCAAGATTCTTTACCAATTAAAGCACAAGACGTTTATTTATATAACGAAGATTCTTTAAATTCTCTTAGATCCGTTAAGGCTTTTTTATATTCAGTTAATAGTGTAGACAGTAAGTTAGTTAACATTCTTTTAAAAAGTAAAAACAATGTTCTTAAAAATTCTATAACTTTATCAAACGGTGAAACCGTCCCAGCTGGTTATAGGTTTATTGACCTTGAGCAACTAAGGGATGGAAGTTTTAAGGTTTTATTTATAAAGGAAACTGAATTCGAACCAGGAACTAAATTTGTTGTACCCGGAACGAAAAACTTTAAAGCCACGCTCGGCGGTGCTATAAAGAGTGAAACATCTTTAGGTAAAACAATGAAAGCTTTTGGAACAGACGTTGATTTTGTTTACAGTTCCGATGGAATTAAATATAATAACTTTACTCCTTTAGTTGGTAAGTTCTTTAATAAAAACAACGTTACTTATTATGACCGCTTTAATCAAAAGACAGATGATCCTGTTAAAGCAGCTTATGCAATATTTAAAGAAGTTCCTATGCAACTTACACAAGTAGGATTCGAAACAAGAAGAAAAACTAATTCTGTTGATGATATTATCTTATCAACTAGCAAACGTAATATTCTTGGTAATGTTTTATTTGGTGATACATTTATAAAAGTTGATGCTAATGATCCTACAAAAATTTCTTTCTCATCTGAAATGATAAGTAAAGGTGCAAAAGCTTTTGATGTTTTAAATCAGCCAACCCTTATCGGCAATAACGCAGCCTTCCTTCATGGAAGTTTAATTAACTTTATAGCTTTAAAGTATTCTGGTTTATCACAAGAAGATGTTACTTTAAAGTTTGCTTCTTATGCTAAGGACTTTGATTTGGGTTCTATCGATTCTATTAAAAACTTCTGGTATCTAATCGATACCTATTTTGGTGGTTCAATTGATAATTTATATTCTAAATTAAATGATATGGAAAAAATCATTCTTTCTGAAAATGTTTATACTAATTTCTTTGAATCTGAAAATGGTCGCATTATTAAATCCATCGATGATATAAAAGGCTTTTCTAAGAACGAAGGTTTTAGTAGAGAAGTTGGTGGGTTTAATTCTATTGATGGACAATTTAGACCTGCTGGTAAGAATGAAAGATTAATTGCTAAACGTTTGGAAAACACAATGTTTAATAATAAATATAAAGGATCTTTGGTATTTAATAATACGTTTGGCTATATGTCTAATCTTGAATATTTAAACTTTATTATAAACTCACACAATATGTTAAATAAAGACAAGCTTGGATTTAAACCTATTGCTTATATAAAAGCTAATGATGCCGTTGATGCTTCCCTTCAAAATATATTAAACGTTGGTATGGGTATTGGTTCTTCACTTTATGATGGTTTTGAATCGGTTAACTTAAGGGATGCTTTAATTGAAACTGTACCTCAAAATTACGGTGCATCTTTTATTGATCAAAAAACAGGTGACGTTATTGAAGGTATTATTCAACAAGTTAAAACTAAAAACTTTTTCCCTTCTGAATTTAGTGAAAAAAGAAAGCCAAATGATTTCCAAAATACGTTAACTAATTACACAAATTTAATTGGTTCTACAAACTTCGAATTTGATAGCGATGCAAAACGTTACCAAAGTACCCCCATAAAAAGATTTAGTTCAATAAATACAAATCCAACTTCTTCTACAGGAACTACGCTTAGACAATCTGAAGTAAGAGCATTAAAATATATTTTAAATTCCTCTGCCAAAGCTAAAGATATCAATGAAAGAGTTGCTCTATTTGGATACAACCCCAAAGTTTATGCCCCACTTTCTATTACTGGTATCGCTGTCAATGAAAATGATAACCGATTAAGTCTAGGTTATGATACAGAATTCATTGAAACATCATTAGGTTCCGTTGAATCTGATATTAAAAACAAACTTAATTCTAGAAGGTTTACTGATCTTTTCGATTATAAATCCAGTTCTCTATCGGAATCAATTGAAAAGGCCTCTCAATATGATGAGCTCACTGCTCAAGCTAAAGCTTTTGATATTAAAGAAAGAAACAAAAAGTTAGATGAACTGATGATTAAAAATACTGGCGTCTTAGAAAAAACAGAAGGGCAAAATATTTGGAACAATCTATTTGCTGAAGAAGTTCCTTCTGATAATCCTTATATGAAGTTTAAACAAAAACTTTCTTATGATATTGATAATGAAAAGATTACTACTGTTTTTGAAGAAGATGTTTTAAGATCTGGTTTATTTAAGATCGTTAATAAAGATGGTGGTCTTTCTATTGAAGTAGAAAGAGCTGTAAGAGATTTCTTAGTTGAACCTAAAGTTTTATTACTCCAATTCTCGCAACCCCTAAAACAACTTTATGATTTTTCCGCATCACTTGGTGCTACGCAAAAGCTTAATATTTATGCTGCTTCAAAATATTATATTTATGCTTTCCAAAAAATTGAATCACTATTATTATCAAAAGATCTTAAAGCCTCAGATAAACTTAAACTTGAAATTTTAAGAGACACTTATATTGAAGATTTCAATAGTCTTAAAACTGGCTTTGACAAACCGGAACAATTTATGGAAAACTTCGAAAAGAATTTCCCTCAAGTTGTTTCTGAATTTAACAATACAAATAAATACTTGGGTCAACAATTTAGACAATATTCTGTTATGACCGACGAAGTTTCTGATAACTTATTCTTCTTATTAAAACCAACTATGCGTAAAAAAGCTATGGCTGAAGAAAAGTTGTTTATGAGATTATCAATGTTTACTCCAAACAATGAAGCTGAATATGAAAAGGTTGACTTAGCAACTTATAATTATTTTGATGATACACACAAGAAGTTATCTATCTTGAGTAAGCAAGCAGCCGTTGTTAGACTTTCGCTTAAACTTAAAGATCTTGGATTGATGGCCAATGTTCCTGTTAAGAATCATTTAATAAATATAATTAGAAAAGAAGTTGTTGCTGAAGCTTCAAAATTTGAAGTTAAAGGTGGTAGAGCTTTAGACCTCATTAATGATACAAATTCTTTTGTTTCTGAAATTGATGACTTTATCTTTGGCGCTTTTGGTTTACGCAAACTAAATGCAAAAGAAAATATAACTGTTGGTAGAATTGGTTTAGGTTTATATAATGTTTATGAAAGTATTGAAAGATTAATAGCTGAAAAATCAAATGGCGTTTCAAGAGAACAAGCATTTGTTAATTTACGTTCAGCTGTTTCTAACTCACCTGAAGCAAAACAATATAGTGATCTTATCAAATTATATGATTATCAAAACCAAGTACTAATTGCTTTGACTTCAAAGATTGATAAAGATGTATTAAACTCTATGTATATTTCACTTAAAGCTGAAGCTGAAAGAAATGGTACCGTGTTAACAGATCGCTTTGGTCGTAAACTAGCAGAAGATCCAAGAGACTATAAAATGTTATACGATGGTTCAACCGAAGCTGTTAAACATATTGTTAAGTTTGCTAATCATTCGGGCGGATTTGAAAAAAATATTATCATCGATGCTTTGAATGGCGATGTTTTCTTTGCAAACAAATCATTAGCTGATGCTTTAGATAAGAATTTCTTTACTCAAAAAATGCCTAATAAGATTCTTGAAACTGTTGCAAAGTTAAACGCTCTAACTTCAAAGTTAATTATGTCCAATCCTTTTAGATACTTAGATCGTTTAATTGGTTTTACTGCTTATGACGTTGCAACGTTGGGTAGTTTTGAACCTAAAACTTTTTTAAAGTTAGGCCCTGCAATTAATCAGATTAGCGCTTTCTTACAAAGTAAGTTTAATGTTATGTCTCCTGAACTTGCTGAATTCTTAGCTGAAGCAGGTATCGACCCTAAGTCTTCTGATTTCCAAGAAATATTTGCTGGGTTTAGCTCAGAGGGTTTCTTAGACAAAATCGTAGATCCTATTGCAAAACCATTAGGTAAAGGTTTTAACGTTCAAAACATTGTAGGTCGTTTCTCTTATTGGTTGGCTGTTAAAGAAAATCTTGATAATAATAAACCTATTAACTATGGGCCGGCTTATAATATTAAGGATGCTGTTAACGCTTTACAAGCTAAAGTTAATGACGATGGTGAAACTGTTGTTTCGCAGAATGGTCGTAAAGCTTACTTTATTATGTCAGAAATTCTTGGTGCTCCAGGAGATTTCCCAATCCTAGCTAGAAAACTTAAAGGCTTAGCTATGTTTACTACATTCCCACTAGCAGCCGCTCGTTTTGCTAGGGGTATCTTGGGTTCAGGATATACTGCAATGAAAGATATGTTGACAGGTGACAATGCTAATATGGCACTGCGTTGGTTAGCATCAACTAGTTTAGGAATCTCTGGATTATTTGCTGTACCATGGTTAATATTTGAATTATGGGGACAAGCTATGGGTTTATCAGAAGAAGAAAAAGAAGATTGGAAAGAAGAAGAAGGAATGCCAGAATTTATTAGATCCATTTATACTGGGTCTCCAGTTATTAACAAGTTTAACACCTTTAATCAATATGTCTTATTAGACTCTATGACTATCAAACCATTTAGAGATGCTATTGAAGAAGGTGGAAATATGTTTGATGGAGCAACTCGTTGGTTCTTAGACAACGTCGCATCGCGCGGTCCCTCCCCACTAAGACTTACTGCGGAAGTTTTGGGTGGATTTGATTCATTCGGTGGAACAATTACAGATACATCTAATCAATATTCTATGTGGGAAAACTTCCAACGCAAAATTGGTGGTTATTTCTTAGGTGGTTCAGGTGCTAACGCTTTGACAAACTATCTTAATAAAGATTTACCATATATGAACCAAACATTTGCCGAAGCATTTGTCTATGGTTTTAGAACTGTTATCGATGCAGAAATGGGAAACACAACTGCTTTTAAAACAGATATAAAAAATTACTATAGAGCAAATTCAATTATTCAATCTGCTAGATTTGCTAATCCTCAAGATGTTAACTATACAACTTCATCATTTAATACTGAAGATTATAATGATCTTAAGTCCGAACTTTCCAGAGCATTTAGAAGAAAAGCTAGACCATCTGTTATTTATGGAATGATAATTGATGCTTTAAAGTCTGGTGTTGGAATGCCCGAAGTACGCAGTGCTTTAAGAAACAATAGTCTTGAATATAAACTATCACAAGTTCCAAACTTAAATGAATTTTATAATCAACTTTCTGAGTCTGAATACAAAACAATTAATGATGCTATAGCCTATGAAAGACAAACTTATCCTTTCTTAGATGATTTAATTATGGAAGTTAACAATGCTTTTAATCAAAATAATTCAAACAACAATTATACTCCAAGAGTTTATATCCCTAGAGTTTACTCTCCAAGAGAATATAAAACAAACTATGCTAATAATTATGCTCAATTTGTTAGAAACTCTAGATATAATGACTTATTTAAAATCTATGCACCATCGTCCGCTTACCGTGCTTCCTGGTATACTATCAATAATATTGATGAAAGTGATAATGAATAATGGCAAATACAATCGTCGTAACTCCTTATTATAAACCACACAACAAACAATTGATGTTACACAATGCCCCAGTTAGTTATGATGATCTTTGGATTATCTTATACGGTGGAGCTCGTGGTTCCGGTAAGTCAGCTGGTGCTTTAGCTGATGCCTTTATGTTTGCCCAGACATATCCAGGTGCAAAGATTGGTATCTTTCGTGAAAGTTTAGACGCCGTAAAACAATCATTTCTTGATAAGTTACCTAACCTTTTTCCACAATTCGCACAAGGAGTACAACTGTATGATTATAAGGAAAAGTCTTCTTCTTGGTATCCTAGTCGCTCTATTGTTTTTCCTAACGGCAGTTATATTACACTTCAACGGGTAGCTTCCTATGCTGAAGCTAGAGAAAAACAAGGCTGGGAATTTCACTATCTTATCGTAGATGAAGTTACCAAACACGAAGAACGAACAATTGACTATATGTTGACCATGGTTAGATCCGCTACTGTTATGAACAAGTATACTGGCAAACCCATTAAGATTCCTACAAAGGTTGTATTTGGTTGTAACCCTGGAGGTATTGGGCATACCTGGGTTAAAGAAAGATTTATTGATCCGACCGTTGCTAAATACGACGATCACTTTACACCCTTACAAACTAAAGACAAAGTCGAAGAAGTGGTCAGTCCTAAAGATGGTCGTATCATTAGAAGGTATGTTAGATTTATTCCAGCTTCATATAAAGATAATCCTTTTTTAAACGAATCTTATGTTGCTAACTTGATGGCTCTTCCAGAACATCAAAAGCAAATGGATATGTATGGTAACTGGAATGTTGTTGCTGGTAAAGTCTTTGACTTAAAGCCCGAACAACGAATCGAATCAAGACTTATTCAAAGAGATTTAAACAATCTTACCGATAGTATTGAAATCATTATATCAATCGACTGGGGTTTTCAACCATCATTTCACTGCGCTTTATGGCACGCTATTCTACCCGATCAAAGAGTAGTTACATTCAAAGAATTATATGGGCAAAGGCTTGTATTTGAAGACTTTGTTAAAGAAATTGCAAAAGAATCTGAAGGTCTCGAAATATCCGCTACCTGTTTACCACACGATATGTTTCGACAAGGCGATCGTTATCGAGATGATAAAGGAAAGATCATTGGTGAAACCAAGTCCGATGTCTTTGAAGCTGCTGGATTAAACCCAATCTCAGTTGAGTCAGGTAAAGGTAAAGTTCAAATGCGCTATGACAAAATTCATTCCGCTATGACTCTACGTAACCCAGACGGTGTCTACAAATTTAAAGTATCTCAGTCATGTTCTAATTTAATAGACGAACTTGACAAAGCTGTCTATGATGATGTTGACCCTACTCAATTAGCGAGAGCTAGCAAAGACCACGCATTAGATGCATTCGGGTTATTTCTAATATATTATTCTGATGATGTTGAACCAATTGGTTTAGAAGGTGTGAAAGTAGATAATAGAAGCCACCTCCAAAGGTTGCTTGAAGAAGATGAAGCAGAGTTAGAAAGGAAGGAAGAAGAAGAATTAGAAATGTCTGTTGATAATATGTTTGAATTATAATATAATAAAGAAAGAGGTATATATATGTTTAAGATTAAATACGCCAAAGATGTTCCTGCAAGAGTCGAAAGGGTTTTACTTGGTGCTCCAAGTTATACTACGCCGGACCTGGTTTTCACTACGGAATTTAGCCGTGATATAATTATATCGATGAATTCCTCTGTTTTAAAGACAGCTCTTTTAAACAGTAAAGAATTACTTGAGAAATACTTAGGTATTAAAGTTACCGAAGTTAATCCTGTACCTGTTACTAAACCAGCTAAGAAGTCTGTTAAAGAACAAAAACCCAAAGGAGAAACAAAATTAGAATGGAAATAATTGTACTTAGTATATCATTGATAGCACTAGCAGTAACTTCTATTATAGTTTTAGCAATTGTAATATATAATCAAATGTTAATGGTTAATGAAATTAATAAAAGATTATTATTGTTAGCTAAAGAATCACAAGAAAAAGAAAGACTTACGATGGCTGAACTGGAATCGTGGATTCGATCTTCGGGTAATGCAGATGAGAAAATTGAGAAAACAGAAACAAAACCAGAAGAATCATTTGACCCATTTAGCTTCGATGGTAGCGAAGAAAAACAACCAGAACAAGAATAACGGAGTAATTTGTGGCGAAACCAATTAGATCCATTACAACTTATATTAGAAACTTTGTCGATGATAGCACTACGCATCTTCGTCCTTTTGTTGCTCAAGGTAAATATAATAATGAATTTATTAAAGGTCGTCAAAATAAACGTATCAATAATAAGACACTTACTATTGAAGATAAACAAGTAGATCCATCTTTATATTTAGAAAAGAAAATCTTTAATAGGGTACTGCCTATCTATCTTACTAGATATGGTATTCTTACACAGAACATGCCAATCCCAGGTATGAAGCCTATTTCAAATGCTGCTAAAGAAATTGAAAACTCTAGAAAAGTAAATAACTTTATTAATAAGTTTATTACAACTTCTAACTTTAAAGATAAATATAATCTAGCTGTAAAGCATGCTGATGTCTATGGTTTAGAATGGTTTAAAACTGGAATTGATTGGTCAGATGGTGATGAAATTGCACAAGTTGCAATTGAAACAGGTAGTGGGGAAAAGGGCCATGTAACTATTAAAGAAGGCAAAGTATTTGTTTTGCCAGTTCCTTTGCACGAAGTGTTTATTAATAACTGGCACGTTGAGTCTATGGACGAAGTCAATGAACTTGTTCATCGTAGACCATTTCCTTTAGAGTACATAAAAAAACGTTGGGGCTTTGAAGCTCAAAAAGAAGATATTACAGAGTTCAATCTTCCTACTTATCCTAAGTATTCCGATATCGGTTATTTAGCTTCTACTGATATTGAATATGCTTACATATTTGAATACTATAAGAAGCCCGACGCTATGTACCCTAATGGCAGATATATAATTATTTGCAACGAAAAGGTGCTTTGGGACGATGTTCTTCCATTTGTTAATGGGGCTAATGGAACCAGAAAGATTCCTTTTGACTTTGTAGCATTACAAACAGTACCTCATCATACTGTTGGTGTTACTGTCTATCAACAAATTATCCCAATACAAGAGACATATAATGCTGTTAAAAATCGTTATCTTGAATATGTTAATCATATTGCTATTGGTCAGATGTATTATTGGGAAGGTTCTTTAATAAATAAAAATAGTTTTTCAACTAAACCTGGTAAGCTAATAGGTTTAAAAAGAAATGCTAGACAACCTGTTGCTGTTCAAAAAGATAAACTTTCTGCTGAGTTTATTAATTATCTCAGAACTTTAGAAGATGATATGCTTGTAGCTGCTGGGTTATCTCAGATCACAGCATACGGTGCAAGCCGTGGTAATTTAAGAACCGACGGAGTGGTTGACAAGATGTCGGAATCCGATGAGAACAAACTAGTCAACGCAATTGATAACCTTTCAGAAACTCTTATCAAAGTTTTTAAGAAGGTTATTTACTTAGAACAAGATCGTGAAGAAGTCTTGTTTGAAAAACTTAAGGTTGCTAAAGCCGATTTAAAGGCTTATCAATATAGTCTTAAAGGTATCTATGCCGAGAATATCGCCATTGTTAACAGGGAATTCCTGATGCAAAGCGATCAAACAATCGACAAGAAGATGCAACAGGCTATGGGGCTAGGAATGTTCGCCCCAAACTCTGGTATGTCTTACATTTCCAAGTTAGAAGTTCTTAATTCAATGAGAGCTACGTATCTTCAAGATACATTAGATCCATTGGAAAGAGCGACTCATGACTTAGTTGATGAAGAACATATTAAAGTGATGCATAAAATGGAAGTTCCAATTGTTGAAAAATTCCATAATCATGCACAGCACTTAGTCGAGCACAACTTATTCCGAATCTCTCCGGCAGTAAGAAGACTCGAAGAAGAAAATCCAAAACGCTATAAACAGCTTATGGATGCGTTAGCTATGCATATAGAGCAGCACGAAAAGTTATCTAGCGAACAATCACAGTCGCAACAGATGAATCCGGCAAACTTACAAGCAGCCAAGAATGCAATGAAACAGCGGTAACGCCAAGGTCATTAAAGCAAAACAGCTCCAGGAGGTAATTTATGCCAACCGAAAAGACGATCGACGAATTAGAAAAGCAACTAGACGCTTTAAAAAAAGATCTAGATAAGAGAGAAAAACAAGTGAAGGATCAAAATAGTTATATCACTGAACTTGAAGCAAGACGCGCTCAAGTGAGCAATGCGCAGCCTCAACCAAGTGCACCAGCTGTAGATCCAAACGTACAAGCTTATATCGAACGTAAAATGAGAGACGATACTATTGCGGAAGCTACTGATGAAATTCTAAAGAATTTTAAAAAAGAAGAATTTGATGTAGTGTTTCCAGACCTGTTAGCTTTCTTAAAAGTTAATATGAAGAAAAGCAATACGACTCCAGCCTTTGTAGTTGATGCGTTTGATTTATTGTACGCAAGAGCTTTAAAGAATAAAGAACATGCAATCCATAAGATTGGCAAGAGCGGTACTCCTACCGAAACACCCATCGCACAAACAAATGGTAAAGTCATGAGTTCAGTTCAAGAGCAAACATTAAAAAACACACCGCCTATTATTAGTCCTAAAGATGGCACACCTTCAAGTGTTCCTGAAACAGGACAACAAGTTAAAAATACTAAAGATGCATTTAGTGCATTAAAATCTAAGTTTAATGGAGCTGGCGGAAATAAGTTCCAATAAACCAAAACTGTTTCTGTAGGAGGAAACATATATGGCATATACTCCAAATCAAGTTACGTCCGGTTTGGCCTTAGGGTCAGGCGGATTTAGTAGCAAAAACGTAATTGAAGACTTCTTAAAATTAGAATATCAAGAAGGTCTTCGCAATGAATTCTCAGTCATGGAAGCTTTAATTAATAAGCTATCTAAAGACACTATCTCTGGTAAAAAGAAATATAAAGCATTTGCTTTAGGTATCACTGACAACGTTCGTGCAATGGGCGCATCTGCGGACCGTTACGAATTAGGCTTTGATCAATTCTTTAACAAAGGTGTTGAAACCGTTGAAGCAGAATTCGACACCGTTAAGTTAATGGCAACCTTTGCCGTTACTGACGAAGCAATCTTAAAAGGTACGGGCGATGGTTCATTATTAGATGTTGTCAAGGATTCCTTAGACCGCATGCAAATGAATATCAAACATACTTTACAACGTTTCACTTATGGTTCTAAAGAAGGTTTAATTGGCGCTGTCACAGCTACTGTTGATGGAACTAACTACTTAGCTTTATCAACCATTACTGGAGCAGGAACTGGACCAGCCTATGCACGCGGTGCTGAACACAACGCGTTCTATTCAAATGCTGGAGCCATCAAAGTACTTAAGTTTAAAATGGGTAACTCCCATTCAGTATTACCAGGCATGGGTTTAATGATCGAACAAACGGCAGCAACCCCAGCTCAAGGTGCTACTGCTTATGAATTCCGTTGGATCGGCCGCATCTGGCAAAAATCAAATGCTGGCATTCACGATGAAGTTGTAATCTTTATTGCTGACAAGCTTTTACGCAGAGCGATTACTAACCCATCTGGTACAAGAGTTGTTGGTGAATGGGCAGATTACTTTGCCAACATTGCTAACATCACCGCTTTGCAAGCTGGTATCAAAGTCTATTCAAGACAAATCGTTGACGACGGTGCTGTCCAACCAGAATATACTGGTTTACACAACATCTTAGTTGAAAACGATACCTTAATCTTTGGTGTTGACCGTAGCGTGTTTGCTTCGTTACAAAATACGAAGTTAAACTTAGGCGGTACACAATATCTTACCGAAGAAGTTTTACGCGATATGGCTGATCATATTATGTTGACTTCTCCAGAAGCAACTGGTGTTAACCTTGTCGCATCAACCCACCGGATTATCTCCTCGGTTGAACGCGCTTTATATCAATTCAAACAATACTCGCTCGATGCAGCGGGTGCTGGCTTCCAATTAGGCGGCCGTGCTGATATTAAGTTTGACAACTTCACGTTAGTCAAAGATAAATATGCTCGCGACAATAACGTCTACATGTTAGACAC
>Ga0172367_10002364_pt1 | contig 25884 bp, 34 predicted proteins | sample Lak10m_FD_114542 | JGI IMG/M metagenome (GOLD analysis project Ga0172367, IMG submission 114542) | Freshwater microbial communities from Kabuno Bay, South-Kivu, Congo - kab_022012_10m | ecosystem: Environmental > Aquatic > Freshwater > Lake | place: Democratic Republic of the Congo: South-Kivu...
GAAGATTTCAGTTTCCGAGCCGTAGACTCCCGCTTCCCGAGCCGCTTCCATTAGGGCGACAGAGCGAGCGAAGTCGGTGTCATTAGGATAGCCGCGATCAAAGCAATTGCCGTTCTGGCAGAAGGTTTGCCCAGAGCAATCTGTGACGGTGTTCGTCTGTGCTGGAATGGAGACACACTGGTAGGTCCGCTGCTCCAAGGGACACTGCCCAGCAAAGGTCTCAGTGCTGCCACACACCGACGATTGCAGGCTGCAATTTGGATTGGCGGCATAGCCATCGCATTCCGATGTATCGGATCGACCGGTAAAACAGGCATAGGTGTTTTGCTTCTGGTAGCAGCCATCGGGGGCCACATCACTGGGCGATATTCCCGGTGGCAAGGTCGGTGGCGTCGTCGAGACGCAGGTACTCTCAGCAATCTGGCAGTTGGCATTGCCGGACAAGGACTGGCAGGGGCCTGAATCGTAGTTGCTGGAGATCAGCGTATAAGTGTCCGTCAGGCGGGTCGTGTTGCTCGGCGTGACCATCGATGCATCGCCGCAGCGCCACGTCTGGGTATAGCGCATGCACCCGGAGTTGAACATCGTGTCCATCTGGGCGCACTGTGAATTGGTCTGCCAGCACTGGGGCTGAAGATTAACGAAAGGCTGGCAGTAATTGACTGCATTGGGCTTGAGACAGGTGTAGGTGTCCTCGTACTCCCAGCAACCGCCCACCTCTGCCAGGGTGACGGTGACCCCAGAGACATTCTTGGTCGCCGAGGTATCGACACAGACCGATCCGGATAGCTGGCAGTCCGCTGCCTGTGCCAGCAAACCCCACAGTAAGCCGATAATTGCCAGCCAGACTCTCATTGGCTGCGCAACCTCAGTGCCGCGCACTGGTCTGAGGTCCAGTTGCTCACGGTTTTCGTGATCGGAAGATTGAGCGGCGAACCGACACCTGTCCCGCCTGAGGAATTGCATCCCGAGCTGACGTTCCGCATCGATGGCGTACAGGTCGTCGACGTGCAATTGACGCTGTAGTAGACGTAGAGGTTACAGCCGAACCCCAAGTTGCTGACGTAGTAGTCAGTGACCGACTGGCCAGGTGCGACAGCAACGTGGAACAGCCCGTAGCTGCCATTCCAGGGATAGCCGATCCAGTTGTAGTCGTAACGATTTACCCCATCGTATGAGCGGTACGGCTCGACGTCATAGGATCGCCCGTCACCACCACAGAAGATGTTCATCGCCATGTAGGGATCCACGCACCAACTGCAATCAACGTAGGCGGCACGCCCCAGCCATGCGCCCGGAGTACATTGGCCAAAACCGACAGTGACCGAATTCCCTCGGCGACATTTCAAGGTCTCATAGGCATTGATGGTCTGGTCGCACTGGAAATTGGCATCGGAATCGATGTTGATGATCCGCCCCATGGTGCATTGCTCGGTGGTCAGTTCGCGGATCGACGAGCAGGTCTCGATCGTAGTCTGGGCCGGGGTAGTCTCGGTCCGCGTGACGCATTGGCTGTTGCTACCCATGCCACCGCTGATCCCGGACGACTGGAAGACCGCCTCGGCGGAATTCCTCGCCGTACGCGCCCCGAGGATCATCGGATCATTGCTGGTAATGGTGAATTGCGGCCGGATATCGGGATTCCGGGCCAGAAAATTCACGGCATCGCATTCCTGGCGACTGATCGAATTGCTGTCGGGTGTCGCGGTCGCACACAGCGACACTTTTCCCGCCCCTGGACCGATCGTATCGCCATGCCCGCCCTGGAAGTAACCTGTTTCCGCAACCGACTGGCCATAGGCTGGCAACTTGTCCTGGATACTGCCGGCACTGATGGCGCCCAGGTTTTGTGGATTCACGGCATTGCCGAGGTTCTTGCCGTCATTGAATGCGGCGGTCGCATCGGCCCAGCATGGAAACGAAAATAGGAGAAGAATCCAGATCGTCCACCGTCTCATCGGGAATCTCCACCTTCCAGACGAGTTCGATATGACCGTGCCGCCATCGCCCACTCGGGACTCTTGCGTTCAATGTAGTCCAGGGCGAAATTCAGCGTCACGTCGCCGGTTACCTTGGCGAAGGTTTCAGGCTTAGAGCAGCCATCTTCCATCACCGATCCTGCCTTGGCGTTTGCAATCACGACGGCCGGCACCTGGCGAATGGTGAATTGCTGGAATGCCGGCGGATGGATGGTCACCGATACGTTGCGATCGCCGATCAGAGCACGTACCTCTTCGCCCATGCGTTTCATCGAGTCGCCCTTGAGTCCGCGAAACACCAGCGATCCCCCTGCCCGCTCGGCCTGCTCGATCGTTCGAACCAGCGCTTCCCTGGGCATCGAGAACGAGACAAAGATCAGCAGATCTGGCTGTCCAGCTCCGGCGGCTGTACTGGGATTCTTGATGTACTTGAATTTCCGGGCGATGGACTCGATATCAGGTGCCTTCGCGCCGGGCTTAGGCAGACGCTCGGTATTGGGCATGGCCTGGCCAAACTGCTCGCGGGCCACGGTCGACTCCGGCACGGCGCGCATGGCCTCGCGCACTCTTGCCTGTGCTCGCGCGATCTCTTCGTCCTCTGGCAAAGGGTTACCCCTCTCTGCCGCGTAAGAATTGCCCTGCCCTGGCAGGAATGCCATCAGGTGCAGGGCCAATGGGATGACAACAGAGAGAATATGGTGAGGATGTGGCATCGTCAGTTCAGAGACATGGCCCCCTGGCAGCAATTACGCTTGCGAAAGACCTGATAAGCAAAGTCCTCGCCCTCGAACGGAAACTCTTTCCCAGCCCCCCAAAGAATGGTGCTACGTCCCAGCGGCTGACAGCACTTGCCAGCGATCTTCGCGGTCTGGGGGATCGGATACAGCATGTGATACTTGTAGCCGGTCTTATCCATCAGGGGCTGCGGGTAGTAGCCACACAAACCGTCCTCGCCGGAGGCAGCCCACATCAGTCCCTCCCGGTGAAGCTTGGCGATGATTCGGTACAGTTCCAGGCTCGATGCCTGTACCCCGACGACATGAGCCTGGACATTGCCATTGAGCGGATACAAGTTGCCCTGGCACCCAGCGCACCAGAAAAAGGCATTGCTCGGAAAGCCTGTCGTTGCCGCAACGCAATCCGCAGCACAAGCAGCTCTCGCCGGGAGGTTGCCGAAAAGATAGACATCCGGATTGAGCAACCGGGTTAGTTCGTCGTCCTTCCACAGCGGATCAAGCTCGGTCAGGTAGGCGACATCGAAGCCCTGTTGCTCCAGGCAACTGTTATCGAGCACGGCCTGCAGGTAGTAGATGATCGGATCGACGTACCAATGCACCTGATAGAAGGATGACTGGTCCTGCCCGTCCCGCCGGTAACGGCTGGCCACAGGGGCATCGAAGCCCGGATCGATGTCGATCCCGCCAAGGCTGACCATGCAGAAGGGCTTTCGGACGACATCGACACGCCGGACCGGCTCCCAGAAACTGACCTTGAAGCCGAACTTGGGCGGATTGCCGCAAAAGCAGGCCGGCATCCCGCCAGGATTTGCTGTGTCCTCCTGGTCAAGGGATGCCAAGGTCGCCCCAGCGATCTTGAGAGGGAACATGCAGGACCAGCAAAGGTCGGTGATCGGGTTGGCGAACTTGCCCTTGCAGGACACAGCCTTGGCTTGCCCGAAGCCAAACGCCAGCATGACCAATAGAAGCTTAAGGACGGATTTCATCGACACGCAACCGATTGCCGTCCTCGGTGATCAGCGCCGGAACCTGACTGAGCAGGAACTTTCGGCTCAGCACACCGCCCTGATCGTAGAAGACCTCCCGCTTCCATTGCCGCATCAGTTTCAATGGCTCGCCGCCGACCAAAATGGGTTTGACCCGCTCCTTCGCCTCGGCGAGAAATCGTTTGGCGAAGGCCACCTGGGATCGCTCGCGCTGGTCGAAGAAAAGGAGTGTTTGACTCAGCGGCGCGTAGTCGAGCGGATTGACCCGGGTACCGGCAGGAAAGAGCACCTGCCCCTTGTCGTCGACAACGTTGCGATCCAGCGTCCACGTCGGATCGACGAAATAGGTACGAGTCGTCTGCGTTGGTGTTATGCCGGGGATGGGGCGAGGTCGCTCGACAGCCTCCACCACTTTGGCTTTGTAGCGATCTTCCAACTTGCGCATCTCGCCGGTTTGTTCGAGACGGCGGAAGCGCTCTTTCATTACCTCGATCAGGTCGCGTTCGGCGATTTCGTAGGTAGGGCCGACAACACCCAGATCACTCCCCAGAGATAAACCGGGTATGACCGTTAGACAAAGAATGCTCGACAGAAGCGTAGTTCGCATCCATCGATCATGGCATTTTCGATTTCGAAAATTGGCGTCATAAGCGCACAGATCTGTCGCATTTCAATAATTCAGGGCTTGAATCTGACCTTGCCCTCTTGAATGGAAAACTGATCAGACTTCAATTCATCGAACTTCCAAAAGACTCGGTGACTGACGCTCAGCCCGGCCGCCTTGCAAGCCTTCAGCCCCTCTGTCTTGTTGATCCAGCAATAGCCATCTGCTTGGGGAGATAAACCAAGTGACCTGAGTACCCGCAGGACTGCATCAAGTGTTGGAGTGATGTTCGATGCGTCTTGAGTGGCAGTCTCCGCGTCACTGTCATGAGGGCCGGGAGGCTTTGGAGGGTTTATCGGCTTCTGGGCTTTCACCAAAGCTTGCGCAGGTAAGGATTCAGGTGAATTCGACGCCGGAGCCACAGCAGGTTTGGTATCGTTACCGGGTAGCCCTGAAAGTGCCAGGAAGACCGTACTGATATCCAGATTCAAATGCACTGCGTTGTTGGCACCATCCCCAAAATGCCGGGGATTGGTTCTTTTCAGAGGGCTCATGGGGTCGATAACCAGCCAACCGCGTTCTGTCAGCTGATCCAGTACGATCTTGGGCGCGAGGCCATAACCGGCGAAGGCATCTGGCCAACGCAGGAACACATGTCCTTCCTCGCTGACAACGGCGTCATGGCCAAATTTCTTATCGTTTGCCTTCAGATCTTGAGCCAATGCCTTCAATGCTTCGCCAATGGCACCATCTAGATGAATAGGCGCGATCACCGCTGGAAGGGGTTTCTCCGGATTCTTGGCTTCCGAGACTTTAGATTGCGTTGAGCTCTCAGTCAGTAATGGAGCTGGAGCCACTTCGCCTGGAATACCATTGGATATCCCACCAGAGCTGGTTTGTACATCAATTGGTTGATGTGTCACCGCATTGGATTCCGTCGTAGTGACACCGGCTTGTACCGTGGAAATGACGCGACCTGGTGCAATTGGTAGAGGAATTGAGGAAACCATCGCTTCGTCGCGCAGCCGGATTGCTGTGAGATTGATGTCAGGAATTTTCTCGACTAAGACGGCCGGTGCAATTTTCCAAAAGCGATCCTCTGGAGCGACATCCTCCTTGAGAAAAGCCATTCCACGATCAGTCAGCATGTCGAGGATCCCATCCGGAGTACGTGGTATTCCGGGAATCCCATCTTCTTTGATCTGCCTTGCCAACTCCTCACCAGCGGCTGGCCACACAAGGTAAAGGTGGCTTTCGATATTCCACAGTCGGGCACCCGGTATGTTGATCATCCACAACCCTTCCCGAACAAATCGACGCATGGTGTCGATGAGATGGCGTTCTACAGGCACACCCAGGTCATATCCTGCCATCGCCACACCGAGTGTTTTCAAATCCCGCTCGACACTGGTTTGGTCAGCTTTCGTCACCAGATCGCAAATCAGGTTGGTTGGACCTGGATTACCCGCGAGTGACTCCATCAGCCAGACAACAAGATCTGTATCGACTTCGGCAATCCATGCCAAAGACTCAGCACCAATGATTCGTTCAGCGATCAAACTGGACAATGCCGTGTGCTGCTTTCCCCTACCCTCTCTCCACTCAAGGAAATAGGCATGAACCCTGTTCTTGATGGCCCAACTGAATAGGTCTTCCGTAATCGGATGCCACGTCGAAGTTCGCTCTTTGTTGGTTACCGTCAAGTCGGTAACCGGTTTTCCCGCATCGTGGCAAATGCCAGCAAGGAAAACCGCCAATTGCCAGCGTGGTTCCATTTCACGGCGGTGCATCGGTGATACCGCCGACTTGATTAGGACACGATCCGCCGACTGCAAAGCCCATAAGCCTACTTCAATAGCATGTCGCAGCAGGCCTCCTGCGCCTCGATGATGATGCGACTGGGAGGCTGGGAGCAAATGCGAGAACGAAGCAAATCGTTCAATGGCAGCCAGGTAATGCTTTTGAAAGACATCCGGTGTAGCAATCGTTGAATTGGCAATCCTATCCACCAGTTCCTTTTGAGTCTCGATCAGCTTCGCCGGGGGAACAACTGGCAATCCCTTCATGAAGGGCGGATAGCGCGGAATATCGTCTTCCCCCCATTGGAAGACTGGATGAGTCACCGACGTCATCGATGGAATCAATTGCTTTTTTCGCCAGAACATCAAGGGAAGGCTCGATTTACGCGTTTCAAAAGACTCGAATTGCTCGACCAATCAGCTGCCCTTCATCTACCCAACCGACGAGTGCGTATCGAGAATCCAGGCTATCGGGGTTAGGTGCTGCCATGTAGTAATGGTGCTGCGGGATGGTTCCCGTTGGTCCGGGAATCAGCGAACTTCCCGTTTTCGATGTTGGCTTGGCCCGTCCTACAAAGGATCCATTGACGAAAAAGTCGACGTACCCGGATTCAACATGTACGGCTTGTACGTTCGCCCCTGCTACGCCCTTCACGAGTTTGAGAAACCTCGCGCCTGAGGGATACGGGCCGCCACCTCGGTAATGGAAAGCTGCGAAATCATCCAAATCCGGCTTGATACCTTTCTGGATGAGGAAAATCCGGCCAGGAAGAGAGTCAGAAATGTTGATCGATAAGACGATGTACCGGCCCAGTAATACCCAGAGCGTCAGTAGCCAAAGATAAGTAGGCGCGTGTCTGGAAAGGTTCCGATAAATTCGATTGAGCATTCAATGATGCTATCAATCAGAGTCTCGGATTCGAGCGCGTAAAGCGCACCAATCGGGCGCAATTCGAAATAGTTTCTAGCTGCCAGGACTACTACTGATCCGCAATTACTTTGGTCTCACAGAACGGACAATGATCCGTGTGCTTGGAGCCTGCATCGTAGATAAACGACGCATTGCATTCTCGACAGGGGACGAGCATAACGATACTTACTCGAACGTCACGGGCCGCAAAGTACGCGGCATTGATATCCAGGGGACCGCAAATTCCCTGATATTCACGCCATGTTGCCATCAGACTGGTCGTTGAGAGTTCCTCGGAAAAGAGCCTTTGATGCAAGGCAGCGAAGGCAGAGAGTTTTGCCGCTGAGTCTCGGTCCTTGATATACGAAAGGACGGTCTCAGGCAGTTTTCCGTTCGACGGACTGACTCCATGAACTTCTTTCCACCACTGTCGCAAGGTTCGCGTACCGATCCTGGTCATACCCCGGATGATCGACAGCCTCAAGCCGACACGAATGAGTTCGTGGGCATGCTGAAAATTCTCCAGATCGGTTAGTGCGACCACGACCAAACACCCGGTATATCAGGCTTCAGAGAATGCTCTAGGTTGGCTTGAGGATCTCACCCCAGCCGCAATTGCCATCGTATAGGCTGCCTTTTGAAGGCCTTGAAGAGCGAGGAGTCGATCCATCTCCGCCTCATTCAGACGGAGACTAATGACACTAATGCCAATGTCGCGAGCCATCGCCTCAATCTCATCAAGATTCATCTGAGCCAATCGATCCAAGACGCCACGCGACAACCCAGTTAAGACCTCGCCGGATCTAGCCTTTGACGCTTCTCTCGCCATTATGAGAAACTGCCGATTAATCGAAATGATGTCATTCATGTCGCTTTTCCAAAAATTGACCTGTTATTCACATAGCAAACGATATACATCGTTCGGTTTTTTGTCAATTGTAAAAGAAACCGTAAGAGGACGCTTTTGAAATCAACACCTGAAGACGACATTGCGGATCGCCTGAAGCTCTGGCGTAAGAGTGTTATGGAAATGACGCAAGAGCAGTTCGCCGAAACTACGGGAGTGCACTTGAGTGCAATTCGGAAGTACGAGAACCGCCATAGCGTGCCCAGTAGCGAATCTTTGCTGTCAATCGCCAGTACGGGCGTAGATCTTCACTGGTTGCTGACCGGTAAGGGCGACATGCGCGCACCGACCAGCAGCGATGATGATGAAGCCAAGACCGAAGCGGATGCAGTAATGGTCAGCCGGCTCAAGGCAATCGAAGGACTCTTAAATGGTCTTGAGGACGAGAAACGATCTGCCGTCCTGAAAGAGATTTTTTCTCGCGTTCATGAAGCGAAACGAGTAGCCGATCTCGAGGCTCTGGTTGGAAAGTTGCAGCGCAAGCGTGCCTAGTCAAGGTTCCACGGCCTTTTTACGTACCCTGCCATGCGTCATGCCAGGCTCCGTACCCTTCAGGTAAGCACTTTCGCCATCATTGCCCATTGCTAGCCAATCACATGGCAAGGTGGCACCTCCGAATAAGCCTTCGACGACGCAGCAGTCTTTCCAGACCCGTTCTCCGTTCACCTCTTCATACGGAGTAAATCCAAGGCTTGACCACTCCTCGATCAGTGACTCTATGTCTCTCGGATTCATCGCACCATCCCTCAAGAGGTGGTCATCGAACCATACTCGGCCACCGATAAGTCGTTCGTGGTCCTTGAGACATTGCTCCCATCCACCTGGGTACTTCGCCCGAATGATGTTGATGGGAACAACGAAATCGATAAATTCAAGCGCTATGGCCATTGGTAACTCTCTCTTTGACGGCGACTGATCAAAAGTCGTATTGACTGCGCCATATTTCACGGACCACAGAATCAGAAGCTTGTGCAAATCCGATGATCAGCTCTGCCTGCTCTTTGGCATCACCGGTCACACTGCGCAGCGCTTCGATTGCCTCTTCGAAACGGCCCAATTCACGGAGCAACTCCCCTTTTTCCGTCGATCGGGAATCATTCCCCTCGGCAATCAAATCCAGCATTGCCAGCATGTTCTCCCTGGCATCCGAAACGGACATCCTGGGTGTATCACGCAGCGGTTTCCCATCACGATTCAAACGAAGGTGATCGTTCCCATGGAACCATAGGGCTCGACGCACCAACAATTCGCGCTCGGGCGTCAATGAACCTTTGTCGGCCAAGGCGATCTTGAGATCGAAATAATCTGGCATTTCTGCCGGCTTCGCATTCTTCCATTCCCATGGTGTTGCGTTCCAAATGCGCTCACGCTCCAGTACGCCATCCGAGTCACGCGTAATCCAGTGATAGAGTCGGCTAACTGCACCGATTCGCGGTCCCTCCTTCGGAAGCACACCAAGTTCCTCCAAATCGTCGAGCCAGAAAACCTTGTTGCAGTAGGCACAGCGCCCCAGCTGGGAAATCGAGTTCAATCCGAAGATGCTGTTATGGCCGTCAGACCATCCCATCGCGCCAAAATCATTGAACGACCGAAGGCGACGCCGATGCAGACAGGAACGGCACTTGGGACACTGAATGACCATGGGCTGCGTATAACTGGTCATTCAGCTCAATCCTGACTGGATGTCTCGCACTTGATCGGTGCGGGAGCATTAACAAGGTCTGATGACACTACCTCGACAGTATTGACATCATCATCCTCAGACTCGGCTGACACGTATGGCGCTTCGCATTCGGGGCAGACCACAGCCACAGTCCAGCTAGTTTCAGGTTGATATTGGGTTGTCCAAGGCGCACTGATTTCCCATGCCTTCCTCGTTTCAGTGCCAACCAGCAGAACATAGGCGACATGCGGTTTGGTCATCACTACCGGTTTACCACAATGAGAGCAAAGCTCGATGGGGCCATCGCCGGGATACAGATTAGTCAATCCTCGATCAACGATGAACTCCTGCACCCCAGTCGTGGAACATCCTTCACTGCAAAAACTTGATACTCCATCGCATTCCAACACCGCCACGGTCGAATCAACTTTATCACCTGCGGCTTCGTAGCTGATTTGCTCGACATATCGATCAAAACTCCAGTAACGAGGATGAACGTCGCTTCCGCAATGGCCACATTGCCCGTAGTCAAGGGTACTCATGTCTTTTTCCAGAACTCCACCGCAGCTTCGAGCACAGCCAAATCACGCTTTCGACCTGTCGTATTGGTTGTCTGCCCAATGTGCTGCCTCGCCTCGTTGATCGTCACCCACTTCACGCTGGCGGTTTCATCGTCACCAGGAGCAATACTTTCCGAACCGATGGCGGCCTTCATGATGAAGTAGCGATTCACCGTAGTGCCACCGATGAACTCGCCAGGCAAAGCGGCGACAATAGTGGCATCCGTGCCGGTCTCTTCCTTGACTTCACGTAGCGCGGCGGTTTGTGGTGTCTCGCCAGGATCTGGTCGCCCCTTGGGAAACGTCCACACATACCCATCAAAGTGATTTTTGGGCTCGCGCAGCAATACCATTCCCTCGGCATCAAAGATCACACCGCCATAGGCAACCTTCTTACCGACCGGAGTTTTGTCACTCCAAGGCAACTGCGCGACTTGCTCCGGCTGAATTTCTTCGGGTAGGTCATAGAGCGCCTCCCAAACCTTCTGGTATCGCTTCGCTCTTCCCTTGCCCTGCCGATCCGCAACCTCGTTTTTGAAATTGCTGTAATCGATATCAGTGACCAGCTTCGCGATCGCGGCGGCAAAGCTTGCGTGAGAAACCGTAGCACGCCACGGATAGTCGGTACCGGCATGGCCGACAGTCGCTGACAAGTCCGGAAGGTACTTGGCACGTAGAACGTCCAAGTCGTTTTTAACTCGGGCCCGGACGGTCAGAAATTCAGTTCCCGGCTTCTGAACCGCACTGAAGAATCCAATATTGGTCATCAACCACATCTCATCACTCCTCTGTTGCCGTCAGTCATCATCACCAAAAAGCGCATCGCCAATTCCCCAACCAAGCACGAATGCACCTACCGTTCCCCAGAAACCCAGTCCACTTCCTTTACGACCAGATGACGATTGACGGGAAAGCCAGGCGCTAAGGCGATCCAGTTCCGGCGCACTCGTCATCGTCAGGGTAAAGGGAAGTTCCACCTGCCCTTCAATCGGAATACCTCTAGCGCGGGCTGCCGAGACTGGATCCTCAAGGGCATCTACCAGATCCTTCAGCCAGTCACGAACTTGAACCAACGAATGGCGATAAACCGCCACCAGATAATCTCTGGCCTCGGATTCCCCGCCGTATGCTGCAAGCGATCGAGCCTCCTGATAATGGCCAACCAGATCGTCCAATGGGGTCTCAAACCGGCCAACTGCCCGATAGACATCGGCATCCTCAACACCCTCGTTAGAAACAACATCACTCATCAGATCGTCAATGCGACGTGCCAAAGGGCTGACTGCCCCCTGCAGGTAGCTCAAGTGATCAGAAACAACATCGATGATTCCGTGAACGGGGACATTTGTTACTGAGGGGCGATCAAGACATTCCTTCAGATTCATCCAGACCGGTTTCAAAGCCTGACCAAGAACCTGAAGTCTATGCGGCACAACAATTGTGTCGGTCATGTCGCTTTCCTTCATGTCGATAGATAGACCGCAAAATCGATCCGATCCCAGGGATTGTCGGACTCCTTCAGGGAAACAATCTCTGCCGAGACACCCTGCCCGTTATCCAGTAGATGGCTGACGGCAGCATTGTCTATACGTGGTACATATCCAAGCTTGTGCCCCTGCCAGTCAATGCGTACCGCCCGAGGATCGAAAGCGTTATCTGGCTCCCTGACAAGTGACATGCTCTCCCCTACTTGCAAGTTCGCCCAGACGGATTCTCCCTGGTGATACTGAAACCCTGCGACAGGCGAACGCTGAAGCTCGATCCGTCGCAGGCTTGCAGCCTGTACCTGCGGAACCGCAACCCCCAGTCCAACCAGTGCGGCGATCCGCTCGATAAACAACCTCCGGTTCATGGTGATCCTCCTTGTTGCAATGACACCAGCCTACCGGCTCACTAGCTCATGGGATGCGCTACCAAACCCGGACTTACCCCTTGACGCAGACAACCTGCTTGAGGGTATGCAGGGTCTCGGTAAGATCCTTCTGGTTTTCCATTACGGAATCAATGTCCTTATAGGCCCCTGGTATCTCATCAACCACGCCTTTGTCCTTGCGGCAGATGACACCATCGGTCTGTTTGGCCAGGTCGGCTTCAGTAAATTGCTTTTCTGCTGCGGTCCTACTCATACGACGCCCCGCGCCATGCGCACTGGAAGTGAAGCTTTCGGGATTTCCAAGACCACGGACGATGTAGCTTCGGGCACCCATGCTGCCAGGAATGATCCCCATATCCCCTTCACGGGCGCGAATCGCACCCTTCCGAGTTACCCAGACATTGGCGCCGTAGTGATGCTCCTGGGCCACATAGTTGTGGTGGCAGTTCACGACCTCGCTGGTCACCTCGAAAGCCGGCAAATGCCGACGCAACCCCGCCAGTACTAAGTCGACCATGCACTGCCGGTTCTGGAAGGCGTATTCCTGCGCCCAGGTGACCGCCTCGACATAGTCATCGAAATGCTCGGTCCCTTCAGGGAAATAGGCCAGGTCACGATCGGGCAGATGGATCATCCAGCGCTCCATGTCTTGCCGGGCCAGCTGGATGAAGTAATCGGCCAAGGCATTGCCGATGCCACGACTTCCCGAATGCAACATGATCCAGACCTGGTTGGATTCATCGAGGCAAACCTCAATGAAGTGGTTTCCGCCACCCAGGGTTCCCATCTGGTTAATCCACTTCGAGAACTTGCCGAACGCCTTGAGCAGTTGCGGATGCTTTTGCGTCATAGCATCCAGCCGGGTCTTGAAGGGCTTTGCGGCATCGACAAGCGCCCGATCATCCTTGTGCTGCGCTCGACCGACCGGCACATCGCGGGAAATCTGGTCGAAGACCTTCTTCAGTGACTTTTCCTCGATGTCGTTTCCGGTGATCGACAGCCGGCAGGCCACCATGCCGCATCCGATATCCACACCCACAGCAGCCGGAATAATGGCTTTGTGGGTGGCAATCACCGAACCGATGGTCGCGCCCATGCCCAGATGCACGTCAGGCATGGCCGCCACATGGTGATGGATAAACGGAAGACTGGCGATGTTCGCCAACTGCTGCCTGGACTTTTCGTCGACGTCGTCGGTCCAGATTTTTACGGGCACGCGCTGGTCGATATGAACTTGCTTGATCGGCATTTCAGGTTCCTCTTACTTCGATGTTCACTACGATTAAATGGATTGTCCATCCCAAACAGCTCACTGAGTGAGCCAGATCAATTCAACAAACGGCTATGCCGTGGCAGACGGGCCGCCAGAAAGTCCATCTGATCAGCCATGATTCCGCGTGCTGACAAGATGAAATGTTCCCAAAGGCAAGGTGCATAGGGTACGAACAGCAATTGCATACCTCGTGTTTGCTCTGGCCGTCGCCCGCCCTTGCGCTGATTGCACGAACGGCAAGCGGTCACCACGTTGGTCCAGACATCCGGTCCACCTTGAACGCGAGGAACAACGTGATCGCAGCTCAAATCTCTTGGTGAAAACTGATCACCGCAATAGGCGCAGGTATGGCGATCACGACGAAACAGCAATGCGTTGGTGAGTGGCAGTTCCTCGCGCAGCCAGAAATCCGGCTTTCGTCCAGCCAGCGCAACAATGGGCCGCAATTCGACAGTCGAACGCTCTCCAACACGATTCCATCCCCCGTGAAACACAATGGCTTCATCACCCCATTGCCAGGCGATGCCACCGGTAGCGGCAGCGGTTATCGCCTGTTCAGCACTGAGCCATTGCGCCGGGTTACCGGCAACGTCAAGTCCGAGTATTTGCACCATAGTCTTCACCTTGCTGCGCCCCTTTCAAGCGCGGATTTCGAAAATTCGGATGCGGTCATCATTGATTGGTATGCCCGGCGGGGATTGAACCTGCAACCTCCGGCTTCGTAGGCCGGCGCTCTGATCCGTTGAGCTACGGGCATATGGGTGGTGCCGACACTCCGAATCGAACGGAGGACATCTCGCTTACAAGGCGAGTGCTCTACCAGCTGAGCTATGTCGGCTTATTTGAGTGGGGTGATCGACCGGTTACGATCCGGTACCTGCTGGTTCACAGCCAGCAATGCAGAGCCACTACACTACGACCACCATCGTTCTGGCAGGGGCAGCAGGACTCGAACCTGCAACCACCGGGATCAAAACCCGATGCTCTGCCAATTGAGCTATGCCCCGTCATTACTGGCTGAATATCTGGTGCCTCCCCGCCGAATCGAACGGCATCCTCCTGCTCTTCAGGCAGGCGCGCAGACCACTTACGCCAGAGAGGCAATGATTGTTGGCACCCCGCGAGAGAATCGAACTCCCACCAAGAGATTTGGAAACTCTTGTGCTGCCACTACACCAGCGGGGCATTACTTTGTGGTGGGCGCCCCTGGAGTCGAACCAGGAATGTTTGCCACAAGGGACCGGGGTTACAGCCCAGTGGTGCACACGCCATAGCACCAAGACGCCCATAGATTGTTGGTCAGGGTGGCTGGGCTCGAACCAGCGACCTCCTCGTCCCAAGCGAGGCGCGCTACCAACTGCGCCACACCCTGACTGGAAGCGGGAGCGGGAGTCGAACCCGCTATCTCCGGCTTATGAGACCGGAATGATTGTCCGTTTCACTCCCCCGCTACGATTGCACTGCACAGATAGCCTCTGGATGTATCGAGGAATTGCTGAATGATGTCTGCTTGCATGGTTTCTCCTAATGGTCATTGCTGGCAGGTTGAAATCCTGAGCCGCCACCGAAACTCCCCCATCAGAGGAACTTGGGTGGCGACTCAATCGCTAAAACATCTCCCTGTCGATTGCTCTTGGCCGCCTTGAGCAAGGCCACCTGATTGGCTCTTCGTTGTGTTTTGTAGGGTTTCTCGTGCGAACCGGCCTTTCTGAACTTCGCCGGTACCACGAGAGGATTGCGAGGCTTGATCCTGGGTTTCATGGGTCGATCCCCTTCAATGCGTCTTGCGCGACGATTTCGCGTCGCAGTTTTCCGAACCCGTGATGACCGAGTACCCGGTGCTTCGCCCATCCATTCATCTTGTTGGGCTTGCACAGCAGACATCCGGCACGGGCGTTCTTGTGGCGTTTCCGCTTGTGATGCATACAACCTCCTTCTGGTTGATGAGTGCCGCTGTTTTCCATCCCCGAGAGAATGGACAGGCCAGCGGCTTGCCTGTGTTCTGTCGTTCGTCTTCACCCGACGTGTGAGGACATCCGGTATCGACGACCGACAGTTCAACCGCATCCGAATTGTTTGAGAACAACCGCGGCATTTCTGCTGCGAACCTTCCAATCGCGGAAGGATTTCTGAAACGAAAAACAAGAAGCCCGGATTCCTCGCGGAGATCCGGGCTTCGGCTTGCTGCTTTTGCCGAGGACGTCTGGCCTAGGCCATGCGACGTTCCTCCCGGATGAATCTACCCTGATCCCACTGATGATTGCTCGTTGGGTAACCAAAGCTCGAACCAGCAAACAGGGGGCGTGGTTTGATCGCAATCGTCGACTCAAGTCGCGTGGAGCCCTGGCGGAATGCCATGACTGCACATGACGGTGTGCCGGTCATTGCCGGGCTCCGTCGTGTCGCGATCGAGTTGATGAGATTGGTTTTCATAGTTTTTTCTGGTTGCGGGAGATGGATTTGAACCACCGACCTCCGGGGTATGAACCCGGCACGCTGCCAACTGCGCTATCCCGCTTCTGATCCTTCTGTATCTGGTGCCAAGTTCGGCTGGTTATCGAATGGAAGCGGATTATGAGAACGCCATCCGCAAAAGTCAATCATCTTATGAAATATTTATTCGTTGAGTGGTGTTTTTGGTACACTGACGATATCGGCATTCGGCCGACTCCACAATTTGCTGGACCCCTGTCGTTTTGTGAGGATCGACACTATGTCCCGTAGCACCCCACCCCAAAGTGGCCCAGCCACCTTGGCAATTCGTATCCGTGTCGTCATGGCCGAGCGTGGCATACGCTCCGTTGCCGCGTTACAGCGCATGCTCAAAGCCATTGGCGTCGACATTTCAGTCCCTCAGCTTCTGCGCATCGTTGACGGTCAATCGAGTCACCTATCCACGGCGGTTCTCGGTGGGCTAATCACTGTGCTCCAGTGCGGGATCGAGGATTTAATTGCGGTAAGTGGCAAGCATCCATCGCCGATGTCGCCTGACGCTGCCCCGGCTTACTGATCGACCTTGATCAGGCAATTGCGCGCCGGGTCACTGCGCATGCCACCCTCTGTCCCGGACGATGTTACGAAATAGCTCATCGACCTGATCGGGACTATCAGGGTTCTGCCGTTCCCTCGGAAATTCACGGACAGAAGCCTCGATCATTTTCAGTGACTCGTCCAGATAGTCCTGTATTGCCGGACGCGCTGGCCCCATTGCCATTTCCTCTGCCGCCATTTTCAGACGGAGCAGTTCATCGATCTCCTGGCGCAGTGCCCCTGCGGGAACCAGTCTTTCCAGCAAGGCAGCAAATGCCATCGGTGGTTGGTCATAGCCAGCCAATACCCACTGGCAGGCCAGTACCGGCCGAAGGACATAAAAGTACTTCTTGAGCCGAACCTCCCCACCATGAAGGTATTCCCGAAAATTCCCCTTGGCCATATGCCAATAGTGATACACGGTCGCCAACGGATTGAATAGGTCGCTGGCAACACGGCGGTAACCCTCCATCAGCGCATTACCACTGGCATCGTCCCGCCCATCGAGATACAGGATCGGCGACTTCAGCCACTCGAAAAGGACGGGGTTGCCTTTCCTGAGCAGGCGCAGGCTTTTGCGTATCTCCCAGCCGCTGATGTCCAGATCTCCATCGATCGGGATCTCGATCACGTCCCGCTGCTCATGGACAGTCAGGTACCAGTCCTCGGGATGAACATAGATGAAACGCACATCCCAGTCGCTGTTGGGGGAGGCAAACCCCCAGGCACGGCTGCCGGATTCGATTGCATACAGCACCCGCACATTGTGGCTGCGCTCAATGGCATGCAGGCGTTCGACGATCTCGTCGCCACGGGAAACGTTGTAGAAAGGTCTTGGCTCGGTCATGGCATCCCTTGTTCGTTGGGTTTTCAGAAAGTACAGTAGCATCCGGAAAGCTCATCAGGTGAGCGACCTACAGGGAGGGTAGTTGCAATGGACAGGACGGAACGCTTCTACAAGATCGACAAACTGCTGGCAGAGCGCAAGCGGGCTACCTTCAATGACCTGCTCGAATCGTTGTCGGTATCGCCGGCGACGCTCAAGCGGGACCTGGAGTACATGCGCAACCGACTGAATGCCCCCATCGTTTGGGACCGGGACGAACGTGCTTACTGCTTCGACACCAAGAACAAGCAGGTGGGTGATCAGTACGAACTCCCCGGACTCTGGTTCAACGCTTCGGAAATCCATGCCCTGCTAACCATGCAGCACCTGCTAACCGGCATCGACTCTGGCGGATTGCTCGGCCCCCATGTCCAGCCCCTCGTGTCCCGACTCAACGCCCTGATGGGAGCTGCTGAAAACACCCAGGAGGAAATCCGCAAGCGCGTGAAGATCCTCGGTGTCCCCGCTCGCCGTATGACGCTTCAGCACTTCGAAATGATTGGCTCTGGCTTACTGCGTCGCAAGCGCCTTGCCATTCGGTACTACGCACGCTCCACCAACGAAACGACTGATCGAGAGATTTCCCCACAGCGACTGGTTCATTACCGGGAGAACTGGTACCTCGATGCCTGGTGCCACACACGTGAAGGTCTGCGCAGCTTCTCTCTGGATTCGGTACAGACCGTAGAGGTGCTGAACAAGTCGGCCAAGGACATTCCCCTGAAAACCCTCGATGAAGTTCTGGGCGCCGGCTACGGAATCTTCTCGGGTAAGGATGTCCGCTGGGCCGAGCTGCGGTTCTCAGCGGACCGCGCACGCTGGGTATCGGCCGAACGCTGGCACCCCAAGCAACGATCGCATTTCGAGGACGATGGCAGTTTCGTGCTGGAAATTCCGTTTGCCGATCATCGGGAACTGCTCATGGACATCCTCAAGTACGGAAGGGACGTGGAAGTCGTTTCCCCTGCCGACTTGCGCAAGAAGGTTGCCGAGGAAGCAAGAGGACTCGCCGATTTTTATTCGAAGAACTAACTTGCCTAGCTCATCTAGTGAGCGAACCGCCACCTAAGATCAACCTCGACGACTTGAGGAGATGATCACATGGCACACAATATCGGGCAAATGTTCTATTACGGCAAATTGCCGTGGCATGAGCTTGGAACCGAGATCAAAAAGCCGGCAACACTGGAAGAAGCGCTTAAAGAGGGCGGACTCGACTGGCTGGTTGAAAAAGTCCCCATCAATCCAATCGGCGAACCCAATACGCCAATCTCACATCGTGTGGCGATTGTTCGTAAGGATAAAAAGCCCGGAGAGACTGACCGGGTTGTAGGCGTTGTCCATCCGGGATTCCAGCCGTTGCAAAATCGCCAGGGCGCTCTCATGTTCGACGCCTTGCTGGGACAAGGACAACCGATTTATCACACAGGCGGGTATCTCAAGAGTGGCGAAGTCATTTGGCTTCTTGCCAAGCTCCCCGGAGATATTCGCGTTCGTGGCGATGATGTTCTTGAAACCTATCTTCTATTCACCAATAGCCATGATGGGTCGGTTGGCATCGATATTCGCCTGACGACCGTTCGTGTGGTGTGTCAAAACACCCTCTCCCTGGCATTGCACAAGAAAACCACTGCGGGCAAAGTTTTCCGTCGCGGACATAACGGCAGCTATGAATTGCTTCAGGAGGAGGCCAAGAACTTCTTCGACTTCACGGTCCAGCAGACAAAGGAGGCAGAGGCGCTATTCATTCGTCTAGCGTCCCAAAGTTGCAAGGATGAGGATTTCACTCGATTCCTGAGTCAGTTGATTCCTGATCCGACCAAACCTGCAACGGCAAAGAGCAACACCTCGGTACTTCGAGGGTACGAGACTCGAATGGAATCCATCCTGGCCACCAGGCGAGAAATTGTTGGCGTGCATCGGGAGGGAATTCTGGCCAGAGATATTCCGCCAGCAGAAAAGACTTGGTGGGGGGCGCTCAATTCCATTACAGCCTGGTCTGATCATATTCAGGAATCCGAAAGTGATCGGTACGCCCACATCCTGCTGGGCAGCGGTGACAAACTCAAAGCGACTGCACTCGCCAAAATCCAAGCCATCACAGGAGTCGAACATGCCGGGGCACGGTGATCATTGGGATACCTTGTACGACGTCGATGAATACGTCAATGACAAGCTGGCAAGGGACTGCCAGGCAAGCAAGCTGATTTGCCGGTACCCATGCCGTGACGTCAAGGGAAACAGCGAGCGTAGCGAAGAAGTCGCCTGTCTGCGCTTCGGCGATGACAGGTTCGCAAACCAGATTCTGGTTGTAACGGACTCGTCGGACTCCAGTCGATTTCTTTTCAGTGGCTATCCTGTCGCGCTCGATGGGGTCGTGCAGACCGTCACGATCAACCGCGTCGATCCATGGGAATACGGTATCGAAGGTTGGATTCATGCTCGTGTAGCCGATGCCGCTTCGGTCAGCTTCTTCGACACCATGTTCTTTGCCGGCTCCGACCAGTTGGTCCCGGACCAGCAGGTGGATGTCTCGTTTGCCGGGCTGGCCTACTGGCTGCGGCCGATCCAGATGCGTTCCTTCGAGATCAAGGAAGGGCCAATGTGGGAAATTGAACGGGAACGACGAATGAAGCAGGGCGAAGCCAAAAAGGAAGCCAGCCGTCCTGTCGAAATCCACATGACCGGCGCGTCAATATTCCTGCCACGCGGTGGTGATGAAATCCCTGACGATGCCCAGTTCCAGGGGGTCATTGAAGCGATGGACAGCTTCGAGCACGATGGACAGCAGATTTATCGGATGGAAATGGTGGTCATGCGTCCTGACGATGGCGAGTTTCGCATCGCCGTATTCGCCTCAGAACATGTTCTCGATGGCTATGTTCCTCAACTGGGCGAGGATGTCGAGGGTATTCTCTGGCTCCAGGGGCGCATCATTGATTCTGAATCGACAGAGACTCCGCGACAAACTAATACCGAAACCACGCTACTTTGCTGAACGAGGTCATCATGAATGAAAATCCCATCGGCCTGCTGCTCAAGGCCACCCAATTTGCGGCAGACAGACACAGGAACCAGCGGCGGAAGGATGCGGAATCCTCTCCGTATATCAATCACCCGATCGCACTGGCAAACGTTCTTGCCAATGAAGGCGGCGTCACTGACCCCGTTGTGCTGTGTGCCGCCCTCCTCCACGATACGATTGAAGACACCAACACCACGGCCGATGAACTCAGGACGATGTTCGGCGAAGCAATCACCAGCGTCGTTTTGGAAGTAACTGACGATAAAAGCTTGCCCAAGGCCAGGCGCAAGGAACTCCAGATCGAACACGCCCGCAGTGCGTCGCCGCAAGCAAAGCTGGTCAAACTGGCCGACAAGATATGCAACTTGAGGGATATTACCGCCACTCCGCCGGCTGACTGGGATCAGAGTAGGAAGGACCAGTATTTTGACTGGGCGAAGTCGGTAATCGATGGTGTGCGTGGGACGCATGCGCAACTGGAAGCGACCTTCGACTCAGTTTATGGGCAGAAATCCGCACGCTGAGAATGAACGATCTCGCTGAAGCCTTTGCCAAAGCAGCGCGGTTGATCGACGCCGCTGATAGCCTGATCATCTGCACTGGCGCCGGCATGGGGATCGATTCAGGCTTGCCCGACTTTCGGGGACCGGGAGGCTTCTGGAAGGTCTATGCGGCACTTGGACAGGTCAAGCTTCGCTTTGAGGAGATTGCATCACCGGCCACGTTCAAAATCCGTCCTACTCTCGCCTGGGGCTTTTACGGCCATCGTCTGAATCTGTACCGGTCGACTCAGCCCCATGCGGGTTTCCGAATGTTGAAGGATATTGCCGACAGCTTGCCCCACCGTGGCTTTGTCTTTACCAGTAACGTCGACGCCCAATTCCAGAAAGCTGGTTTTCCGGAATCCATGGTCGTGGAATGCCATGGAACGATCCATTTCCTTCAATGCCTGGAACAATGCTCGGATGGCATCTGGCCCGCCGATGGCTTTGAGCCCGTCATCGACGAGGAAAGTTGCCGCATTGTTTCCGACATGCCTCGCTGCATCAACTGCGGTGCTCTTGCTCGACCGGCAATCCTGATGTTCAACGACGGGGATTGGGCAGAGGGGCGAACCCGGCTACAGTCGGCAAGGTTCTCTCAATGGCGTAGCCGCGCGGAAAGGCCAGTGGTTGTTGAAATTGGCGCTGGCAGTTCGATTGCTACGGTCCGGCATTTCTCACACAGCCAGGAAGCGCCCATCATCCGCATCAATCCCACTGAATATCAGGTTCCACGATCCACCGACGTCGGTATCCCGACGGGGGCTCTCGATGGAGTCTCAGGGATCGTTGCTGCCCTTGCTGAATTGGACTAATTCAATTCTTCCAGGAATCGGTCAGCCGCCTCGCCCGCAGCAACAAAGCTGCGCAGGACATTCCCCCCGGATTCACCCACCAGCAGATAGGCCAACTTATAACGTTCATCGGAATTGGCCAATCGCTCCAGTTCACGAACCTGCTGCTGAAGTCTCACGACGTCCTCGCTGAGCCAGCTCATGATGCGACGAACTCGATCCCCGATATTTACCTGATCTGACAATTCACCGAGTTCATGAATAACGTCGTGCTTCGTACCGATCCATTCGCTGCAGAGCTTTTCGACGTTGGAACGTGCGTCTATAGGCAGCTCAACATTTGCCAATTCCTTCTGGATGTAGCTTGCATTGCTCATCAAGGTCATTGCACACGACGACGCCGCACTGGAAAATTTCTCGACAAATTCATTGGACATTGATGGGGCTTGGCTTTCACTGTTTTCCCTCGGCGTCATGTATTCCTGGCTGAATGGCTTCCAGTCTTCCTCGGAATACAAGCGAAGAATGTACTCTCGGGCTGATCCCGGTTCCCATTGATACTTGCCGGAAAATCCATCCAAAAAGCCCAGCAAGTGGAAAAAAGCCCGTGTGCTGATCTCCCAATGGAGTTGCTCTCCAAGGTAATCACCATTTAACCCTTTGTAGCCATCGAGGCTCTTACGCAGGTCAAGGCAAAATTCTTCAATGATGCGACCGACCAAGGCTGGATCCTCCCCCACCTTTTCAGCAATACGGTCAGTCATCGAGCGTTCATTGGTCATGCGCTGCATCCTCGTCACAAACTACAGGCAAGAAAATACCACCGGTTTCACCATAGCTATAGGTTCGAGTATCAAGCACCTTTCCCTTCGCATGAAGTGAAACCGGAAGCCTGACATCAGCAGGCCGCGCGCAAGGTGACATCCGCCACCAGCGAAATTCGTTCGGCACTGGTCATGCCAGCCTCATCCGACTCGGAAAATAGGTCGGCAATCGCATCGTCACTGGCTCGATAGGCTCCCTTGCCGGTTCGCATCTCTGACCGGCTGTCCTGGAGACCAAATCCGATATCCCCGATTCGCCAGCTTCGACCGGTTGCTTGATCGATCACCTCGATCTGTCTCTTGGCGTCTTCGATGATCTGCATGCGCAGATCCTGGACAGTTTCCGTTACCCGTGCTGAGGGGATCGAGTAATTGATCTGCGGAAGTTTGAGCGACAAGCCCTCAGTACTGGCTTGGCGGGCACGTTCTTCAAGGTTATAGACCTCGCTGACCGGAATGCGAGTGGAGGCATTAAGGGTTACGCGTTCATAACCAACAGCTTCACCACCCCGTTTGATGGTGGAAAACGCCCAATCGGCCTTGATGAAATTGTTCAGGGCATCGCGGATTTTCTGTTCAAGCGCCTTGCGGTCGTTGTTCGATGTACTGACCAGCGAATGCACTTCCACGGTAATACGGGCATCCTCCTGAACAATCACCTTCTGCGCGAACAGCTTGAAGCGCAGGGTATCGTTGGGACGGATTAGCTCGGCAAGTTTTGTCAGATCGGACATCGCGTTTATCTCCTGGTAACACCGAATGCTTCGGCATTTGGTCAAGATAGACTGTGTGAAGATCATGGGATGAGCCAGCGCAATATTTCTGCCTGGATCATCCAGTGAGCTTCCAGCTTCGTAAGCTGAAGCGATGATCCAATTACATGAAAACCATACGACACGAGGCCGTACCCCATGGCTGCGTCACCTCCAGCTTCGCCAGAACGTCGCCCAACGCCCTGTCGAACCAGAACCGGTCTATTCGCTCTCCCATGCCACGCGCAATGCTGAACCTCTGGCCTATTTCACCGATTGGCAGAAGGAGGAAGCCAAATATCGGCTGAGAATCCTATGCGACTGGCTCGATGACAAACTGGACAACCCGGCGCATGTCACGTCGATCGGCAAGCGAGACCGGAGGGTCATCGTTTTCGACAGCCTGGCCTACAACATCCATTTCGATAGTCGCTTCGTCATCTCAGGCGAGATACTGAATGGTCGCTACGAATCGAACGACTTTTCCATCGAAATCGGTCGTCCGCTGACCTCCTCATACTGGCTGCGAAGCGTCATCAAGAACCTCAATCTTGCCGACGGTATCCAAGGAGATCTGATGTTCAATGCGTCGATCGCGGAAAATCTCGCTCAATGGCTTGCGGACTACGCCTACCGAGCCTTGCTTAGAAATCCCGATTTTCAGGAACTACGCAGGAATACCCTACCACGACTGTTTAAGCTACCCCGGGAAATCTACAGCATCGCGCTCGCTTCCCGGATTCGTCCGCAAGGCCCACTCCTGGAATCGAGAACATTGAATTACGTCTGGCGTAACGAGCCGGCATTCCGTCAGGTCGCCCGAGAAAACCCGCATCTCCTTCCCCTGCTGTTCGCCTACATCGAACAGATTCCTTCCGGAACGACGATTCGGACCAAAGATCCGATATTGACCCTGAAAACCGCGTTCCGTGATGCCGGTTTGTCGGAAGCGGCTTGGCGCTATGTGGTTCGCCATGGATCGAGATTATTCAAGATTCCCTGGCAGGTTGCCGCAGGCCAGCCACATTTAGAGGTCGCAATACGCTATCTGGCTGCCTTGGATTTCGTGGATCTCCCCCCGCCGCCGCCGCCATCAATCATCACGGCACTGCTGCACGGTTATAACCCCCACCGCAGAAACGATGCCAGGATTGGCGACCAGTTTCAGGCTGAAATTGATCCTGTCGCAATGCGTGCAGGACTTCTTGAAGCAGATCGCCGTCGCCGCTTTAATACGCTTGAAGGCTTTGACGAAGAGTTCCTGGGTGTCTGCTGGTGGTCTGAAGCGCTTGCTGCCCCTCTCGATGCCAATCAGATTCGAGCTGGGTGGCCTTGGTTTGTCCGCCGGTGGCAGGAAGCTGAAGAAGCACAAGCCATCCTCGACGACACAGACCACCTGCAATGGAGGACACGGCTGGGGGCTTTCAGGATGGGACGCATGGATGTCATCCCGATGGACTCTTCCGAAGCCCTTATTCGTGAATCGCTGGCCATGCGCAACTGCCTGCAAACCTTCATCGAGGACTGCGCCGATGGAAAATTCGAGGTCTATTCAGTCCGGGACGCTCAAAGTGGCAAACGCAAAGGGTGCATCGGCATTCGTTTCGACGACGAGATCCCAACCATCATCGATGTCAAAGGCTTTGCCAACACTCCGCCTATTGGGGAAGTTCAGCAAGTTGCTTATGACTTGTTTGTGAAACTGCAAGCAGTGAGCTTGGAGGATGACGAAAACGATGAAGTAAATTGGGCAGACAACTTGCCTGCCCTTCCTTGATGTTAATTATTTCTTCTTCGCCGCTTTCTTTCCAGCAACGGCGGTTTTGAAACCAGCACCAGCGGTGAAACGGGGTACGGTTGTGGCTGCAATCTTCAGTTCTTTGCCTGTCTGGGGGTTACGCCCCGTGCGAGCAGCACGTTTTGATGACTTGAACGTTCCGAAACCAATCAGGGTTACGGTATCGCCCTTAGATACCGCTTTGACGATCGCATCAATCGCTGCATCCAGCGCGCTTCCGGCTGCTGCCTTGGACAGTTCGGCATCTTTGGCAATAACTTCGATGAGTTCGGATTTGTTCATGGGATCTCCTGGATCATGGTTAAGAAGAGTTGATGCTACCGCCGATCAACCCTCGATCAATGCGGCAAACATCGATGACATCGCACTCAATTCGTACATTTTCAACTGCACTTTTAGCCTATTGCGCTACTTAGTGATACGCGCATTGAGCATAGCCTTCACGCTAAACAATTCCCAAAACGCCGGGTGCATTTTCCGTTTTCCAGACTCCCACTGTTGCCATACACGACAAGTTGTATGCAACATTACCGCAGCTTGAGTCTGAGTTAAGCCGAGCCTCTTACGAGCATCCAAGATTTCCTTTGGAAGAGGATTGCCTGATCCTGGCATCTTAGTTCCATAAATTTTAGAGACTTTTAGTATACATTCAGTGCGCGTATTATTTAGCTGATGATGCAAATCGAAGGAAGTCTTCAATGGATCGAGTAGTGTTGAGTTCTGTTTTGTTAGCTGTCCCTGCAATCGTGCTTGTCTATCTGGTCTTCCGAATAGCAAGTCTCGTGTTGAAATTGTTCCAAAGCGGGCGGATCGCGGATTCCCTAAGCCGGACGAGCCGGAACCAAACAGGGGTTACGATTGAAGCCTGACTGCGGATGGGGGGATTGACCATGGGTACGGCGACATTGGAAGAGCGCTACGCGGCGAATCTGCATGGTGTGC
>Ga0172367_10002365_pt1 | contig 25881 bp, 26 predicted proteins | sample Lak10m_FD_114542 | JGI IMG/M metagenome (GOLD analysis project Ga0172367, IMG submission 114542) | Freshwater microbial communities from Kabuno Bay, South-Kivu, Congo - kab_022012_10m | ecosystem: Environmental > Aquatic > Freshwater > Lake | place: Democratic Republic of the Congo: South-Kivu...
AGGATCACAACTTCCATTCCGGTGGATTTGGAAATTTCCCACAACCCCTGCTCCGCCTCCCATTTGGAAATCGCGTAGGGATCCTGCGGCTCCGGAGGATCACTTTCTGAAAAAGGGTGAGCACCAGTCGACTCGCCATTCACCTTGATCGAACTCAAGAAAACGAAGCGGCTAACCCCTGATTCAGCCGCCTGCCGTGCCAGATTCAAGGTGCCTCTGGTATTCACCAATCGAAATGCAGCCAACGGGTCAGCGACCTGGTCGCGCATGACATGCACACGTGCGGCGAGGTGGATGACACTATTGCAGCCCGCAAGAGCAACTTTCCAATTCGTCTCTGGGCCGATGTCACCCACCGCCACTTGGCCAACTGCTGGATTGCCCCTGACTGCTCCCATGAAAACAGCTGGGGAGCTTTTGATCAGCGCGTGACCGACAAGCCCGTTGGCACCGGTGACCAGGGTTTTATGCATGCTCAATAATTGGCCTTAGCAGGCAGAAGTTTGTTTTGCAAAAAACATTATTTTTTGGCATGCAAGCGAACCCCTGGGGCATCTTCAGCGCTTCCAATAAAATCAATACCATAAGAGACAAGCACCCGCCTAATCTGATCCAGGGTTCGGGCATGAGCTGAAGGCACACCAGAGCCTGCCTCTATACGCTTAATAGTAGCTACGCCAACACCTGTGGCAGCGGCTAACTCTGCAACACTGATTCTTAGCATCGAACGCGCCGCTCTTATTTGCTCACTTGTAATCAAACCAATTAGACCCTATATTGATACCTATGGTATCGTTTATGGTAAATTTAAATATAATATTACTTTAGCCATGCATGCTTCCAAAATTATTGGAAATAACGCTAGAAAAAATCAATGGAGCCTACTCTCCCGATTTGCCCAGAGAATAGAACGATTTAATTCTATGGTCATGGCTCAAATCAATCCATCCAAAAAAATAAATTAGTGAATGATAAAATTCGGAAGAAATTAAGCTGTACTTAAAAGAAATACAAAAAATAATGATCTGCGATTTTATATTTAATTCATATAGTTATAATTAGCATAAATCAGCACATGGAAATTGGTTTATGGTACAGCTAACTTCCAATGCTCAAAATGTAAGACATCAATCACTAGTTATCGTTAACCATACAGTTCTGATCTGGATTAAAGGATTAATCAATAATGAACGTCACAAATTACTTCAAAAAAATTAAAAAGTTCATTTCACAAATAGCTTGGGCTAGAAAGCTCAGAAACTATCAGCTTTATATTCATAGGGCCTTCAAATCTATCGCAGTCTCAAATAAGAAATTTACATATTCAAAGAGATTCGCATTTCTAGTGCATGAGCCGATGATGTATGTTCACTACGAGAGCGTTTGGAAGGCGCTAGGTAAAGAAAATTTTATTATTGTCACCACCAATCACTGCTTCACTGATTCAGTTGGTAATAAAAAACTTGGTACCAATAGATTCATGGAGAGCATTGAAGCGAATAACTACGAGATGATAGATGTAGAAACTGTTTTGTCATCTGGAAAAAAATTCGAATATTCAATTTCGAATCACATAATTTCCGGATCAACAACGCTTGAGGGGCCTGGACACGATACTTACTTACCATGTTTAGTAGGAAAAAATAGAATCAGGTTTATGTATGGCGCGGATTTAAGTGACGGATGGAGCCTCCAGCGGTGGAATGAAATTTACGACTATTTTCTTTGCCATGGAATTAACGACGAGAGGGAGTTAAGGAAGAGATTTAAGGGGCAAACTTATGTTATGGGATATCCAAGATATGATAGATATTTTTCAGAAGATATCGATTTAAGGAGCATTAGTAAAGAATTCAGCATTGACCCCAAGAAAAAAACATTGCTTTGGATGCCAACCCTAGGTGGAGAATACTCCTCAATTCCCATTTATGCTGAACCATTGTCATCACTTCAGAAAAATTTCAACATTATCATTAGACCTCATCCAATCTCTTTCGTGTCTGAAATAGAATATATAAATCTTCTAGATCGTTTCAAGTTTCAAATTGATTCAAATCCGTTAAGAGATATGAATGAATTATTCAAGCTTGCGGACATCGTACTTGCTGATAATGGAGGTACGCCTTTCTCCGCAATATTTCTCGGTAAAAATCTTATATTCCTGGATGTACCAGAGGATGTAATTGAAAATTCTGATTTTACTAATTATTTCAAAGAGTCATCTGTAATGCAGTTGAAAAAACATTTGCCAGCTTTAAAACAAGACCAAGTGCAAACACTTGCTGATATAGCCAACTCTGAAGAGTTCTATACTGAAAACACAAAAACCATCGAGATGTTATTTAAAAGTTTTTTTGATTCCCCTAGAGGAGGCGGGGCGATGCGTGTGGCGGAGATATTTACTAGGTTGCCCTAAGTAATCCCTCATTTTGATGATTTACTGAATGCTTCCCGTATGCGCATAATTACAGTTTGCAGCGAAGCAAAGACTTATCTTGTAGCGAACCTAGCCCTCTCAAAAAAATGCTCTGATGCTGTTATCAGATATTATTTAGCCTCTCTCTATTTAATGGATTAATTATGGTTATTTGGATTATAGGAATGTCAGGGGCTGGCAAAAGCACATTAGCAAAACATGTAGTTGGTCAATTACGTGAGTCCGGCAGAAAAGTAGCATTAATAGACGGAGATGTAATTAGGGAATTATTTGGTAATGACGTCGACCATACAATTGAAGGCCGCAGAAGAAATGCATCTCGCATTTCCCACCTAACCAAGTTCCTATCAGATCAAGATATTGATGTAGTTGCCGCGGTTCTTTCTATTTTCCCAGATTGGCAGAAATGGAATAGAGAAAACATTAAAGACTACTCGGAAGTCTATTTGAAGACATCACTACAAACCTTAATTCGGCGAGACACTAAAGGACTATATGCCAAAGCATTGGCTGGTGAGATTAAAAATGTTGTTGGAATCGATATAGTTTTTCCAGAACCGCTGAATCCTGACTTGGTAATAAACAACGATCTCGATATAAATGAGTTTGATGCGATGGTTGGTAAGGTACTAGACTTAGTAAATTCAACTCGTTAATCTCATGTCAACATTTATAAAAATTCTACTAACTCTTTTATTAGTCGAAATATTTATTTTCATAATTGTCCGTCTTTCAAGAAATTCCTTTCCATGGGTAATAACCGAGCAAGATGAAATTCCAATGCTTAATCAAAAAGCTCTTAAGAAGTTTTTTGATTACAGTTATGACTATAAACTTGGTTGGGTTAGAAAACCCAATACCACGGGTCTAGAACAAGGTCAGCAAGGTCAGATTGAATTTCACATTGATGACAAAGGAAGCCGATGCGGAGGGTTGTTTAATTCACAACCTAGGGTTGCTGCATTTGGGGACTCTTATGTTTTCTGCAGACAAGTGAACGATGATGAAACTTGGGAGGCGCTTCTAAGCAGAAAAGTAGGCTATGGCATTTTGAATTTTGGGGTTGGTAACTATGGTGTAGACCAAGCACTGATAAGATACAAAGAGTCAGCACTACCAGAAACTGTTCAGGTAGCCATTCTGGGGTTTGTCCCCGAAACTATCTGCAGAATTCAGTCATACTGGAAGCATTATCTTGAATTCGGAAATACATTTGCTTTTAAGCCTAGGTTCATTCTTAAATCAGGGAATCTTTTAACCCTAATAGAAAACCCAATAAAAGAATTCGACGATTACAATAAGCTAGAAGAATTGCTTCCAAATATCCGATCATTAGATTTGTTCTACAGCAGGAAATTTAGGCCTCTTCAATTTCGCCCCCCCTACACTGCATGCCTGCTTAGAAACCTCATTCGCCATTCAAAGCTTATTAGCCTTGTAATTTTTCGAGAATTTTGCAGGCATATAGGCATATTAAAGCCTTGGATTGAAAGCCTCCCGTTTTCTTTCATCATGAAAGAAAACATTAGAAACGCTCACAAACTCTATAGTGACAAAGATTCAACAGACTTATTGCGCGCAATTTTGTTGGAATTTAAAAGCTTGGCAATATCACGCGGCCATCTACCATTAATAGTTGTCATGCCACAATTATTAGATTTAAAACTAGTAAAATATGGTGAGGCTTCTTATAAGAATTTCTATCGCAAGCTAAGTAGTGAGATGTCAATAATAGACTTAACCAGTGAACTCCCCATGGAATCTCTTGATAGCTTGTATATCAATGATCAGTATGGCGGCCACTTTTCTGTCACAGGTAATAATTTTGTTTCCGAAAAGATTGCAAATTGGCTTAACAGAAATCTACATTAGAAATTATAGGAAATAGTTTTATGAGAATTACTTATCGGTATGCTAATAATAAAGATTATTGGACGAAAAGATGGGCTGACATTCCTGCGGACGAACCGATGGAGAACTCGGGTGTTTATCCTCTGAAATATGCTGAAATGACAGTAAAGGATAAGTCAGGGAAAATACTTGAGGCCGGTTGCGGCGCAGGGCGCATCTTGAGGTATTACCACGGACGAGGATATAACATCGTAGGTATGGATTTCATTGAGGTTGCCATTTCCAAACTCAAGGAAGCCGACCCAACTTTGCAAGCTGAAGTTGGCGACATCACCAACCTTATTTACCCTAACGAATCATTTAGATATTTTCTTGCATTTGGTCTCTATCACAATCTTGAGCATGATTTAAATAAAGCCATCCAAGAAACTTATCGAGTAATTGAACACGGCGGTTCAGTATGCGCTTCGTTTCGCGCAGACAATATTCAAACAAAATTGACAGACTTTCTGACTGAGAGAAAAACAAAAAAAAGCCGACGATTAAATAACGAACGTAGCTTTCACAAAGCAAATTTAACTCGTAGAGAATTCGAGGATTTATTTCGCAGTGTAGGATTCCGTATAGATTTTATTGGTCCAGTAGAAAACATGCCTATTTTGTATAAGTTTTCATTCTTTAGAGCTTCTGGTCATAAAATTTTCGATGAGAATAAAGCTAGAGCCGAAGGATATATGCTGTCATGGTTTGGACAAAAACTTCAGAACTTTCTTATGCGTTTTTTCCCTGACCAATTTTGCAATATATACGTATTAATAGCTCACAAAGATTAACTTTAGTATGTCATTTAAACTGATTGAATTCTAAAAAATTAATTTAATGTCTACTAATAATCAATCCAGAACTAAGTCTTTTGTTTTCGGAACTAAAGCAGAGACTCTTTTAAGTATTAAGTCAAACCTTACGGAAGCTACCATTCCGCATCTTTACTTTTTTTCTTTGAAAGAGTGGAACGAGAATAAAGAGGCAGTTTTAAATACAATTCATACAACATTCGGCGACAACCTTCTTGCCATTAGGTCTAGCTCACTTACTGAAGATGGCTCCCTACACTCTATGGCGGGAGCATTCTTAAGCCTCCTCAATATTCAGTGTTCAGACCGCGCTAAACTTCGGGACGCTATTGATCAAGTGGTAACCTCGATGACTGACAATCCGCGAGATCAAGTTCTGATTCAACCGATGGTTACCGATGTTGATGTCAGCGGTGTAATCATGACTTTTGACATGGTTCACGGTGCACCCTATTACTGCATTGACTTCGATGATGAGTCTGGTCGTACCGATGTTGTGACGAGCGGTCAAGGAGTCCACAAAAGCCTTTTTGTCTACCGCGATGTCGACCTTGAAATGATCAAGTCTCCCAGAGTCGCTTCTTTTATTCGGTTGGCACGTGAGTTGGAAAATATATGCGAATGCGCTGCTTTAGATATTGAATTCGGAATGAATCGTGCTGGGCAGCTTTTCTTATTCCAAGTTCGCAGAATCACCCTGGCCAGAAATTGGCACCCAGTAACAGTACCTCGCGTCAGAAGACAGCTATCTCATGTTGAGGAATTTTTGCGCAAATCTTTTAAGCGACGTCAGCGATTGCTTGGAGACAATACGATTTATGCCATCATGCCTGACTGGAATCCAGCTGAGATAATTGGCACCGCACCACGTCCGCTAGCTGCTTCGTTGTACCGTCAGCTGATTACAAAAGGTACTTGGTGCCAAGCTAGAGCATCAATGGGTTATCGAGACCTTGGTGAAACCGACTTGATGGTGCTAATCAACCACCATCCCTACATTGACGTCAGATGCAGTTTCAACTCATTTCTTCCTGCTCAGATATCGGAAGTCATTGGGGAAAAGTTAGTGAACGCATGGTTGGAACGCTTAAAATCCAAGCCTGAATTTCATGACAAAGTCGAGTTTGATGTCGTGCCGACCTGCCTCGATTTTTGCTTCCAAGAGGATTGGGATGATCGTTCCCCCGGCATCTTGAATCAAGAAGAATTCAAGGAGTTTCGAATAGCTCTTAGAAACTTGACCAGGGAGTGCCTGACTCCATCTCACAATAATACTTTTTATCGAGCACTGGAAGCCTCTTCTCAACTTGAAAAGGTCAATCTGTCTTGCATCGAAGATAAAGACGGTTACTCGCATTTGGATCTTGCATGTCACTTGCTAAATCAGTGCAGAGAACTTGGAACGTTTTCATTTGCAATTGTTGCTCGACATGCATTTATTGCTGAGGCCATTCTTCGTTCAGCAGTCCGCAGAGGCGCACTCAGCGAAGGGCGCCTTAATGAATTCAAACGTAGTATTAAAACAATCAGCGGAACAATGCTGGAAGACTTCGCGTCGGTCAGTAATGGTGGACTATCAAAAAAGGATTTCTATAAAAAATATGGCCATCTTCGCCCCGGCACATATGAAATTACTTCTCTTCGTTACGACGAACGCGATGACTTATTCACGGAGGCTATGCCGGAAACATTCACTGAATCGAATTCAAGCTTTGAGTTAACTGATACCGAACGCTGCGCTATTGATAGGTTGCTCACTGAGGCTGGCCTGAATGTTCTTGATGCTGATCAGCTAGTGAATTATGCAAACCAAGCTATCGCTAACAGAGAGTATGTGAAGTTTGTATTTACTAAAACTCTATCAGATGCGCTTTCTGAGGTGATGCGATGGGGTGGGTTACATGGACTGTCACGAGATGATCTCTCTTATCTGACCTGGCCGGATATCTCAGATAGTTTGTTTGTTCCAATAATTGACGATATTGACAGGCATTACCTTGCCAAAGCCGAAGAGGCCAGAATTAGTCTTTCCTCTGCACACGCGCTAAAGCTCGGGCACATCATTACTGCGGTCAGAGATATATACGTTGCGACACTTAATCGAAGCGTTCCAAACTTTGTTGGGTTAGGCACAGCGACCTCTAAAGTGATTGAGTTGGAGGCGAATACACCTACCAGCATAAATATCAAAGGTCATATTGTGTGCATTGAGAATGCCGACCCCGGATTTGACTGGATTTTCACGAAGAGTCCCGCCGCTTTAATTACTCGTTTCGGCGGTGCAAATTCTCATATGGCCGTGCGTTGCGCTGAGTTTGGTCTGCCTGCTGCCATTGGTTGTGGAGACCAGATATATCAGCGCGTAATCCAGGCTGGCAGCGTTGAACTCAACTGCGCTGAAAAAATATTAAGACCCTTGTATGTCAAATAAGGCACTTAAGCTGGGTATAACTATGCGGGTTCTGGAAGCGCAGGGATACTCCGAGCCAAGAGATGCCCTTGCCCAGAACTGGACGACATTCATTAAAACTGCGTTACCGGAAGCAGCCTGGCTCCTACTCCCGAATATCGGGAAAGAAGCCATTCGTGATTACTGTGAAGAATGGGGTATCAATCGGCTGATACTCACAGGCGGTGAAGACATTGGACAATCTAGTATTCGCGATGAAACAGAGATGGATTTGCTATCTTGGGCGAGGGATAAGCATATTCCTGTCCTTGGAATTTGTCGTGGAATGCAACTAATCGCAGATTGGTCGGGTGTCAAACTGAGGCGTGTCGATGGGCATGTCAGTGTAAGGCATAAGCTGCAGGGAGATTTGACCCAAGAGGTCAATAGTTTTCACAATTGTTCACTAGTCAGTTGCCCACCTGGCTTTGATGTATTGGCAAGATCTCCTGATGGAGAAATCGAGGCCATCCAAAACAAAGCCCTTAAATGGGAGGGATGGATGTGGCATCCTGAACGAGAAATTCCAGTATGTGGTAACGACGTCATCAGATTACAAAGGTTATTTAAATGAAGGCCATCATACTTGCTGCAGGTCGTGGCAGTCGCATGAAAGATCTGACTGACGAGCGCCCTAAATGTCTCGTTGAAATTCATGGTAAACCATTGATTAATTGGCAAATAGAAGCCTTGATAGCTGCCGGAATATCCGAAATAGCCGTGGTTACCGGTTATAAACGTGAAATGCTTTCAAATCTTGGGCTAGTCGAATTCCACAATACTCGTTGGGCTGAAACTAACATGGTCTCATCACTTTCATGTGCGCATGAATGGTTGATTGCCGAGCCATGCATCGTAAGTTATTCCGACATTTTTTATGATGCCTCCGCAGTCAGCTCTCTTATGAAAATTAATACAGACTTGGCAGTAACCTACGACCCTAACTGGTTAAAGCTTTGGGAAAAAAGATTCGGGGATCCCTTACTTGATGCTGAAACATTTCGTATTGACTCTAACGGTCGCTTGCTAGAAATCGGTAACCGCCCCAATACAGTCTCTGAGGTTCAGGGACAGTACATGGGGTTGCTACGATTTAATCCTGAAGGCTGGTCTGAAGTGCTTCGAATTCGCTCAAACTTAACACATGCAGAGTGCGACAAGATGCATATGACGGGCACGCTACAGAAGGTCATTGATGCCAATCGAATCCCGGTTCGAGCTATTCCGTACAGTAAGGCATGGGGAGAAATCGACTCTGCGGATGACTTGGCGGCATACCAGAACTAATTTTGAATGCTTCTGGAATGCAATCAATTCTCTCGATTTCTAAAACAGTCAAGGAACTGACCGAGAAGGGCAAACTCAATCAAGCATTAGTGTTGGTTCATGATGCCGTAGAAAAAGTATTCACTGAACCCCTCTGCACATCACAAGTTTATGGTTCAAAAAAACTCGACCAGCTTTGTCAAAAGATTGGGAATATCAATTTAAATTCTGTAAGTTATACGGGTCTTGATCTTTCTAAACAGAGGATTAGTTCTTCTACAATCGTCTACATCGTCACTAAATTACAAAAGTCCGGCGGTCATACCCGAGTTATATCAGACTTCATTGCCGCACAACCAACTAAGCAGCATCTAATTCTATCGACCGAGCTGAGTGGAAGTTCAGACGATGCATGCCTGGAAAAATTTGATATCGAGCGCGCACCTAAAGGTAATTTTCAGAAGAAACTTACATGGCTGCAGCGACGATTAATTGAATTAACACCCGAAAAAGTCTACCTATTTAATCATCATCAAGACAGCGTGGCTGCAGCAGCGATACAGCCTGAAATGAACTTGGATGGCTACTTTTATCATCATGGTGACCATCACCTGTGCTTAGGCCTTTTTCTGGGTCATCTAAAGCACATTGATCCTAATCCCGCGAGTTTCGCTAGTTGCCGGCATGAGTTTGAAATCAACAACTGCTATATCCCTTTGACGGTAGCTGACCAAGGCCCCAGGGCAGCTGATTTTGAGTTTATGAGCGCAGGGCGTTTGACCACTTGTACAGCTGCAAGATCAAACAAGGTTGAAATCCCATATTTCGTCAGTTATCTGGATTTAATTCCTGAACTTATAGTGAAAACGGGAGGAAGACATATCCACATTGGACGCTTGAGTCCCTGGGGAAAATTCAGGTTAGAAAGAAATCTAAAAAAGCACGGAATTAATCCTCAGCAATTTATCTATATCCCATGGGTACCCAGTGTTTGGAAAGCTCTTCATGAATGGAAAGTAGACCTGTACATTGCCTCATTTCCTTATGGTGGAGCGCTAACTTTAATCGAAGCGATGGGAGCTGGTGTACCGCTAGTTATTCACAAGCATATATTCTCTAGAATCTTAAGTTGTATAGATATTGCATATCCGGGCGCATCCCATTGGCAGGACCCTAATGATCTAATTAGTTTTTGCCAGAACGCCAATCCTGATGATCTAAGGCGTGAATCAGAATCAGCAAGATCGCATTATGAAAAATTTCACCATCCGGCGATTTTGGCTGGAATCCTAAATTCTAAAACTGGAAACAATCTCCCACCAGAACCCTCCAATAGAGATTATTCAATCGGGCGTGATGAACTGGCCATCTGGATTGAACAACAGGTGACACTCAGTCATCTAATTTCAAGATGGCTATACCGTCTTCTTAGAAAATTACGCGCACGGCTATCCTGGTGAAATTAGACTTACATTGGCTACAAAAACTAAAATTCTGGCTCAAAACAACTTTGATTTACTGCGTTTTTTGTTTGCAGTAATCGTATTCCTAGTTCACGCGCACACCTTATCTGGCTCTGAAGACCTTGCTTGGATTTCGAAGCTGCTATCTGCTGAAGTGGCAGTCAAATCATTTTTTGTTGTAAGCGGTTTTCTTATTTTCATGAGCTATGAGAACTCTACAAGCCTTGGCACTTATTTTGAGAAGCGTATAAGGCGGATTTATCCAGCTTATTTTATTGTTGTCGTTGGATTCGGTTTTTTTGCCGTCCTACTCACTGATTTGTCTCTACCGGAATACTTCTTATCAAACCAATTTTACAAATATCTGCTTTCAAACCTATTGTTCTTGAATTTCTTATCGCCAAACTTACCCGGCATATTCGAAGAGAACCTATATCAAGCTGTTAACGGAGCCCTTTGGACCCTCAAAATTGAGGTGATGTTTTACTTAGTAGTCCCATTGATGGTGTTGTTCTTTAAGCGCGCAGGGTATGGAATAGGCATATCTATGGTCTATTTAGGATCTTTCATATACTCAATGCTTCTTCAAAAGCTTGCGATTGTGAACGGAGAACAAATTTACTATGAGCTGCAAAGGCAATTACCTGGGCAACTTATGTATTTCATGGGAGGAGCTTTTGCATACTACTTCTATTCAGAATTTAGACAATTCTCAAAAATTATCTTTTGCAGTGGACTTACCATATTAGCTATAGAGCCATGGCTCCCATTGGATTTTCTGGAACCTTTAGCAATTTCCACAGTAGTAATTTATATAGCCTTATTCTTTCGACATATAGGGAATTTCGCCAAGTTTGGTGACTTTTCATATGGCATTTATATTATTCACTTCCCTATTTTGCAGTCCCTAATTCTAATTGGCTTCTTCAAAACAACGCCTCTCACCGAGCTGCTGCTTACCGCCATTTTGATTCTAGTAATGTCATATGCTTTGTGGCATTTAATAGAGAAACCTTGGCTTAAAAGCTCATCGCATTACCTTACAAGCCATTCACGATAATTAGGCGCTGCTCATGCAAAAAACATCCGTTACAGTCTCTATTGTTAGCCATAACCAGAACCATCTTGTACAAAACTTATTGGCCGATTTGGTTCACTGCCACGAAGTTTCAAAGATTATTGTTACTCACAATTTGCCAGAATCGAAGCTCGATATACCACCTGAGTTGAAAGACAAATGCGAAGAGATTTTTAATTCTTTCGTTAAGGGGTTTGGAGCGAATCACAACCAGGCCTTCAAAATATGTAAGACCCTGTTTTATTGTGTCATGAATCCTGACATTAGGTTGCCGACTAGTCCATTTACAGAACTCTTAAAAGGATTTGATCAAGAGAATGTAGCGCTAGTTGCGCCAGCGATTTTTAATTCTGAGGGTGCGCTAGAAGACAATGCTAGAGACTTCCCTACACCCAAAGGCCTTATTTTAAAGTCAATGGGAATCTCAAGTGGAAGACACTACTTTGAAAATACTGACGTCCAAGTTTTTCCTGATTGGGTAGGCGGCATGTTTATGCTATTTAAGGCAGAATCTTACAGAGCACTTAGTGGGTTTGATGAAGAATATTTTCTTTACTACGAAGACGTGGATATCTGTTTTAGATTGAGAAAACTTGGACTAAGCTTAAACCTCTTACCTCAGGTACATGCTGTACATAATGCTCAAAGAGCAAGCCACAAAAATCTTAGACATTTGAGATGGCACATAAGAAGCATGTTCAGGTATTTACGGAATCACTTCACACAGCTTTGATAGATATTCACAGTAATGTTTGCAAAACCACTACATTCATAACTATTAATACACCACTCCCCGCCCAATTTAGTCTAATGTGAAATTAGACGCTTTTCCCTTACAAAATCAAAGAAATTACATAAATTACACATTATCCATATCAAAGAAATAAGCTTAATGAAGTATAGATACCTGGCTTCAAAATGAACTAATAAACTAAACACGGTTGTTCCAAAAAATAGCCCAGAAAAAATTAAAAGCTCACCACCAATTCTCTTACTAAATGTGGCAGCCAACACCAAGGAAAGCACCCCTAAGAACAATATTAAATTCAAATTTACTGGAAAAATAGATTTTATACTCTCTGCGTAAGGATCCTGCATCCAACTCCTCCAGAAATAAGGCCATTTATACAAAATAAAATCTACTGGCCTAGAAATAATGGATTTAATCGCTTCGCTACGATAGTCCTGAGCATTGATAGTTATTCCTAAATTCCTCTTCTCAGCATATTCTTTACATTTATCTGGATTGATTTCACAAACCGCATGAGCCCCCCCTTGCGCCATAAAGCCTGCACCATTTTGTACTAGCCAGTCTTCTGTGTGCCAAACACTCTCAAATGCATATGTAGTATTAGCTAACACCGGCCCAGCGCCACTCAAAGCCATGAAACTTTTATAGGGAATAACGCTTACTTGATAAACCAAAAAAATTGAAATTAATCCGACAGCCATTTGCTTGTTAAATGCCTGTATAGCTCCATCTCTTAATCTAAGATAGATATATATAAGCCCCAACAAAATAAACCCTGCAAGTATCAGGGCATGGAAAATGATGTCAAACTGAGCTCTAATATACGAAGATATTGCGAATAGTAGCCCTAGTAGCATCGTGTGAATAAAAGAAAATTTCTTCTTCAGTCTGACTGACTGCCAGATATCTAAAACGGCAAATGTGAAAAGTGCAGTAGATATTGGCTCCGACATTAATAGTCCGTCACGGAAATAAAACCTCGTTACATAGGGTAGAAGTAACAAAAACAGTGGGGCAAAAATCAAATACTTGGAAGGCTGTTTCATGAAGGTTACTAACAACGAATAAAGCTTCAGAAACACTAATGCCCAAAGAAGGCTTGTTATTACAAAGAGGGCAAGGGGTATTGGTGCGCCAACCTCCTGGATCATCATTTGAATGAAAGGGAAACCAGGTGGCCAAGTTCCAAAATAATATTTATTTATTGATGCGACCAGCCCATGGTCACGAAGAACCTCAGCATATTTCACATAAGACGCCACATCCATGGCCCCATAACAGCTAACGATCTGCTCTTCTGATGAAAATAATGTGATGGGGCCTAGTGTTGCGCAAAGAGTATTATTTATAACTATTCCGTTAATCTGGAACGTCAAGAGCAAAATAGATAAAAGATAAAAAAGAAAAATACTACTTGATTTGAAATTTCTTTGATAAGGATCAAGTCTCAGCATATACACCTTGACTTCCATTAAGCTTTTCAATGTGAAAACTTTAGTTGGATAAAAATTTTTATTGCTATTTATTTGCCAGCCCTACTATAACAATACCAAACGCAATGCAAATCATACCAACCCATTGTAAGGAGAGGATAGGTTCATTTAAAAATACTCTTGCGGCTAGGACAACAGCAACAAACTGCGCTGCCGCGAACGACTGTGCAAGGTTCAACGGCGTAAAACTTAGAATATATAGATACAGTAACGCCGCAATGCCCAAGCAGACAATGCCAACAGAAACCTGCCAAGAAAACAATTTACTTATATACGCATCTCCACCCGGCCTCATACCAGTGGCACCAATTTTAAGAAGTATATTGGCCATTACCGTACACGAAATCATCGCAACAAAACTTAAAAAAACCTTCACGACAAATCCTTAAATGGTTTTTGAGCAACTCCTATGACCTGCAACCCCGCTCGACCAAGTCCGGGCATTTTCAAGAGCAATTCGTCAAACAATGCAGCAAATTTAGTTATAAACCTTATGCCTGGTATAAATCTGAAAAGTCTATTAAAAATGAGGACATCACTATTCATAAAAATACAAAAGCCTAGGAAGCCAGCCGTCCTCCAAGCTATCAACTTGAATCCTTTATTTACTAAAAGAGGCACTGTTTCTTTCCAAACCAAAGGACGCTCAGTGTCTGCATCAAGGGCGGGTGATAGCCTGTAGATAATTGCACGTAGAAATTTCCATAGATAGAAGTCACTCACAGGCTCACGAAAGTAAAACTTCCCTCCTGGCTTCAATATTCGGAATATTTCAGAAAATAGCGCCTCACGATTCGGTACATGATGGATACCTCCCAACATCACCACTGTTGAGAATTTGTCATCAAGAATGGGTTGCTTTGTTGCATCACCTTGAACGAACATAAATGAATTATGCTCCCTATGTTTTTGCAACGCAGCTTCTAACATATTAGTTGATATATCAATTCCTAAACCACTTACATTATTAGTCCCAACAAATGCGAGAACTTCTCCCTGACCGCAGCATATCTCCGCTATCGAAGATAAGTCAGCATCTTTGAAATACTCATTGAAAACTTTATCTAAGTATTTGTTGTATTCCTCAGTATGGGGATAAGATAAGTTTTCTATATATTTTTCCGCAACTTTGTCATAGTGCTCTTTCTGTCTCGCAGTCTCGTTCGAAATATATTCTGTAGCGAACAACGGTATACCGCTGTTCGATATTTCATATTTATGGACACCATCATCAGTAATTAACTTATTGTCATTAAATACTAGTGGACGGTGGCTTACTGGACAGCAGAGCCAATCAAGATGAATTATTTGCTGGTTCTTTAACATTTCAGTTTTCGTATTATTTATATCATCAAACTCAAATATATTTATACAAATATTTATTCAAACTTTTGTTGCCAGAGCCAAGACTGAAACTCCGAATGGCGGCTTAATAAAACGGGCTGTTTTTATGTCTAGTTCAAAAATTTTAGCCATAACATAGTTAATGAAATCCGAATTGATTTCATTTTCACTATGAACTTTAATTTTAAGCCAGGCGATTAACTTTCTAGCGATATATATTGGGAGGAAAAGAAGATAATTAAAATAGTAAATTTGTTTTACGACAAATCCACAAGCCATCAACTTGTCATTCAATTCTTTCAACAAATATCTTCTCTTGTGATGCGAAACTTCGTCCTGCAGCCCCCATAGACTCTGAAAAGCCGGAACTGTGATCAGCACACTTGCACCTGGCTTTAGAACTCGATAAATATCTTTCAACGCTAGGTAGTCATCATCAACATGTTCAATAATGTCAGTGGACAGGATAAAGTCATAAGTGTTATCAGCAGAGGGAATATTACAGACATCCCCTTTTTGAACCGTACCCAGCCCTTTATCTTTACACCATCTTATTGCATCGTCACTCATATCCAAACCACGCACATTGGAATAACCGGCTTCGCTAAGCATTCTTAGATTGGTCCCGGTACTGGTACCTATGTCCAAAATCTCTGAGGTTATCGGCAATTTCAATTGCTGAATTATTGAAATAAACAGTTTTCTCCTACCAACAAACCACCAATGGGTAGCCTCTACTTGTGCTTCAACTTCATAAGTGGCGTAGTCCATAATACTTTCCCATTCAGATTACAGGTTCACTTAAATGTTTTTGCAAGACCAACAAGTTCCATAGAAATAGGCGATTATCCCGATTTCCTTCCATATGATCTGATCTCATTTTTTTCACAAAGTCACTATTCAATCCCGGTATATCAGTGCCCTCAATTGGCCATGTCTTAAGCCACTTGGTTAAAGGGATTCCAAAACCTTTCTTCTTGCGGTGGATCAATTCTTCCGGAAGGATATTCGCCATTGCTTTTTTGAGAATGTATTTGGATATCCCTCGATGAAGCTTCAGATTAGATGGTAACTTTTGTGCAAAATCCACTACATCGTTATCGAGGAAAGGCGCCCTCACTTCCAAACCGACCATCATCGAAGCACGATCAACCTTCGTTAATACCCCATCCTGTAAGTAGAAGCGTGTGTAGAACTCACTAGTACGACTAACCATATCATTCGCACCGCTGTCCTGCCATGCCCGTATAACATCATCATAAAGCTCATCGGCCTCGACTGGAGTACGCATGAGCTCAGAGAGTTCTTCGACCTGTAATGGGGCTAACCAAACTGGATTCCAAATAGCCATAGGATACTGGAGCCCCTGTAGTGTTCGCTTGAGCTTAAATTCGAAACTAAGATAGCCTTCCGATGCCGGCAATCGGTTCACTTGGGTCAGGATAAAATTTCGCAAGGCTCTTGGCAGCATTTGACAGTAAATCTTTGCAGGCCCAAGTGCTTGGAATGGTGCATAACCTCCAAAAAGCTCGTCACCACCGTCCCCACCAAGCGCAACGGTTACCGATTGCCGTGCAAAGCGTGAAAGCAGGTAGGTTGGTAAAATCGAGCTATCCCCCATGGGCTCATCCAGCATGCCCAACACATGGTCGGAAATTGACCGAGCCGAATCAATTTCCAAAATCTCCTCGGAATGTTGGGAGCCAAAATGCTGGGCGATCATTCTCGCCATTTCAGACTCGTCGAACTGCTTTTCTCGAAAACCAATAGAAAAAGTTCTGACACGACCAGGCAACTCATCTTGGGAGGCACAGGCCAACACGCTGCTAGAATCGATCCCCCCGGATAGGAATATTCCGACCGGGACATCGGCAACCATTCTCCGCTTGACCGCTGTGGTCAAGCGAGAGCGCAATTCCTCCGCCAGATCATCTTGATTCGCAACCTCATAGCTACGGTCAGGCTGCACGCGATATTGCCAATACCGGTGAAGGCTTGCACTTGCCTTGGGGATGTCATAGATCAGGTAATGTCCTGCCGGCAACTTTGCAACATTACGGTATAGAGAATATGGTGCTGGGATAAACCCATATCCGAAATATTTTTGCAGACTTACTGGATCAATCTCCTGACGGATGCCTGAATGGACAAGTAAAGCTTTAAGCTCTGAAGCAAACGCAAACTGTCCATTGAATAGTGAGTAATATAAGGGTTTCTCACCAAAACGATCACGTGATAAAAACAATTGCTTGCGGCGCTGATCGTAGATACAGAACGCGAACATGCCATTCAGTCGCAGCAGGAGATCTGCCCCCCACTCCTCATATCCATGGACTAAGACTTCCGTGTCACTGTGGTGCGATTTGAATAAATGGCCCAGTTGCTGAAGTTCGGCACGTAGCACCATATGATTGTATATTTCACCATTGAAGACGATGCCTACTGTATTGTCTTCATTCCACATTGGTTGTTGGCCGCCAACAATATCCGTGATGGAAAGCCGACGATGCGCCAGACTAACTTGACCTTCTCCACAGAAATGGTATCCCTCACCATCCGGACCCCGATGCCGAATAGAATCGGCCATAGCTTTTAGTAACTGATCATTGCGCGGACCAACAAATCCCGCTATTCCGCACACGTATGCACACCCTCAAGATTACGCGTATCCCGGACGAGATAAACTGATTTATTTTGCGACTCAAAATAAGTACGCATCACAAGCTCTGCCAATAGCCCCATCAAAATAGACATTACTCCTGTAATAAAGGCCATCACAACCAATAATGGCAATGGTGTTTGAATAAAAGCAGTATTTTCGAAAAATTTTAAATATACGGCATAAAAACCAGACATAAATGAGACCCCGATACTCAGCACTCCAAATCCACCAAACACATAGATTGGCTTTGTAGCATATTTAGCAAGGAACTTTACAACCAGCATATCCAGAATGACTTTGACTATTCTTTCTAGTCCATACTTAGATTGGCCATGAATTCTTGGGTGATGCTTTACTGGCATTTCCGTAACCCTTGCTCCGAGCCAGCTTGCATAAATCGGGATAAATCGATGCATTTCCCCATAAAGCTTTACGCCTTTAATAACATCGCGATGATATGCCTTGAGTGAGCACCCATAATCGTGGAGATGAACCCCGGATATCCAGGAGATTAGTTTGTTGGCCAATCGGCTCGGAAAGTTGCGTCGCAGAGCAGCATCTTGACGCTCCTTTCTCCAACCGGAGACTACCTCGTAACCTTCATCAAGTTTTTCAATTAGTCGTTTGACATCAGCCGGATCGTTTTGGAGATCGCCATCCATTGGGACAATAATTTCACCTCGCGCATAATCTATTCCTGCCATCATCGCAGCTGTTTGACCATAATTGCGGCGCAGATTAACCACCTTAAAACGATTGTCCTTGCTTGCCACCTCAAAAAGTAGCTCTTCGCTGCCATCCTTACTTCCATCATTTATAAGGATGACTTCAAACTCCCTTTGCAATAAAGGAAGTTCGGCAACAAGTTTTTGATAAAGCAGAAATATGTTTTCTCGCTCATTAAAAATTGGAATGATTACTGAAATCATGCATTCTTTCTGGAATATCGTTATTTAAATTGCTTAAGTGCGCCGATTACATGGCCGATGTCATCTTCTGTCATAGCAGATGACATCGGCAAACTAAGCACCTCTGTCGCTAACAGTTCTGCCAGAGGTAGTTTAGAGTCGCTAAATCTTTGATAGCAGGATTGCCGATGCGGCGGTATGGGGTAGTGAATGACTGTGGAAACACCATGACTCTCCAGGTGTTTCCGCAACAAATCTCTTTTCCTAGAACGAATTACATACAGATGCCACACCGGCTCGGCATAATCCGGGACAAATGGCAAATTAAATTCAGTAGATACAAGTTGACGAGAGTATTCAGTTGCAACACGTCTGCGTGCTGCATTCCAATCATCCAACATAGCCAGCTTTAAGCGAAGAAAAGCTGCCTGCATTTCGTCAAGACGGCTATTGTAGCCAGCAACATCATGCTGATATTTAACTTTAGACCCATAGTTACGCAGCTCTCTCACCTTGTTTGCTATGGCTTGATCGTTTGTCAATACCGCCCCACCATCACCTAATGCACCCAGATTTTTACCCGGATAGAAGCTCGTTGCAGCTGCATGTCCAAGAGAGCCTGCCCGTCGTCCATTGTATCGAGCACCCTGGGCTTGTGCAGCATCCTCAATAACTAGCAGACCATGGATCCGTGCAATTTCGTTAATGGGATCCATGTCTGTAGTTTGACCATATAGGTGAACAGGTATGATCGCCTTGGTTCTAGCTGTGATTGCTGAACCAATCGCACTCGGATCAATGTTATGGGTTTTCTCATCAGGCTCTACAGGAACCGGTATAGCTCCACATTGACTAACCGCCAACCATGTAGCAATAAATGTATTTGAAGGAACGATGACCTCATCACCCTCCCCAATTCCATATGCCCTCAGTAACAAATGAAGGGCGTCAAGACCGTTCCCAACGCCGATGCAATACTTGACTTCGCAATATTGGGCGAACTCACTCTCGAAAGCCTCCAGCTCTGGCCCCATAATGAACCATCCCGAGTCCATCACTCTTTTGTAGGCAGAATCCAGTTCGTGACGGATGGGTTCATGCAACTTTGCAAGATCCAGGAAAGGCACCTGTTTCATTTAATCTTATCCCTAACATCTTTAATGAATTCTTTGTAGTCACGATAATAATCCCCCTCATCATAAAACTCGGAGGCGAGGACCATACAAACAGCACCTGATGAGAAATTATCAATTTCTCGCCATATCATGGGGCAAACGTAAAGCCCACAATAGCTTCTGTTAAGTTGAACAGTTTTTTTTACATAGCCATCGTCAATGTGAATATCAAATGATCCCGCGAGCGCGATAATCAACTGATTAAGTTGCTTGTGCGCGTGACCTCCACGCTCAGCCCCTCCCGGGACATCATAAAGGTAGTAAACCCGTTTGATATCGAATGGTATGTGTCGACCGGATTCTACAAATGTTAATTTTCCACGGGGATCACTGATCACTGGCAATTCAAGGATTTTGCAATCTTCAATCATCTTTGGAATCCTTGCCGGCTCCCCAATCCATAGTCACATCTGGAGGATAGCCACGAGAGAAGTGATCAGTCCAAGGATAGGCCGACCTCCCGCTACCATCACGCAGCTTGATAATACTCGTATCGCCCAAAACCCTGGCAGGAACCCCAGCCACAACCGTTCCAGGGGGAACATTCTTGGTCACGCAGGCTTTCGCTGCAACCAGCGAATGTTGTCCCACGGTCACCCCGGGAAGAATCAATGCGGCCGCAGAGATACTCGCAAAATCTTCAATAGTGCAACCCAACAGCACTTCACTTGGTGGCGTCGGATCATTAGTAAGCACCACATAGGGCAATATCCATACAAAGTTCCCTATGGTAGTTTTCTTGCCCACAAACACATTCGACTGGAAGCGAACGTAGTCCCCTATTACACAATCACCCTGTATTTCGCTGGAACTGCCAATCTGGAAACCTGAACCAGCTTTTGTATTCTCCCTAACCGTTACCCGATGACCGGTAACCAACCAAGGTCCAAATGAAGAAGATTCATAGAAAATGGCATGCGATCTGATCAGCGAATCACTTGACAGAGACAATGGCGTACCATCTCCCAACGCGGTTGGGATCCCCAATTCGCAATAGGCGCCAACCTTTACCCGATCACCGAGCACTACATTTCCATGCACAATTGAGTATGCGCCGATTTCAATATCTTCGCCCAACTCGGCATCGGGAGAAACGATAGCGTTTTGGTGTATTTTATTCATAGATCAATTGATTAAAGCATCAACCAAATCAGATTCGGACACCTTAAAATTACCGTGTATGCCATAACCCTTCTTCTGCACTATTTGCCCTAGTACATAAGAAACATTGAGTTTTAGTGGACTCAGCATTTCCGCCCAATATCGATAAATCATTTTTTCATGCTTGGCCATTAATACAACCACTTCCGCATCTGGCCCAGCAAAAACAGCATTGGCCAATGACGCCCCTGTTGGAGCGACGATCAATTTTGCACGGCTGAATAATGCCACTTGCTCCGCAAATGAAAGCTTATCGGTATCAATAACAGTAAACCCTCGGCTAACTAGTAAGCCCTCAATATCTGACTGGTTAACTAGTTGCCTAATGATTCCCTTTCGCCTGAGGTATAGCTTTGTTGGCCAATCTTGTCGAGAAAGTTGATCAGATACTCTAATAAATGACTTATTAATCGTGCATAGAGCCACAGGACTGAATCTGCCATGAGAATGAGTTTGACCTGGCACGGAACGTTGATCAAATGGTACATAGCCAGTCACCGAGACTACATATAATTTGCTGACTTTGACTGCTTTGTCCTTTTGCAGCCGGTAGATCATGCGACCGTCACGCACAACAAGAAGCAAGCTCTTCATCAAATTAGGATGGAGCCGTTCGTTGACTATAATCGGCACTCCCTCAAATCTTGCATCATTCACAAACAAGGCAATTCTGGGCAACACTTCAGTTAGCCAATGAGAGTAGTTCTCTGAACAGGCATCGACAAAGGTAGCAGCAGCATCTAAAAACTCAGGAAAAGGATCGTGACGTAACCAACAAATCCTTTTGGTTTCGCTATTAATCAATGCCCTAAAATGCAGTTCTTCAGATGTGGAATCACATACAAAGTCATAGAAATCATGGCAAATCGCCTCATGTTCTTTAAAAACCAGATTGGATGCACCATAAATAATGCCATCCTCAATCAAAGCCACATAAATTTCCGGGCAAGAATCATATCTGCGACCGGATCGCAAAAGCGATCTATCTTCCGCCGGGTAAACTCTTGGTGATATTGGAACAATCGGTTGCTGCTCATGCAGAACAAACACCTGCTCCGGGTGGCGGCTTGAGTAATCTTTCAAAGGCACCAGCTGAAGTGATACTTTATTGAAACGCTGTGGAAAATACTTTTGAACCGTACGCAATATAATCGGAACCAGGGAGCGCCAAATATTAATCACTGTCGCCCTGATGATCGGGTATCGCTTCAAATATCGTCTGTAAAACCAAGCCATGCGGGAAGCCACAAGGGCCGAATATATATTTTTTTCACCCTGCTTATCAAAGCGGAGTACACGTAGCCGCCCAGCGACTTCTCCAATATCTGGAATATCTATTCTTTCAGCAGGCTTCCATGGAGCAATTATTTCTTCATGCATTTCTTCATGCATTTCTTCCTGTACTTCTTTACTGTTAATTTTTCTCAGTATTTCCTGGTTTGTTGAGAGTATCGACTGCAAAAGCTGATGCTGACTATCCAGCCTATTATGGATTTCGGAAATGGCACGCTCAGCACATGAAATACGCTGGTCGTCACGATCATCAAAAGCTTTATGCATTTGGCCTACCCATCAAATATTGATCTATCACCGCATCAACAGGGCCATCTGCAACCAACCGCCCATGATCAAGCCAGATCACACGATTACAGAAACTTTTAATCAAGTTCTCATCATGCGAGACCATGATCATGATGTCAGACTTATCGATGAGGTCGTGCATTCTCTGTCTTGCTTTTAACTTAAAGGCCGCATCGCCTCCTGCAAAAATCTCATCCAGTATCAATATATCCGGATGAATAGCCGTGGCTAAAGAAAACGCCAGCCGCATGTACATGCCAGTGGAGTAGTATTTGACAGGGGTGTCTATAAATTCCTCCAATTCAGCAAAGGCGACGACCTCCGGTTCTATCTTCCGGAGTTGCTCTTTACTGTAGCCAAGAATGGCCCCATTTAGATAAATGTTTTCGCGCCCAGTAAACTCCGGGTGGAAGCCTGCCCCAATCTCAAGCAACGGGGCAATCCTGCCGCTTGCCGCGACTGTCCCATAAGAAGTCTCGTAGACCCGACACAAGGCCTTCAGCAAGGTACTTTTACCTGCACCGTTATGGCCCACGATAGCAACCCTATCTCCAGCCTCCAGACTGAAAGTGACGTCACGAATCGCCCAGAAGTCCGAGAATGCACTCTGACTGTTTCTTCTGATCAGATTAGCGAAATAATCTTTCAGTGACGGCGATCTGTCGTGATACAAACGGAACTTGATCGACAAGTTGTCAACGCGAATACTGGACATAGGTTTGTCAGAGCCTGTACACAATCTTCTTTTCTTGCCATGCAAAAATGCTGAAGCCTATCAGCATGGCAAAAAACGAAATCAAAACCGCCTGGATAATTACGGAGTGCTCCGGCAAAGCCCCCCCATAAAGTGGGGCCCGAAACAACTCAATGAATGGGACGACAGGATTCAGGTCGACTATCCAGGTAATTTTTCCGGCAAGGGCGGTCTTTTTATAAAGGATAGGAGTCAAATAAAACAGACCCTGCATGGCAATGGTAATCACATATTGCAAATCACGAAAAAAAACCGTGGCAACCGAAGTGATCAAGCCTATACCTAAGGCAAAGAAGAACAGGATCACATAGGCGATGGGGATAAAGAGCAGCGTCCACGACAAGGATCCGCCAATCAACAAAATGATCGCAAACAAGGCGAAAAACGAAAGCATGCTGTCAATAAACAGGGCCAAAGCAATGCTCAGCGGGAAAATCAACTTGGGCAGGTAGATCTTCTTGATCAGGCCCTCGTTGTGAATGAAGGCAACCGCGGACTGGCTGGTGACTGCATTAATGAAGTTCCAAGGGATCATCCCTGCAAGCAGGAATACCGCGAACGTTTTCATTTCGACCTTGAACAAGGTCGAGAACACGATCACCATCACCGACATCATAAGCAACGGGTTGACCAGGGTCCACAGATAGCCCAGTGCCGTACGACGATATCTAAGAATCAGCTGCTGTCTGACTAGTTGAACCAGGACATCTCGATACTTCGTGATTTCAACTATGTGGGTTCTAAATTGATTGACCATGCAACTAAGCTTAGATTTGCGATAAAGAAAACAGCATGTCCAGAAGCTCTCAAAAGCTTTAATTGGCAAAAACACCCAAGCCAACTATTGCACCAGAGAACTAGCAACCCTCACATTCTAACGAATAGGCCACATTAAGGCATAACTGAAAAAGGACAACCTGAGACTCAGGCTCGCTAACGCCGTTTCTCAGGCTCAGTCAAAGTAATCCGCTTCTCTAAAACTTTTCGCCTCGGCATCCTTCTTCGAAAGCAGAGGCTCACCGCTCAGGGGCCAATAGATGCCAATATCCGGATCATTCCAGGCAATGCTACGCTCCAGTTCCGGTGCGTAAAAATCCGTGGCCTTGTAAAGAAATTCCGCCGATTCCGACAACACCAGAAATCCATGGGCAAAACCAGGCGGAATCCAGAACTGGCAGTAATTTTCGGCAGTCAGCAGTTGGCCAACCCAGCGCCCGAAGGTAGGAGAAGACTTGCGCAGGTCAACTGCCACGTCGAAGACCTCACCTGAAACCACACGCACCAACTTCCCTTGCGCCTTTGGCGGCAACTGGTAGTGCAAGCCTCGCAAAACACCCTTGCTAGACTTCGAGTGGTTGTCCTGTGCAAAGTCGAAATCGATGCCCGTCGCGTCCTTGAATACCTTGCGGTTGAAACTCTCGAAAAAGAACCCGCGGCTATCCCCATACACCGTCGGCTCGAAAATCAGGACCTCAGGTATCGCTGTCTTGTATACACGCATTACAACACCCTCTCATTAAGCAACCGCAGCAAATATTGGCCGTAGCCGTTCTTGGCGTATTTATTCCCCAGCGCTTCCAGTTGCCCGGCATCAATATAGCCCATACGGTAGGCGATCTCTTCGGGACAGGCGATCTTGAGGCCCTGGCGCTTTTCGATGGTCTCGATGAAGAGCGAGGCTTCGAGCAGCGATTCGTGCGTGCCGGTATCCAGCCAGGCATGACCACGCCCCATCACTTCGACTTCGAGCTGGTTCTGGGCGAGGTATTGCTTGTTAACGTCAGTAATTTCCAGCTCACCACGCGGCGATGGCTTGAGGTTGGCGGCGATGTCGCACACCTGGTTGTCGTAGAAGTAGAGCCCGGTCACCGCGTAGCGGGATTTTGGCGCCTTGGGCTTTTCCTCCAGGCTCACCGCACGCCCTGCATCATCGAACTCAACCACGCCGTAGCGCTCGGGATCGTGCACCGGGTAGGCGAACACCGTCGCCCCATGCGTCGATTTAGCAGCGTTCTGTAATCCGGAGGAAAAGTCGTGGCCGTAGAAAATGTTGTCGCCCAGCACCAGCGCGCTCGGGTCATTGCCGACGAAGGACTTACCGATGATGAACGCCTGCGCGAGGCCGTCCGGCGACGGCTGCACCGCGTAAGTGACATTCAGGCCCCACTGCGCGCCGCTGCCGAGCAAGGCCTCGAAACGCGGGGTGTCTTCCGGCGTGGAGATCACCAGGATGTCGCGAATGCCGGCCAGCATCAGCGTGCTGAGCGGGTAATAGATCATCGGCTTGTCGTAGACCGGCAGCAGCTGCTTCGAGACGGTCTGCGTGACCGGATACAACCGGGTGCCGGAACCACCGGCGAGGATGATGCCTTTGCGTGTCATGATGAGAGGATCTCTTCCAGAACGTGGGTAACCCCCGAACGCCATGCGGGCAGTTCGAGACCGAAGGTGCTGCGGAACAAGCTTGTATCCAGGCGGGAATTGGCGGGCCGGCTCGCCGGTAGCGGGTAACCTGAGGTAGGGATGGCAATGACTGAGTTGGTTGTCATCTTCAATTGGCGACCTTTCGAAATCGCATGACCGATGACGAACTGTGCATACGCATGCCAGTTGGTCTCACCGCCAGCCGCCAGGTGATAGAGTCCTAATGGAAA
>Ga0172367_10002370_pt1 | contig 25851 bp, 25 predicted proteins | sample Lak10m_FD_114542 | JGI IMG/M metagenome (GOLD analysis project Ga0172367, IMG submission 114542) | Freshwater microbial communities from Kabuno Bay, South-Kivu, Congo - kab_022012_10m | ecosystem: Environmental > Aquatic > Freshwater > Lake | place: Democratic Republic of the Congo: South-Kivu...
ACGGTGCACGCGCTCACCTGGAACGGTCATTCGTGCACGGTCGCCGGCACGGGCTACACCGGCGAAGCGGGTGTCGAGATCGCCATCGAGAGCGACGGAGCTGCAGTGCTCTGGGACGCACTGCTCGCAGCGGGCATCAGCCCGGCCGGACTCGGGGCTCGCGACACGCTGCGACTCGAAGCCGGGCTGCCGCTCCACGGTCACGAACTCGGTACCGGTATCACGTCGCTCCAGGCCGGTCTCGGCTGGGCCGTGTCGTGGACCAAGGAGACCTTCCGGGGACGCGAGGTCCTGGCGGCCGAGAGAGCGTCCGGCCCTCACCGCGTCCTGCGTGGCGTCGCCACCGAGGGCCGTCGCCCGCCACGCGCCGAGTGTTCCGTGCTCATCGACGGGTCACCGGTGGGTGTCGTCACGAGTGGCAACTTCTCACCCGTCCTCGGCCACGGGATCGCCCTCGCGTTCGTCCCGCCGCACACGTCGGTGGGCGATGCAGTGCAGATCGATGTGCGCGGCAGTCTGCTCGACGGCCGCATCGTCGAACTGCCCTTCGTCCGACCGTCGTGACCGTCAGCCGCCCGACCGCGGCGTGCGCTTCGCCGCGGGCTTGGTGGTGGGCTTCTTGCCGGTCGACGTGCGCGGTGCAGCACGTCGCGGGGCCGGAGCCGGGGGAGCGGGGCGACGGAATCCGAGCAGGCCACCGGCCGTCTCGGCGAGCTGGTTGAGCGGCTGGAGACGCTTGGTGAGGTCGCCGATCACCACGAGGAACTCCTCGATGCGCTGAGGCGTGGCGGCCATCTGACGGATCGGTGCCTCGACGGCGTCGAGCACGGTGTTGATCCGCTGGGCCACCTTGTTGAGTTGGTCCATGGTCTCGTTGAACCGCTCGATCGACTCGAGCATGTCGTTCACGCCGCGCTGGAACTGCGTCACCGACTTGGTGACCCCGGCGAGCGGGTTGGCGCCGCCGAGGAGTCCGAGGAGGTCGCCGAGTCCGCCGCCGCCCGATGCCTTGTCGTCGTTGCTCATGACCCGACGGTAGTCGCGTACGCCTCGAGCGGCTCGCACGAGCAGACGAGGTTGCGGTCACCGTAGGCGCCGTCGATACGCCCCACCGAGGGGAAGTACTTGTCACGGCGCAACGATGCGACGGGGAACGCCGCCAGTTCGCGGGAGTACGGACGAGTCCACTCGCCGAGCAGGACGTCGACAGTGTGCGGCGCATGACGCAGCGGGCTGTCGTCGACGGTCCACTCGCCGGCTGCGACCCGCTCGATCTCACCGTGGATCGCCAGCATCGCGTCGCAGAACCGGTCGAGCTCCGCGAGGGTCTCGCTCTCGGTCGGCTCGACCATCAGCGTGCCCGCCACGGGGAAACTCATCGTCGGGGCGTGGAAGCCGTGGTCCATCAGCCGCTTGGCGATGTCGTCGACGGTCACGCCGGTCGCCTTGGTGATCGGCCGCACGTCGAGGATGCACTCGTGACCGACCCGACCGTGGGCGCCCGTGTACAGCACGGGGAACGCCGAGCCGAGGCGGGCCGCCACGTAGTTGGCCGACAGGATGGCTTGCTCGGTGGCGGCGCGGAGGCCGCTCGCGCCCATCAGGGCCACGTACACCCACGAGATGGGGAGGATCCCGGCCGAGCCGAACCGAGCAGCCGAGACGGCACCAGTGCCGCCGAGGGGATCGCCCGGAAGGAACGGTGCGAGGTGCGAGCGCACGGCGACCGGACCGACGCCCGGCCCGCCACCACCGTGGGGGATGCAGAACGTCTTGTGGAGGTTGAGGTGGCTGACGTCGGCGCCGAAGGTGCCGGGGGTCGCGAGGCCGACGAGAGCGTTGAGGTTGGCGCCGTCGACGTACACCTGGCCGCCGTGCTCGTGAACGATGGCGCAGATCGCGGTGACGGCCTCCTCGAAGACGCCGTGGGTCGACGGGTAGGTGATCATCGCGGCCGCCAGTCGATCGCCCGCCGTTGCGGCCTTGGCCGACAGATCGGCGAGGTCGACGTTGCCCTGTTCGTCGCAGGACACGACCACCACGTCCATCCCTGCCATCACGGCACTCGCCGCGTTGGTGCCGTGCGCGCTCGACGGAATGAGACAGACGGTGCGCTGCTCCTCGCCGCGTGATGCGTGATAGCGGCTGATGGCGAGGAGACCGGCGAACTCGCCCTGGCTGCCGGCGTTGGGCTGGAGGCTCACGGCGTCGTAACCCGTCACCGCCACGAGCATCTGCTCGAGCTGATGGATCATCTCGCGGTAGCCCTCGGTCTCGTCGTCGGCCGCGTAGGGGTGCACGTTCGCGAACTCGGGCCACGTGATCGGCATCATCTCGACGGTGGCGTTGAGCTTCATGGTGCACGACCCGAGCGGGATCATCGTCCGGTCGAGGGCGAGGTCGCGGTCCTTCATCCGGCGGAGATACCGCAGCATCTCGTGCTCGGTGTGCAGGCGGTGGAACACCGACTGGGCCAGGATCTCGTCGCTCCGTCGCTGGGTGAGTCCGTCGGCGATCTGACCGTCGACCACGGGAGCGGTGTCGAACACGGCGAGCACACGGACGAGGGTCTCGTGGGACGAGGTCTCATCGAACGAGAAGGCGACGGTGCCGGCGTCGATGCGACGCAGCGAGAGCCCGGCCGAGCGTGCCGAACCGATCACAGTGTCGGCGTCACAGCGCACGCTCACGGTGTCGAAGCGGGTCGCGTGCACGATGTCGCACCCAGCGGCCGACAACGCGGCCGCCGCCTGGTCGGCGAGCAGGTGGGCACGCTCGGCGATACGGCGCAGACCCTCAGGTCCGTGCCACGCCGCGTAGAGCCCGGCGATGTTCGCCAGAAGGACCTGAGCGGTGCAGATGTTGCTCGTCGCCTTCTCACGGCGGATGTGCTGCTCGCGTGTCTGCAATGCCAGGCGAAGGGCGGGTCGTCCCTCGTCGTCGGTGCTCACGCCGACCAGTCGACCGGGCAACGAGCGGGCCATCGCCGATGAGGTGGCCATGAACGCAGCATGGGGTCCGCCGTAGGCCATCGGGACACCGAAGCGCTGGGCCGAACCGATGGCGATGTCGGCGCCCAACTGACCGGGCGGGGTGGTGAGGACACAGGCGAGCAGGTCGGTGGCGACCACCACGACGGCGCCGAGGGAATGGGCACGCTCGATGGTGGCCGACCAGTCGGGAACACTTCCGCTGGATGTCGGCAGGCTCAGCAGCACGCCGAAGCACGACTCGTCGAGGCGGTCGAGGTCGGCGACCACGAGGTCGATGCCGATCGGTTCGGCGCGGGTCTGCAGGACTGAGATCGTCTGGGGATGCGTGTCGTGGTGGACGAAGAAGGTGTTGCCCGACGAACGCGACGAGCGACGCGCCATGGTCATCGCCTCGGCGGCCGCGGTGGCCTCGTCGAGGAGTGAGGCGTTGGCCATCTCGAACCCGGTGAGGTCGGCCACCATGGTCTGGAAGTTGAGCAGGGTCTCGAGCCGACCCTGGCTGATCTCGGGCTGGTACGGCGTGTACGCGGTGTACCAACCCGGATCCTCGAGGACGTTGCGCTGGACCACCGGAGGGCACACGGTTCCGTAGTAGCCCTGACCGATCAGCGAGGTGCGACTGCGGTTGCGTCCGGCGAGAGCGCGAAGTTCGGCGAGCACGTCGTCGGCCGAACGCGGTCCGGGGAGGGGGAGCGGTTCGTCACGGAGGATGGCGGCGGGGACCGTCTGACGGATGAGTTCGTCGACATCGGCCGCACCGACGGTGGCGAGCATGACGGACCGTTCGGCGGCGTCGGGACCGATGTGACGACCGATGAACTCATGGTCGGACGACAGTGCGGAGAGCGAACGCTCGATGGACATGGGAACCTCCTCGGCCGTGGCCGTGACGGATGTGTGGTTCCCCCGCTGTCATCGGTACCTGAGAGCTTCTCCCGCGCACGGGATTTCCCCTTCGGTGGACCGGCGGACCGGTCACTTTCCAGCGTTGCCTGTCCCGGGCGGTCCGTGTGCCTGAGAGATTCCGGGGAGGTTGCTCCTTCGGCGCCCTCCGTGCTGGCCGCACGGCTGGCTCTCCCGCTCGGGTGAGACGGCGACCGAACCCTAGCGGCTACCGTCGCCACATGGTGTCACCGACCGCTCTCGCCGCCGTCCGCTCCCTCACCGCACCCGTCGGTGACCTCGGTGGGAGGTGGATGCTCGCTCCGGAGGTCCTCGGTCCGTGTCGTGAGGCGGGCTACCCCAACGGCTTCGCCTACTACGTGGCCGGACGCGGCGGCGTGCTCGGCGATGTCGACGCCGACGTGGTGGTCTCGGCCTTCTCGTTCTTCGAGCCGACGCTGGTCCGCAAGCTCTGGGACGAGGGTGTGGCGGTCGAGGGTGCTCGCGCCGCTGCTCGGCGGTACGGAGCCGCCTGCGCGTCGTTCTGGACCCATCGTCTCGCCGGATTCGAGGGATGTGGTCGACTCGTCGAGATCGCCGAGGCCGTGGTCGACGGCGCCGACTCGAGCGGACTGTCGCTGTTTGCTGGGTGGAGAGGCGAGCAGCGGCCCACCGATGTGGCCGAGCGGGCCGGCTTCGTGCTGCACCTGCTGCGCGAGATGCGGGGGAGCGCGCACATCGCCGCCATCGTCGCTGCGGGGCTCACGCCCCTGGAGGCGCTGCTCGCCACCTCGGGAGCCGAGGGGGCCCAGCGGTTCGGCTGGAGCGGACCGTTCGCCGACGTGGCGCCCGACGCCAAGGTTCCCGCCGAAGAACTGACCGATGCAATCGTGGCGCGGCTCTACACGTCGGCGATCGGTGATGCCGAGATCGGCGAATTCGTCGGTCTCGTCGAGCGGGCCCGCGCCCACCTCGAGGGTGCCTGACCGTCAGTCGACGGTTCCGTACGCCGTGGCTTCGCCGCTCGCACGGTTCGACGAGACGATCTCGACCGCCTCGCGGAGATCGGTCGCGAACTCCTCGATGCGGTGCTCGTGGACGGCGTTCACCGTGCAGTGCAACGTCGCCGGTGGACCCTGCCGGTCGACGTACCAACCCCGCTCGGCGAGGACGTCGGCCACAGCGAACGCATCGATGCCGTCGGCGGTCCCGAAGGCGACGAGGGTCGTGTCGGGCTCGGCCCTCAGGACCAGTCCGGGGGTCGATCGGATCGCTGCGACGAGGCGCTCGGTGGCCTCTCGCGCCGTACGCGCCAGACGGATGTACCCGTCGTCGCCGAGGTACTGCATGACGGCCCAAGCCGCGGCCCAGGGCCCGCCGCTCTTGGTGCCGAGCACCGCTGGACTGCCGTACAGGCCGCCGAGCCAGTTGTCGGTCACGAAGGCGTGGTCGGCACGTCGCCGACGGTCGCGGTGGATGATGACCGAGGCACCCTTGGCCGTGTAGCCGTACTTGTGGAGGTCGACCGAGATGCTCGTCACGCCGTCGTTCCGGAAGTCCCAGACCGGCACCGTGTGGCCGAGGCGTTCGAGATAGGGGAGCGTCACACCGCCCATGCACGCGTCGACGTGACAGTTGATCGAGCGGCGTGCGGCGAGAGCGGCGATCGCGGCCACCGGGTCGACGACACCTTGCGGGTACTGCGGTGCCGATGCGACGAGCATCACCGTGTGCTCGTCGATGGCGGCCTCCATCGCGTCGACATCAGCCCTCCAGTCGGGCCCGACGTCGACCCGACGACTCTCCACCCCGAAGTAGTGGCAGCCCTTCTCGAGTGCCGCGTGGGCGCTTGTGGGCATCACGATGTTGGGCGTGTGCTCGTCGCGCGTCCGTCGGCCGAACTCACGTGCCGCTTTGACGGCCATCAGCAGGCTCTCGGTCCCTCCGGTGGTGAGCACGCCGGCGGCACCGTCGGGAGCGTTCACCCAACCGCCGACGATGCCGACCACGTCGTCCTGGATCTGTCGCAGGCTCGGGAACGCCGCCGTGTTGAGTCCGTTCTCCGTCGCGTAGAGGCCGAGCGCCTCGGCGGCCACGGCGTGGACGTCGGGTCCGGCGGAGTAGGCGAGCGAGAAGACCCGGCCGTCCTTCCAGCGGACGTCCCGGTCGGACATCGACCGCAGGTCGGCCATGACCTCGTCGGCAGGGCGTCCACGAGAGGGGAGCGGCATGTCCGCACCGTACTAGCGTCGGCCACCGTGCACGTCCCGACCCGCTCCGACTTCGGCCTCGCCGACGACCTCGTCTTCTTGAACCACGGCAGCTTCGGCGCGGTACCGCTCGAGGTGTCGGCGGCGTGCGAGCAGCTTCGCTCCGAGATGGAACGCAACCCGGTCGAGTGGCTCGGCCGCCGGAGTGACGACCTGATGAGGACCTCCCGTGAGCGTGTCGCCACCTTCGTCGGAGCCGAGCGTGACGACCTCGTGTTCTTCTCGAACCCGACGACGGCCATCAACATGGTGGCGCGGAGCCTCGGCATCGGCCCGGGCGACAGAATCGTCATGACGAATCTCGAGTATGGGGCGATGGAGCGGACGTGGGACCGTCTCGCGGCCGAGGTCGGTGCCGAGGTGGTGCGCGCCACGATCGAGTTTCCCGTCTCGTCGGCGGCCGACGTGATCGAGCCGGTGTGGTCGTGTGTCGACGAGCGCACGACGGTGCTGTTCCTGAGCCATCTCACGAGCAGCACCGCTCTGGTGCTGCCCGTGGCCGAACTCTGTCGGAGGGCACGGGAGAGGGGCATCCTCACGATCGTCGACGGTGCCCATGTGCCCGGGCACGTCCCGCTCGATCTCTCCACCCTCGGAGCCGACGTCTACACGGGGGCCCTCCACAAGTGGGTGTGCGCTCCCAAGGGATGCTCGTTCCTCTGGGCGCGCCCCGAGGTCCAGCCGCGCCTGCTCCCGCTGGTGACCAGTTGGGGATGGCACTCCGACCATCCCGGCGACTCGACCTTCATCGACCACCACGAGTGGCAAGGGACGCGCGACCTGACACCGTTTCTCGGGGCCGTGGCCGCACTCGACTTCGTGCAGCGTCACGACTGGGATGCCGTGCGAGCGACGGCTCACGCCGACACGATCGCCACTCGGTCGGCCATCGACGCGATCACCGGTCTCGGAGCCATCTGCCCACCCACCTCGGAGTGGCTCGGTCAGATGGCGGTGGCACGACTACCGGCGTCGCTCGACCCGGTCGCGGTGCAGCGCTCGCTGTACGAGTCGCACCGCATCGAGGTGCCCGTCCACCGCTGGGGGGCCGAGGTGCTCGTCCGATTCAGCTTCCACGCGCACACCGGCCGTGACGCAGGTGACGCTCTCGTCGAGGCGTTGCGCCCGATCGTCGAGGCGGCGGCGTGAGCCTGTTCCTCGCCGTCGTCTCGGCCATCCTCCTCGGCAGCTCCGACTTCTTCGCCGCCCGCTCGGCGCGCACCACGCCCTCGATCACCGTCACGCGCTCGGCTGTGCTCACCAGCGTCACCCTGTCGCCGCTCCTCCTGCTGGTCGTCGACTCGCGGTGGTCGTGGCGCGACAGCGTGGTGGGTGCCCTCTCGGGGGTCGCGATGATCGTCGGGCTGATGCTTCTGTACGAGGGCTACAAGGTCGCCCGGATGGGAATCGTCGCCCCGCTCTCGTCGGTCCTGCTGACGGCCGTCCCCGTGTTGTGGGACGCCGCCACCGGGGTCCGCCCCGGCCCTCTGGCGACCGTCGGGATGGTCGTGGGAATCGCCGCCCTCGTCCTCACTGGCTACACGCCGGGAGGTGAGGGGAGCGCGGTGCTCGGTGCGGTCCTCGGTCTCGGGAGCGGTGTCGCCTTCGGCGTGGCCTTCACGCTGATGGGCCAGGCGTCCGGAGAGGCGGGCCTCACCCCGGTCATCACCCAACGCGGCGCCGGGTTGGCACTGCTGCTCGTCGTGGGCCTGTGGCGTGACGAACCGTTGGTCGCCAGCGGTATCGGCCGGACGCGGGCGATCCTCGCCGGTCTCCTCGGCCTCGTGGCGATCGCCGCCCTGCAGATCGCCTTCCGTGAGGGCGATCTCGGCCCGGCCTCGGTCGCCTCGTCGCAGTTCGCGACGGTGGGCGTCCTCCTCTCGGTCGCCTTCAACGGCGAGCGGATGCGGTGGTGGCAGGCCACCGGTGTGGGAGCCACGGCGATCGCGGTCTCCCTGATCGCCGTTGGCTAATCTCCCGAGCCATGACCTCGCGCCCGACCATCACCATCCCCGGCGGCGAACCGCCGGCCGACCTCGAGATCGTCGACGAGGAGATCGGCGACGGCCCCGAGGCGACCATCGGCAGCCTCGTCGAGGTCCACTACGCCGGTGTGGCGTGGAGCACGGGACGTGAGTTCGACGCCTCCTGGAACCGCGACCAGACCTTCGTGTTCCGACTCGGCGCCCGTGAGGTCATCGAGGGCTGGGACAGGGGAGTCAAGGGGATGAAGGTCAACGGCCGACGCCGCCTGACCATCCCGGCGCACCTCGGCTACGGGAGCCGTGGAGCGGGCGGCGTGATCAAGGGCGGCGAGACCCTCGTCTTCGTCGTCGACCTCGTCAGCGTCCGCTGACCGGACCGCGGCTCGCCGCGAACCAGAAGCGCAGACCGCGCAGCCACGGGATCACGGGTTCACCATCCGGCGGACGGCGACCACGCGGCCGCTCTCGAACGGGATCGCCGACACCCGGACGAAGTCACCGGTGCGGGTGGCGTGGACATAGCTCGTCGCCGAGGTGGCGATGCCGACGTGGCCGATGATGCCCGAACCGTCGGTCGTCTCGAGGAACACGAGGTCGCCGGCGGCGATGTCCTGGGTCGTCCAGTCGATCGCCGTGCCGAACATCGCCTGAGCGGCGCTGTAGTGGGGCAGCGAGATGCCGATCTCGGCGTAGGCCGCCATGGTCAGACCCGAGCAGTCGAAGGTGTCGGGACCGGCGGTGTTGAACTGGTACGACTTGCCGACCTGGGCGAGGGCGAAGTCGAGGACCTTGCCGACCCGGCCACCGACACCCGAGGTACCTGCACCGGGAGCCGGGGCAGCGGCGCCCGGGAGACGGCCACCGGCCGGCACGGTCAGCCGCATGCCGGGATAGATGAACGACGAGACCGTCAGGTCGTTCGTCGACAGCAGGGCCGACAGCGTCACGCCGAGCTTGTCGGCGATCCGGGACAGTCCGTCACCGGCAACGACGACGTAGATCTCCGCGACAGGCTTCTTGCCTCCACCTGAAGTCAAGGTCGAGGGCTTGGTGGTCGCCGGGGGAGTCGCCGACGACGGCAGGTGTCCGCCGGCCGGCACGACGAGGGACTGGCCCGGGTGGATGACCGATGCGGCGGTCAGACCGTTGGCCGTGCGCAGGGCGCCCAGGCCGACACCGAGGACGTCGGCGATCTTCGAGAGGCTGTCGCCAGCCGCGACGGTGTAGCGCAGGGGAGCCGTGGCGGGGGTCGGAGCGGGGGTGGCGGCGGGGGTCGGCGTGACCGAGGTCGTGCCACCGGCGGGAACCGTCAACTTCATGCCGGGCACGATCACGCTGTCGATGTTCAGCTTGTTCGTCGAGAGCAGGGCCGACACCGTGACGCCGAGGCGACCGGCGATCCGGATGATCGAATCACCGGCGACCACGGTGTAGCGGGCGGTCGAGGTGGTGCTGGGCGTGGCGGCCACGGGCTTGGGCGCCGGAGTCGGCGACGAGGCGACGGTGCCGGTCGTGCCGGGAACCACGAGGGTCTGGCCGGGGAGGATCAGGCTGCTGAGACGCAGACCGTTGGCGGCCAGGAGGTCGTCGATCTTGACGCCGAGCTTCAGGGCGATGCCGAAGAGGTAGTCGCCGGGAGCCACGGTGTAGGTGGCGGCACGGACCGTCGGGGCGACGGGAGCGGCGGACGCCGTGTCGACCATCGCGCCGAGCCAGAGGCCGGCGCTGAGGGTGAGAGCAGCGAGGGTGCGGGTGCGGTGCAGCATGCCCTTCATTCGGCGGTCGAGCCCAGAGGCCTTGACAGTTGCTTGAGGGTTGAGGGCAAAGGTGCAGGTCAGGGGAGGTGATGGATCCCTCTCTTCTCGTCGATAACTGACATAACGATGATTATGGGCGTTCTCGGGACGAGAACGCCCTGCACCGGAGAGGCCGACGACGGCCCGTCAACCGGCAAAGATGTCCGCGGTCAGCCGGTGTCGCCGGAGCGCAGTTCCCTGGCACGCAGCGGACGGGCGGCCTCCAGCAGCCACTCCACCACCTGCCGCAACTCCCGGGCCTCGGTGGCCGATCCGTCGGCGGTCAGGCCCTCGAGGTCACGCTCGGCGTCGTCGACCGCACAGGCCAGGACGTACAGCTCGTCGTGGATCGCATCGAGTTCGGCCTTGGTGACGATCAGCTCGTCCTCGCCCAGTTGGATCTCGGCGGCCCTCTGCCGGCCGACCCAGTGCCACTGACGGCACGCCTGGCTGCAGTACTTGCGGGGCCGACCCCGGGTCTGCTCGGGCAGCACCCGACGGCACCACTCGCAGCGGGTGGTCCGGGCTCCCCGCTCCTCCCCGGTGGGCTGCTGTTCCGTCATGACGAAATGGTGTCCGTCACCTGTCAGTCAGCGACCCGCTCGTCCGCCAGGCATCCTCGGCCCGAGCCAGTCGGTCGGCCGCTCCGCTGCGGAGCCTGTCGGCGACCCCGGCCACGATCACGTTCGCGAGGGCCAGGGTGCCGACGTGGCTGTCGAAGGGCCCCGCTGCCGCTGCCGACACGGTGAGCGTCCGGTCGGCGACGGCGGCCAGCGGAGACAGCAGGCTGTCGGTGACGGCGACGATCCAGCCGGCGTTCTCCCTGGCCGCCTTCACGGCATCGACCACCCACCGGTCGTACCGCCGCAGGTCGAGGGCGACGAGGGTGTCGGCTCCGGTGAGCAGCGCCACCGCCCGGCGGACCGACACCTCGTTCCCGTCGAGGATCTCGACGCCGGGCCGGAGGCTGCGCAGATCGCCGACGAACTGACGGGCCACCCCGAGCGAGGCGTCGCCCGAGATCACCACGACCCGGCCGTCGAGCGCCGTCAGGTGGGCGACCACCTCGGTCAGGGCCTCGGCGGCGACCGCACGCAGGGTGCTGATCACGTTGTCGACCTCGAGTTCGAGATGCTGGGCCACCACGTCGCTCGCCACGGGCTCGTGGATGCGCTCGGCCGCCGGTCGGAGTTGGCGGGCCAGGGCGTGCTGGACAGCGAGCTGCAGGCCGGTGAACCCGTCGTAGTCGAGCTTGGAGGCCAGCCGGACCACCGTCGCGGCCCCGCTCCCGGCGGCCTCGGCGAGCTCGGCGACCGTTCCGAAGGCCACGAGCTGCGGACGCTCGAGCACCACTTCGGCGACCCGACGCTCGGCGGGGGTCAGCTGCTCCCCTGCCCTGCCGATCCGTTCCGCGACCTCCACGGCGCCGATGGTACTCATCACACCGGAGATGGACGGACCATTCCACAGGTTGCTACACTCGGAACAGTTGTTCCACTCTCCTTTCGTCATGACGGAGCCTTCGATGTCGATCACCGCCACCCACGTCGTCCCCGATGTCGTCGAGATCCCCCGATGGGATCTCCCGAATGTTCCCGACCTGGCGATCGGTGACCCGGAGTTCGTGCGGGCGGCGGGTCACGCGGCACGCACGATGCCAGCGGCCCTCCACGACGGTCTCGTCGACCTCGCCGACCGTGCCCCGCAGGCCGGCGCCGTGGTGTTCCGTGGGCTCCCGGTCGGAGAGCTCCCGCTCACGCCGTCGTCCCCCACCGCGACGACGACGAAGGACCGGACGAGCGAGTTCGTCCTCCTCGCCGCCGCCCGCCGACTCGGCCAGCCCGTGGGCTACCGGCCCGAGCACGGCGGCGATCTGGTGCAGAACCTCGTGCCGACGCGACAGGGCGCCGACCGCCAGGTGAGCACCTCGTCGAAGGTCGACCTGATGTTCCACACCGAGGCCGCCTTCCACCCCCACCGTCCGCGCTACTTGCTGCTCCTCTGCCTACGCGGCAACCCCGAGGCCGTCACGACCTTGTCGTCGATCCACGAAGTGTTGCCCCTCCTCCCCCGCCGGACCGTCGAGGTCCTCTCCTCCCCCCGCTTCCGCACGGCGGTCGACGAGAGTTACCTGCACGGTCGGCGCAACGTCCTCGGGGCGCCGATGGCGGTCCTCTCCGGCGACCCCGATCGCCCGACGCTCGTCTTCGACGCCGACCTGATGGTGGGCGTCGATGCTGAGGCCGACGAGGCGTTGCAGTTGCTGGGTGCAGCGGTCCAGGCCCACCACACGGGTCTGGCTCTGGAACCCGGCGACCTGCTCGTGGTCGACAACCACGCGGCCGTCCACGGTCGCACGGCGTACACACCTCGGTTCGACGGCTACGACCGCTGGATCCAGCGCGCGATGGCGGTGACCGATCTCTCGGTGAGCGCCGGCGAGCGTGAGGGTCGCGTGATCGTCACCCACTTCGGCGCCTGACCGGCGCTGCCGGTTGGCACACTTTGCGCATGTCGTCGATCGCCTTCCCGCCCGCACCCGAGCGCGCCTTCGCCAGCGACAACGCCGCAGGGGCGCATCCGGCCGTCCTGCGTGCCGTGGTCGAGGCCAACGAGGGTCACGCCCTCGCCTACGGCTCCGACCGGTGGACGGCAGAGGCCCACGACAGGTTCCGCGACCTGTTCGGTCCCATCGCCGAGCCGTTCCTCGTCTGGAACGGGACGGGTGCGAACGTGATGGCACTCGCGGCGACCGTCCGACCGGGTGACTGCGTGCTGTGCAGCCAGTGGGCGCACATCGCCGTCGACGAGACCGGAGCGCCCGAACGCATCGTCGGGACGAAGTTGCTCACCCTCCCGTCGGCCGACGGCAAGATCGTCCCCGAGCAACTCCACGAGCAGGCCCATGCCCTCGGTGTCCAGCACCATGCTCAGCCCGGCGTCGTCTCCCTGACCCAGAGCACCGAGCTCGGCACGGTGTACACCCCCGACGAGATCGCCGCACTCTGCGACACGGCGCACTCGCTCGGCATGCTCGTCCACCTCGACGGCGCTCGTCTGGCGAACGCCACGGCCGCTCTCGGCGGGACACGCGAGACGCTCCGGTCGTTCACCGTCGACGCCGGCGTCGACGTGGTGAGCGTCGGCGGCACGAAGGCCGGCCTGCTCGGCGGAGAGGCCGTGGTGTTCCTCACGCCGGCCCTAGCCGACCGCGCCCAGTACGTACGCAAGATGGTGACCCAACTGCCGTCGAAGATGCGTTTCGTCGCCGCGCAGTTCAACGCCCTGCTCGACGACGACCTCTGGATCCGGCTGGCCGAGCACTCCAACGCCATGGCCCGGCGCCTCTACGACGCCACCGTCGGTCTCTCTGGCCTCGAGTACCTCGGAGCTCCGCAGGTGAACAGTGTGTTCGCCTCGATCCCGCCGTCCTTGATCGAGCCGCTACGTGAGTGGTGCTTCTTCTGGGACTGGGATCTCTCTCGCAACCAGGTGCGATGGATGACCGCCTGGGACACCACGGCCGACGATGTCGACCGGTTCGCCGCCGGGGTCAGGGCGGCCCTCGCCTCGGTCTGAGGGCGGTCGCCGACCACATCGGAGATCCGTTCGACACGGACCGGAGGATGATGTACTGTGACGGTACTTGCACACTACAAGTAACGCTCGGCGTCGGGGGACGTCGAGCCGCTGAGGACATGGGGGTTCCAGTGGCAACCGTCGAGGTGTTCGCACAACGGCTTCTCACCGACGATCGGTGGATGGACGACGCCGAATGCAAGGGGATGACCCACCTGTTCTTCCCGACCCCCGCCGAACGTCCCCAGGCCCGCGACCGGCGCGAACTCCAGGCCCGTGAGGTCTGCGGATCGTGTCTCGTGCAGTCGACCTGTCGGGAGTTCGCCCGCACCCATCACGAGTACGGCTTCTGGGGTGGCGAGTCCGAGGACGAGCGCCACGCCGCCGGCTTCCGCCTGATCGCCCCGATCGGCGTGCGCGCCCGCAACGTCGGCTGAGCGGCGAGAGTCCACCTACGATCGGGTCATGCCCGAGACGTCACCACACCGACGCGCCCTCGCGGCCGCATGGCAGGAGTTCGGTGACCGTCGAGCAGTGACGATGGTCGACGAGGTCAGCGCCAACGTCTCGACCAACCGCGTCTACCGGCTTCACCTCGACGACGGCAGCACGGTCATCAGCAAGGTGTCGAACTACGGGTCGTACTTCCTGTTCTACGAGGATCACGACCGCCTCAGCCGGTGTGCCGAGCTCCTTCGTCCGACGCGGTTCGGCGGGATGCTCGCCGACATCTGGCAACGCGACGGCCGGATGTTCACCTGGTACGACCAGTCGATGTGGGTCGTGTTCTACGACGACGTCCCACGTCGCGACAGCCTCCCGCGGATCCTCTCGGTCGACCAGGTGCGCAACCTCGGCCGCGAGATGGCCGAGTTCCACCTCGCCTGCACCGACATCGCCCCGGCCATCCCTGCCGGCGCCAAGACGGTGAAGAGCGACGCGATCCATCTGCTCGAACTGCTCGAGAGTCCGTTCGCCCCACGCAACTTCGACCTCGCTCCCGAGTCGATCGGCACCCTCTGGCGCCACACGCACCGCTTCCTCGAGAGGCTGATCGAGCTCGGCTACGACGAATGGCCGCGCATCCCCGTGCTGATCGACTGGAACCTCGGCAACTTCTCGGTCGACACGGCGAGCGACGGCTCGTTCCGGCTCTTCAGCCGATGGGACTACGACTGGTTCCGCATCGAGCCCCGACTTCTCGACTTCTACTTCCTCTCGCGTGTCTCGTCGGCGACGGGCGACCGGACCCAGTTCACCTACGGCCCGCACACCCTCGTCGAGCCCACCTTCCTCGAGTTGCTCCGGGCCTACCGGGCGGTCTTCCCGCTGAGCGACGAGGAGATGCAGTTCCTCCCCGAGGTGTATCGCTTCTTCATCCTCAACTACGTGGTGCGCGAGGGAGCCCGCTTCTTCCGCGACGACCTCTGCCGCGTCTTCCGGTCCGACGCGGTCCGCACCTACCTGCCGGCCCTCGACAGGCTCGACACCTCTCCCCTCCTCACTACGGCGGCGACCCCATGACCTCCACCGACCGACCCGTCGACGTCTGCGTCGTCGGTAGCGCCAACCTCGACCTCGTGGCCACCGTCGACCGCCTGCCCGCACCGGGCGAGACCGTCCCCGGTTCGTCGTACCACGAGTACGCCGGGGGCAAGGGACTCAACCAAGCGGTGGCCGCAGCGCGTGCGGGAGTGCGGGTCGCGATGATCGGTGCTGTCGGACGCGACGCGGCGGGAGTGGCCCTTCGGGAGGTCATGGCGACCGACGCGATCGACGATCGACACGTCGCCACCGTCGATGCACCGACGGGTCGGGCGCTGATCGGCGTGAGCGCTGCCGCCGAGAACCTGATCATCGTCGTCGCCGGGGCCAACGACCTCGTGACCGTCGACGTCGCGCCACCTGCGGCGGTCTATCTGAGCCAGCTCGAAGTGCCGCTCGACGCGATCCGTGCCGCCTTCACCGCCGCACGGGCGGCCGGAGCGGTCACCGTGCTCAACCCTGCTCCGGTCAAGGAGCTGCCCGACGACGTCCTTTCGCTGTGCGACATCGTCGTCCCGAACGAACACGAGGTCGAGTTGCTCGGAGGGGTCGAGAGACTTCTCGCGATCGTCGGCCGGGCGGTCGTGGTGACCCACGGAGCAGAGGGGGCCGTCCTCCACGAGCGCACCGGTACCTGGGTGGTGGCACCCGTCGTCGTGCAGCCGGTCGACACCACGGGCGCCGGCGACTGCTTCTGCGGCAACCTCTGCGCACGGTTGTCGCTCGGCGACGACCTGCCGACGGCCCTCGCCTACGCCAGCGCCGCGGCAGCTCTCTCGACCACGGTGTCGGGTGCGGTGCCCTCGATGCCCCGCCGCGACGACGTCATCGGGTTGCAGACCGCCGGAGGGTGATCGCGGCCCAGCCGTCGAGTGTCTCGATCGACTCGACGGTCAGCTCGGCCAGGGCGTCGAGGACGTGCTGGTGACGGTCGGGGTCGGCCAGGATCCCGCTGATGACGAGTGCCCCTCCGGGTCGCACCACCCTGACGAGATCGGCCGCCAGACCGACGAGCACCGGGGCGAGGATGTTGGCGAGTACCACGTCGTAGTCGCCCGCGACGTCCTCGAGCGGTGTCGTCGAGACCTCGACGTCGACCCCGTTGAGCGCGCTGTTGTGCCGGGTGACGGGTACCGACGCAGGGGCGATGTCGACTCCGACCGCCCGTGCTCCCTGCATCGCTGCGAGCACGGCGAGCACGCCGGAGCCGCAGCCCACGTCGAGCACGTCCATGCCGGGGGTCACCAGTCGGCGCACGGCCCGCAGACACTGCACGGTGGTCGGGTGGTCGCCCATCCCGAACGTCGACCCGGGTTCGACCGAGATCACGGTGGCACCGTCAGGGATTCCCTCGCCACCGACCCACTCGGGCCGCACCCACAGGTCGGGGGTGATCTCGACCGGACGGGCGAACTCCCGCCAGGTGTCGGCGACACCGGCATCGATCTCGACGGTGCGCCACGGCCAGGGGAAGTCGGCGGGAACCGCGTCGGCCTCGTCGCCGAGCGACGTCCAGAGTTCGATCTCCTCGCCGTCGGTCGAGCGCTCCTCGACTGCCACCACCCCGAGCCCCCAGAGCAGGTCGGAGGCCAGCTCGACGTCGGCGGGTCCGACGGTGACCACGAACTGCAGCACGGTCAGACCGGGTCGATCCGGCGCAGCAGCGACGGGTAGGTCCGGGCGCGGTTCACGTACGACTCGACCCCGAGTCGGATCAGTTCGGGATTGGCGCGGCCCTCCTTGATCGTCGCCGGGCTGCCGACGGCCAGCGCCCCGGCCGGGACGACCATGTCGTTGAGCACCACCGAGTTCGCGGCCACGATCGCGCCGGACTCGACGACCACACGGTGCAGGACCATGCTGGCGTTGCCGATGAGACAACCGTTCTGGATCGTGCAGCCCTCGAGATGCACGAGGTGACCGACCACGCACTCGTCGCCGACGATCGTCGGCCAGGCGGGGGTCGTGTGCAGGACGCAGTTGTCCTGGATGCTGGTGCGCCGCCCGACCCTGATGAAGCCCTCGTCTCCACGGAGGACGGCGCCGGGCCAGATGCTCGAATCCTCCCCGACCTCGACGTCGCCGATCAGCACAGCATCGGGGTGGACGAAGGCAGTGGGGTGGATCTGGGGCTGCTTGTCACCGAGCGCGTAGAGGGGCACGTCGTGCAGGGTAGCCACCGCCACTGCCGGGAACGTCGCCCGATCCGGTACCGTTTGGCCCCATGTCCCGCAGGATCGACATCGAGCTCACGAGTGCACGCCCCGACGGCACCTGGACCTGGCGTGCCGCAGGCGCGCAGAAGCCGAAGGGTGTGGTCGACGGCGCGATGCTTCCCTCCGACGCCGCCGTCGGACTCGTGGTCCGTGCCGACGTCGAGACCGATCTCGACGGCTCGACCGTGCTCTCGGTCCAGGCCGCCAAGGGCCGCAGCGAGCGCTCGGGTCTTCTCGAACTCCTGCCCAGCGACAAGCCCTTCGAAGCCGTCACCCAGCAGCTCGCTCGCCGCGAGCGCAGCGACCGTGGCGACCGCGGTGATCGGCGCGAGCGTCGCCCCCGCCGCGATGGCGACGGTCCCGACAACCGCGAGCGCCGTCCGCGCCGCGACGGCCAGCCCGAGGGTGGCGAGCGTCGTGAGCGTCGTCCGCGCCGCGAAGGTGAGGGCGGTGAGCGTCGTCCGCGCTTCCAGGCTCCGCCCGAACTGCCCCAGCGCCCGAAGGCCAAGCGTCTCCGCCCCGGCCGTACGCACCGCAACGAGGTGCTGGCGACCCTGAGCGAGGCCGAGCGGCCGATCGCCGAGCGCTTCCTCCAGGGTGGTATCGCCGCCGTCCGTGCGGCCGTGGCCGAGCAGAACAAGACCCTGCGCGACGAGGGCAAGGAGACCGTGCCCGAGAAGTCGATCGTCGGCATCGCCGAGACGCTGGCCCCGCGCCTGCGTGTCGCCGACTGGCTCGACCGTGCCGATGCGGCGGTCCGCGATCTCGAGGAGCTCGACCTGCGCGACCTGCGCAGCGTCGTGGCCGCCGCCGACGAGCAGATCTCGCGCGACGAGACCGCCCGCGACCTCGCCGCTCGTCTGAAGGACGCGCTGGTCGAGAAGCAGGAGAAGGAACTCGCACTCTGGCTCGACGACATCCGCGCCGCTGTCGGCGTGGGTCGCGTCGTCCGGGCACTCAAGCTCTCGTCGCAGCCGCCCAAGGCCGGCGTGCGCTTCCCCGCCGATGTGGCCGCCCTCCTCGCCGAGGCAACGACCGCGAACCTCACCGCCGATGCACTCCCCGATCGTTGGGTCGCTGTGCTCGAGGCTGCGGCCTTCAGCCCGGTGCGCGCCCAGGTCACCCCGACCGTCGCTCCGGCGCAGGTCAGCGACGAACTGACCGCTACGGTCCGCCGTCTCGGCCCGCTGCTCCCGCAGGTGGCCACGCTCCTCGGCATCGAGGTCGATCCGAAGGCCGCTCAGCCCAAGCCTCTGCGCCCGACGCGTCCGGCGGCCAAGCCCGCCCCGCGCCCGCAGGGTTCTTCCGCCGACTGAGCCCTTCGCTACCGTCGGGCCCATGTCCGACATCGTCACCTACGAGACCCAGGGCCGCATCGCGGTCATCACGCTCAACCGCCCCGACGCCCGCAACGCCGTGAACGGCGAGGTGGCGACGGCGATGGAAGCCGCCATCGACCGGATGGAGGACGACGCCGACGTCTGGGTGGGGATCATCACCGCCAACACCGAGGGCCAGGAGCGTCCGGTCTTCTGCGCCGGGGCCGACCTGAAGGCGATCAACAGCGGCAAGGGCGGCGAGCTCGGCACCCGCAAGGGTGGCTTCGCCGGCTTCGTCTACCGCGAGCGTCGCAAGCCCGTGATCGTCGCCGTCGACGGCCTGGCCACCGCGGGTGGCTGCGAGATCGTCCTCGCCGCCGATCTCGTCGTGGCCACCACTCGCTCGGCCTTCGGTCTCGCTGAGGTCAAGCGCAACCTGATCGCCGGTGCCGGCGGCCTGTTCCGTCTGCCGCGGGCGATCGGCCAGGCCGCCGCGATGGAGGCGATCCTCACGGGTGAGCCCATTCCGGCCGAGCGCGCCTACCACCTCGGGCTCGTGAGCCGTCTCGTCGGCCCGGGCGAGGCGCTGAGCGAGGCCCTCGCCCTCGCCGGCAAGATCTGCGAGGCCGCTCCCCTCGCCGTCTGGGCCAGCCGCAAGGTGGTGCTCGCCGCCGCCTACGCCGACGACGAGACGCTGAAGGACATGACCAACAAGGAGTTCGGTGCGGTCATGGCCAGCGAGGACACCAAGGAGGGCCTCACGGCCTTCATCGAGAAGCGTCCACCGAACTGGCAGGGTCGCTGAGCGCAGCCGACACCACGATCGAGCGAGCCACCACGCCGGCACGTTCGTAGAGGTTCTTCGTGTCGCGGTCGCCCGGGAGGGCGACCGCGTCGAGCCGTCGGCATCCGGCAGTGCGGGCGTGATCGAGCGCTGCGGCGAGCAGTTCGTCACCGAAGCCGAGTTCGCGGCACTCGGGGCGGACGAACACGTGCTCCACACGGGCGAGGTCGGCCGCGACGCGGAGCCGGAGGAACCCGACGACGAGATCGTCGAGCACCGCCACCCACACCTGTTCGCCAAGGGCCGGCCACGCGTCGGGAACTGGGTGCTCCTCGAGCCACACAGCGCCTCCGCGAGCACCCGGCAGCACTGCACGGGCCATGGCGTCGAGGGCGCGCACCTCGTCGGCGTCCGCCGCATCGAGGGGACGGACGAGCTCGGACATCAGCCGGCGAGCTGCTCCAGCTTGGCGAGGATGGTGCGACGGCCGCGGTGGGCCTCCTCGTACACCCGCACCATGTCGCGCTCGGCGGCCGGAAGCCGGTCGAGCAGGCGCACGATCTGGGCTGCGGCGAGGTGGTCGTACCCCTCGAAGGGCTCATCGGCACGGGCGTGCTCGGCGGCCACGGCCACGTCGCTCTCGTGGCGCTCGTGCACCACCGCCACAGGGTCGGGCCCCGAACGGCCGAGCGCACTGGCGACGACCCCGGTCAGGGTGCCGACCACCGGAGCGACCGTCTGCTCGATGGCGCCGCTGATCCAGCCCGGACCCTTCTGGCGGGCCAGCTGGAGGGCCATCTCGCCCACCCAGCGGGCGGTCTGGACACGCTGACGGCCCGACGCCACCAGAGCGTCGTAGTCGGTGCGGACCTTCTCCGAGAGCCCGACCGGCGCGAAGACCAGAAGGTCGGCCAGGGTCGTGGGAAGGTCGCGTTCGGCCATGTCAGGAGAAGATCGGGCAGTCGTCGTCGCCGACCGGGCACATCGGGGCACCCTGGCGCACCAGCAGGAAGCACGACGAGCACAGCTGCTCGTCGGCCCGCTTGGGCTGGAGGCGGTCGCCGCTGTCGCCGCGCTCCTCGGGCTCGTCGTCCTCTTCTTGGTCGTCCTCGTCGGGCGCCTCGAGGCGGTCCTTGAGGATGGTGTCGAGGTCGGCCTCGACGTCGTCGGGGGCCAGGAGGTCCTCGTCCTCGTCGTCGTCCTCTCCGACAGAGCGACGCACCGGCCCCGCAGCCGGCTCTTCTTCCTCGTCCTCGTCCTCGGTGAAGGTCTCCTCGTCGCCGAACTCGTCGGCCTCGAGGTCGTCCTCGGTCTCCTCCTCGTCGAGGTCCTCGACGTCGATGTCGGACTCGAGGTCCTCCTCGTCGTCCTCGACGTCGGTCTCGATCTCCTCGACCTCGTCCATCATCTCGTCGTCGTCATCATGAGCCATTGGGGGAATCCTTCACGCTGAGCGCCCGTCCGCGGCGCGGGACTATAGGCGACGACCACCGCCGCTCCGTACACCGATCGTGTGACAGCAGTCACCGAGGGTCGTGTCAGGCCCTCAGCGCTGCTCGCGGCGCTGTTCGGCGCGCCGTTCGGCGCGCCGTTCGGCCTCGAGACGCTCGAGTTCGGGCGCCTCGGTGGTGAGGTGTGTCATGGCGGACGCCACGGCCGTGTGCCCGGCCTGTTCGGCGATCAGTCGGTGCATCTCGAGGACCACACGGCGGTACGACGGGTGGCCCTGCGGCGACGACCGCAGTTCGAGCAGGTGGATCGCCTCGCGGGCGTTGAACTGCATCGAGTAGCGCATGCGGTAGGCCATCGAGACCGCGTACTGCGCCTGCTGCGGGAACTCGTCCTTCAACGCGTCGTACAGCGCGGCCGATCGGGCCATGGCGTCGTCGAACACGTCGGCCACTCCGGCCTCCTCGACGAGTTCGGGTCGCACGTATCCGTGGTTGGGGGTCAGGGACTGCCAGTCGATGGTGAGCAGGCGGTGGCGCTGCAGGTCGCGGAAGGCGCCGTAGTCGCTGAGCACGTCGAACCGGTAGTCGACCCGCTCGAACGCACGGCCCGGCTTGTGACGGCGGTTCTCACGGTCGCCGACGTAGGCGTTGACGAGGGCGAGCCGCTCGGTGGGGCTCAGGCCACGCACCCGTTCGGCGAGCTGCGACTCGGGCAGATGGGTGTGCGGGTAGCAGATCGCGGCGAGCAACTTGTTCTCGGCGTCGGCGTCGTAGTCGACGAGCTCGACCGAATCGGCCGCATCGACAGGGGTCGACCCGAACAGCGACTCGACCAGGCTGGCCGTGTTCTCCCGGGTCGACGCCAGGTACCCGGTCCAGCGTCCACCGCGTTCGGCCATGTCGACCCGACGCAGGAAGCTCGGGATCACCTTGCGCAACTCGGTGAGCATCAGCTCGGCGTACTGACGGGCCTCGGGCAGCGGGTGGGCTCGCATCCGGATGAGGAGCGCTTCGAACGACTGCCCGCTGCCGTAGATGCCGACGTTGCTGAGCGCTGCCGCAGGGAGCACACCGCGCACGGCGTCGAGTGCCTTCGCCCGGGTCGCCATGCGGTAGACGAAGTCGCTGTCGCCCGACTCACGGGGAACGGTGGCGCGCACGTGATCGGTCACCCGCTGCAGCAGCAGGCTGTAGCTGTCGAACATGCGGTCCATGTCGCCGACGTAGCGGGTGCCGAACCGACTCGAGAGCAGTGCAGGGTCGCGGTAGAAGCGGTAGCGGCCACCGAGTCGGGCGTCGTAGCTGATGTACCGCGTGCTCTGCTCGAGGTAGCTCATCAGGCGGCCCCACTCGAGGACCTTGGTGAGGATGTTCGAGGCCTGCTCGCACGCCAGATGGACACCGCCGAGCTGGGCGACCGAATCGTCGCCGTACTCGGTGAAGACCTTCTCGTAGAGCTCCTCGGCCCGCTCGAGGCCGATGGTCGCGTCGACCGTGGCGTCGCCGGCGATGTCGAGATCGCCGACGAACTCGTCGAGGAACAGACGCCGCAGGCTCTTGGGACTGCGGCTGTAACGGGCGAACAACGCCCCCTTCACGACCTCGGGAAGGTTGACCAGTGCGAACACCGGACCGTCGAGATTCGTGAAGTACCGCCGGAGGATGTCCTCCTCAGTGGGTGTGAATTCCTCAGGGACGTAGACCGTCACGAGGGGGCATCCTACGACGGCCCGACGGCCGCGCTGGGGATCACAGGACGGCGACCCCGGTGGGCCGCGCCGCGAACTCGGCGGCGACGCGTCCGTGCAGGTCGGAGCGGGTCCAGAGATCGACCACGGTCATCGCCATCGCCTTGGCGCCGTCGATCACGGCGGCGTCACCGGCCGGACTGGCGGCGTGTTCGGCGAACGCAGTGCTGTGGATCGGCACGCCGTCGGGTGCGACCTTGATCATCGGGTGGATCGACGGCACGAGGTGGCTGATGTTGCCCATGTCGGTGCTGCCGACCACGTGGCGGTCGACCGCCGCGGGGTCGAGCACCGTGCGACCGAGGCGAGCGGCGTTGGAGGCATAGGCCTCCCCCATCGCCGTGTTGTCGATCATCTCGGCGAAGGGCTCCTCGTTCCAGCGGTACGTCATCGTGCAGCCGGTGGCCGTGGCGGCCGACTCGAGCGCCGTGAGCACCCGCTGCTTCAGCGGCTGGAGCGATGCGATCGTCGGCGACCTGACGAACCACTCCATCGCGGCGTGGCTCGGGACGATGTTCGGCTTCTCTCCACCGTCGGTGAAGATCCCGTGGATCCGCTCGTTGGGGCGGATGTGCTGGCGGAGCGTGGCGACGTTCATGTACCCCAGGACCGCTGCGTCGAGGGCGTTGACGCCCTCCCACGGAGCTGCGGCAGCGTGGGCGGCCTTGCCGTGGAACTCGACGAACAGCCGCTGCACGGCGATGCAGTCCATCAGCACGAGATCGGCATCTGCCGGGTGGACCATCATCGCTGCGTCGATGCCGTCGAAGGCACCCGCCCTCGCCATCAGGATCTTGCCGCCACCACCCTCCTCTGCGGGAGTCCCGAGGATGCGGAGGCGGCCACCAGCCGCTGCGGCGACGGTGGCCGCAGCGATGCCGGCACCGATCCCGGCGGTCGCGATGATGTTGTGTCCGCAGGCGTGGCCCACACCCGGCAGGGCGTCGTACTCGCACAGGACGGCGACCACCGGACCCTCGCTGCCGACGCTCGCGTCGAAGGCCGTGGGGAGGCCCCAGGCGCTGCGCACCGGGGCGAGACCGGCCGCTTCGAGGAGGTCGGTGAGGACTCCGTGTGCATGGTGCTCCTCGAAGTTCAGTTCGGGATGGGCGTGGATGTCGCGGCTGGCAGCGAGGAGCCGCTGCGCGATCTCGTCGACAGCGGCGCAGACGGCGGTCTTCAGCGAGTCGATGGTGGCGGCGTCGTGCGGAGCAGGCATACCCGCGACGCTACTGGCAGCGGCCGTCAGGACCAGACGGTGAGCGCGTCGGGGCGGACCTGCACCACCAGCCGCACGCCGTTGCGTCGTCGCAGCCAGACGGCTCCGTCGACCAGAACGGTGCACCGGCCGGGAAGGTCGACCGTGTGCGTCGCCGAAGCCGACACCGACAGGAGCGGATGGGGAAGGTGCGAGCCGGTGCGCATCCGGGCGCGCACCTGACGGCGGACGCGGCGGGTCATGCTCGCGTCGACCTCGAGGACGTCGAGACGGCCGTCACCGGGATGGCTGCGCGGCGTCGGGTCGGCGTCGCCGAGGAACTGTGCGTTCATGACGAGCACCACCCGTCCCGTGCGGCTCCACCAGTTCCGGCCACGCCGCCCCGACCTGACCACCACGTGGGCGAGGGCCGTGCACGACTCCCCTGTCGACGTGGCCACCGACAGCACGTCGACGACGACGCGGGTCGCCTCCGCCCCGGCGACGGCCGTCCCGACCGACCCCAGGGTGCGGGCCATGTCACCTCCGCGTAACACGATGCCCTCACCGGCAGCACCGGGAGGCGCAGTTGCGAGCCAGCGGGCTGCAGCAGCGTCGTCGCCTGCCGAGGGCAGACCGCGCGGGAGCGTGCGGCGCTCGCCCCACTCCTCACCCTTGCGGATCGTCATCGCCCTCGTCCTCGGGTTCGTCGTCGTCCTCGTCCTCAGGCTCGTCCTCGAGGTCGTCGTCGTCCTCGAGCACGCTCGATGCCGCGACGACGCCACGAAAGAGCGCGTGGGCCGCGGCCTCGGCCGAGCGTCGCGTCTCGCGTGACGGTGCCACGATCGCGAACTGCCGCAACAGGTCGATGAGCTGCTTGACGATCCGGACGAAGTCACCACCCGAGAGTTCGTCCTCGGCGACGACCTCGGCGAACCCCTCGCCCGCCGCCCACGAGAACGCTGTGGCGATGAAGGTCGGGTCGGGCTCGCGGTGGACCCCGAGCCCGGCGGCCTCTTCGGCATCGAACAGTTCGTCGCTCACCCGCAGGACCGACGCCCACCGACGGCTGACCATCGGCGAGGGGAACCACGGTGCTGGCGGCGGCTCCGGACTCCGGTGCTCGTAGACGAAGACACTTGCGAGGGCCGCCATCGACGCAGGGTCGAGCCCGTCGAGCAGCCCTCGACGCAGGCACTCGACGACGAGCAGATCGGACTCGTGGAAGGTCCGGGCAAGGATGGTGCCGGCCTCGGTGAGCCGCCACCCGTCGACGTAGCCCCAGTCGCCGAGCAGGTCGAGCACACGGTCGAAATCGCGGCCGATCGACTGCGACCGTCCCTGCACCTTCTGCCGCATCTCGGCAACCTCACGAGCCACCTTCTCGGCCTGGGCCGCCGCCTTCATCCGCTCGGCAAGGTCGGGGTCGTCCTCCACCGGGTGGGTGATCGGCATGTCCTCGGCGATCCGGCGTCGTGCCCTGCTCGGCTGCTCGACCCGCGCAGCCTCGAGTCGCAGGGCGACCTCCTTCTGGAAGTCGTGGCGGTTCGGCGCGTAGTCGGTGGGCAGGTCGACCCGACCCAGCGAACGCGGCGGCTCGTCGAAGTCGAGGGCGGTGAGCACGACGGTGTCACGACGCGTCGTCACACCCGTGACGCGAGCGCCGCCCTTGCGGTGGGCGGTCGACAGCACCGCCACTCGGCCGGCGTATCGCCCCTTCTCGGCGTAGACGATGTCGCCCGGTCGGAGCTTGAGGAGGGCGAGGGTGATCTCGTCGTCGCGGCTGGCGGCACCGCCGGGACGCCCACGCGAGGCCCCCTCGTCGCGACGCAGGCCGCTCCGGTAGTCGTCGATGTCGCCATAGGGGCTGCGGCTCTTCTCGACCAGTTCGGCGAGGTGCCGTTGACGCCGCTCGAGTCGGGCCTCGATGCGCACCACGTCGCGGTCGCCCTGGAACTGGGCGAACGACAGGTTGAGGAGGTGATGGGCCTCCTCGCTGCTGTACGACCGCACCAGGTTGGCGGCCATGTTGTAGGTGGTGCGGAACGCCGAGTTGAGGTGGAAGCTCCGGCTCGAGGCGAGCAG
>Ga0172367_10002371_pt1 | contig 25849 bp, 19 predicted proteins | sample Lak10m_FD_114542 | JGI IMG/M metagenome (GOLD analysis project Ga0172367, IMG submission 114542) | Freshwater microbial communities from Kabuno Bay, South-Kivu, Congo - kab_022012_10m | ecosystem: Environmental > Aquatic > Freshwater > Lake | place: Democratic Republic of the Congo: South-Kivu...
GATCAGGAAGGTCAACGTTTGGATGGAAATACACAGATCATTCTTGAACCATCTGCGAGATATGGCATTTCACAGAGAGTGACTGCTAGACTCTTCATGCGCTATGAAACCACCATCAATGAAGGTGCTGCAGCCCCTGGATTCAGTCGCTATCAATTCGGATTGGATATTCGCATTTCGGTATCCGGAGGAAGATAGGAATAATGAAAAGATATGCAAAGAAATTGGAACATTTCATTAGAAGGAAATTGAATAATTCTAAGAATGTGTTTCATGATCATATCATTCATTCTATCGAAGACGCTATCCCGCTTGCTCCTCAATGCAAAATTCTCATCTTGAGGATTGATAAATTCGGTGATATGATTGTTACCATCCCAATCTTAAGAGAAATTCGAAAAAAATTTCCTCATGCTACAATTGATATAGTTCTTGGGCAAGCCAATAAAAGTTTAAGTTCGAATGCATTGGTCTATGCCAATTCTATACTGTATTATGATAAAACGCTGCTAGGTCTGATTCGGCTTCTCTACAAAATGAGGAAAACCAAGTATGATATTTGCATAGATCCACTTGATAATCCGAGCATTACATCAGGGAATCTATGTTACTTATCAAATGCAACATATACTGTCGGTTTATATAAAAGCAATGCAAAGAAATACACACACTGCATCATTCCAAAAGACAGATTGAAGGTTCATATTGTCGAAAGAACTGCACAAATGCTCCTGGCTTTTGGAATAGATCCAGAAGTGAGTGATTTAGATTGTGAGTTTCAATTGGAGCAATCCTATATAGAAAAGTCAAGTGAAACATTAAAGAACATTATTGACTTACAGAGACCGGTTATTGCGATCAACACGACGGGAAGTATTTCTAGTCGAACTATGAATAAGGAATTTGCAATCGCACTGTACAAAGAAATCCATGAAAGTGTTAGCTCTTTTGAAGCTCAAATACTCTTGTTTGGCCCTGAATCACAAAGTGCAGTATTGTCCTCAATACAAGAACATACGAATTGCCTAATAGCACCGTTTACAACTTCCTTTAATGAATATGCTGCCATGCTTAAGTGCGCATCAATTATTATTTCCCCTGATACATCAGCTGTTCATCTTGCTGCTTCCTGGAAAACACCGACAGTATGTCTGTTTTGTAAAGACAATACCGGAACTGCTTTATGGACTCCCTATCATACAAGACATGAGTGTGTAGTTTCAGAAACATATTCAATCAATGATATAGATATTTACAAGATATCTAACAGTTTAATTGAAATTATGAAGACAATCAATCTTCAAGCAGCAAATATTGCATTGATGTCATAATATTCAATAAATCGGCATTCTTCTTTCTTCATACTCATGATGAGCATAAACAGCGGCGCTGAGAATCATTGAATGAATTTCTTTAGGGATTTCACCTGTCCAAAAGTTCGATACGAAAGCAGTTGAATACTCACCAGATCTGAAAGCATCAGAATTCAAGGTGAATTGGCAAAATGGAATTGTCGTGCGAAGTCCTGCCAAATGATACGATGAAAGTGCATGCAAGGTTTTCTCAATTGCATCATTTCTATCTGTACCATGACAAATCAATTTGGCAACCATGGAATCATAGTTCACAGATACCTCAAAGCCGGCAAATAAAGCGGTATCATTACGAATTCCCTCGCCTTCGGGTAATTCAACATAATGTGCGATGCCGGTTTCAGGCAAGAAATCATTGTACACATCTTCGGCACAGATTCGGCACTCAATTGCATGTCCTTTGGGTTCTAGATCATCCTGAGTAATTACAAGATGTTCACCGAATGCTATCCGTAATTGCTGTTCTACCAAGTCAATACCTGTCACCATTTCGGTAACTGGATGCTCAACCTGCAAACGGGTATTTACTTCCATGAAGTAGAAATTTCCAAATGCATCAAGCAAAAATTCCAATGTACCTGCATTGGTATATCCTGATGTTGCCACAAGTCTTGCCGCGGCTTCACCCATTTTTGTTCTGATTTCAGGTGTTACAGCAGTTGATGGGGATTCTTCAACAACTTTTTGATGTCTTCTTTGCACAGAACATTCTCTTTCCGGGAAATAGAGAATCGTCCCATATTGATCAGCCAAGATTTGAATTTCAATATGTCTTGGAGATACGATAAATTTCTCAATGAATACTCTATCATCACCGAATGATGCCAGTGCCTCACCTTGTGCGGCATGCAAGCCGGCCAAAAGTCCACTTGGTTCTTCGATCAGTCTCATTCCTTTACCACCACCACCTGCGGCAGCTTTCAATAAAACGGGATATCCAATGTTTTCAGCAATACGAGCAATTTCTTCAGGATCTGAAATTGCACCTTCGGAACCGGGTGAAATGGGAACATCTGCTTTGATTGCCAATGCTCGAGCTTCTGTTTTGTCTCCAAGAGCATGTATTGCCTCGGGTGTTGGACCAATAAATATCAATCCTGCATCAGTAACTGCTTTTGCGAATTGAGCATTCTCTGATAAAAATCCATATCCGGGATGAATAGCCTGCGCACCCGTTTTGATGGCGGCATCTATGATCTTTTCTATGACGAGATAACTTTCTCTCGGTGTCGCGCCGCCAATATTGATGGCTTCATCCGCCATTTTGACATGCAAAGCATTCGCATCAGGAAGTGAATACACAGCAACTGTGGAGATATTCATCTTTTTACAAGTATCAATGATGCGTAATGCTATTTCACCACGATTGGCAATTAAAATTTTAGAAAACATGGCCTATCAATAAATATGAGTTGGATATTCGATGTAAAAGACATTGCAAATTACGAAAGTCATATCGGAATCATACCGTTCCCAGACTGAAATGATTGTCAACACGAGAAATAATCTCTAATTTGTCCACTCAGTTCTAACAAACATCAATTTCAATAGCATACAATGAATAAAGCCGTCATAATGGCCGGTGGTTTCGGCACAAGATTACGACCTCTCACGATGAGCATTCCCAAGCCCATGGTTCCACTTGCGAATATTCCCATGATGGAACATATCGTGAATCTCCTGAAAAAACATGGAATAACTGATATCACGGCCTTATTGTATTATCAACCAGAATCAATAAAGGAGCATTTTGGGGATGGTTCCACTTTTGGCATCACAATGAACTATGTGCAAGCAGATGCTGATTATGGAACCGCAGGAAGCGTTCGTAATGCCGCAAAGGATTTCAATGAACCCATTTTGGTGATGAGTGGTGATGTATTGACAGATATTGATATTTCATCCGCGATTGCATTTCATAAAGAAAAACAATCGCAGGCGACGATATTATTGACAAGAGTCAATGACCCTTTGCATTATGGCATCGTGATGACAGATATGCACGGAAGAATCACACGTTTTTTGGAGAAACCTTCTTGGGGCGAAGTATTCACTGACACCATCAATTCGGGCATGTATATATTGGAACCTGAAGTCTTTGCACTCATTCCACCCGATAGAGAATATGATTTCGGTAAAGATTTGTTTCCCCATTTACTCAGATCAGACATGAATCTATTTGGGTATATCACGACTGGATATTGGAAAGACATCGGTAATCTCCATGAATATCAGAGTGCTTGTCAGGATATTCTGGAATATAATGTTGCGATTGACTTCAAAGGAAGCAAATCAGAACAGGGACTCATTGGAGAACACTGCAATATTTCTGAATCAGTGCAGTGGAGCGGAAGATCAATCATTGGTGATAGAGTGAGCATTGGACCCAATTCCTCCATTCATCAGTGCATCATTGGCAATGATGTTAACATAGGTGCCGGAGCACAATTAAGCAATTGCATCATTTGGAATAATGTTCGACTTGGTGATCGCATCATGGCAAGTTATGATGTGATTTGCAATGACATTTCCATCGGCAATGGCGTAACGATCAATGAACAGGTCTTTATCGCAGAGCATTGTCATATAGGCAATGGATCACATCTTTCCTCCAATATCAAACTATGGCCCAAAAAGCATATTGAAGAAGGTGCGATCGTCAATCGCTCACTCGTGCAAGAAGAGCGTTGGTTGAGAGAACTCATCACTGATTCGCGCATATCGGGTCTTGCCAATATTGACATCAATCCCGAATTCTCTGCAAAGCTCGGAACTTCCATCGGCAATGCACTCGGTATGCATGCAAAAGTCGTTGCAAGTCGTGATGCCGATGCCGCATCACGAATGATCCATCGCTCTTTGATTTCAGGCCTCATGAGTGCAGGAATAACAGTCAGAGATTTACAAGTGACACCAATTCCTCAAGCCAGACAAGATTTGAGAGCAGGAATTGCGAATGCAGGATTTCATGTGAGAAGGTCGATTCGAAAACCTGATACGATTGATATCATTTTATTCAATAATGATGGTCGTGACATTCCTCATTCGACATCCAAAACAATCGAACGATTTTTCTTTGGAGAAGATATCAAGAGGGTGCCTTATAATGAAGTTGGTAGCATCATTTTTCCTGAAAGAAGCAATGAAACATATGCCATGAGATTCATTGGTGCACTCGATGTTCAGAATATCAAGAAACATGCATATCGAGTATTGATTGATTATTCGAATGGATTGGCATCCACAACATTTCCTGTTCTCCTTGGATCACTAGGAGTGCATGTGGTTGCCGTGAATAGTTATGTTGATACAGCCGAAGGATTTTCAGATGATAGAACAGATGCAGAAGCCGCTGAGACCAGTGAGATCATCCGATCCCTTGGTTATGAATTTGGATTTAAAATTGATGCATCTGCTGAGAAAATTGCAGTCGTGGATGCCGATGGTAATTGGTTTCAACCCAATAGATTATTGACAATACTCACGAAATTATTCATGGAAGCTCATCGTGACAGAGAGCCATATGCGATAGCAGTTCCAATGCTTGCCAGTACGGATATTGAGCTGATAGCAAAAGATCATGATATTGAAGTGATTCGAATCAAGAATAGTCATTCAGCGATGATGGAAGCCACAAAAGATCGCAATGTATTGTTCTCGGGTGATACAAGAGGTAGATTTATATTTACTGATTATTTATTTGCTTCTGATGGAATGTTCTCTCTGGCAAAATGTCTGGACATGCTCGCAAAAACTAGATTGACATTCTCCGGTCTTCATCAGCACTTACCCTATCGCTCACGCATGCATCATACGATTCCATGTCCATGGGAAAAGAAAGGAATTGTCATGAGAAAAGCCATGGAATTTACCGAGAAGTTGGATAGAACATTAATAGATGGCATCACGGTGAATAATCCGGATTCCACTATTGTATTGTTTCCAGACAAAGAAAGACCTGCCTTCATTGTAGCGGTGGAAGCATCATCCGATTCTTCGGCAATGCATATCGCTGAAGAGTATAAGCAATTGATCACAAATTGGGCTGAAACTCAATCATGAACATCTTTAGATGCTTAGTATTATTGCTGATTCATGTTCAGGTATTTGCTCAGATTGACACCGTTGAACTCTCTTCTCTGGATCTTAGTGCAATCAAACAGGATTTTGGAAGACCAAGAATCAATCTATCAGTGATGGGCAAACCATTACGAATTGCCGGAAAGGTATATGAACGCGGCGTTGGAACGCATGCCGGAAGCAAGTTCACCCTTGCACTTGATGGCAAAGCAATGAGCATTGAAGGTCTTGCAGGAATTGATGATGGTATTTTCCCTGAAATGGGATCTGCTGAATTTTTGATCATAGCTGATGGACAAGTGCTTTGGCGTTCAGGTATCATGAATAGAACAATGCAAGCCAAACCATTTGCACTTGATCTCGCTGATAAACAAACCTGTGAATTATTGGTATTTGATGGGAATGACAATATCTTCTCGGATCATGCAAATTGGGTAGAGACAAGAATCATTGTAAAAGATGGATTTATACCCAAGCCATTCATCAGACCAATCGAACAGGAGTTTGTACTCACTCCGGATGAATCCCTGCTTCCCAGAATTCATGGGAAAAAGGTATATGGAGCAAGACCCGGTAGTGAGATAAGACATTATATACCAATCACAGGCATTGAACCCATCAATGTGACTATGACCGAACTTCCTCCAGGACTCTCCTTCGATTCCACATATAGAGTCATCCGAGGTAGTATTGCCAAGCCCGGAATATATTCACTTACCATTCAAGCAGAAAACCCACTCGGCAAAACAGAATATTCATTCGCATTTCGCATCGGAGATACGATCTCATACTCTGCACCCATTGGATGGTCATCATGGTATGCACATTGGGAATTTGTTACGGAAAAAGATATCTATAAAGCTGCTCATGCATTGCAGTCAAGTGGATTACAACACTATGGCTATGAATATATTCTCATTGATGATGGCTGGCAGGATACAAGCCATTCTTTATCCATTAATGGTTTACAACCCGCAAAGAAATTTCCGGATCTTCCCGGCCTGATTGATTCATTGCATACTCTTGGATTCAAAGTAGGCATGTATTCATCTCCCGGTGCAAAAACATGTGTATTATTACCCGGCTCATTAGGACATGAAGCACAGGATGCTGACTATTTTTGCACATTGAACGCAGATTTAGTGAAATATGATTGGTGCGGTTATCAAACGGTTTATGATTCATTGCTGATATCCAATCAATTCACACCTGAGGAATTAGCGAAAGCGCCATATGCCCAATTGGGGTCATTATTGTCAGCTTGTAATCATGACATCTTTTATATGCTATGTCAATATGGCAATAATGATGTGTGGAAATGGGGCCGTTCTGTTGGTGGACATGCATGGAGAACCACGACAGATATTCAAGACAATTGGTGGAGCATGTCAAATATCGTAGGATTCAGACAAGCCGGTCTTGAAACATTTGCCGGACATAATGGATGGAATGATATGGATCACTTACGTATGGGATATTCTCAGCCATTTCCATTTACCAAAAAGACCGAGCTCACAGCTCATGAACAATACACGCAGTTTTCGCTTTGGGCATTGCTGAATTCCCCTTTGATATTGAGCATGCACATGGATTCGCTTGATGCATTCACATTGAGTCTTTTAAAGAATCATGAAGTTTTGGCAATGCATCAAGACCCACTTGGGATTCAAGGTTCACGAGTCTATAAGAACATTTGGCAGGAAATTTGGTCTAAACCTCTGTCCAATGGTGGCTTAGCAATTGGATTTTTCAATAGAGATGATGTCGGCGAACAATCCATGTCCATAACAAGAGATGCACTTGGACTCTCCAAATCAATGGAATATGTCATTCGCGATGTATGGACTCATCAAGATTTAGGCTTTCTGAGTGATGAATTGATGTACACAGTTCCTTCTCATGGAGTTCGATTGATTGCATTGATACCCAAAAACCCAATAAGCAATATCGGTGATGAACATCAGATCAAACTAATGAGAATTTTCCCTCAACCGGCAGATGAGATGATGTATTGTTCCTTTCATTCGCCATTGCAAGGAATCGGCACTCTCGAATTCCTCACATTGGATGGCAGAAGCAATGGAAACTCAATACAACTGGAAATCAGGCAAGGAATGCAAGCATTTTCCTTGGCTATACCGAAGGATATGCCCTCTGGACTACATATCATGAAAATCAGCACACCTTTTTCTTTAATCTTACATCCCATTCATATCGTTCATTGATGCTAATTCCATAAATTTGCACTTCAATTTCATGTACTTGCACTGTTCTTCGGCAAGTATCCCGATATATCATTCAATGGCTCTACAGTATGAAGATTACGGATATCCTTCAGCCCTCAGCTATTTTGCTGAACACGACATTTGAAACGAAAGAAGCAGCATTGGATGCAATGATTGATGCATTGGCATCAGGCGGGCATATTACCAAAGTTGAAGAAGCCAGAAAAGCAGTATTTGATAGAGAAAAAATCATGTCAACCGGCATCGGCAAGGGTTTTGCGCTTCCACATGGCAAGACAAATCACATCACCGAAACCGTTGGTGCATTCATGACTTTGAAAGAACCACTAGACTTTCAAGCTCTAGATCAACAACCTGTGACCATCATTTTCATGTTAATCGGAAGAGAGAATACAGTTGGAACTCATCTTAGATTACTCTCCAGGATTTCTAGACTCATGAACAAAGATAGTTTCCGCGATAGTATCTCAGCCGCAGAAACTCCGGAGCAAATCATTGCATTGTTTACTTCTGAAGAAGAGGAAATGGGATGAAAGCAATGATTGTTATAGTAGTTTTCCTATGTTCATTTACAGCTCAGGCACAAGAATCAAAAAACAAGAAAGATATACAAGCAGCTAAACAAGTACTCAAAATCATGAATGAGCAGATTTTGCAATTGACTGACCGATTCAAAAAGAATACGCTTACATTCAAGGGGCAATATGAGCAACAGACCAAGCAAATTCTCACAGGATTTAAAAAGAGATTACAAGTATTGAAACAAGAAATTTCCTCGATTGAGGAAAATCTTGATGATTTGAATCTGCAATTGGAACAACAATCCAAAGAAAATGATAAGGCACTTCAGGATCAGTTCAAGAAATTGCAAAGTGACCTGGATGATTCCATGATGAGATTTGAGCGTAAACTTGATTCCCTTTCTCAGCAATTTTGAGCAATGGTGATGTCCGAATCAGATCAACACAAACAGCCAATTGGAGTATTTGATTCAGGAGTCGGTGGCCTTACCGTTCTGAAGCATCTCATTCATTCTATGCCCGGCGAGGAATTTGTGTATTTGGGGGATACGGCCAGAGTACCTTATGGGAATAAATCACAGGACACGATTAGACATTATACTCGACAATGTGTCAATTTCCTCTTGAGTTTGGATGTAAAAGCCATTGTCATTGCGTGCAATACCGCTTCCGCACTTGCTTTGGATCTTGCCCGAGAAATAAGTCCTGTTCCTGTCATCGGCATGATACATCCGGCCGCAGCCTCTGCTGTACAACAAACTCTGACAAAAAAAATCGGTATCATTGGTACAAGAGCAACTATTGGTTCTCATGCTTATGAACAAGCCATTACGAAGGTTTCTGAAGACATTGGAGTCCACATAGATGTCTATGCAAAGGCATGTCCTTTATTTGTCCCTTTAGCTGAAGAAGATTTTGGAGATCATCCTTCTGCAGCAATGATAGCTCATGAATATCTTCATGAATTTCTCTCATTGGGTATTGATATTCTTGTACTCGGTTGCACGCATTATCCGCTACTTAAAGAGTTGATTGGGAAAACACTCCCTGATATTTCACTGTTGGATTGTGGTGAGACAGCTGCAAAAGAGTTATCTGCAATATTACAGATTGAAGACAAGTCACAAATTGGTGAACTTCCAATTGTGAGACTGTTCACTACTGACTCTATACATGCATTCTCATCCATTGCAGAAAGATGCATCGGTTTTCCTTTACCGGAGCCAATTCGCATTTCTCCTGAAACTCTGGAAGATCAGGATCTTTCAGGAATCTAATCTTCGTAAATTGTATTGTCTTGCAAAAGACAATTGTTCATTGCTCACAATGCATGGATTGTTCCATGATAGGTTATATCATTCGAAAAATCGGTTATGCTTTGGCAGTACTCTTTGGAGTAGTGACAACAGCATTTCTCATCAATTTTGTATTGCCTGGTGATCCCGCCCGATTAATGCTTGGTCAAAGAGCAGATGAGCAATCAATAAAAGCATTACGAGTTCAACTTGGCTTAGATAAACCGATGTATGAGCAATACACGAAATATGTGTTTCGTTTGGTTCAAGGAGATTTGGGTGTTTCCTATTCAACAAATCGAGAAGTACTTGATACGATAGTTGATAAATTCCCCGCCACAGCACTGCTTGCCATAACAGCAATGTTTTTCTCTACATTGATTGGTATTGGACTTGGCATTATAGCCGCCATTCGAGCAAATACTTGGGTAGATGCCTCAACGATGGGTTTTGCATTGCTAGGAATCTCTCTTCCAAGTTTTGTATTCGGACTGCTTTTACTCCTTCTTTTCGCTGAGATTTGGAAGATTTTTCCTTCATCAGGATATATTGACAAAGGCATCAGTCATCTTTTTCTACCGATGCTCACTTTAGCTTTTAGACCACTTTCCATCATTGCGAGAGTGACGCGCAGTTCCATGCTTGATGTCCTTAATCAGGATTATGTAAGAACAGCAAGAGCAAAAGGTCTTCAAGAGAAAGCTGTCATTTTGAAACATGCTTTGAGAAATGCATTGAATCCGGTGGTGACCACTGTCAGCGCTTGGTTTTCAGGACTTCTTGCGGGAACATTCTTTGTGGAATATATCTTCAATTGGCCAGGCATCGGAACGCTTGCCATCAGTGCCATTGAAAAACTAGACTATCCAATCATTCAAGGCACAGTGCTTCTTACAGCAATTATTTTTGTGGTTGTGAATGCAGTCGTGGATATACTCTATGTATTTCTCGATCCTAAAGTAAAATTACATTGATCAATGAGTCAACAAATGTCTACACATACAAAACAGCAGAAGAGAGCGGAAAGTCTTGGTGCGCTTGCTTGGAAGAAACTCAAAAAGCACCCGGCAGGTGTGACGGGTATGGTCATCATCGGTGTGCTTGTACTCATTGCCGCTTTGGCGGATGTGATCAGTCCATTTTCTCCAACACTTGCCGTTTTGGAATATGCTGAGAAACCATCTGGTTTTGTTGGAAATGTTCTATATGTACAAAATCCCACTAATCCAGATGAACCAAATATCATTCCCATTCTTTCGCATACAGTCAAGAAAGATTCTGTGTTTTATCGCGATGAAAGTGGACAAGAAATGTCTTTGGCTTTATCAACAATGGCTGGAACTTCAGAATCCGAATGGCATGGCACCCCAACGTATTATTTGGGTACGGACAGGCTTGGACGTGATGTTCTTTCTCGTTTGGTATATGGGGCGCGCATTTCTCTTTTGGTTGGTGTTGTATCTCAATTGATTGCATTGGTCATTGGCATCGTGCTTGGTGCTCTTGCCGGCTTCTTCCGTGGCTGGGTTGATAATGTCATTATGTGGTTTACAAATGTGATTTGGTCTTATCCTACCATACTCCTTGCCATTTTGCTGAGCTCGCTGCTTAAATTCACGAATAATATCATGGGCTTCACGCTCAATCCATTTTGGCAAACATTCATAGCAATCGGTATTTCCAGTTGGGTTGAAATCGCTCGTATCGTGCGTGGACAATTCTTTTCACTCAGAGAAATGGAATATGTCGAAGCTACACGCGCACTTGGCTATGGCTCAATGCGGACAATTTTCAGACATATCTTGCCTAATGCAATTGGACCGATCATTGTGCTTTCAACAGCAGGCATTGCATCTTCTATTATTGCTGAAGCAGGACTCAGTTTTTTGGGTCTTGGAATCCAAAGACCAGAGCCATCTTGGGGTATATTCATTTCAGATCATTATGGATATATTTTTGCCGGTAAATATTGGGGTTTGACCGTCTATCCAAGCATTGCAATTGCAGCGGCTGTTTATGGATTCAATCTCCTGGGAGATGGTCTCCGCGATGCATTCGATCCAAAAGCAATTCAACGTTGACATGCTCATTGATTCACTCAAACAGATTCTTTCAGGGACGACATTACCACCTGCGCTTCTCATATATGGAGAAGAAGAATTTCTCCGTGAAGAGGCATATCATGCCATCATGCATAAAGCCCTTCCAGATGGCGCGCATCATGATATTGATATCATAGATGCCGAGAATTCTAGTGAATCCCACATCGTAGATATTGCAGATGCATATCCATTCATATCAGACAAAAAAATCATTGTTGTCAAGCAATCAGATAAGTTATTTTCCGGAAGATCGAAAAAGTCCACCGGGAAATCAGCCCTTCTCAGTTATTTACAGTCTCCTCAGCCCACTTCATTATTGATATTCACTGGAATCTTTCCCTCTCTCACGGGGCTAAGAGCTGCGAGGAAGAATCCTAAACAGTCAGAAAAAGCCAAGAAAATTGCCTCAGGAATCGCCTTTCCTTTAAGAGAAATCATCGAATTAATACCCTCTCTTGAATGCCCCAAAGTTGCTGAAAGAGAATTGCTCTCATGGACAAATGAACGATTATCCTCATTTGGCAAAGGAATCAGCAGAGAGGCCGGTGAATATTTGATAGCCAATGCAGGTTTATCACTCAGGGACATAGCTAATGAACTTGAGAAATTAATGCTCTTTGCACCCGACAAAAAGCAGTATTCGGAAGAAGATGTACTGGGCTTGGTTGGTTCTTCCAGAGTATACAATGTTTTTGAATTACAAAAAGCAATTGGAGCCGGGAATACAGCAAAATCTATTGAAATCGTGCATCACATGCTGTCCAATGATGGCAATGCAATCATGATTATATCCATGTTACTTCGATATTTCATGGCATTATTTCGCTTGCAGGATGCTCAAACACAAGGCTCAAATCCCTATGAAATCGCCAAAATCGTTGGAATCAATGCCTATTTTCTACCCGAATATCAATCAGCACTCAGACATTATCCTCCCATGAAATTGGCAAGGGCAATGTATTTGCTTAGAAATGCTGATTTAACACTCAAAACAAGTTCACAATCCCCGACTTTTGTCCTTCAACAAGCAATACTTGGTTTATCTGATTGAATTCCCCCTATCCTTTTTGCAAATTGTTTGGAGTATTTCAAGAGTCTCCGTATATTTGTGTCTCTATTTCTCTAACTGAATTCATTTATACCGTATGGCACATCATAAGTCAGCGATCAAACGCGCCCGTCAAAACAAGAAGCGGGCAATTTACAATAGAGCCAATCGCAAGGCATATCGCGAGGCGATAAAAGCTGTTCGTTTAGCAAAAACTGTTCAAGAGGCGGAAGCTTTGTTTGTAACAGCCACAAGCATTCTGGACAGAGTTGCTTCACGCGGTATATTGCATAAGAATAATGTTGCAAACAAGAAGTCTAAACTTGCTTTGCATATCAATAAAATGAAGGCGGCCCAGGCCTAAGACATTTGCACCCGTAGCTCAACTGGATAGAGCATTTGACTACGGATCAAAAGGTTTGGGGTTCGAATCCCTACGGGTGCGCTTAACTGATTTACACATTACATCTCAATAGAATATTTATGCTGAATCAAGCTAAAAAAGCAGAGATCATCAAACAATATGGTGGAAACGAGTCAAATACCGGTCTACCTGAAGTACAGATTGCTTTATTGACGGAAAACATTTCCGTATTGGCCAAGCATCTTGAGCAACACAAGAAGGACTATCATAGCCGTCGCGGTCTCATGCAAATGGTCAGCAAGAGAAAGAAGCTTCTCAATTATTTGATGAGAAATGACATTACGAGATATCGCGCCATCATTAGTGCTTTATCAATAAGAAAGTAAACTCAAGGGCGCTCATGGCGCCCTTTTTTATTGATACTGTTATGCAATCATAAAATCATGGGGGCTTTAGATTGAGGGCATGCCGCTCTGAGTGCAGGAAGGAATCTTTTCTGAGATTTCTTCCTCCGCTCAGACTTCAGTCCTCAGAATGAGTCCGCCCATGAATGTTACACGTGCTATCCCAAGGAGAATTATGGCACAACATTCAGTTTCCCTTACACTTAATGGACGGGAATATACTATCGAGACCGGTCGTTTTGCAAAACTCGCCAATGGCGCAGTGATGGTCCGTTATGGCGATACAATGGTACTCGTCACTGCATGTGCATCACAAGATGCAAGACCTGACATTGATTTTTTACCTCTTACAGTCGAATATCGTGAGAAAGCAGCTGCTGCCGGTAAAATTCCTGGTGGATTTTTTAAACGTGAGGGAAAGCCAAGTGAAAAAGAAATCTTATCCGCACGTTTGATAGATCGTCCTGCTAGACCTCTCTTCCCTAAAGGGTGGAAATATGAAACCCAATTAGTGGCTTCCATTTATTCATCAGAAAATGAAATTGATTCCGATACATTGGCGGCAGTAGGTGCTTCTGCAGCCCTCGTCATTTCAGATATTCCTTTCAATGGTCCATATTCAGAAGTCATGGTTGGACGCGTGAATGGTGAATTCATCTGTAATCCAACGATGAGTCAATTAGTGGAATCCGATATTGAGATTGTGGTTGCGGGTACTGATGAAGCAATTATGATGGTGGAAGGAAGTTCGAAAGAAATTTCTGAAGAAGATTTTATTGCTGCTCTAGAATTTGCTCATGCAACAATCAAGCAAATCAATGCATTGCAATTGCAATTGCGAGAACTTGCCGGAAAAACCAAGAAAGAATTCGAAGTTACTGAAGATGATGAGGCTTTGCTATTGGCTGTAAAAGCTATTGCTGCGCCACTCATCAAAGAACAGATTCGTAAAGATTCCATCAAAGAGCAACGCATTGAATTTGCAAAATCATTACGTGATACTGTATTGAATGCATTGCAAGAAGCTGAACCAATTGAGGATCAAGCACTTCTTGATGCACGTACAAAGAAAGTCAAGGGATATATATCCAAGATTGAAAAGCATGAAATGCGTCGCATGATCATTGATGATAAACGTCGTTTGGATGGTAGAAAAACAACAGATATTCGTTCAATCGATTGTCTTACAGGATTACTTCCAAGAACTCATGGTTCTGCATTATTCACTCGTGGTGAAACACAGAGTTTGACAACAGTGACGCTTGGAACAAAGAGTGATGAACAGATGATTGATGGATTATTCGAAACTGAATTCCGTCGTTTCATGTTGCATTATAACTTCCCTCCTTTCTCCACCGGCGAAGCCGGCCGCATGACCGGTACGAGTCGTCGTGAAATCGGACATGGTAAACTTGCTGAGCGCGCTTTGAAAGTGATGATGCCGAGTGATGAAGATTTCCCATATGTAGTGCGTATCGTCTCAGACATCTTGGAATCCAATGGATCTTCCTCCATGGCAACTGTATGTGCCGGAAGTCTTGCATTGATGGATGCCGGTGTTCCCGTCAAAAAAGCAGTTGCAGGTATTGCGATGGGTCTCATTATGGAAGAAGATGATTCAGCGATCTTGAGTGATATTTTGGGTGATGAAGATTTCCTTGGTGATATGGATTTCAAAGTCGCGGGTACTCTAGATGGCATCACTGCTTGTCAGATGGACATCAAAATCGGTGGTTTATCCACAGATCTCATGCGTCGAGCATTGGATCAAGCTCGTCATGGTCGTTTGCATATTCTTGGCATCATGAATGCCGCTCTTGCTGAACATCGTTCAGATCTTTCACAATATGCACCAAGACTTACCACAATCATGATTGCTCAAGACATGATTGGTACTGTGATTGGACCTGGTGGTGATACCATTCGTGGCATGCAAAGAGAATTCGGTGTTGAAATCACCATTGAAGATGATGGTTCATGTATTATTGCCGCTACAAATCAAGAAGCAGCGCAGAAAACAATTGAACGAATCAAAGCACTGACAAGTCCACCGGAAGTTGGCAAAGTGTATACTGCGACTGTAAAAGATGTACGCGAAGGTCTAGGTGCAATCGTTGAATTCATGCCGAAGACAAAAGGTCTTTTACATATTTCACAAATCAGTTATGATCATTTCCAAAATGTTGGCGATGTTTTGAAAGTTGGACAGCAAATTGATGTCAAACTTCTCGAAATCCAATCTGATGGAAAATTCAGATTGAGTCATAAAATACTTCTCACTCCTCCCGAAGGTTATGTAGAACCACAAAGACAAGAGCGTCCTCGCCGGGATGATCGCGGTGGTCGTGGTGGTTATGACAGAGATCGCGGTGGTCGTGGTGGTTATGACAGAGATCGTGGTGGTCGTGGTGGTTATGATCGCGATAGAGGTCCTCGTCGTGATGATAGACCTCGCGAAGAGCGTCCGAGAGATGAACGCCCGAGAGAAGATCGCCAAAGTGATGATCGTCCGAGAGATGACAGAAGATTTGAAGACTAAACAACACCCCCTTGCCCATGAAAGCAAGGGGATTTTTTTTGCGTCTGTTATTGTGATGTCGCCCGGATGGGGCTGCCGTTATATTCCCCTCGGCGAGGGGTGCCCTTTAGGGCGGGGTGCGACTCTTACTGTGATACCGCCTCTACGAGGCTTTGTGGAAGAATTGTATATTTGTGAACATTATTTGGGATTTGTCATGGCGATATTGTTTACGATTCTGGGTTGTGTTTTTGCGAGCATCATCATGGTGCTAAGCGTGTATTTCATTATGCCTTTTCCTGGTAGCCAGCAAGCGGAGACCATTGATATTGGATATGCTTTGTACATGTGGTATTGGTATCTCATCATCCCATTTCTTTTATTGGCATTATTCGGATATGTAAAACTCTACCTTGATGATGCTTCTTGGATCAAAAAAACATTGCTTATTCTTCCCTTTTTTCTTCCCGGTGGAATGTATCATGTGACCAAGAATATCATGAGCGCAGATCACATGTTTTTGCAAGCTCGCAGTGTCAAGCATATTGAAGTCTCAGAACCTTCACTTGATCAATCCATGATTGTGATTGGAACAGAAATCAATGGAGAAGCCAAAGCATATCCAATGAATATCGTTGGTTATCATCATCAAATTCGTGATTCAATTGGTGGCAAGCCGGTGATGATCACTTATTGTACTGTATGCAGAACAGGTAGAATATGGGATCCGATTATTGAAGGAACAAATGAACAATTCAGACTTGTAGGTATGGATCATTTCAATGCAATGTTTGAAGATGCAACAACCGGCTCATGGTGGAGACAAGCCACAGGTGAGGCAGTGACGGGTGAACGCAAAGGGATGACATTACATGAATATCCTATTTATCAAAAATCACTCAAAGAGTGGAAAAGACGTTTTCCAAAATCACTTGTCATGATGCCCGATACAGCATTTACTCAGCAATATGCAGGCCTTACAGGATATGATAAAGGACTTATTCAAAGCAAGCTTGTCGGAACAAATCAGAATTCTTGGAATGATAAATCATGGGTTATTGGTATACGTATCGGTGAGACGACAAAAGCCTATGATTGGCAAAGAACAAAAAATAAACGCTTTTTGCTCGATGCAGTGAATGATACACCAATTATCGTTCACTTACTCTCAGACAATGCCACATTCAATGTGTGGAATCGTACAATTGATAGTATCATCATCAATCCAAGAACCATTGGCAATGATCAATTCTTCGATGAGGGAACGCAAACCTTATGGGATAAAACGGGTCGTTGCATAGATGGCATATTACTCGGTAAAAGACTCCAATCAATTCCTGCATATCAAGAATTTTGGCATTCTTGGAGAACATTCAATCCCAATACGCTCACTTATGGGAAGTCGCAATGATTATGGCGATTCATAGCTGATAAATGGCTAATTTTGTGCCATTCAAGAATCCCGTACATCAAAACTCATGACTTCACAGGACGATAAAGTATATAGCTCTGTGGATTATACTCTAATCCGCAGATTGCTCGTATTTATCAAACCATATCGTACTTCACTCTTCATTGTTTTCCTCTTTACCGTGATTGCGGCAGGTATGGCACCACTCCGTCCATATCTCACAAAAGTCGGAATTGACTCCTATATTCTGCAAAAAGATGAACAAGGACTATTGATGATGGTGGGCATCATCGTATCAGTTCTACTCATTCATGCCGGACTTCAATATTTCACTTCCATCATGCTCCAAAGAATTGGGCAGAAAGTACTCTATAATGTTCGCATGGAAGTGTTCAATCACATACAGTCATTATCACTCCGTAGCTATGATACGACTCCGGTTGGCAGACTCGTCACACGTGTGACAAATGATATTGAAGCACTCAATGAATTATTCACTTCAGGCGTAGTGACAATTTTCTCCGATATTCTTCTTATTGCATTCATCATAAGCTTCATGCTTGCAACAAGTTGGGAGGTTACATTGGTGACAATCGGTGTACTTCCACTATTGATCATTGCAACCATCATTTTTCGAAAAAAAGTACGCATAGTTTATAGTGAAACCCGAAGACTCATCGGTAAACTCAATGCATTTTTGAATGAATATATCACCGGAATCACAACCATTCAATTGTATTCTCAAGAGTCCTCACGATTCAAAGAATTCGATGATATCAATACCGAACATCGCAATGTCCAATTGAAAACCATCAATTATTATGCATCATTCTTTCCGGTGGTGGAATTCACAAGTGCACTTGCACTTGCACTCATTCTGTGGTATACATCTTCTCATATTTTTGAAGGCACAATGTCACTCGGTATGTTGATTGCATTCACACAATATGCCGAAATGTTTTTCAGACCAATCAGAGATTTAACCGAAAAGTATAATACTTTGCAAAGCGCGGTAGCAGCAGCCGAACGTATCTATGATATTCTCGATACACCAATACCGATGCAGGATGATTCCGATGCGAAAGAATTAAGGGGTTTCACAGATAGCATTGAATTCAATCATGTGACATTTGGTTATGTACCCGATAAAACCGTACTTCATGACATTTCATTCAGTGTAAAAAAAGGACAAATGATTGCACTTGTGGGAGCAACAGGTTCCGGAAAAAGTTCAATCGTGAATCTACTTTGTCGATTTTATGATCCCAATGCGGGAGCAATTCGCATTGATGGAACCGATATACGAAATTTCACAAAAACTTCCCTTCGATCTCAGATAGCTTTGGTTTTGCAAGATGTCTTTTTGTTTTCGCGTTCGGTTGCAGACAATATTTCACTTGGTAATCCTTCCATCACCCGCGTTGAAATTGAAAAGGCAGCCGAGGCATTGGGAGCTGCTGAATTCATACGCTCATTGCCACAAGGTTTTGATACACAAATGATTGAAAGAGCGGGCAATCTCTCTGTCGGACAAAAACAGTTGATTTCATTTTGTCGCGCACTTGCATTTGATCCTGATATTCTCATCTTGGATGAGGCGACATCCAGTATTGATACTGAAACAGAACAGCTCATCAATGCATCTTTGGATACACTCATGAGTAATCGAACATCTATTGTCATTGCACATAGATTATCTACCATACAAAAGGCTGATTGCATCATTGTTTTGCATCAAGGGACGATACGAGAAATGGGTACACATCAAGAATTGCTCAAGCAAAAAGGGTACTATGCACGCTTGCATGCATTGCAATTTGGTCATTGATTGAAGTCTCATCACAACACTCTACTTAGATGGCTAGAAAAGAGGCAATTATTGTATTTTGCACGTGATTTTCACAATCATTAGGAGAAGCATCATGGAAGGGCTGATTTTCATTGGTTTTATAGTATTCCTCATCTTGCTATTGTCTCTCAGAACTGTCGCTCAAGGAACGGTAGCAGTTGTTACTTCATTCGGAAAATATCGCAGAATCATGTCACCCGGACTGAATGTCAAAATCCCAATTTTAGAAACCATTCATCGTAGAATCAGCGTACAGAATCGCTCCGTAGAATTGGAATTTCAAGCAATTACTGTTGATCAAGCAAATGTACAATTCAAGACCATGCTTCTCTATTCTGTCTTGGATCAACGTGAAGAAACGATATTGAATGTTGCCTTTAAATTCGTTGATGATCGAAATTTCATGCAAGCTCTCATTCGTACGGTCGAAGGTGCCGTCAGAAGTTTTGTTGCCACTAAAAGACAATCCGAAATTTTATCTCTTCGCAGAGAAATCATTGATCATGTCAAAGATCAGCTTGACAATACTCTTGAATCTTGGGGTTATCATTTGATTGATCTTCAGATGAATGATATTACCTTTGACCAAATGATCATGGATTCAATGGCAAAAGTAGTCGCCTCGAATAATCTTAAAGCTGCGGCAGAAAATGAAGGGCAAGCATTGCTCATTACAAAAACAAAGCAAGCCGAAGCCGATGGAAATGCCATAAAAATCAGTGCTACAGCAGAGAAAGAAGCTGCCCAAATGCGGGGTCAAGGCATTGCATTATTCAGACAAGAAGTGGCAAAAGGTATGAGTGAAGCCATCAAAGAAATGGATTCAGCTGATGCCGATGCTTCCGTCATTTTATTCTCGATGTGGAATGAAACCTTGCGACATATCGCTGAAAATGGCAAAGGGAATGTCATGTTTTTCGATGGTTCAACAGAAGGTATGCATAAAACCATGCGTGAATTATTGGCGATGAGTCAAGGTACAATGTTCGAAGGTTCCAAGAAACACAATCAACCACGATAATTTATTAATGCAATATGTCTTATGTCTTTGCCAATGAGCGGTATCATACACTTCACGGAATTGAAGGAAGATTCCATGCCGTTCTCGGGGAATTGGTGGAACATGAATCATTTGAATCCTATTCGCTGATCGTACCAACCGGCAGGCGCAAGCGCATGCTGGACAGAATGCTCACACGAACATTATTTAATCGGCATTTCAGGCCAGTGCCTGATTTGCCGATATTTACGCTTGAACGATTTGCACAAAGCATCTTTTCAACCATCATTCCTCGGGGAACATATCGCATCATTTCAGATGCATATAGACACATGCTCTTCGAAGAAGCAATGGAAACGGTGAATCTTTCTTTTTACCGTGGACTAAGCGATCATCTTTCAAGACAAACCATCGAAAAATGCGCCGAGATACTCTATGGTTTACGCAAAGATGGTATCACAGCAGATGCACTCTCAATCGAATTACAATCCCCTGATCCACATTCCATGCATGGCATTCATGATATCAATCGAATTCATGATTTGTCCTTGATTTTGGCAGAATATGAATCCATACTTAAGCGTGAATGTGTTCTGGATTATCCAGCTTTGCTTTCGCTCATCACAGAGCAGATACTCAAAGAACCGGATTCGATACTAGACTATGGGATCATCATCATGGATGGGTTCTCGGAATTCACTGAACCTGAATGGAAATTCTTGGATGCTCTCGAATGCTCGCATGCACCATTTGCATGTTTCCTCGAATATGATCCTGAGAATGGTCCGCTATTTGGAAATTTTGATGAAACATTTTCCAAACTAGGAAATACAGGCTTCAAACCCCATACTATGAATGCAGATGATGGAGTGCATACTGCATTGCATGATCATTTACGACATCATCTTTTTTCCGGTAGAAGACCAATCGCTTCCCCAGCTTTCAAAGAACCATTTACAATACTGGAATGTATGCATCCACAAAGTGAAGTGGATGCAATTGCTCGATATGTAAAATGGATGCATATTGAACATGCAACACCTCTCAGCGATATAGTCATAGCCATGCGTAATCCGGAACAATATTCAGGATTATTCAGAGAGATATTTCCTTTGCATGGATTGCCGGTTAATATCACGGATAGACCCAAGCTTCCAACATCTCCCGTCATAACTGCTGTTTTTCTTTTATTTGATTTCATTCGACACTCTTGCAGAATAGAAGATATCCGGAATATCCTCATGAGTCCGTATATCATACTTCCTTCAATCAAAAAATCTACAAAACTCCTGGAATCATTTGAGCATGTCATCAAAGCAATGCGTATCAAAGGTGGCCGAGGAATGAGAGAATGGGATAAAGCGCTGAATTCCTATCAACGCATGCTTCGAGACCGAGAACGTGACATAATCATACAGATGAGACCTGATCGAGATGCTTTGAAACAATTAAAACGAAGACATGAAGAAGTAGTGCTTGTTCAGGAAGTCCTCCATTCATTGGAACAGCTCTTACCTTCTCAAGAATCACTGATGAGTCCTGATATCGCCATGAAACAATTGCAGGATATCATTCAATCTTGTGGTATCATGGATACACTTGAATCACTTTCAAGACATCAACACTATGATGATAGCATCGATATCCATCAGACTTCTTCAGAATTATTGGAAAGAGATGTACGAGCACTTCGCATGCTGTTTCAATTGATGGATGAATATGCACGATTACGAATGCACAGAAATCCACATGTACATTCTTCTATGAAGGTACATTTGGATAGACTGACTTCCATCGTACAAGGATCTCAATTTCAAATTCGGGAAAAGCCGGGTACGGGAATTACTGTTACATCAATGGAACAGATTAGAGAATTGGAATATTCCACGATTATTCTCTGTGGGATGTATGAAGGTTCTTCTCCACTGGCATATACTGCCGATTCATTTATGGGTAGAGAATTGCCTGATTCCGAAGAACGACATATCAGAAGAGAGAGGATGAGTTTCTACTTATCACTCGTGCATCATTCGCCCAGTGAGAAACCACGAACATTTCTACTGACATATCCAGCAATGAGCATGGATATGACAGAATTGATGCGATCTCATTTTTTAGATGAATTGATGCTTGTCACGGGCATGCATGCAGAACAAGATATATGCAAGCAATCTGATATTCATGATGAGCGTATTGCTTTCTTGAGATATTTGACAAAAAGAGAAGAATCCATTGAATATTCACTGCTTTACCAGGATGGTTCCTATCCTCGATTAAGGGCTTTCATAGATCATTGGAGTTCTCAACAACAAGTCAATAGAAAACATCAACCAATTCATGATACTCAGTCATTCAATAGAGATGTATTTTCCATAACTGAATTGAATGAATTTGCAGAATGTCCATATCTCTATTTTTCAAAAAGAGCATTGAGACTCAAAGAAGAAGATACCGTGACATCATGGATTTCTTCATTGGAAAATGGATTATTCTTTCATGATGTTCTCTATAAGTTCTATACTTCTAAGCTGTTTCCGAAGCAAAGCAAATATTCTGTCACCCCAATTCAATTTGATCCTTCCAAGAAAGAGGACTATAAGTCTGAATTATATAGTATAGCTCTCAGAGAATTTTCATTGATAGATTATGCTCATCCTTTTATCGAAGTGGAACGACAAACGATTTTTGGCAATGAAGAAAAAGGCATACAAGGTAGACTTGACCTATGGTTTGAGATGGAATGGAATGCAATGAAAACTTCCACATATAAACCCACACTCTTCGAAATAGGATTTGGAAATAAACATGATAGTAATCCGGCAGTTGATCTAGGAAAAGGATTACGACTCAAAGGAAAAATTGATCGGATTGAACTATCACAAGATGTACAATCATTTGTCATAGCTGATTATAAGACCGGAAAAAAAATTCCGAATAATGCGGACATCAATAAAGGAAAAGAACAACAGATGCCTTTATATGCACTTGCTGCAGAATCATTTCTTCAATCAGAATTTCAGTTGAAAGGATGCAAGCCAAAGCATGCTGTCTATTATTCTCTCCATGATGCAACCGCAAAGATTGTCATGGATCCCGAACAAAAAAGATCGCCTTCTCTACCCTTGGAACAACTGCTGACATTATCCCAAGACCATGTTGCATCAATCAAATCGGGTGATTTTCGACTCAAAGTCAAAAAAGATGCATTTTGTGAACATTGCACATTTGATTCTCTTTGTAGAATCAAAGCCATTCCTCCAATGCGAGGTGAAATCAGCACGACTGAGGAAGAATAATCTATGCTAATAGCCTTCAATAAGCCCTATGGTATCATTTCTCAATTCACAAGGGATGGATCAACAAATGGCACACTAGCTGACTTTGACTTTCCAAGAGATATATATCCCATTGGTAGATTGGATGCGGATTCTGAAGGATTATTATTACTCAGTGATGAAACAAGGCTTAATGCACAACTTCTATTACCCGAGCATGCACATAAGCGCATTTATCATGTACAAGTGGAAGGTATTCCAGATGAACAGGATATGAATTTGCTTCAGGGAGGAACGCTTGTCATACAAGGACATACAATACTTCCATGTTCCGCTGCTCTCATTCATCCAATCTATCAAGCAAGAATACCTCCAATTCGCGTCAGAAAAACCATCCCTGATTCATGGATTGAGCTCAAGATGCAAGAAGGAAAAAATAGACAAGTACGTAAAATGACCGCTGCGATTGGACATCCCACATTACGACTCATCAGAGTGGGAATCGGAGAATTTCTATTGAAAGATATAGACCCCGGCACATGGCGACAGATTACTACTGAAGAACGAATTCTCATATTCTCTAAGAGATGATAGAATGGAATGTCTCTATGCTCCCGATCTAACTGTAGATTCAAAAGAAATACAATTAACTCCAGATGAATCGAAACATGCCAAAGTACTACGCTTACAAGATGGTGATGCACTGTTATTATCATCAGGTATGGGAATTCTAGGAAAAGGTCATCTACGATATATCTCGAAAGATGTCATTCAAGTCAGCATACAAGAATGCAGAGAAATGGCGCATGAACTTCCCTTTTCATTCGGCATCATGTTCCCGATTTTATCTTCTCGTGAAAGAATGGAATTTGCCATCGAAAAACTGACAGAACTTGGTATTCAGGACATATATCCATTTAGAAGTGCAAGAAGTCAAGTACACTCCATTGATATTGATCGATTGCAATCAAAAGCGCTTTCTGCCATGAAGCAATGTAAAAGATCCATCCTTCCGAGAATTTCTCCCATAAGCAATGTCCTGGACATTGAAACTATCGCACAGAACTATGCGACCATGATTCTCGGTGATATACAAGGATTCACAGCCATTCCGGATTCCATTGAAAAACGGACATCCATGCTCTTATGCATTGGTCCTGAAGGTGGATTTTCCGACGAAGAATTGACAATACTGCGCTCTTTTCAACAAACAATACCGATCAGACTCGGAAATACTCGTTTACGAGCAGAGACAGCAGGCATTGCATTGGCATCCATCATTTCCTTTCATCATGCTTGAGTATTGTCACACAAAAAATAAATGACATTTTTGCATGACTTACTGAACTACTTTTCGGCATTGCAAATGAGATACTTCTATTCCTTTTTGTTCTTTTTCATACCCATCATTGTATCAGCGCAATTCACAGGAATTGATTCAAAAAACTTTCCGAATATCCGCGCTTATGGAGGTGGAACAATATTCACCAATGCCAAGACTTCAGACTTTACTGTTATTGAGAATGGACTTTCGATGACCAATGGCATGTCCGTTGAATGTTCCACTGCTGTCAATGATCCCTCGGTGAGCGTGGTTCTCGTGATAGATATCAGTGAGTCCATGAATGAACGCATGAGCAATGGAAGAACAAAGCTAGAGTGGATGAAGAATGGAGCAAAGAATTTCATCAATTCACTGGTCTTCAATGGAACAACGCAATGTGCTATCATCACATTCAATGGCATGTCTTATATCTTGAGTGATTTTCAAACTACTGCAAGACCACTCAATGAAGCGATAGATGGGATTCAATATGGTCTTGGAGCGACGAATTATGAATATCCTCTGATTGATCCTCAAAAAAGTGCCGTTGCATTATTGAAAAATACTCCTGCATGGGTTCGAAGAGCAGTTGTTTTTCTGACAGATGGAACACCCAATCAAGATCCACCAAAAGCCAGCATCATCAATCAACTCAATCAATTGAAAGCAACACTCTATGCAATTGCTTTATCTTTTGATGCAAGTCCGGATCTAAGAGAAATTGCCGAAAAAACCGGAGGAACGACCAGTATCGCAAATACCGAAGATTTACTTGTAAACATCTATAAAGATTTAGGGAGCAAGAGACCAACAACCACCTATTGCTGGCTTACCTATACTGCACCATTCGGTTGCTCTGAAGCAAGTAGAAATCGTAATGTACAGATCACATTCAAGCCAACAAATCTTCGACAGAATTTCACCTATACTGCTCCTGCATCTTCAGTTGCCACATTACAACTTTCGCAGGCTGTTTTACCGCCCTTTCCGGATATTGCTCCAGGACAGCAAGCAACTCAGCAAATCACTGTGACAGCAA
>Ga0172367_10002372_pt1 | contig 25846 bp, 21 predicted proteins | sample Lak10m_FD_114542 | JGI IMG/M metagenome (GOLD analysis project Ga0172367, IMG submission 114542) | Freshwater microbial communities from Kabuno Bay, South-Kivu, Congo - kab_022012_10m | ecosystem: Environmental > Aquatic > Freshwater > Lake | place: Democratic Republic of the Congo: South-Kivu...
ACCGAAGCGGATTTTTCCAGCACCGGGTTAAAAGCCTCTTCGGTGATCCGGGTTGGTTTCCTCGCCACCTTGCCCCGCTCGCAGTTGCTAGGTCGGATTGGTTTTATTTCACCCTCCCGGCTGGATTCCGTTCGTCAGAAACTCCTCCGCCTAATCTCCGTGGTTCCTCCCCATCACTAACGCCTAAACCGCTAAATCCCTTAAAACTCTTCGCCCCCTTGCCCTCCGTAGCTGCTCCGCAGCGCGGGCTAGCAGCGTAGGAGGGTCGCGGGAAACCCATCCCGCCCGGTTGCGAGTTGCTCGTTACGCGTCGCCCGCCACCCGCCACTAGCCACCCGTAACCAGCCACCTATCAGCCTGTTGTCTTCCTCCCACTTATCCATCAGATATTTACATCTTATTGTGCTGCCACAGAGACGTCCATACCACCGCTTGAGTTAAGTCTCAGACTACCTCTGTGGGAGTAGGTTCAAATCGAAAGCTAAAAACGGTCTCACGCCTAAAGGCCAAGCAGTTACGCCTTTGGGCAGCCTCTGCTTTCCTGTGCGGAACTGCGGGATTTCTTGGCCCTCAAAATTCCTATGCCCAACAGTTTGGCGGGATCCGCGGACAGGTGGTCGACTCCGATTTCGGCCAACCCATCGGTAAAGCTTCGGTCCTGGTGATGGACACTCCGCTGGGAGCCGTGACCGACGACCAAGGCAACTTCACCATTTCCGGAGTGCCTGCGGGTGTTTATTCCGTGCAAGTCCGTGCCTCAGCTTACCTACCCCGCATCGTTCCGGAGGTGGCTGTTTCCGCCGGTAGCTTCAATGACCTGCGGGTCGAGGTCGTAGCTGAGATTGAGGAAATGGAGGAGTTGGTGGTTCCAGGAGAGCTGGACAAGGCCTCCGAAGTGGGCCTCCTGACCGAACGCCAAGAAGCCACCGCCGTGATGGACATGATCGGCCAGGATTTTATTGCCCGGCTGGGTGCCGCCACCGCGGGAGATGCGCTGAAACGGGTGACCGGCACCTCCGTGGTGGACGGCAAATACGTCTCGGTCCGCGGGCTGTCCGACCGCTACGTCAACACCCTGCTCAACGGTGGCCGACTTCCCTCCACCGATCCGGATAAACGCGCGGTCAACGTGGACCTCTTTCCCGGCGCCTCCTTGGAAAGCATCAATGTCATCAAAACCTTTACGCCCGACCAACCCGGGGACTTCACTGGAGGCAGTGTCGACCTCCGCACCCGCAACTTCCCCGACAAGCCCTCCTTTGGGGCCAGCGCGACCGTGGAGTATAACTCTCAGGCCACCTTCAACCCAAATTTCCTTAGCTACCAAGGCGGCGGCACGGGTCCTTTTGGGTTTCAGGCTGATAAAAGAAAAATACCAAGTAGCGTTACCTCCCAACCCCCGGGAACCTTTGGAGATCCCACCCAACTTATCTTTCCTGCAGGTTTGGCGGAGGCTGATCGCGAGAACGCCCTGATGCGGGACATGAACCCCGTCCTTTCTCTCCGCCCGAAAACGGTGGGGCCCAACTACAAGATGAACTTGCAAGGCGGAGACGTGGTGGATTTTGGTGATGACCAAAAAATGGGGGTCTTTGGGCTCTTTAGTTACAACCGCGAATATACATATTATGGTAACGGTACCCGCACCCAGCTCTATCGGGAACCTTTTGTGGTAGACACGGTCTACTCCCAACAGCGTGGCACCGAGGACGTGCTCTGGGGCACGTTGCTGAATCTCAGCGGTCAGCTGGATGCCAACCATAAGATCAGCTCCAACTTTATTTTCAATGAGCAAGCCTCCGACAACGCCACGGCGACCCAGATGAGCACGCCGCCCACCGCGTCGCCAAATCGCACGTCCACCACCGTGATTGACTATGGGGAACGCCAGTTGGCCTTTATGCAACTCACCGGGGAAAGCGTATTTCCGGAGGCGGCCCATCTCAAAATGAATTGGAATGGCGGCCTCGGCCAGGCTCAACTGACCGAGCCAGATCAACGCGCTTTTCAGGCCGTTACTCTTCCGGATGGTACCCAACGCGCCTTGGATCCCCAGGAGGCAGCACGGGGTTACGCTTATTTTGGGCAACTAAGCCCTGCCTTCCGATACCAGCGGGAGTTAACCGAAAACAGCTTTTACACGATTGCCGATTTTCTGGTGCCCATGGATGCGGAGGATCAGTACGACAACACCTTTAAAACTGGCTTCTATTACGACCAGTCCGATCGCTCTTACAACCAGGACAGCTATACCTACGATTATGGGGGATCTAACGACCCGGATTATTTAACCTCCCAGCCAAATATCCCTGGGCAAACCTGGTCGGACTATTTTCTTTCTCCTGACCGGTCCGGCCTCGTCAACCCCACCGGCCAGGGGAATGGTCAGCTGATGAGCTGGACGCTGGTGGACACCGGCTCCAACACCGGGACTTTTTATGACGCGTACCAAGCCATCACCGCAAGCTACCTGATGGCCAATTTCAAGCTCTTTCCCCAGCTCAAACTCACCGGCGGGGCCCGCTTCGAAAATACCGATATTCAGATCAAAGGGGCGGACAACCTGCCCGGCTCTCTTTTCCCCGGCTTCACCGGATTGTCCAAGATCCAGCAACTGGATTTACTTCCCGCCGTGGGAGCCACTTTTGAGCTGGCCAAAGATGTCAACCTGCGGTTCTCCTGGTCTCAGACTCTCGCCCGCCCCTCCTTCAAGGAAATGGGCCCCGTCCTGACGCAGGATTTTGGCGACTCCACCTATTTCGTCGGCAACCCTTTCCTCCAGCTCTCCAGCATCAACAATTACGACTTCCGCGCGGAATGGTTCCCCCGGGCCGGGGAGGTCATCTCCGTCGGCCTCTTTTATAAGGAAATCGACGCCCCGATTGAGCAGACCACCTTCGGAGAGGCCAACACCGGCACGTTTCTCAAATACGTGAATTCGGATCGGGGCCAGCTCTGGGGCTGGGAAGTGGAGTTTCGGAAGCGGTTGGACCAAATGCACGCCGTCCTAAAGGACTTCAGTGTCTTCTTCAACTTCACTCAGATTCAAAGCCAAGTCACCCTTTCCGAGCAGGAAATCGAGGTCCGCAACGATTCTGGGATCCCCGGTGATACGCGCCCCCTTCAGGGCCAACCGGCCTACGTCCTCAACACCGGTCTCAACTATGACAACGCGGAATACAGGTTTTATGCGGGGGTCTACTTCAACGTTTCCGGGGAATTCCTTTACGCAGCGGGAGGCGGCACGGTTCCGGGGGAAGCACTTCCTGATGTGTACGAGCAGCCCTTCCCCTCCCTCGATTTCAACATCACCCAAGGGTTGACCGATAACTGGAAGATGACCTTCCGGGGTAAAAACATGCTCAATCCCTTCTATCGCCTGACCCAAACCATTAACGGGACGGAATACGACACCTTTACCTACACTAAAGGCTGGGACCTCAGCCTTAACGTCTCGTACAGTTTTTGAGGATAGCTTACTGGCCGATCCGCGCGTAAGCCTCCGGCAGTGCCTTCTCCATCCGGCCGATGGCTTGCAGCTCCTCGGGGGTGAAGCTGGCACCCGACCGTACGGCTGCTAGGCAGACTTGGAAAATCGCCCAGGCCCGGCTCCGCGGATTGGGCACCTTCTCAGCCACCTCCAGCGCCTCCCGCCAAAGTTCTCTGGCCTGCTCCGTCAAGCCAGCTTGATAAACCCCTGTACCTAGCTCCGCCAGGGCCTGCGCCTGGAAGAAGGGAGGCAAAGCCTCCCGGATGCGTCCCGGGGCCTCCGCTGCCAGTGTGGCCGCCTCGTTCTGGCGACCTGCCGTGGCTAGTAGCCTGACGACCTTTCCCCAGTAGCCGTAGGCGGTCTCCAGAGCCGCCGGCTGGGTTCGGGTCAGCTGGATCAGGTCATCCAGTTGGGCCTTCACCGGATCCTCTAGCCCGGCCAGCCAGGCCAGCCGCAGCAGTTCCGCCCGCGTCCCCACGTTGGCCAACCGGTAACCCATCGCTTGCTGAAGGGAAGGCTGGAGAAGGAATCTCGCCTGCTCAGGATCTCCCCGCGCCAGCAGACCCTCGGCCCTCGCCAGCATCGCGCCTCCCCCGGAAGAAATTTTCATCCTCGCCTGCAGTTTGCCCCCGCCTTCCGGCGCCTCCTGCACGGAGCCCGCTTTTGCTTTCTCCACGTCTTTTTGCTTCTTGGATACCCCCGCGGCCGGCAGGGGCGCTTTTCGGCCTTCCACCCCCGCAGGATCCACGGAGGATTCCTCCGAGCCGGCGGTCATGAAGGTTTCCTTGCCGAGGTTTTGAAACATGGGCGGCACGGTGATCCCGGCCTTTTCGGCTGCCGCCAAGGTTTGCGGGCCGTAACCCGCCGCCTCACCCAGCGAAAATAGCCGGCCCATGATTTCCCAGCTCTGCTGGGCGGCTCCCTCCCGGGGCAGGCTTCCGTAACGTTCCAACTGCCGGCCGGCCTCGTCAAACTGCCCCTTGCGGATCAGGACCTCCACCCCATCCAACCGGGCCAGGGCCCGACGATAACCGGGAATTTCCGCAAGGATTTCCTCCGCCCGCTTCGTTTGCTCCACCCAAAAAAGCTCGCCCACCACGGCCTGTTGGGCCTGGGACTTCCAATACTCGTCCCCGCGAATCAGCGGTAACATGCCCACCGCTTTCTCCAGCGGCTGGGTGACCGGCGGCTGACACGCCGCCAGAAACAAAGTGCCCATCAAAAGATTAAATTTCATGGACAGGGCCTATATGGAAGCAGGGCTTGGCCTAGGCCAAGCCCCGCTCACCGAATCTAAATCAGCTCAACGATCAGAGAGCCAGCACCCGATAAAACTTCGGGGTGCTGTTGATCTGACCGGCGGCTGCCGAGTCGTCATAATTGTAGGTGTCGTTGTTTCCATCCACGATTGCGATGCTCTCGAACTTCTTGTTATCCGTGGAGCGCTCCACGCTGTACTTCACCCCGGTAAAGCTGGGGAAGCTGACGCGGGCGTTAGCCCCGTTCGCCGTCACCGTGACCCGAGGCTCGATGCTCGCTTCCGTCGAGGCCAGGAGACCCGACTGACCCAGCATGGTCCAAGTGAGGTACCAGGCGTTGTCGCGGACTGCGCCAATGTGGGTGGTCGGAGTTAAATCCGCCAACTGGGGAGCACGCGAACGGTCTATTGTCCACCCGCCGTTTCTTACCGTGCTGTCGGACGGAGTGAACGCCAGACTGCCTTGGGCGATGCGCCCAGACAGGGGCACGGTGAAGCCAGGGTCAAGGTTAACATGATTTGAGTTAGCCAAGGCTGTGGAACCACTTGTGCTGAGGGAAGTCAGCCCCGAGCCGAGAATCGCCTCGATTTGGGCGTCCGTGGCGCCGCTAGCACTACGTGCGGTCGACGAGCGAAACATCTGGCTTCGGGTGGCAATTTTGTTGCCTGATGTGATGGTAGCCAAGCTGACCTTGCTGTTGGTGTCGCCAGCCCACGCCAATCCGCAGCGGTACCACACATTGCCCCTGATCTCGCCATAAGGACGACCGTTGCTCGTGTCCGTAGTGCCTAAAATGGTGGTTCCAGAGGCGTCATAACCCGCAGAAGCAGTGGCGGTGTTGGTATACTCTCCTGCTGTGCCGGAGAGGGAGATGGCACCGAACGGAGCATCCATATAGACGTTGTTGATGAGTTTGAGTTGGCCGCTGGACTTAACTTCAGGCCCCACCCGATCAAAATTTTGTTGTCCTCTGGCTCCGTAACCACGCCCGATGTAAGTCCCGTTGGCGAGGGTAGCCACCGTCTTCGGAACAGCGGAGCCACCTTCCGGTCCGTCGTTTTCCGAAAGGTTGTCACCAGAGTCAATATCCAGGCGCCCGCCCACCACGGTGCCGCCGGCATTGTCCGCAGGGTTATGGATCTGGAGAACAAACTGAATGTTGCCCACCCATCCTGAATCGGTATCCACCCCGTCATCCCCGCAAAAGGTGGTCACGGCGTATTTGACCGTGTTGCAACCGCCCCAAAACTCAAAGGCGTCATCCTTGTTGCACCAGTCTTCAACGAACTCGATCACCGTGTTGTACCCCACACCGTACATGGAGAAGGCGTTCAGCTCGCGGTCTGTTTGGATCTCGAATCCGCCGTACCGGTTCGAAAGAAAACGGACCACGCCCTGGTCATCGTTATCAAGATCTCCACCACCCACAGCATAAGTGGAGAAGGCGGCCATTCCCTCGGCCCCATATAAACCCTTGCCAGTAGAGCTTCCCGTTCCTGTCGCGGTAGTCGTTCGGGCATTCTCGGCGCTGCCATAGCCTGGGCCAGTGATGTTGGCACGACCCAGCCAAACGATTCCACCCCAAAGCCCGGTTTGATCCCACATTCCACCGGATGTTTCCGCAGTGGCGTAAGACCGCACCCCGGAATAAGTGCCAGTGTTGGTAATAGTGTACTCAGCTACCCCGTCCGTTCCACGCACTACGGTGTATCCGGTGCGGAGCACCCGGTAAGCAGAGCCAAAGGTGGGATGCCCATTTTCGGCACGGTTTTCGTAAGGAGGAATCGTCCAGATGCCACCCGGTACATTCGGATCATCGATCGAGGTGAAAATGATCGGAGCCTCCGCAGTGCCGTTGGCAATCAATCGGCCCCCACGGGCCACGACCAAGGCACCCGGATCTGCCGGATTGAGCGAATTGCCGCCTAAACGGACGTTTTTCTCAAAACGCACCAATGTACCTGGCTCGATCACCAGAGTGACACCGGTATCAATAATCGTGTTTTGGGTGATCAGATAAACTTTGTCACGGGTCCAACGCTGGTCGACCTTGATGACCCGGGCTTCGGTGCCGTTAGACGCGGCCCCGCCCTCAAACGAATCCACAATGCCCGCCCCGAGGGTGGAGACGTCCACGAAGGTGGTCGTATTGGTTTGCGCCTGGGCGGCACCGGCCAACCCGAAGGCGGCCAAGAGGCTGAGGAAGAGTTTGTTTTTCATGGTTTTGATTTTCCTGTGTATGGGTTTTTTTAAGTTTTTCTAGGTTGGGTTAGACGTTGGTTTTCCGTAGACGACGCAGGGCGAGCACTCCGACCGCTCCGAGCAGCATCAGGGAGGCCGAGGAGGGCTCGGGCACGGTGGAGGTGGTTAGCGCCCCGTAGGTTCCGGAACCGGCATTGGCGGCCCCGTAGATGGCCGTCACCTGCTCCGCGGAAAGGGTCCAGTTTTCCGATAAGCCGAAAGCAACGGCGATGGGATCCGAAGGGCTGGTCCAGGAGAAACCGAGGTCATAAAGACCGATTTCCTGGATGGTAGCCCCATCGGAATAGGACACGAAGGCCAAGGCGCGGTTATCTTGCGTCGCACTCCAGATGCTGGTCAGCGGTCCGCCCGCGCGGGTGGTTACGGTTTCATCGACCCCGTAATATTTGTAAAAGGAGTCGTTGTCTGTGATGTTGGCCCCGGTCACTGAGCCCCAGTTGAGGAGGGTGCGGGAGTTGCTCCCATACCAGGCCGCGAACCCTGCGGCGCCATCGGCACTATTGTCCTTGGTTAACAGGGAGGCCAGACCGCCGTTCAGCGAACCGAACGAGACCTGAAAAACGTCGCTTGCGTTGCCACCGGACTGCCTGCCGATCGTGGAAAGCAGGTTGGCGGTGACTTCGGCATTTTGTGCTTGGGCGGTCGACCAGGAGGCCAGACCAATCAAGGCGAGGACGAGGATGGTTGCGGGTTTGTTCATGAGTGATTTTCTCCTGAGGTTGGTTGCAAGTTGGTTAGAGTTTTAGAGTTGCTGCCCTCCGGCGTAGGAAGGCAAAAAGACCGGCACCGAAAAGGGCAAGGGAGGCAGAGGAAGGTTCGGGGATCGCCTGGGTGGCAATACCGCTCCCGTCGGATTTGACTGAACCGAAGAGCGAGGTGACCCCAAAGAGCGGATCTCCCACATCAGAAACATCCACCTGTAAGATGGCGCCGAAACCTGCCGCCGGAAACGCCTGATTGGAGACAAAAAGGCCGTACTCCTTGCTCGCACCTGGGGTCTGGATCCAGACGTAAGGAATTTTCCCGACAAGGTTTTGTCCGTTCAACTGAGTCCCGTAGGTGGCATTGTTGGCGGTGGTTGGATTTAGCTCGAACTCCGCTCCGAAACCGGGTCCCTTGAGAGCCTCATTGGCGTCCCAGAGCAGGGTAAAGTCCCCCGCACCGCCCGAAACCAAGCCAGAACCGAAGCTTACCCAGCCATTGTTGGCCAGAAAGCTCTGCATCCCGGCATCAGTGGTGACGGAGCCAAGGGCAGTACTAATGGCAGCCGAAGTGGTGTAGGAACCTCCGGAAAAGAACACCCCGAAATCGACTACCGTGTTATCGGGAAGCTTCGTGGATAGATCCGAGAAAGTGTTGTTGCCGAAGTAACCCGCCACCACCACGTTGACGGTAGCCGCCTTGCCGGTGGCTACATGGGCCAGAAAAGATAGGGCAAGCACTCCAAAGAGGTGGGTTGCTGTCCATTTCGTGGGATTGGGAGATTGCTTCATGATTTGATTTTTCCTGGTTCGTTTCTTTCTTGGACGTTATGGGACCGCGGTAAAGGCCGGGGCGATCGTGATCACCTTGTCACCCGTGCCCGCAGGAGTGACTAGAAGGGAGGTGAACTTAGCAATCGTGGGATTCACCCGTGAACTCCCTGAGAAGGCACTGGCTCCGTTGGTCTGGGTAACTCCACCGATTCGGTAGGTGGTGAAAGCTCGGGTGGACGAGTTCCAGATCCCGTATCCGTCATGGGTAGTGCTAGGAACGGTGTTCGCCCGGGTGGGGGAGGTGGCCGGGATCGTGGAACGATCGAAGGAAGTATCAAAGACGCCCGGGTTGGCGAGCAAAACTCTTTTGCCCGCAGGGGCGATCAGACGAGTCCGGGCGGTGCGGTAATCTCCGGCGAGGTTGAAGTTGAAAGGCACAGCCTTCCGGTTAACAACCACGAAACCTTTGCCGAGGCCGATCGGCACATGATTCCGGTTGGCCGACCCAGTGGATGCACGCCAGTTATAAGCCCCGCTGGTGACGTGGATAAAATAAGTGGTTAAGGCTCCGGTGGTGGTGTTGAGGACTTGGACTTGGGCATTGACACCGCTGGCCGTGGAGGAAAGGCCGCTGCCGAACACATTGGAGGAAGATGCCGCCCCGAAAAGGGAGGCGAGCGTCCAAGACCTGCGCACGGCAAACTTCGAGCCGCTCTCAATGTTGATCGAGGAGGGAACCGAGCCTTCCACGGTGATGGAGGTGTTGCCCGAGCCCCCCACCGCATTAAGGATCAGCCCAATGGCTGGGCCGTCCACGATTTCCACAACATACCACTCGTCCACGTTTTGGTCCGTGTTGGTGAAGGCGGGAAGATTCCCGGAGGAAGGATCCTTGACCACGGTGAGGATCGTGTTGCCACCGCTGGCCGAAGTGGCCGAAACCGTGCCGAAAGCTTCCACGGGACGGGCGTAGGGGGTGCCCATAACGGAAGTGGTCGAGGAAGGGACCGTCACTTGGGTGATTCCCGCCGGGTCACCCAAGCCAGCTTGGACGGAGGGAGCGACAAGAATGCCGGCCAGAGTAAGCGCCCCGGTCGCAAAGAAGTTGATTTTGGATGATGTTTTCATAACGGATGATTTCTCCTGATTGGGGTTGAGGTTTGAAAGAAACTTTTTCTGCATGGCAACAAAATGCTCACGGAATTTTTTTTCGCAACGGGTTTATTGTTACATTTCTGTGACAGAAGGCCGCCTCCGCCGTTGATTTGTAATGTCTTACAACGATTGACACACCCCTGTCACAAAACCGTGGGATTTTGAAATCAAAATTTTCGCGATTTTTTGCGATTCACCTTTTTTTAAAAATTACCCACGTGGAGCGACGCTTGAATTCGTGTGACAATTTCATGACAAACGTCGCGCCCACTGGATTCCGCGGAAGTTTGGTGTTGATTGCACAAAGCCAATGACACCTGTTGTTTTCCGCTGTCTAAAACGATTACTGGGGGGCGCCCTTCCTCGGAGCCTGCACTTCACTTTGGCAGGCCTTCTTTTCTTTCTCCCTTTCCCGAAAAAGAGCTGGGGAGATACCGTCTCAATCTATTTCCCGCCGGCGTTGGAGGCCAGCACTGGAATCACCACCTCCACGGGCGGTTCCTTGGCTGGGTTCACCGTCCGGGCCGGCATCTTCACCAACACTCCCGGCCAACTGTTCACCAACTTGGCAGGGCAAACCTCCGCCGCCGACATCCGCTCCACGATTCATGCCTCCTTCACCCAGTATAGCTCATTTTCCATGACGGATGCCTTTCTCAGTGATCCCGACCAGGCCGTCGTCACTTTTGAAGACCCGATTCCCCTCACGCTCCGTGGTCAGGATCTCTACCTGCTGTTTTACAACAGTGCATCCTTTAACGATGCCACCGAAATGGGCATCTTCCGCATGGCCACCCGGGCCAACGTGCCGGGGGAGGGTGTGGGGGTTTTTCCATCGGATGATGATGGGTTCGGTAGCCGTACTTCGCTTTTCTTCTTTTCAGACCCAGAAAAATCGTCGGGTCCCGAGTCTTTTTTAAATCTCCTTGTCGGCCAGTATAACGCCACTACCGAAAGTTATACGTTAGGTGCACTTGAGGGCGGGATTGGCCAAATCACCAGCCCCTTGACCGAAACAAACGCAAGTGGAGCAGTCTCTACTTACCAGATTGTGGCGAACAATGGGGCAGATCGATTCTTTGCTACCACAAATACGGCTAGCGCAGATTTGACCCTGACGAACTTACCAGCCGGGTTTTCAATCGCCACGAATACGGGCGTGATCACGGCTGGGACGAATGCAGCAGCCAACACTTACTCCATCCGTTTGGTAGCCTCCAACTCGCTGACTGCCTCGGTCGCTACTAACACTTTGACGTTGGTTTTGAAGACCTCAAATCTTTCATTTGCAAATGGCCAAAGTTCAATCACAGCAACCTTGGGGAAAGGTATGACCAGCAACTTTACCTCTACGGGGATCAACCCTACCTACACAGTGGCATCTGGAAAACTGTTTGGGCTTACTCTAACTACCTCAAACGGGGTTGGGGTGCTATCAGGAGCCCCTAACAGGTTAGGCAGCAATAGTGTGTGGATTCAGGCAACCGCCGGGACAAATGTTGGAGCCACTAACTTCACGCTGGTAGTAAACCCTTTTAGCCTCGGCATAGTTGGACTGACGGATGCAGGCGTTCTAGAGTGCACTGCAGGAATTGCACAGACCAATCGTGTTACCAACAGTGAGGCATATACGGACTTAGATGGGGACTTTAATGCAGATCCCGCAACTCCTGGTTTGATTTTTAACGGCTCTGAATTAGTGATTCCGAGTAGCACATTGCCGCTGTTGAAAGGCGCGAGCAACATTGTTCTAACGCTGACCGCTTCCAGGGATGTTGATGGGATTAGGGTTTCCTCCTCGACAACTGTACCGCTACGAATCTTGGCTCCCACACCAACAGCACTGGTGGGACCGACCGAGTATGAAGTGGACGTAGGGGAAGCTTTTTCTGCCACGATTTTGTCGGATGCCGGGACGTATGGACGGATGAGCTTCTCAAACCTGCCTTCCAGATTGGGATTGGTGGGCTCTCCGAACGGAACCGTTGCAGGGACCAACAACAGCACCAGTCTGCCCTTTGAGTTTCCGGTGACTGTCATTGCCGATTCCACCTTTGACTACGAGGGCGGTGGCATCTTTACCTCCACGGTTACCTTCCGGCTTCGTAACACCAACGCTCCCTATTTTGCTTCAGCCACCAATCGCCACTATCCGGGCGTGGGCCGGGCGATTAGCCCGATCAACTTGGTCGCCTCCAATTTTCCCTTTCAATATAACGCTTCCAATCTGCCGTCCGGCCTCCAGCTGGTAGGTGCCACGATTTCGGGAACCCCCACCACGGCGGGCCGATTTGAAGTCCCTGTGGTCGCTTACAACGCCTACCGCCCCGGCTCCACCAACCCGGCCGACTGGCAAACCGGCACCGGCACTTTGATCTTTCATGTGGCCGGCGCTCGCCCCCCCACCAGCGTGGCGCCCACCGCTCCCGGAACCATCACCCGAAACACCACCCTCTCGATTGCAGACACGAATAACATTTCCATCATTCCCGGTGGGGCGGAGAACGCGGGAGTCCGGGTCGCCGCCTACGGTCTCCCCCCCGGACTTTCCTTGGATCCCACCACCGGAAAACTCTTTGGAACCACCGGCGGACCGGGCTCCTACACCGCCACCGTCTTCATCCAAAATGGGCGGGGCTGGATCAAAAGAAACGTCACCCTTACGGTCCAATAAAGGAGCTCCGATGAAAATTTTCTTTTCTCTCCCTCTAGTTCCACTCGCCTTCTCTACGATTTTTTTAGGCACTCCCCTCCGTTCCCAGGCCCAGGAAGCGGTGCCCTACCTCGTGGGAACCAGCACCCAGTTGGAGCTGGTTGGCTTTCCCGTTCACTCTCCCGCTCTCGACGCAGGCACGGTCAGCTCCGTCGGAGGAACGCTGGTCGGTTGGTCCCCCTCCTTCACCGATCGCCCCTTCGGCTCGGCACTGCGGGCGGGTCAGGAGTATTACGCCGAGGTTGTGGGGCCGGCCAACCACGCTTGGCTGGGTCATCGCCTTGAGCTGGATGAGGCCGCCACCCGCGCCCGTACCGACCATGGCCTGATCATCGCCGCCTCCCCTTACAACACCCGTGGGATGCCCAACCCCACGCTGGCGGGAGCCCGCCTGGAGGTACGGTCCCACCTGACCGTGGACGGGCTTTGGGGGGAGACGGTGCGCAACCGGATTCTTTACGGAGGCGAGACGCCTTCGAGCTTCTCCTTTTCCATCTCTGCACCGGGAACGACCTCAGGAACCCGCTCGATCACCGCATCGTTACCCGGCCCGACCAACGCTCTGGAGTGGATCGACTCCTTGGCGCAAGGAACACGAATCAATCAGCCACTCCTTGTTCCCCCGGGAACTGCGGTGGCTGTGACCTTCGGGCAACGGCGAGGCTCCTCCCTCGGCTTGACGGGAGATTCCCGAACCTGGCTCACCGCCGCACCCCTGCAGGCAGGGGTGAATCTTTTGTCCTATCCTTATCCAAAGGATTTGCGTCTCGGCATAGACTGGGGCTCTTCCCAGGAAGGTTTTCGGGGCTCTTCGAGACCATCTCCCTCGATGGATCGGATTGAAATTCTTTCGGGAACGAGCCGTCAGATTTTTGGCCCAGAAACCCAGCCAAACGGTGCAATTCGCTGGAGGCGTTTGGACCCGGTTTTCACAAGCGTCAGATGGGCAACACCCCCTAGCTACTTGGGAACCATTCCCGTGGGCCAAGGTTTTATCCTCCGGAAAGCAAAGGCGGAGCCCAACCACTTTTTCTATCCCCCCAAGCCCTAGGCTGGGTCGACTCCTCGGGCCCGGTTTGTGACATTTCGAAGGCTGTTCACACGTTCTTTTTTCCCTCTCCGATAGGCACTTGAAGCGGGGTCGCCCCTCTCCAGCGTCAGCCAATGCGCCGATGGGGTGTGCTCTGCTTGCTGCTGGTGGTGGCCGGAATTTCCGGCGGCCTCGCGGACGACGTAGCTCACCCCCTCTCCACCAAGCCCACCCCCCTCGATCCCAATCAGGAACTAGTCGACGCGGCCTTGCCCGGACAAAAACCGGCTGACGCAGGCACCACGACTCCCGAGGGCGAAGCTTCCACCCTCACCCCATTTTACGTCCGCACCGGCATCGGCCTGAGCTTTGTCACCACGGTCGACTATCCCGACTTCGGCATCAGCGGGGACGTTCCTTTTCAGCCCGGCTTTGCCACCGGCCTAATGCTCGGCGCCCAGTTCCACGACAACGTGGCTTTCGAGATCGAGGGCGGTCTTCTCTACAACTCCGTCTACCAAAACCAGCTCTCCGGCATCTCCGCCACGAACATGACCCAGGTCACCAACCTCCAACTCTTCCAGGTCCCGATGATGGGGAATTTTATCTTCCGCACCGATCCCCTCGCCGGTTCCATGGTCCGCCTGGTCGCGGGCGGCGGCGCGGGGGGCATCTTTCGCCAGATGTTCGTCACGGGCGGTCCCAACGACGTCACCCGCAGTCAGACGGTCTCCGCCTTTCAGGGCTTTGGTGGCATCCAGATCAACCCGGGCGAGCCGGACCTGATGGTCGACGTCCAGTTCCGCTACCTCAACTCCCTCGCCGGCCAGTCCGTTCCCTCCATGTCCATCATGGGGACGGTGACGATTCGCTTCTGATTTAGACTCACCATGACACGAGTTTCGACCGAAAAGGACGCCAAGGGGTTAAGGGATTCAGGGGTTAAGGGGTTTAGGAATTGGGGAATTCGGATTTGGGATTTGGGATTTCGCAATCAGAAATCCGCGGCGATCTCAGCACCTCCGCGGTCGCATCCGTTTTTACCGCTGAGACGCAGAGACGCGCAGAGTAGGAGTGATTCCCGACAGGGTTCCGTGGTAGGGGCGGTTGTCCCTAACCGCCCGAATGGCTGCTCCAAATCTCTGGCTCCATCGATATCCAAAATCAACCATCCAAAATCAAAAATTCCATTTCCCACCCGCTACGCCCTATCCGCTCTTCTTTTTTTCCTGGGAATTTTTAATTCATTCGCCCAACGCCTCGACATCACCGACGTGAATTCCAAATCGCCCAACGAGCCTGGTTTCGACCTTCGCCTCGCCCTTGGCGGCACCGTCAACAGTGACATGACCGTCTCCACCCGCGACGGCCGCTCCTACCCCCAACCAAACATCAACCCACTCGTGGGCAACTGCAACTTCACCGGCACGATCAGCTACGAGTCGGTCGCCTTCAACCCCGGCTTCCGTTTTGATTTCGCCCCCGGCTACCGCCTCAACGAATGGATCGGCTTCGAGTTTGAAACCGGCTGCATCTACAACACGGTCGACTCCTACACCATCAGCGGCAACGGCACCTTCACCGGCACCGGCGGCAATGCCACCCTCAACGGCACCACCACCGCCGATGCCCAAGGCTATCTCCTCCAGGTCCCCCTCATCGTCAATGTGGAGTTTTCCTATCCGCTGGAGGGCGGCTGGCGGCCCTTCATCGGGGCTGGCGGTGGCGGCATGTTCCAGAAAATGACCATTGGCACCCTCACCGGAGACATCCAGGTGCAGGGTGACTTCAACCAGTCCAACTTCATGGGGGCGTGGGAGGCCTTTCTGGGCTTCGGCTACCAGGTGGCCCCCGGCTTCGATGTCTCCCTCGCCTACCGGCTCAACGGGGTGCTCGCTCCCGATTTTGCCGGCTACACCATGCAGAACTTCTTCACCCAAGCCGCCGAGTTTGGGATGAAATGGAGATTTTGATTTAGCCCTAGGGATTCAGGGGTTTAAAGGTTCCAAAACTAGGTAGGGCGGCCTGTCCGCAGGCCGCCTCGCTCCACCCTCAAAACTTACTTTTCCAACCAGGCGGGATCATCGATCCCGCCCTACCTAGCTAGAAGTCGCAAGCCTCAACATGACTTCAACTTCAACTGAAACCTATACCTCAACGCACGTCAGCGCCGCTCAGCGGCAGGGCCCAGTTATTCAAACTTATTCGAAAAAAGCTTGGATAAGTCCTTAATTGTCACACTCCTTTTCTCGATTCCCCCGAAAGGAATTTTAGTTTCACCCCATGGCACTCCGGGTGTGTTTTCCAGCGGTTTTTCTCTGTACCACCGCCCTGCTTTTTTCTCAGGAAAACCCTGCCCGCCTCTCCGTCGCCGCCCCACCAACTTCCCAAGCTGCTACTACAAACCCACCCGCGACCAGCAACCCGCAACCCGCGACCACCGCATTACCCGCCACCCAAACCTCGCCCGCCACAAACTCACCCGCCACCAGCAACGCGCAACCCGCGACCATGTCATCGCCCACCTCCAATCCCGAGGGCTCGAGCTTGACCGACGCGCCCCTTCCCGAAGTCGCCAACCAACCCAAGGTGATCCCGCCAGGGCAGACGCAAGCCGCCGACGGAAAAAAGGGGCCACGCGACGGTCGTTGGTATGTTGCTGGAGCAGGTGGCGCCATGGTTCAACAAATTGTTGAGAACGGATCCGTGACCGCCATCGGTCAGGTTCCACTACAGCAGGAAGACAGCGGCCAACTCGGGGCTTACGCCGCTCTCAAGGTGGGCTACGACTTTGCGGTTCGGGATGTGCAACTGGCCTTCGGTGGGCCCACCCCCATGCGTACGGCTATGGAATTGGAATTGAATTATTTGGGAAGTTACGAAAAACAAAGCGTGTATCCACAAGGAGGAGCCAACGTTGGCACCGAGACCTTTAACCTGACAGCCTACTCGGCCATCTTAAATGGTCTCATCAAGTTCGAAGAGTTGCCGATTACACCCTATTTTGGAGGCGGAGTCGGTGCTTCCGTACTTTATGCCACCAATCATAAGTTAACCGTGAATGGCAACGTGAACGGGACGGCAACGGATTACACTACGGCCACCGCCAACGCCAACAACGTGGTCCTCGCCTTGCAGGCCATCGTCGGAATCGAGCGCCAAATTTATCAAAACTTGAGCATGTTTATAGAATACCGCTTCCTCGCCTACATGGATGTTCAATTTGCGTTTGGCAATGAGCAGACCCCCTTAGGTGCGGCGGGAGTGGGCGGGTCGAATTCATCCAATGATTTTCTCGCCCAACAGATCGTCTCCGCAGGACTGAAGTGGAGTTTTTAGGATGAAGCCTGTTTCTTCAACTCAAGACCCGGAACCAACGTTCGTGTCGATTGGCGCGTTTCGGGTCGCTGGTAACATCCGATTGTCACAATTTTGTCACATTCGAAACCCCCGCCGGAAGGGGTATGCTGAGAGTTCGATGCGCCCCTTCTCAAATGACTCTCTCCATGCGCAGATGGCAGATGGCAGTTGGCAGATGGGGAAATTCCTCCGCCATCTTTTCGGACCCTCTTCCGTCCCCATCTCCCATCTCCGACCGCGTCTGCGGTCGCCTCGCCCCAGCCTGCTGGGGCTGCGGCGATCTCCCACCTCCTGGGCCGCGGCTGGTCTTCTGCTCCTTCTCCCCGGCATCCAGGCTCAAACCGCGGCGCCCGGGATCCGCGTCACCAGCGAGACCGGTCCGATGATCGACTCCACCCGGGAAACCATCGCCAAATGGGTCGAAACCAAACAGCTCATCTCCAAGGAAAAGTCCGAATGGATCTCCGGCAAGGACATCCTGGGGGAACGCGTCCGCTTGGCCGAGGCCGAAACCATCTCCGTGAAGGAGAAACTCAAGGAGATCGAGCTGGCCGTGGCCGAAGCCCAGAAAAAACGGGACGAGCTTTCCGCGGAAAACGAAAAGCTCAAGGCCACCGGCGAAAAGGTCAAAGCCCGCATCGTGGCCCTGGAAAAGAAACTTCGTCCGCTGCTCAAAATGTATCCCGATCCCCTCAAGGAGAAACTGAAACCCATCCTCTCCCGCTTTCCGGAGGATTCCGAAAAGTCCACCGCCTCCTTGGCCGAGCGCCTCCAGAACGTCCTGGGCCTGGTCGACCAGGCCAACGCCTTCAACTCCACCATCACCAGCGTCAAGGAACTGCGCACTTTCCCGGACAGCTCCCGCGCGGAGGTCACCACCGTCTACCTCGGCCTCGCCCAGGCTTACTACACTAACTCGGACGGCACCTTGGCGGGGGTCGGCCACCCCGGCCCGGACGGCTGGACGTGGACGCCGGACAACGGGCACGCCAAAAAAATCCTGATGGCCGTCCACATGCTCGAAGGCAAGGAGAAGGTCGCCACCTTCATCGACCTCCCCGTCAAAATTCAATGAGAAACATATCCCCATCCATCAACCGCGTTTCGTTGAACCTGGGCGTAGCGGTTGGCTTGTCACGGGTGGTGAGTGATTTTCATTTGCTACATCCAACGCTCGACCTGTCACCCGCTACCCGTCACCCGTTACCCGTGTCCCGCCACGCGATACTCTTTGGTCTTTTCCTTGCATGCTTCGCCGCCGGCCCTTCTTTTTCCCAGCAACCCAAAGACGCCAACATCCAGCCGCGCGCGCCGAAGGCCGAGTTTGTCAATCCGCCCTCCCCCGAAGCCGTGGCCGCCAACACCCCTGCCGTTACCCCCACGATCCTTCCTCCGGCGGCTCCAAAGTCCGGGGACGTGTTGGCCTCGGCCTCTTCCAAGGCCCAAAAAGATCTGGACGCCGCCCTCCGGGAGTTGACCGCCACCCGGGAAAAAATCGCCGGCGAAAAAGTGCCGATGAGCCAGGCCCTCTCCAAGGCGGAGGACGACCTCGCCATCGCCCGCAAGCAGCTCGAAACCGCCCAGCGCACCCGGGATCTGCGCAACCTCGACCAATCCTCCCTCAAGGCGGAGATCAAACAGCGGGAGGACGAGAACATGTACATGCTCAATCTCCTCAATGAGTTCTCCCGTAACTTCGGGGAAAAAGGCCTGCACATCACGGAAAGAAAAGGGCACCGCGAAAAGCTGGATCTGGCCAAGGCCGCCCATGAAAACACCACGGCCACCAGGGAAGACAAATACCAACACTCCTTCGCCGTGGTGGAGGCGGCCCTCACCCGCCTTGAGGATTTGATGGGTGGGGTCACCTATCCCGGGGCGGCCTTGGATGCCAAAGGGGGGCTGGTGGAAGGCAAGTTTGCCCAAGTGGGGCCGATGGTTCTCTTTTCCAACCCGGACGGCAGCGTGGCCGGGTTTGCCTCCGAGGCCAAGGGCTCGAAAGAGCCGGTGGTCAAGGGAGCAGAACATTCCAAGTTATTCGGCGCCTCCTTTGCCGCCCTAACCTCCGGCCAAGAGGGAGTGATCCCGTCCGACTTCACCATGGGCCAAGCTTTGCGCAACCTCAGCAACAAAAACTCGATCGTCCGCACCTTCATCCACGGCGGACCCATCATGTGGCCGATGCTGTTCGTCGCCATCGCCGCCGTCATCGTCTCGCTCGAGCGGACTCTCTTTATCTTCATGGAGAATCGGCGGCGGAACGAATCGCAGGTGGAGCAGATTTTTTCCTTGGTGGAAAAAGGGGATCGCCCGGGGGCGATCCGCATTGCCGAAAGCTCCACCGACTACGTGGCCCGGGTCTTGGGCTTCGCCCTGGCCCATGCTGAACTTTCCATCAGCCAAGCCATCAGCAAGGCTTCCGCCCAGGAGATTCAGCGATTCACCCGGGGACTGCCGATTCTCGACACCATCATCACCGCTGCTCCCTTGCTGGGACTGCTCGGCACGGTCGTCGGCATGATGAACACCTTCAGCATGATGGGCGGGGACGAGCTGGGCGCACCGGCCGCCATCACCGGGGGCATCGCGGAAGGTCTGATCGCCACCGCCTTCGGTCTACTGATCGCCATCGCCTGTCTCTTTCCCAACAGTTACCTCAACGCCAAAGTCGAAACCGTCCAACACGAGGTGGACGATGCCGGACGCCGTCTGGATCTTCTCCTCCTCGCCCAAAAAGCATTCCAGGGTCCAGGTTCCTTGGGCTCTTACCCGCCCTCCGGCTTCCCGCCTCTTTCCGCCCCACCTCCCGGACCGCCCCCATCCCCACCGCGCACGTTTGCCGTGCCACCCCCGCCACCCGGAGCCTCGGCCTCGCCCTTACCGGCCCCTCCCCTCCCCGTGCCGGTCAGCAAGGCCCCGGGCATGGCCATGGCCCGCCCCGCCACCCCACCGCCGCCATCCTCCGGAACCCCACCGAAAAAACCCTCCGGTACTTCAAACCTCTTCGGCTTTCTGAAGCCCAAGGCCCCCAAACCTGCGGACCCGGCTCCCGGGGCCGCCTGACGCCATGGCCGGAGGAGGTGGCGGACTCACCCGAGGGGGGCGAAAGAAGGCACGGATCGAAATCGTGCCGTTGATCGACATCATGTTCTTCCTTCTCGCCACCTTCGTGATGGTTTCCCTTTCCATGGTGAAGAACGAAGGCGTTTCCGTGATGCTCCCGGGATCCAGCACTTCCCAGTCCGCGGAAAAGGACGACAGCATCACCACCGTCTCCGTCGCGGAAAACGGCGATGTCTACCTCGGGCAGGAAAAAGTCACCATGAGCCAGCTGCCCCTCCGGCTCTCCTCCATCAAGGCCTCCAATCCCGATCCCAAGTTCACCCTCAACGCAGATTCCCGCGCCAACTTTGACAAGGTTGTTCTGGTCCTCGACGAGATCCGCAAGCTCGGCGTCACCAAGGTGGGCATCTCCACCAAGGCTCGGCAATAGTGAAGCTCTCGCCCTCGGCCCCACCGCCACCATTGCGGCCTCCGTCCACTTTCCGCCCCCGGAAGGATCCCAACCTTTTCCCCATCAGCATTGCTGCCGTCATCTTTTTCGCACTGTTTCTGGTTGTGGTGGTTGGCGGCATCCTCTTTCCCGTCTCGGAGTTCCAAAAAAAGCCGAAAGAAGAGCCGGAACAGGAGCTCGACATCTCCAACCTCAAAAAACCGGAGGAGGAGCAGAAGGTGGAACAGGAGGTGGAGGAGCAGAAGGAGCCTCCGCCCCCAGCTCCCATCATGGAAAACGTCGCCATTGCTGCTCCCCAGATGGACGATGCCCCCGCCCTCTCCCCCATGAGCCTGAGCGATCTGGAGGCCGCCCTCGCCCCGGGGAGCGGCGGAGGCATGTTTGGCGGAGGCGGGGGTTTTCAATCCGGCCGGATCGGCGGCCGCGGCGGCCCCGGGGGACCAGGGGCCGACATGGAACAGGCCTTCTCCATGGCCGACCTCGATCAAAAACCCCGCGCGGTCTACCAGCCCACCCCCGTCTACCCCGCCGCCCTCCGCTCCCGGAAGATCGAGGGCGTCGTCAGCATCATTTTCGTGGTCGGCCCCGACGGCCGGGTCGCCAATGCCAAGGTGGAAAAGAGCAGCGACCCGGCCTTTGACAAGCCGGCCCTCGACGCCGTCCGCAAATGGAAATTCGAACCCGGGGTCAAGGAAGGCCGGAAGGTCTCCTTCAAGATGCGTGCGCCCATTCGCTTCGATCCCAAGGCCTCTTCGTGAATTTAGGACGCAACGGCATGAAATCTTCCATGCTCCAGCCTTGGCGGGAAACGGGAGGCGGGAGGCGGAAGAAAGGGGAGATCCAGCTTCCACTTTCCACCTTCCACCAACTCTTGCTCTGGTCGCTTCTGGTACTGAGCCCAGGCTTCTCCCCCGCCGCCGATGTCTCCAACCCCGAGCCCGCTCCGGCCCCCGGCTCCCCGGGCGCCACCCGGGCCGCCGTCATGGAGATCTTTGCCGACCAGGACTTCCGCAAACGTGCCCTGGAAAACTTCAACATCCACAGCGACCTGGAACCCAAGCTCCCCGCCACCGAAAAGGAGGCCTTCACCAAAATCGCCGACCTCGCCGCCACCGACGTGGTGAAGGCCTACTTCGAACTGCGGGCCAAGACCACCGAGGAGTCCAGCGCGGTCTTCGATTTCACCCTCGGCTCCATCGCCTATCAGCTCAATCGTCCGAACGAGGCTGCCAAATATCTGGAAAGCGCCACCCGCAAGTTCCCCAGCTACCTTCGCGCTTACAAAAACCTCGGCCTGATCCAGCTCCAACAGGGCCGGACCGACGCTGCCATTAAGACCCTCACCCGCGCCATCGAACTCGGCGGCGGGGACGGCAACACTTTCGGCCTGCTCGGCACCGCCTACGTCTCCAAGGAAAACTTCGTCGCCGCCGAAGCCGCCTTCCGCAACGCCCTGCTCCTCCAGCCCAACACCCCGGAGTGGAAGCTGGGCCTGGCCCGCTGTATTTTCCGCCAGAACAAGTTCGCCGAGGCCGTCTCTTTGATGAACGACCTCATCCAGCGCCAACCGGACAAACCGGAGTTCTGGCTGCTCCTCGCCAGCGCCCATCTTGGCCTCAAAGAGCCGGTGGCCGCCGCGACCTGCTACGAAATGGTGGATCGCCTGGGTAAAGCCACGCCGGAGACTCTGATGTCCCTGGCCGACATCTACCTCCAGGAGTCCAACTACCCGCTGGCTGTGGAAACCTATATCCGGGCGATTGACCTGAAACCCGAACAGAAAATCGACCGTCCCCTACGCGCCGCCGAGGTGCTCAACGGCCGCGGCGCCCCCACGGAGGCCGCCATCCTCCTCGCCAAGCTCCAGTCCTATGCGGGAGACAAGGTGGACGGCGACAAGCGCAAGAAGATGCTCAAGCTAGAGGCCAAGATTGCCTCGGCAGAAGGCAAGTCCAAGGAATCGGCTGATGTTCTGGAAAAGATCCTCGCCGAGGACCCCCTCGACGGGGACGCCCTGCTGCTCCTCGGCCAGCACTACGCCAAGAACAACCAACCGGAAAAGGCTATCTTTCTTTTTGAACGGGCTGCTGGGATGGAACAGTTTGAGGCTGACGCCAAGGTCCGCCACGCCCAGGTCCTCGTCACCACCGGAAAGTACGACGAAGCCGTGCCCCTGCTCAAACGCGCCCAGGAGGTTAAACCACGAGAAAGCATCGCCCGATACCTGGAACAGATCGAACGCCTCCTCAAAACCCGCGCCAAGGGCTAGCGCCCGAAGATTTTTGGGATTTTTACCGTAGAGGCGCAGAGGGCGCGGAAGGGTTTAGCTGTTTAGTCCTTATTCATGGAGGGAAGGCTGAGCCTTGGAGAGATAAATTTTCGGTGGGGCGGCCTCGACGCAGGCCGCCTCGTTTGGGACTCCAACTTTGAATTCCTCAATGAGGCGGTCTCATCGAGACCGCCCTACCTCACCCGATGGTTTCGGGGACACCCGCGAAGAGGCTTGAGAATTCGGTAGGGACGTGCAGCTAGCTGCGCGTCCGATGGTAGTCTTGAAAAATCAAGCTTGGATGAAAAATGGGGTCAGAGGTCGATTTTTAAGAAAAATCCTCAGCGACCTCTGCGTCTCAGCGGTAAAAAAAGTTGGTCGACCGCAGAGATGCGGAGGGTTGGTGATTCGTGGCAGGTGACGCGTTACGCGTAACCAGCCACCCGCAACTACCTTCCTAGCTCCTATCTTCTTCGAAAAACCCGTGACGAAGGCTTGCCCTCCGCTGGCTTTTCAGCCCAGAGGGTTGGTCGCTGGCGCCGAGGCCAGTGGGGAAAATTACAGATTTTCCAACCAAGCCGGCCGAATCTCGCCCTCATCCCACTCCGCCGCCAAGTCGTCAGCCATGGCATCGGTGGGGTGGGTGGGGGCGGGTTCAGGGGTTTCCCCGGGCGTGGAGAGCGCGTCTTCCACGGCCGGATCGAGGTAGTGGATGGCAAATGCGGGGGTGATGTTCATAAGGGGAACGTGGTCCCATTCCTGAATTTTTCCAGTTACGTTTCTGTGACATTCCACATGGTCACTTTTCCCAAACCTACTGGCATCTTGCCCCGATTGTGATGCCGGCGAACTCGTCCCTTTTCATCCCCCGAGGCAGGAAAGAGAGGTGAAAATCTGCCTCGGTGTCCTTGGCGCAGCCCTTTTGGGGGTCGCTTGGACCTGCGCCCAGACCCCCGTGGAGGATGAAAACTACGTGCCCCCATGGATGAAGGAGGAGAGCAAGGAAAGCAGAGGGCTGGACTGGTACGTGGCCCCGGCCCTCGGCGTATCCCTCATCCGCGATACCGATATCAACCAATTCTCCGGCTCCACCAGCGGGACCACCGTCTCCTCCAGCAACGGCTTCCTTTCCTATGACCCTGGCTTCCGCATGGATGTGCCCATCGGCGCGCGGATTACCGACTGGTTTGCCCTCGAGTTCGCCCCGGGCTTTATGGTCAACAGCCTCAACTACCTCCAACCCAACGGCAATTTCACCATCGGTAACCAGACCGTCCAGGGGGGGCAACAGGTCAACCTCCAAGGCGACTACTACCAGATCCCCATCCTGGCGAACTTCCTCTTCACCATCCCCATCGACCCCCGTTTTACCATTTCCGCCGGCTTCAGCGTTGGCGGCATGGTCACTGCGGTGCAGACCGACTCCGTCCAGGGTGTCACCATGGAGAATTCCGATGGCATCAGCACCGCCCTCGCCTTTGCCTACGCCGGCCAGTTCGGCTTGGACTTCCCTTTTGCGGACAACATGCAGGCCGGCATTACCTACAAGTACACCGGCACCGGGGCGCAGGACTTCACGGGCGGCTCCTTCTTCCAGTTCGTCCAGGCCGACAACGGTACTGCCACCCAATCCGTCCAGGCCTACTTCCTCTACCGTTTCTAGCCTCCACCTTCGACCTCTGAACCCCACTTTTTCGACCTCTGACCCCGTTTCCCGGGGTCCTTAGTCCCTCAGTTCCTTCCTCATATTTTCGATCATCCACTGCAAAGCTTTGTTCTCCCCTTCCTTTCGTAACCGTTCTTCGCCCATCAGCGGCATCTCCTGCAGGTTGCGCTCTAGCCACCACTCGGCCTTGAGCAACAGGCTTTCCATCACCGCCCGGGGATACGTGGAGCTGCTTTTCTGGAAAAGAATCGGTTTCACGGCTGAGCCTCTTTCCCGGCCGCCGTGGGGATTTGTTCCAGCTTTTGCCCCCCGAGATAGACGCTCTTTTCCAGCTGTTGAGATCCCCACCAGATTGCAAAACCTGCCAAGATCAGGAGCCCGACCAAAAGGACCGCCCGGACCTCCATAATCAAACCCCGGGGCAGACCGGGTCCCTGAGGGTCACGATACTTTTTTCGGAAAGCCTGGGGCAACACCTTCACTCAGAAAATCCTAAGCTATTTTTGTTACGGCGTTTGTTACATTTGTGTGACCGGATTTTTCTTTCCTTGCCGATCAAGGAAGCCAGAGAAAAACAAACATCATGGCCAAGGACTCCCCGCAAAACCTCCTCAAGCGCCATTACGAGAAGATGGCGGAACTCGAGCGCCTGGAAAAACGGATGGCCGAGCTCCTTCGCGAACTGCAGGACAACATGGAAAAACTGGAGCGTCTTGGTATCCTGACAGCTCACCCTCGGAAAAAATAGAGCCTACCGCTTCGACCTCTGACCCCCACTTTTTCGACCTCTGACCCCGTTTTCGCGGATCGGAGATGGCAGATGGTAGATGGGGGACAGTTACTGGTTGCGAGTTGCTCGTTACGCGTGCCCCGACACCCGCCCCGACCTGGTCGGGGCCCGCCACCAGCCACCCGTAACCAGCCACCTATCTGCCCGTAACCTCTTTCCACTTTCACGTTGACGAAAACTCTTCCACCTAATCCTTCCACCTCCCGCCAGGCCACGCCGCTTGCCTTGCCGGCAAAAAAGGCCAAAATGGGCTCGGTGAATTTGACGATCAAGCTGCATGACTGTTCGGTCGATGGGGAAACCGGTTTTGCCGCTGTCTGCGCTGAGTTTCCCGAGGCTAACGGTCAGGGAGAGACCCGGGAACAGTGCCTGGCTGATCTGCGCGCTTCGATTGATGATATTCTATCCTACCGGCGTGAAGAGGCCCAAAAGTCCGTGGTGCGTGGTGAAAAGCTGGAAACCATCCCCGCGTGAAGCGGGTTGATCTTCTTACCTATTTAAAATCGCACGGATGCCTGCTGGCCCGCGAGGGCGGGAATCACTCGATTTGGAAAAATCCCTCGAATCAAAAAATTCAGGCGGTTCCACGTCACCGGGAAATTAAGAAGTTCACGGCCAAAAACATCTGCCAAAAATTGGAAATCCCCCTCCCCCGTAAACGTGAATCCCTCCGCGTAAGCGGACAACCGACCCCGCGGGACGCGGACTTACGGATGGGCGGGGGAAGGTCTTTGGGGGCCAATCGTAAACGAACAACCCCATCTTCCATCTGCGATCTCCCATCTCCGAAACCAACTTCAACTTCACCTTAAACTCGGCTCGCCCGCTCAGCGGCAGAAGTTTGACGTAAAAAAAACGACCGC
>Ga0172367_10002373_pt1 | contig 25836 bp, 28 predicted proteins | sample Lak10m_FD_114542 | JGI IMG/M metagenome (GOLD analysis project Ga0172367, IMG submission 114542) | Freshwater microbial communities from Kabuno Bay, South-Kivu, Congo - kab_022012_10m | ecosystem: Environmental > Aquatic > Freshwater > Lake | place: Democratic Republic of the Congo: South-Kivu...
CAGTTGGCTGATGGTATTCTCTCGCATGTGGCATATCCCTTTCTCCGCTGAGAATTGACGGCGTCTCGACACCGCCATGATATGCCGCCCCTCAGGGCATCACCAACTTTCGCGCCTTTCTCGTTTCCTATCTTTGGCCGGTGAAGCGGCCTATTGGCGGCGATTGGGAAGCGGATCTGACAAACGAGTTTGAGCAACCGCTGGCTGGTTGGGAGTACCGCCAAGTTCCCCCATATAACGGGCGCTTCTGGGCCTATAGCAAAGAAAATATGAGGAAATTCGCCGAGGAAGGCCGACTCGCATACGCATCAAGCGGGATGGCTGAATACAAGCGCTATCTTGACGAAATGCCGGGTGTTCCACTTCAAAACCTGTGGACCGACATTCCGCCAGTTCTCGGCAAGGATAGCCTCGGCTACCCCACCCAGAAACCCGTCGCCCTGCTCGAACGCATCCTCTCGGCCTCCTCCAACCCCGGCGATGTGGTCCTCGACCCGTTCTGCGGCTGCGGCACCACGGTTCATGCCGCGCAGAAGCTGAACCGGCAATGGATCGGCATCGACGTCACTCACCTTGCCATCGGCCTGATCGAAAAGCGCCTGCGCGATGCCTTTTCGGGCGTGACCTTCACCACCCACGGCGTGCCGCAGGACCTGGCCGGGGCGCGCGACATGGCGGCGCGCGGGCGTGACGACAAGAATTACTACTTCGAATTCGAGAAATGGGCGCTGTCGCTGATCGGCGCCCAGCCCGGCAACCTGTCGAAGAAGGGGGCCGACAAGGGCATCGACGGCAACCTTTACTTCGGGGCCAAGCACGAGGGGCGGGCGATTGTCAGTGTCAAGGCGGGCGACAACGTCGGGGTGGCGATGATCCGCGATTTGCGCGGGGTGATGGAGCGCGAAGGGGCGCAGATCGGGGTGTTTCTGACCCTGACCGAGCCCTCGCGCCCGATGATCACCGAAGCCGCCGGGGCCGGGCAGTTCACCCTGCCGGGGCTGGATGCGCCGGTGCCGCGCCTCCAGATCGTGACCATCGAACAGGCGCTGGCCCTGCGCGACCGGGCGGTGAAGCTGCCGCTGGCGCGTGACAGTTTCAAGCGCGCCGCGCGCGAATACGACCGGGGGGCGCAGGGGGCACTGGATTTCTAGGCCCGCCGGTTGTTCGCCCGCCCGGCCAGTCGTCGGTTCCGGCCCTGCATGGAACGCGTTCGCACCTTCCTTTCTTGCCTGATTTTCAACGTCCGGGCCAAGCCAACGGCCCGAACATCCGGCGGGGGGCGGTTCGCGTCCGCTCTTGCAGCCCCCGGCGCGCGCCACTAAGACTCGGGTAATTTCGCAGCGATAACGCTATTCGTCAGACAGGCAGGCACCGATGAAAGACCCGATCGATCTTTACATGAACACCCTGGTTCCGATGGTGGTTGAACAGACCAGCCGGGGCGAGCGCGCCTACGACATCTTCAGCCGGATGCTGAAGGAGCGCATCATCTTCCTGTCGGGTCCGGTGCATGACGGCATGTCGGCGCTGATCTGTGCCCAGATGCTTTATCTCGAGGCGGAAAACCCCGCCAAGGAGATCTCGATGTATATCAACAGCCCCGGCGGCGTGGTGACGGCGGGCCTGTCGATCTACGACACCATGCAGTATATCCGCCCCAAGGTCTCGACCCTGGTGATCGGGCAGGCGGCCTCGATGGGCAGCCTGCTGTTGACGGCGGGGGAAAAGGGGATGCGCTTCTCGCTACCCAACAGCCGGGTGATGGTGCACCAGCCCTCGGGCGGCTACGAGGGGCAGGCGACCGACATCCTGATCCATGCCCGCGAAACCGAAAAGCTCAAGCGCCGCCTCAACGAGATCTACGAGCATCACACCGGGCAGGATCTGGCAACGGTGGAAGCAGCACTCGAGCGCGACAATTTCATGTCGGCCGAGGACGCCAAGGCCTGGGGCCTGATCGATGAAATCCTGGTCAGCCGGACCGCCGCCGAGGACGCGGCGAAGTAACGCCCGCCCCCCGAGGGTGTTACCCGGCGGGCGACGAAATGCGATTGTGAAGGCGCGGGCCTTGGCCTAGACTTTCGCTCGAATGCCAGACCGCTGGGGCGGCACACTGCAGAGGATGATCATGGCAAACAATTCCGGCAGCGACAGCAAGAACACGCTCTACTGTTCGTTCTGCGGCAAAAGCCAGCATGAGGTGCGCAAGCTGATCGCGGGCCCGACCGTGTTCATCTGCGACGAATGCGTCGAGCTGTGCATGGACATCATCCGCGAGGAAACCAAGACCTCGGGGCTGAAATCCAGCGACGGCGTGCCGACCCCGCGCGACATCTGCAAGGTGCTGGACGATTACGTGATCGGCCAGAGCCATGCCAAGCGGGTGCTTTCGGTGGCGGTGCACAACCATTACAAGCGGCTGAACAATTCGACGAAGTCCGACATCGAGCTGGCGAAATCCAACATCCTGCTGGTCGGCCCCACCGGCTGCGGCAAGACCCTGCTGGCCCAGACCCTGGCGCGTATCCTCGATGTGCCCTTCACCATGGCCGACGCCACCACCCTGACCGAGGCGGGCTATGTCGGCGAGGATGTGGAAAACATTATCCTCAAGCTGTTGCAGGTCAGCGAATACAATGTCGAGCGCGCCCAGCGCGGCATCGTCTATATCGACGAGGTGGACAAGATCACCCGCAAGTCCGACAACCCCTCGATCACCCGCGATGTGTCGGGCGAGGGGGTGCAGCAGGCGCTCTTGAAGATCATGGAGGGCACCATCGCCTCGGTGCCGCCGCAGGGCGGGCGCAAGCATCCGCAGCAGGAATTCCTGCAAGTTGATACCACCAACATCCTGTTCATCTGCGGCGGGGCGTTCTCGGGGCTGGAAAAGATCATCGCGCAGCGCAACAAGGGCTCGGCGATCGGCTTTGGCGCCGATGTCAAAGGGCCGGAAGAACGTGGCGCGGGCGAATTGCTCAAGGAACTGGAGCCCGAGGATCTGCTGAAATTCGGCCTGATCCCGGAATTCGTTGGTCGCCTGCCGGTGATCGCCACCCTGACCGACCTTGACGATGCGGCGCTGGTGACGATTCTGACCGAGCCCAAGAACGCGCTGGTCAAGCAATACCAGCGCCTGTTCGAGATCGAGGGGGTGCAACTGACCTTCACCCCCGACGCGTTGGTGGCGATTGCCAAACGTGCCAACAAGCGCAAGACCGGCGCGCGCGGCCTGCGTTCGATCATGGAGGATATCCTGCTCGACACCATGTTCGAACTGCCCGGCCTCGATGGCGTGCAGGAAGTGGTGGTCAATGAAGAGGCGGCGAACGCGGGCGCGAAACCGCTGCTGGTGCATGCCGATGTGAAGAAGAAGACCCCGCTCAGCATCGGCTGACCGGCCGCGGCGCGGGCCGAGCGATCACCCGCGTCGGGATCCGGCTTTTGCTTCAAGTCCCTCTGGACCTTGGCCGGTTGTTGGTTCATATCAGGCCAAACGATCCTGGAGGGCACCCCCGATGAATTTCCTCAAGCGGCTTCTGATCTGGTGGAACAGCCAGACCCTCGGCACCCAGATCATGACCTGGCGGCTGGGCACCAAGGTTGGCGAAGACGATCAGGGCAACGTCTTCTACAAGTCGCGGGGTGGCAAGCGCCGCTGGGTGATCTACAACGGCGAATGCGAGGCCAGCCGGATTGCTCCGGGCTGGAACGGCTGGCTGCACTTCACCTGGGATCAGCCGCCGACCGAGGCACCGTTGGTGCACAAGCCGTGGGAAGCCCCGCATCAGGAAAACCTGACCGGCACGCCGGCCGCCTATGCCCCGCCGGGCTCGATCCGCAAGGGTGAGGGTCCGCTGACGCGGCGTGATTACGAGGCGTGGCAGCCGCAATAATGTCTGAAAACATGTCCGAAGTCATCGCCGGCGGGGCCGTTCTGGCGGCAGCCCTATGGTTTCTGGCCTATGCCGGTCAATCGTCGGGGCTTGGCCGCGATAATGCCAGCTACGATCTGACGGCCAGCTTTCGCTCGGTCGAGGGCATCACGGTCGGCACCGATGTCAAGCTGGCCGGGGTCAAGATCGGCACCATCACCGGGTTGGAGCTGAACCCGACCACCTATTTCGCCGACGCCAAACTGGCGATTGCCAATAACGTGCTGCTGCCCGACGACAGCGCCATCCTGATCTCGTCGGAAGGGCTGCTGGGGGGCAACTTCGTCGAGGTGCTGCCGGGCGGCTCGCCCACCAATCTCGAACCGGGCGGCGAGATCGAGGATACCCAGGGGGCGGTCAGCCTGATCAGCCTGCTGATCAAGTTCGTCGGCAACGGCGCGCAGAATGCGGTAGGGGCAGATTCCGCGAGCGCACCCGAGACCCCGGCACCATGAAATGGCTGGCGGTCGGGGCGATGCTGCTGGCGAGCCCCGCCATCGCGCAAGACGTGGCTGCGGCGCCGGGCGGCATTCTGCGCTGGCTCGACAAGGTTTCCGGCGAGACCGCCGATATCGAGCTTTCGCGCGGTCAGTCGGCGGTCAGCGGGCGGTTGGCGATCCAGCTTGACGACTGCCGCTATCCGGTCGATGCCCCGGCTTCGGATGCCTTTGCCCACCTTACGATCACCGACAGCGCGATCGCTGGAGCGGTTTTCAGCGGCTGGATGGTGGCCTCGAGCCCGGCGCTGTCGGCGCTGGATCATCCGCGCTACGATGTCTGGGTGCTGCGCTGCGTCCTGCCCGAGGACGCCATGGCCCCCGAAATCACCGCCCCGGCCGAGGGTTCGGGCGGATAACCCGGCGGATCAAAACCTGCCACCCCTTGCAGCGCGCGGGCCAGTGCTGTGCGATAGCGGGCACGGGAAATCTCGATGCCGCCTAGACTGGCGAGATGCGACGTCAGAAACTGGGTGTCGAACAGCTCGAACCCCCCGGCGCGCAGGCGATGCACCAGATAGGCCAGTGCGATCTTTGACGCATCGCGGCGGCGCGAGAACATCGACTCGCCAAAGAACGCGGCCCCCAGTGCCACCCCGTAAACCCCACCGATCAGCGCCTCGCCCTGCCAGACCTCAAGCGAATGGGCAAAACCCATCCGGTGCAGATCAAGGTAAAGTGCCAGAATCGGCGCGTTGATCCAGGTCTCGGGTCGGCCGGCGCAGCCTAGCACCACCCCTTTGAAATCGCGGTTTACCGTCACCGCAAAGCCGCCGCGCCGGATCCGCCGCGCCAGGCTGTGCGAGATATGAAAACCGGCCAGCGGAATCACCCCGCGCAGACGCGGATCGACCCAATGCACGGCAGGATTGTCGCGCCCCTCGGCCATTGGAAAGAGGCCCGCGCGGTAGGCGTGCAACAGTAGCTCGGGGGTCAGGGGCGGTTCGGCCGGGGCCATTTCAGCCGAACTGGGCTTCCAGCCATTGCTCCAGCCAGTGGATGTTGTAATCGCCGTTCTGGATGTCGGGCTCGGCCAGCAGGGCGTGATAAAGCGGCACCGTGGTATCGACCCCGTCCACGATCAACTCGCCCAGCGCCCGGCGCAGGCGCGCCAGCGCTTCGGGGCGGTCGCGGCCATGCACGATCAGCTTGCCGATCAGGCTGTCGTAATAGGGCGGGATCGAGTAGCCGCCATAAAGTGCCGAATCCATCCGCACCCCAAGCCCGCCGGGGGCATGAAACACCCGCACCTTGCCGGGGCAGGGGGTGAAATTCGGCAGCTTCTCGGCGCAGATGCGCACCTCGATGGCGTGGCCATGCAGCTCGAGCGCCTCCTGGGTGAACGACATATCGAGCCCGGAAGCGACCCGGATCTGCTCGCGCACCAGATCGACGCCGAAGATCGATTCGGTCACCGGATGCTCGACTTGCAGGCGAGTGTTCATCTCGATGAAGAAGAACTCGCCGTTCTCGTAGAGGAACTCGATGGTGCCGGCACCGATGTAGTTGATCCGCGCCACCGCATCGGCACAGACCTTGCCAATCTTGGCGCGCATCACCGGAGTGATGCTGGGGCCGGGGGCCTCTTCCATCACCTTCTGGTGGCGGCGCTGCAAGCTGCAATCGCGCTCGCCCAGATGCACCGCGCGGCCCTTGCCGTCGCCGAACACCTGCACTTCGATGTGACGCGGCTTTTGCAGGTATTTCTCGAGATAAACCGCGTCGTTGCCGAACGCCGCCTTGGCCTCGGCCCGGGCGGTGCGAAAGGCCATCTCGAGATCGGCGGCACAGGTTGCGACCTTCATGCCGCGCCCGCCACCGCCCGCGGTGGCCTTGATGATCACCGGATAGCCAATCCCGGCCGCCAGCCTGATTGCGGTCTCGTAATCCGGCACCCCGCCGTCTGATCCGGGCACGCAGGGCACGCCAAGCGCCTTCATGGTTTCCTTGGCGGTAATCTTGTCGCCCATCAGCCGGATATGCTCGGCGGTGGGGCCGATGAACACCAGCCCGTGGTCTTCCAGAGCCTGAGCAAACGCGGCATTTTCACTGAGGAACCCGTAGCCCGGATGGACCGCCTGCGCGCCGGTGATTTCGCAGGCCGAAATGATCGCGGCTTTCGACAGATAGCTATCCTGCGACGGTGCCGGGCCGATGCACACGCTGTCGTCGGCCATGCGCACGTGCATCGCATCGGCGTCGGCGGTGGAATGGACGGCGACCGACTTGATCCCCATCTCGCGGCAGGCACGGATCACCCGCAGGGCAATCTCGCCCCGGTTGGCGATCAGGATGGTGTCAAACATCGGGGGTTCCACTTCGGCTCACGCAATGATCATCAGCGGCGCACCGTATTCGACCGGGGTGCCGTCGGCCACCAGAATGCGCTTCACAGTGCCTGCGTGTGGCGCGGGAATGTGGTTCATGGTCTTCATCGCCTCGATGATCATCACGGTTTGACCCTCGGTCACGCTGCTGCCAACCGCAACAAAGGGCGCGGCCCCGGGTTCCGCCGACATATAGGCCGTCCCGACCATCGGCGATGTCACGGCCCCGGGTTGCTGGGCCGGATCGTCGGGCTCAGGGTTCGGCGGCGCGGCGGCGGCGGGCGCGGCAGCGGCGGTCGGGGCTTGCGGTGCCATCATCGCGGTGTGGACGACGTTCGATTGCTTGACCACCCGCACTTCCAGGCTGTCAGCCTCTCCAAATTCACGCTTCACCGAAAGCTCGGTCAGATCATTCTTGTTCAAGATCTCGGCCAGCGCCTGGATGAAGGCGACATCTGCGTCGGTGGAATCTTTGTTCATACCGTCCTCGTTCGACATTCGGCTTGCTTGATGGCGCTTCAGGCGCTGCCGCGCCGGGGCTACACTGGCTTATACGCGACCGACCCTTGGCTGAAAAGCACCAGTTGCGCCACCGCCCGCCCCGCCGGGACAAGAAAATGGTAGCGGATAAAATTTACCGTTTGATAAAAAATTTGACCTGTGGCAACCTTTGCTTAACGACAGGATGCCAGAGGGAGGGCAGAACATGGCCAACGATTCGCTGACCCCCGGTGTGGTGCCCGGACGCTTGAAGGCGCGGGCCTACATCGACAATTTCGTGGATTCAGAGCCACCGCTGAACGCCCACGAGGCTCATGTTGCGGCGGACCGCTGCTATTTCTGCCATGACGCACCCTGCACCAACGCCTGTCCCACCAGCATCGACATTCCGCTGTTCATCCGCCAGATCGCTACCGGCACGCCGGATGCGGCGGCCAGAACCATCTTCGCGCAGAACATCCTGGGCGGCATGTGCGCCCGGGTCTGCCCGACCGAAACCCTGTGCGAACAAGCCTGTGTGCGCGAGACCGCCGAGGGCAAGCCGGTCGAGATCGGCCGGTTGCAACGCTTCGCCACCGATCCGATGATTGCCCGTGGCGGGCATCCGTTCAGTCGCGCCGCCCGCACCGGCAAGTCGGTCGCGGTGATCGGGGCGGGGCCGGCCGGGCTGGCCTGCGCCCACCGGCTGGCGATGCTGGGTCACGACGTGGCGATTTTTGATCCGCGCCCCAAGCCCGGCGGGTTGAACGAATTCGGCATCGCCACCTACAAGGCGACCAATGATTTTGCTCAGACTGAAGTAGCCTGGCTGATGCAGATCGGCGGCATCACCCTGCATTCGGGCAAGGCGCTGGGCTGGGGCATCACCCTGGCCGAGCTGCAAGCGCACCATGACGCGGTGTTTCTCGGCATCGGGCTAGCCGGGGTGAACGCGCTGCACGCCCCCGGCGAGAACTTGAAGAACGTCCGCAGCGCTGTTGATTTCATTGCCGAATTGCGTCAGGCCAAGGATCGTTCCACACTGCCGGTAGGGCGTGATGTCGTGGTCATCGGCGGCGGCATGACGGCAATTGATGCCGCGGTCCAGTCGCGCCTGCTGGGTGCCGAGAACGTGACCATCGTTTACCGGCGCGGGATCGAGAAGATGGCGGCTTCGACTTACCAGCAGCACCATGCCACCTCGGTCGGGGTGCGCATCATCTGCAACGCGGCTCCGGTGGCGGTGCACGGCAAGCGGGCGGTCGAGGAAGTCGAACTGGTCTATACCGAAGACACCCCGCAGGGGCTGAAGCCGATCGGTGTGACTTTCCGCCTCAAGGCCGATCAGCTTTACAAGGCGATCGGCCAGACCCTGACCGGCACGCCGGAAGGGTTGGCGCTGGAGGGCGGCAAGATCAAGGTCATCGGGGCCGGGCGCACTTCGGTCGCGGGGATCTGGGCGGGGGGCGATTGCGCCACCGGCGGCGACGATCTGACCGTGACCGCCGTCGCCGAAGGCCGCGACGCGGCGCTTGACATTCATACCAGCCTGCTGGGCTGAGGGAGGCAATCATGGCCGATCTGACGACGACTTTCATCGGGATCAAATCCCCCAATCCGTTCTGGCTGGCCTCGGCCCCGCCAACCGACAAGGAAGTCAACGTGCGGCGAGCGTTCGCGGCAGGCTGGGGCGGGGTGGTGTGGAAGACCCTGGGGTCCGAAGGCCCGCCGGTGGTCAACGTCAACGGCCCGCGCTACGGCGTGGTCTGGGGCGCGGATCGGCGGGTGCTGGGGCTCAACAACATCGAGCTGATCACCGACCGCCCGCTGGAAGTGAACCTGCGCGAGATCAAGCAGGTCAAGCGCGACTGGCCCGACCGGGCGCTGGTGATCAGCCTGATGGTGCCCTGCGACGAGGACAGTTGGCGCGACATCCTGGCCCGGATCGAGGATACTGGCGCCGACGGGGTGGAACTCAATTTCGGCTGCCCGCATGGCATGGCCGAGCGCGGCATGGGCTCGGCGGTGGGGCAGGTGCCGGAATACATCGAGATGGTCACGCGCTGGGTCAAGCACTACAGCCGGATGCCGTGCATCGTGAAGCTGACGCCGAACGTGACCGACATCCGCGCGCCCGCCGCGGCGGCCATGAAGGGCGGGGCCGATGCGGTCAGCCTGATCAACACCATCAACTCGATCACCTCGGTCAACCTTGACGATTTCTGCCCCGAGCCGATGATCGACCGCAAAGGCACCCATGGCGGCTATTGCGGCCCGGCGGCCAAGCCGATCGCGCTGCACATGGTGGCCGAGATTGCCCGCGCCAAGGCCACCCGTGGCCTGCCGATTTCCGGCATTGGCGGGGTGACGACCTGGCGCGACGCGGCCGAATTCATGGCGCTTGGCGCGGGCAACGTGCAGGTCTGCACCGCCGCGATGACCTACGGCTTCAAGGTCGTGCAGGAGATGATCTCGGGCCTGTCGGACTACATGGATCGCAAGGGCATGACCTCGACCGCCGAGCTGGTGGGCCGCGCGGTGCCCAATGTCACCGACTGGCAGTTCCTCAACCTCAACTACGTGACCAAGGCAGTGATCGACCAGGTCGCCTGCATCAAGTGCGGGCGCTGCTATGCCGCCTGCGAGGATACCAGCCACCAGGCCATCGCGATGCTGCCCGAGCGGGTGTTCAAGGTGAACGAGGACGAGTGCGTGGCCTGCAACCTGTGCCTCGACGTTTGCCCGGTGGAGAACTGCATCACCATGGTCAAGCTCGAGCCCGGTACGGTCGATCCTCGCACCGGCAAGCAGGTCGGCGGCTATGCCAACTGGACCACCCACCCGAACAATCCCGCCGCCGCAGCAAAGTGAACCCGGCCGGTTCGCGCCGAAGATCGCGGCGGGGCGGACAAGGCGCAACCGTCTGTCTTGACGAGGGTGGGGCCGGCGCCGGTGCCGCCCGACCGCGGCGGGGGTTGCGCGTGGGCGCTCACCTGCTAACCATGGCGCGTCACGGATGCGGGGGCAGGGCATGACGTTTCACATTGGCGCGAAACCGGGCGAGATTGCCGAGACGGTGCTGTTGCCGGGTGATCCCTTGCGCGCCAAATGGGCGGCGCAGACCTTTCTTGAATCGCCCCGGCTGGTCAACGAGACCCGCGGCATGCTGGCCTATACTGGCAGCTGGCAGGGCCATCCGGTAACGATCCACGGCACCGGCATGGGCATGCCGTCGCTGTCGATCTACGTCAACGAACTGATCCGCGACTATGGCGCACAGACCGTGATCCGGATCGGCTCGGCCGGGGCGATGCAGCCGCAGGTTGGCTTGCGCGACGTGGTGCTGGCCATGTCGGCGTGCAGCCTTTCCACCCCGTCGCGCAGCATCTTCCGCGACCTGAACTTTGCCCCGACCGCCGATTTCGGGCTGCTGCAGGCGGCCTGGGCGGCTGCGCGGGTGCTGGGGGTGCGCACCCATGCCGGGGCGATCTATTCGTCGGATGTGTTCTATGACGAGCGCCCCGATCTCAACGAGCAGATGCAGCGCCACGGGGTGCTTTGCGTCGAGATGGAAACCGCCGAGCTTTACACTCTGGCCGCGCGCCACGGGCGGCGGGCGCTGGCGGTGCTGACAATGTCGGACCACCTCATCAGCGGCGAGGGCCTGCCTGCCGCCGATCGCGAGACCGGCTTTCGCGACATGGTCGAGATCGCCCTGCACGCGGCCTTTGCCTGAGGCAAGAGCGGGTAGCCAGGCAGGCGATCAGGCGCCGCCGTGGCTGCGGTCGTAGCTGCTTTTGGCGGGGCTGGACCAGCCCGGCGGAGCGGCGGGCGGGGTGAAGACCTCGACCAGCAGCGGCTGGCAGGCGGCGCTGTCGGAGGAATGCTCGGTGCTGCAATCGCCGCCGGGGCAGGCGGACAGCGCGCCCAGCAGGTCGATCTCGGCGAAGAATTCAAGGTAGTCGCCGGGGCGAGCCGGGCTGGCCTTCATGAAATACTGGCCGGTGTCGCGGTCAAACCCGGTGCACATGAAGACGTTGAGCACGTCGTGGATGTGGGGCTCGGTAGCCGCCAGGCTGAGGCAGGTTTCCCGCGCCAGCGCCCGGGTCAGGTTCGAGTGGCAGCAATGGTGATATTGGCCGCCCGACAGCAGGGCGTTGGTGTAGGGGTCGCAGCGGGTGCCGATGACGTCGTGCACCGCGCCGCCGAAGGCATCGAAGCCGTACCAGTCAAGGCTGTCGTCGATAATGGTGGCCATCGGGCGCAGGGCGGGGAAGGTGCTCCACATCCGGTCGCCGGTCGAAAGATGGGTGCCATGCAGGGCGCGGGTCTTGCCGGAATAGAAGTGCTCGCTCAGGTCTGCCGGGTTCCACAGGTTGAGGTCGCCAACCTGCGGCCCGCCGATGCAGGTGATACGGAAGAACTGCCCGGCAGCGACGCGAAAGCAGCGCGCCTCGCGCGGCGGCACGAGCACTTCAGCGCCCTTTTGCGCGCCGACCCGCGCCGCCCGATAAGCGGCGAGATCGGGGTGGGGCAGGGTTTCCACCGGGTAGCACAGCACCGGGCGCACCGCGCGGCGGGCGCTGGCGTCGGCAGGGGCGGGATGCTTGGGAGTGATCGGTTTCATGGCGCACCTTTGGGGCAGTAGCAAAGCCGGGTCAGGTTCTTTCCCGCAGGCAGGCACGGGGTTGCCGCCCGACCGGCGGATCGCAAGTGGCACCGCAGGCCGCGCAGCGGTGATGGTTGGCCCCGCCGGCGCGATCCAGCCGCCAGCGGCAGGTGCGGGTCAAGGTCGAGGTGCGGCGCGCGAGCCAGAGGTAAAGCAGCACGGCGACCAGCAGGAAAAGCAAAAGCAGCGGCATGGGGCCTTGTAGCACGCGCTTGCGGGCGGGGGAATGGCGGCGCGGTCGGGCGCCTCCGGCGGGGATATTTGGGCCAGTGAGACTGGTAGGGGATGCGCAACGGGACGCCAGCAATGCGCCAGGCGCATTTCGCAATTGCAGCATCCGGTCTTTTCTCGCTGCAGTGCAGCGCTCATGTTGGCACCGGGAGGCAACTCAAGGAGAGTGTGAGATGGCCCGAGTGATTCAACAAGCCAAGCAGACCCAAACGAGCAGGGACGAGTCCGACGCCTATTATGTGGCAGCAAAGGTGGCGGCCGGGGCGCTGCGCAAGATCAGCGTGATCGAGCAGATGTATGGCTATTACCGCGCCGAGTAGGCGCGGGCAGCGGTGCGGGCAGAGCGGAGGCGGCGATCCGCAGACGCGCCAAACCTTGACTTGCCGCCCCCGCGGGCGCATATCCGAGTGTAACAGTCGGAGATAGCCATGTTCATCCAGACCGAATCCACCCCGAACCCCGCCACGCTGAAATTCCTGCCCGGTCTCACGGTGCTGGATCTTGGCACGGCCGATTTCCCAGGCGCCGAGACGGCGGCGAAATCGCCGTTGGCGCGGCGGATCTTTGCGGTCGAGGGCGTGACGGGGGTGTTCTTCGGCAGTGATTTCGTGACCGTGACCAAGGCCGACGCGGTGGCTTGGGAGCATGTCAAACCGGCGATCCTTGGCGCGATCATGGAGCATTTCCAATCGGGGGCGGCGGTGATCGATGGCGAGGCACCGGCGGCCGGGGGGCACGCCGACCACGCCGGGCCGGACGATGATATCGTGCGCCAGATCAAAGAGTTGCTTGACACCCGCGTGCGCCCGGCGGTGGCGCAGGATGGTGGCGACATCACTTTTCACGGCTTCGATCGCGGGGTGGTCTATCTGCACATGCAGGGCTCTTGCGCGGGCTGCCCGTCATCAACCCTGACGCTGAAGATGGGGATCGAGAACCTGCTGCGCCATTACATCCCCGAAGTGGTGGAAGTGCGGCCGGTCTCGGCCTAAGCGGTGGCGGGGTTGATTCTTGCGCTCGATACTTCGGTCGCGCACTGCGCGGCGGTCTTGCTCGACCGCGAGCGCGTGGTGGTGGCGCGCTCCGAGGCGATGGCCAAGGGTCAGGCCGAGCGGCTGATGCCGATGCTGGTCGAGGTGCTGGCCGAGGGCGGCGCGGGCTGGCGTGATCTTGAGGCGCTGGCGGTCGGGGTTGGGCCCGGCAATTTCACCGGGGTGCGGATTGCGGTTGCTGCGGCGCGCGGGCTGGCGCTGGCGTTGCAGGTGCCGGCCCTTGGGGTCAGCACGCTCGAGGCCGTGGCTTACGGTCTGGCGCGGCCGCTGGCGGTGGTCGACGACGCGCGGCGCGGCGAGGTTTATTTGCAGGTCTTTACGGCCGACGGGGCGCAGGCGGCGCAGGTTTGCGCGCTGGCCGACCTGCCGTCCCGGCTGGGCGGGCTGGCGCTGGCGGGCGCGGCGGCGGTCGAAGTGGCGGCGCTCAGCGGAGGCACGGTGCTGCACCCGGCTTTTCCGCTGGTCGAGGCGATGGCCCGGATCGCCCGCGCACGCCTTGGCAGCCCCCAACCGCGCCCCGCTCCGTTCTATCTGCGGGGGGCCGACGCCGCCCCCCCCAGCGATCCCGCCCCGGCGGTCTTGCCGTGACGCCCGAAGCGCTGGCAGAGCTGCATGCGCAGGCCTTCACCACGCCGCGCCCGTGGTCGGCGGCCGCGTTTGCCGGAGTGATCGCCCGGCCCGAGTGCTTTGTGCTAAGCGCGCCCGGCGGCTTTCTGCTGGCCAGCGTGGTCGCGGGCGAGGCCGAAGTGCTGACTCTGGCGGTGGCCCCCGAGCGGCGCAGGCACGGCATCGCGCGCGGCTTGGTTGCGGGCTTTCTGGCTCAGGCGGGCACACGGGGGGCGCAGGCCGCATTTCTTGAGGTCGCGGCCGACAACGCGGCGGCGCTGGCGCTTTATCAGGCTGCGGGTTTCGCCGTGGCCGGTCGGCGCAAGGGCTATTACCGCACCGCCGACGGCCGCCAGATCGACGCCGTGGTGATGACCCGGCAACTGAGTGCGGCGGGGCTTGTGCCCGATTTTTGATCAAAGGATCAAGACAGGCCCGCTCGGGTGCAAATAGCTATTGACCGCCCGGCCCGCATTCGCCCTAGATTGACAACGATCTGCCCGGCCCCGAGCCCTGCCAAAGGGCCGGGCACCGGCCCGCGATCAGGAACAACTGGGAGAGTTTGATGACCCTCAAGATAAATCTGCTTGGTGCCACCGCCGTGCTGGCGGTGAGCACCGGGGTGGCGCTGGCCGAGCCTGCGATCATCTATGATCTCGGCGGCAAGTTCGACAAGTCCTTCAACGAGGCGGCCTTCGCCGGCGCCACGCGATGGGCGACCGAGACCGGCGGCACTTTCAAAGAGCTGGAAATGCAGTCCGAAGCGCAACGCGAGCAGGCGCTGCGCAGGCTGGCCGAATCGGGCGCGAACCCGGTGGTGATGACCGGCTTCGCCTTTGGCGATGTGCTGGCGCAGGTGGCGCCGGATTTCCCGGACACCAAGTTTGCCATCATCGACATGGTGGTTGATCAACCCAACGTGAAATCGGTGGTGTTTGCCGAACATGAGGGCAGCTATCTGGTCGGCATGCTGGCGGGGATGGCCTCGAAATCGGGCACCGTCGGCTTCATCGGCGGGATGGATATTCCGCTGATCCGCAAGTTCGGCTGCGGCTATGCCCAGGGGGTGCTGGCGGCCAATCCGGCGGCCACGGTGATTCTGAACATGACCGGCTCGGATCCGAGCGCGTGGAACAACCCGGTGAAAGGTGGCGAGCTGGCGAAATCGCAAAAATCGCAAGGCGCCGACGTGATCTATGCCGCAGCGGGCGGCACCGGCATCGGCGTGCTGCAAGCCGCGGCCGACGAGGGGATTCTGTCGATCGGCGTGGACAGCAACCAGAACTACCTGCACCCCGGTCAGGTGCTGACCTCGATGCTGAAGCGGGTCGATGTGGCGGTTTACAACGCCTTCAAGGAAGGCACCGATCTGGTGCCGGGGTTCAACAATCTCGATCTCAAGGCCGACGGTGTGGGCTACGCGCTCGACGACAACAACGCCGCCCTGATCACCCCCGAAATGAAAGCGGCGGTCGATGCGGCGGCGGAAAAGATCAAGTCGGGCGAGTTGGTGGTGCATGACTACATGAGCGACGACACCTGCCCGGCGGCGACGTTCTGAGGCATGGGCGCGCAATCCGAGTCGGGGCGGCAGGCAACTGCTGCCCCAATTGGCCCACCCTGTGCCATCGAGCTGCGTGGCATATCCAAGGCCTTCGGGCCGGTTCAGGCGAACAAGGACATCTCGATCCAGGTCGTGCGCGGCACGATCCACGGCATCATCGGTGAAAACGGCGCGGGCAAATCGACCCTGATGTCGATCCTCTACGGCTTCTATCGGGCCGACGAGGGCGAGATTCTGATCGGCGGCAAGCCGACCGCCATTCCCGACAGCCAGAGCGCCATTCGCGCCGGCATCGGCATGGTGTTCCAGCATTTCAAGCTGGTGCAGAATTTCACCGTGCTGGAAAACGTGATCCTCGGGGCGGAAGCAGGGGCGCTGCTGGCAGGCCCCCTGGCGCGGGCGCGTCAGGTGCTGGGCGATCTTGCACTCGAATACGAGCTTGATGTTGATCCCGACGCCAGGGTCGAGGATCTGTCGGTTGGCCACCAGCAGCGGGTCGAAATCCTCAAGGCGCTTTACCGCCAGGCCGACATCCTGATCCTCGACGAGCCGACCGGCGTGCTGACCCCCGACGAGGCCGATCACCTGTTTCGCATCCTGCGCGGGCTGAAGGAGCAGGGCAAGACCGTCATCCTGATCACCCACAAGCTGCACGAGATCATGGACGCGACCGACAGCGTGTCGGTGATGCGGCGCGGCACCATGGTGGCGACACTGGCAACCCGCGACACCAGCCCCGAGCAACTGGCCGAGCTGATGGTGGGGCGCAAGGTGCTGCTTGAAGTCGAGAAAGGCCCCGCGCAACCTGGCCGCCTGGTGCTTGACATCGAAAACCTGAGGGTGCGGGATGATCAGAACGTCGAGCGCCTGAAAGGCATCAGCTTTCAGATCCGGGCGGGCGAGATTCTGGGGATTGCCGGGGTGGCCGGGAATGGCCAGTCGGAACTTCTGGAGGTGCTGGGCGGCATTGCCTATGGCACTGGCGTGGTGCGGCTGAACGGCACCAGCCTTGATCTGACCGGGCACCACTCCGATGGCCAGAGCCGCCGCGCCCAAGGCATCGCGCATGTGCCCGAAGACCGGCAAGACCTTGGCCTGATCATGGATTTCACCGCCTGGGAAAACATGGCCTTCGGCTATCATAACGCACCGGAATACCAGCGCTCGTGGCTGCTGATGGACAACGACGCGATCCGCGCCGATTGCGCCCGAAAGATGGCGCGTTTCGATGTGCGCCCACCCAATCCAGCCCTCGCCGCCAGGTCGTTTTCCGGCGGCAATCAGCAGAAACTGGTGGTGGCGCGCGAGATCGAGCGCAACCCCGACCTGCTCCTGATCGGTCAACCCACCCGCGGGGTCGATATCGGCGCGATCGAATTCATCCACCGCCAGATCGTGGCGTTGCGCGACGCCGGGAAGGCGATCCTGCTGGTCTCGGTCGAGCTCGATGAGATCATGTCGCTCGCCGACCGCATCGCGGTGATGTTTGATGGCCGCATCATGGGGATTCGCGACCCCGCAACCACCAGCGAGCGCGAGCTTGGGCTGCTGATGGCCGGGATGGGCGAAGAAGCCAAAGGGGCGCAATGATGGAAAAGATGCCGGCCTGGGCCGATGCGCTGCTGGTGCCGCTGATCAGCCTTCTGATTGCCTTTGTGATCTCGGGGCTGGTGATCTTCGCGATCGGGGAAAACCCGGCGGACGCGATGAAGCTGATGGTCACCGGGGCGCTGGGTTCGACCTATGGCTGGGGCTATACGCTTTACTACGCCACCAACTTCATCTTCACCGGTCTTGCCGTCTCGGTGGCCTTCCATGCCAGCCTGTTCAACATTGGCGGCGAGGGGCAGGCGACGCTCGGGGGGCTGGGGGTGGCACTGGTGTGCCTGCTGATCCCGTGGCCGCACTGGTCGCTGGCGCTGCTGGGGGCGGTGGTCGCGGCGGCGGCGTTCGGGGCGGCCTGGGCGGCGCTGCCGGCCTGGCTGCAAGCCAAACGCGGCAGCCACATTGTGATCACCACCATCATGTTCAACTTCATTGCGGGGGCGCTGCTCAACTACCTGCTGGTCAATGTGCTGCGGCCCAAGGGCAGCATGGATCCGGCCTCGGCGCGGTTTCCCGATGTCACCAACCTGCCCGGTCTCGATCAGGTGCTGGGGCAGGTGGGGATCCCGTTCTCCAAGGGCACACCGGTCAACATCTCGGTGCTGATCGCGGTGGCCGCCTGCGGGCTCGTCTGGGCTCTGATCTGGCGCACCCGGCTGGGCTACCAGATCCGTGCCTTTGGCAAATCGGAAAAAGCCGCGATCTATGCCGGCATCAACCCGGTCCGGATCACCATGGTCGTGATGCTGATTTCCGGCGCGTTGGCCGGGCTGATGGCGGTCAACGCGGTGCAGGGCGAGGCCAACCGGTTGCTTCTGAACAGTGTCGAGGGGGCAGGCTTCATCGGCATCGCGGTGGCGCTTATGGGGCGCAACCACCCGTTCGGGGTGTTTCTGGCGGCGATCCTGTTCGGCTTTCTGTATCAGGGTGGGGCGGAATTGGCGCTATGGACCAAAATCCCGCGCGATCTGATCGTGGTGATCCAGGCGCTGGTGATCCTGTTCACCGGCGCGCTTGACGACATGGTGCGCCGCCCGGTAGAGCAGGTCTTCCTGCTGTTGCGCAAGGGGCCGAGGTGATGGATTTTGCCTCGATCATTCAGGTGCTTGACAGTGCAGTGCGGCTGGCCACGCCGCTGTTGCTGGCGTGCCTTGCCGGGCTGTTCTCGGAGCGCTCGGGGATTTTTGACATCGGGCTTGAGGGCAAGATGCTGGTCGCGGCCTTTGCCTCGGGGGCGGCGGCGGCGGTTTCCGGCAGCGTCTGGCTGGGGCTGGCCGCCGGGATCGGCGCCTCGATGCTGTTTGCCGGCATCCATGGTCTGGCCTCGATCACCTTCCGCGGCAACCAGTTGATTTCCGGCGTGGCGATCAACTTTCTGGCCTCGGGGATCACGGTGCTGCTGGGGCAATACTGGTTTGGCCTGGGCGGGCGGACACCTGCCCTGGAAGGTGCCGCACGGTTCGAGCCGATCACCCTGCCGTTCGCCGCCGCGCTCCAGGATGTGCCGGTGTTGGGCCCTGTCTATTATGAGCTGATTTCGGGCCACTCGATCCTGGTCTACCTGGCGCTGGCGCTGGTGCCGGGCAGCGCGTGGCTCTTGTATCGCACCCGGTTCGGGTTGCGGTTGCGCGCGGTAGGGGAAAACCCGGCGGCGGTCGATACCGCCGGGGTCTCGGTGCTGGGGCTGCGCTTTGCCGCGGTGGCGATTGCGGGCATCCTGTGCGGGTTGGCCGGGGCCTACCTTTCCACCGCCCTGTCGGCCGGATTCGGGCGCGAGATGACGGCGGGCAAGGGTTTCATCGCGCTGGCGGCACTGATCTTTGCCAAGTGGCGACCGTGGTATGCGCTGATGGCGTGCGGCCTGTTCGGCCTGCTCGAAGCAATCGCGATCCGCTATCAGAACATCGACCTCGGGGTGATGATGATTCCGGTGCAGTTCACCCAGGCGCTGCCCTACATCCTGACGGTGGTGATCCTGGCCGGGTTTGTAGGCAAGGCGATCCCGCCGCGCGCCGGTGGCCAGCCTTACGTCAAGGAGCGCTGACCCCCGGCGAGGTTCGTGCGCAACCGCACAACCTGTCGGCCGGGTGGCGGGCAGGGTGAAGGTGATTGGCGGCATCGCTCGCCAGGTGCTGCGGGACAAGCGTTTGACAATATGGCACAAGGCGCGCAAGTCTTGGTTCACCCCGCCGCTCTCGCCGCCTGATCCCATGCAGCTTTTCCTCCCCATTGCCGAGGTTTCCGTCAACGCCTTCCTGCTCTTGGGCATGGGGGGGGTGGTCGGTTTTCTGTCGGGCATGTTCGGGGTGGGTGGCGGCTTTCTGATCACGCCGCTGTTGTTCTTCATCGGCATTCCGCCCGCGGTGGCGGTGGCGACCGGGGCCAATCAGGTGGTGGCCTCGTCTGTGTCGGGGGTGCTGGCGCAACTGCGGCGCAAGGCGGTCGATTTCCGCATGGGGTTGGTGCTGCTGGTGGGGGGCCTCGCGGGATCGGTGGCGGGGATCTGGGTCTTTGCGCGGTTGAGTGCGGCGGGCCACATCGACGTTTTCGTGCAGTTGAGCTACGTGCTGTTTCTCGGTCTGGTCGGCGCGCTGATGCTCAACGAAAGCCTGAGCAGCCTGCTGCGGGCGCGTGGCCGGGCGGCACCGGTGCGGCGCGCCCATACCCACACCTGGGTGCACGGCCTGCCGCTCAAGATCAAGTTTCGCGCCTCGGGGCTTTACATCTCGGTGCTGCCGCCGCTGCTGGTGGGGGCGCTGGTGGGCTTTCTGGCGGCGATCATGGGGGTGGGCGGCGGCTTCATCATGGTGCCCGCGATGATCTACCTTCTGGGGATGCCGACCAAGGTGGTGATCGGCACCTCGATGCTCCAGATCATGTTCGTGACCGCCTTCACCACCGTGGCGCATGCCGTAACCAACCAGACCGTGGACATTCTGCTGGCGCTGGTGCTGATCATGGGCGGGGTGATCGGGGCGCAGCTTGGCGCGCGGGTCGGGGTGCGACTGCGGGGCGAGCAGTTGCGCATCCTGCTGGCGCTCTTGGTGCTGGCGGTCTGCCTCAAGGTGGCGCTTGACCTGCTGATCACCCCGTCCGAGTTCTATTCCGTCACCGCCGGGCGGTTGCCATGATCCGGTTGGTTATCCTCTGGCTGCTGCTGGCCTCCCCCGCCGCGGCTCGGTATGATACCACCGGGGGCGAACGCGAGCAGATCGTGGCCGGCCTCAGTCAGAACGCGGTCTCGATCACCGCCAGTTATGTCGGATCCGAGATTCTGATCTACGGCGCGGTCAAGCGCGAAAGCCCCGCCCCTTTGGGCGCGCCGCTCGAGGTGATCATTACCGTCGAAGGCCCCGCTCTGCCGCAGATCGTGCGCCGCAAGGATCGCCGCTTTGGCATCTGGATCAACACGGCCGAGGTCACCATCGACCGCGCCCCGAGCTTTTACGCGGTGGCCAGCACCGGGCCGCTCGAGCAGATTCTGTCTGACACCGAAGACCTGCGTCACAAGATCACCATCCCGCGCGCCATCCGCGCCGTTGGCATTTCGGCCGAAGCCGAGGGGGCCCCGGCCTTCGTCGAGGCGCTGCTGCGCGTCCAGACCGCGGCCGGTCGTTACGGCTGGGCCGAGCGGGTGGTGGCGCTGACCGAGGATACCCTGTTTCGCGCCGATGTGGCGCTGCCAGCCAATCTGATCGAGGGCGACTACCGGGTGCGCATCTTCCTGACCCGCGGCGGGGTGGTGGTGGATGCGCTCGAGCGCCGGATCGCGGTGCGCAAGGAGGGGCTCGAGCGCTTCTTCACCCGAATGGCCTTCGAGCAGCCGCTGGCTTACGGATTTCTGGCGCTGATCGTGGCGGTGGTGGCCGGCTGGGGCGCCGCCGCGGCGTTCCGCCTGATCCGCCCCTGACGCCCCGCGCCCGGCCTTCGCTCGCAAATTAACCGGCAATATAGAGGCGATAAATCATCGGACGAAGATTGGTAGGCCCGGAGGGGGGCCGACCATCCAATGACATCAATCGCTTGCGCTGTCCAACGCACCTAATGGGGCGCGTTGATAACGTTGCGGAATTTCCGGGGAAGTCCAACCCCGACGAAGGCACCGAAAAGGAAAACCCCGGCGCGCTGGCGGGCGCAACCGGGGCAAATAGCAAAGCTGGTGAGCTTCGGGCGAAAGGATACCGCGAAAGCGATCTGGACGCAACATGGCGCTTCGCCAAGGACCGGCACAAGCGCGCGGCCGGGATGATCCTGTGTTCTCTGATCATGGGCGATGAAAGCCCCGAGACATGGCCCGGCGGCGCCTTCGTCCTTCGCGTCCGGTTGACGACGAAAGAGCTTGTCGGGCTCGCCTTCGCAGCTCTTCGCGCCCTCGACCCCGAGCCCCGCGAGATGACCTTCGAGGCCGCGCATTGGGGCGAAGTATCGGGCGCGGGCGCGCCCATGCCGCCCTGGTTCAACGTAATGGACGATGCGCGATGGTGGGCAAGCCATGCGAGCCGCCGCGAGTGCAAGGCGTATTGTCTCGCCGCCTTCAAGGCCATGCCGCGAGCCGATCAATCGGCCTTCCTTCGGCATGTGCAGAGGGAGGCGGCGCGATGATGGACGATCCCCGGCACCTTCCGCCGAACGTGACGCCCTTCGGCGCGGTGAAGCGCAAGCGGGCGCGGCAGTCCGAAGAGCTGCGCCGCCTCTTCCGCTTCGCTGGCGATATCGAGCCTGTCAACGATGTGCCCTATCTGATCAAGGGATGGCTCGCGCCCCGGTCCCTCGCGGTGCTCTATGGCCCTGCGAACGTGGGCAAGACGTTCCTTGCCCTCGATATCGCCCATGCACTCGCCCAGGGCAGAAGCTGGGCCGGTTGCCGGGTGCGCCCGGCGCCGGTGCTCTACATCACCCTCGAAGGCGGGGCAGGCTTCGAGCGGCGCGTCTCTGCCCTCGAAGGCCCGCGCTTCTGGGTCTTGTCCGCGCCCCTGTGCTTCATGGACGCGCGGCGCGATCCGACATGGCTTTCCGAGGCGGTGGAAGAGCTCGCCCAGGAAGAGGGCGACTTCGGGCTGATCGTCATTGACACGCTCGCCCGCGCGATGGTGCCGGGCGACGAAAACAGCTCGCAGGACATGGGGCGCCTTGTCGCTTCGGCAGAGCTCTTGAAGGAACGCACGGGCGCCTGCGTCCTGCTGATCCAGCACACCGGCAAGAGTGCCGCCCAGGGCGCGCGCGGGCATTCCAGCCTGCGCGCCGCGATAGACACTGAAATCGAGGTAACGAAGGAGGATGGCGCCGAAATCATCGAGGCGAAGGCGACGAAGCAACGCGACATGGTGGTGGGCAGGACGTTCCACTACCGGCTGCGCGAGGTTGTTCTTGGCGAGGATCGGGACGGCGACCCCGTGACAAGCTGCATTGTGGAGCGGGCGGTCGAGGGCGAGGAGCCCCGGCAGGCTAAGGTGAAGGGCAAGGCCGAGATAGCTTCGCAGGCGCTCCACACCGCAATCGAGCGTCACGGGGTGGTCAGGAACGGCCCGGACTATCCCGAGCGAAAGACCGTGACGAAGGACGAATGGCGCGCCTGCGCCGATCTGCACGGGCTCTTCGAGGGTATGAGCGACGACACCGCGAAACGCACCTTCAACCGGGCGCTTGCGGAGCTGAACGACAAGGCAATCGCGCGCAGCTTCAACGGCATATGGTGGCCGGTATGACCCTGCGGGACAAACGGGACACGGCGGGACAAGCCGGATTTGTCCCGGTAAATCGCGGGCAGGCCGAGGGCGGGACAAACGGGACACCCCCCTTTAGGGGGGGGTGTGTCCCGGGTTGTCCCGTCCCATGTCCCGGACCTGCCCGACCGGCTGGCAGAACTGGCGCGCCGTGTCGGGCGCCTCTCGCCGTCGCACCGCGAGCCCGAACGCTACCACGAAGAGAAATCCGAAATCGCCTTCGAGCTGCGCGTCTTGGCGCGGCACGTTTCAACCGACTGACAGCGAAAGGACACGACGATGACCACGAAGAACGAGATGGCCGAGCAAGCGGCCGAGATGATCGGCGCCATGCTTCTGCGCCTTCACAGCGAAACCGGCTTGCCGCTGGACTGCATCCTCGCAGGTGCGCACGCCCAGGTCATCACGATGATGACCACGACGCTAGGCGGGCCGATGACTGCGCACTGCTGCGAACAGGCGGCGGAACGGGTGCGCACCTTGCCGTCGCTCGACGCCGTGTCGCTGGCCTTCGCGGAGCCTGCCGGGCGGGCCTGATCGTCGCTTCACGGGTCCTTCCTGCGCCCGGCGTATGCGGGGGGCAGAGGCCCGGAAGCTCAACCTGTGCAAGGAAAATCAAAGGGGTAAGAACTTTGCGCATCCTGGACGAACTGGCCTTGAACGGTGAGCGGCTGCACCGGATCGGCGGCAAAGACCTTTGCCACCTGCTGGGCCTTTCGTCCGGTGCGCTGGCCGATCTGAAAAAGCGCGGCATCGCCGTTCATCTAGGCCACGACGCTTACGACCTCGAAGCGACGGTGCGGGCCTATGTGACGCATCTTCGCGGCGTGGCGGCGGGCTGGGGAAGCGAGGAACAGGCGATCAATCTCACGGCCGAGCGCGCCCGCCTCGCAAAGGAACAGGCCGACGCCCAGGCGCTCAAGAACGCCGCCCTGCGCGGCGAGCTGGTGCCCGCCGCCGATGTGGAAAGGGCATGGGGCGACGTGTTGCGGCAGGTGCGGGCGCGCATCCTCGCCGTGCCGTCGCGCCTGCGCCAATCCCTGACCCTCGCCCCGGCCGATGCAGACCTGATCGACCGCGAGCTGCGCGAGGCCCTGACGGAGCTTGGCAATGACAACGATTGACGACATTCGGCGCGCCGCCCTGCGCGGGTTGATCCCGCCGCCGCGCCTGCGCCTCTCGGAATGGATCGAGTCGCACATTGCCTTGCCCGAAGGCGTGAGCGCGCAGCCCGGGCCGGTGCGCCTGTGGCCGTTCCAGCGTGAAATCGCGGATGCGATAGGCGACCCGCTGGTGGAGCGCGTGACGCTGGTCAAGCCGGTGCGCGTGGCCTTCACGACGCTTCTAACCTCTGCCGTCGCGTCCTTCGTCGCGAACGAGCCTGCGCCGATCCTGTGCCTTCTGCCGGCCGAAGCCGACTGCCGCGATTATGTCGTGAGCGATATCGAGCCGATCTTCGCCGCCTCGAAGGCGGTTGCCGATGCGCTGGCCGATGATCGGGAAGAGGGCGAGCGCAACACCCTCTTGAGCCGCCGCTTCCCGGGCGGAAGCCTCAAGGTGGTTGCCGCCAGGGCCCCCCGGAACCTGCGGCGGCACAATGTGCGCGTGCTCTTCATTGATGAAGCTGACGGCATGGAGGCGACGGCCGAGGGCTCGCCGATCCTCTTGGCCGAGCGGCGCACCTTGAGCTTCCCGGATCGAAAGATCGTGCTGGGCTCAACCCCGGTGCATGAAGAGACAAGCCATGTGCTGCGCGCCTGGGCGCAGTCCGATGGGCGCATCTTCGAGGTGCCGTGCCCTGACTGCGGCGACTTCTCGGAAATCCTGTGGGAGTCGATTCGCTGGCCCGAGGGCAGGCCCGCCGAAGCCGCCTGGTGTTGCCCGAGCTGCGGCACGCTGGTTCCCGAGCGGCGCAAGCCAGAAATAGTCGCGCAAGGCCGGTGGCGTTCGACAAGGCCCGAGGTGCAGGGGCACGCGGGCTTCCGTCTCAATGCCCTTGTGTCGCTTCATGCGAATGCGTCCTGGGCGAAACTCGCGGCTGAATTCCTGACCGCGAAGGACGATCCGGCCACATTGCAGACCTTCGTCAACACCATCCTTGGGCAGGGGTGGCGTGGCGACGGCGACGAACTCGCCGAAGACGACCTCGCCGCCCGGGGCGAGCCCTGGGGGCTTGAGGCGGTGCCGGAAGACGTGCTCGCCCTGACCGTGGGCTGCGATGTGCAGCACGACCGCTTGGAGCTGACCTTCGTCGGGTGGTCTGAGTCCGGTTGCGCCTTCGTCCTTGGGCACCGCGTCATATGGGGCGCGTGGGATGCGGCCGAGACATGGGAAGAGCTTGACGAGCTGCTGCGCTCCCGCTTCCCGCATTCCCTGGGCGGCAGGATCGGAATTGACGCGGCGGCGGTGGATGCGGGCGACGGCACGACCATGAACGCCGTGACCGCGTTCTGCACGCCCAGGACGCGGCGCCGGGTGCTGGCGATCAAGGGCGCGGCAGGCAACCGCCCGCTGATCGAGCGGGCAGGCTCGAAGACCAAGACCGGCAGCCGGTTGTGGATCGTCGGAGTTGATACCGCGAAGCATACCCTCTTCGGGCGCCTTTCGCGCGGCGAGTCCGTGAGGCTTTCCGGCGATCTGCCGCCCGTGTGGTTTGAACAGGTGGCATCCGAAAGAGCGGTGGTGCGCTATCGGCGCGGGCAGCCCGTTCGGAGCTTCGAGCGGATACCCGGGCGAAGGGCCGAAGGGCTCGATTGTCTGGTCTATGCACACGCCGCCCGGGCGATCATCAACCCGGACTGGACCACGCGGCGGGCGGAGCTGGCGCATGCCGCACCCCCGGCCGCGCGCCCGGCGCCCGTGCTCAAGTCATCATGGATGGCGCGATGAACTTCGGCGCAAACCCGAGGCCCAAGGCATGGTCATGTTTGCACGCAAGACGGCGAGTGCGGATCAACCCCGTCAGCGCGCGGTCCTATCCTCCTTTGGGACGCGGCGCGCACTTGATCATACACCAACGCAAGGCGCTTAGGGTCAGGACTCATTGAGTTTTAGAGCCAGAAGATTACGGTTGCTGCGAGGGCGATGGCCGAGAGGAAGACCTTGGGGCATCTGTCGTAACGGGTCGCGATCCTGCGCCAGTCCTTGAGG